>Ga0307373_10013419_pt1 | contig 11456 bp, 5 predicted proteins | sample OX2MG_FD_202534 | JGI IMG/M metagenome (GOLD analysis project Ga0307373, IMG submission 202534) | Soil microbial communities from Risofladan, Vaasa, Finland - OX-2 | ecosystem: Environmental > Terrestrial > Soil > Coastal area > Acid sulfate soil | place: Finland: Risofladan, Vaasa | collected... | reverse complement strand
GCCTACACGGGCGACCAGGTCATCCTCGATGCACCGCATAAGGATCTGCGCCGGGCCCGCGCAGCGGCCCTGTCGATCATTCCGACATCCACCGGTGCGGCGAAGGCGTTGGCGCTGGTGATGCCCGAGCTCAAGGGCAAGTTCCACGGTCTCGCGCTTCGCGTACCGGTGCCGGATGTCAGTCTCGTCGATCTCACCGTGACCCTCTCAACGGGGACCACCGTCGAGGAGATCAATGCGGCGATGCGCGACGCCGCGGACAGCTGGTTGGCCGGCATTCTCGCGGTGAGCGACGAGCCACTCGTCTCCTCGGACTTCATGAAGGACGATCACTCGTCGATCGTCGACGCCCTCAGCACCATGATGATCGGCGACCACACCGCCAAGATCCTTGCCTGGTACGACAATGAGTGGGGTTACTCCTGCCGCGTCATCGATCTCGTGCGGCACATCGCCGCCAGGCTCTGACGTGACGGACGCGCCGGAGCGATCGCACGCCGGCTGAGCGTCCCGCTCACCAACCAGTGGCGCGTCGAGCGCGTCGGCGACAGGCGCGCGCGTCAGCGACCTCCGTCAACGGTCCTTGCGCGTCGTGTCATCCGGGAATCGATGGAGGGCCTGCGTCGCCATCTCCTCGTACACCTCCCAGCGCTGTTCGACAGCATGCTGTGCCAGTCCGAGCAGCCGATCGGCTTCTGCCGGGTCGGCCTTGATCAGCGTGCGATAGCGCAGCTCCCTGTAGCGGTACTCCTCGAGCGGGATACGCGGTCGCGGGGAGTCGAGGCGGAACGGATTGCCACCTTGCGCGCGCACCATCGGGTCGTAGCGAACCAGCGGCCAGTGACCGCTCGCGACAGCGCGGTACTGCTGATCGAGACCCTTGCGCATGTCGATGCCCTGCTCGATGCAGTGACTGTACGCGAGGATCAGCGAGGGACCGTCATAGGCTTCGGCCTCCCGGAACGCCTGCAGCGTCTGCTGTGGATCGGCGCCCATCGCCACTCGAGCCACGTACACGTTGCCGTAGGCGATCGCCTGGAGTGCGAGGTCCTTCTTGCCAACCGTCTTGCCGGCCGCGGCGAACTTGGCGACGGCGCCGAGCGGCGTGGCCTTCGACATCTGCCCGCCGGTGTTCGAGTAGACCTCGGTGTCGAGCACGAGCACGTTGACGTTGCGCCCCGTGGCGAGGACATGGTCGAGGCCCCCGGCACCGATGTCATAGGCCCACCCATCGCCACCGATGATCCAGACGCTGCGCCGGACCAGGTGGTCAACAACGCTGCCGAGATCGGCGACCGCCGGCCCAGCGAGCGAGGCCAGTCGGTGCTTGAGCTCCTCCACGCGTTCTCGCTGCGCGTGGAGCTCCGATTCACGCAGCTGCGGCGCATCGAGGATGCTCGCGGCGAGCTCGGCGCCGACGGCGTCGCGAAGCTCCGTCAGGCGCCTCCGGGCAAGGTCGGTGTGGCGGTCGACGGTGAGGCGGAAGCCGAGACCGAACTCGGCGTTGTCCTCGAACAGTGAGTTCGACCATGCAGGACCCCGTCCTTCCGCGTTGCTCGTCCACGGTGTCGTGGGCAGGTTTCCACCGTAGATCGACGAGCAGCCGGTGGCGTTGGCAACCATCAGGCGATCCCCGAACAGCTGGGAGAGCAGCTTGATGTACGGCGTTTCGCCACATCCCGCGCACGCGCCCGAGAATTCGAAGAGCGGCTGCAGGAACTGGGTGCCGCGAACCGTGCCGAAGTCGACTCGCGAGCGATCCGCGAGTGGCAGCGCCTCGAAGAACGCGATGTTCTCGCGTTCGGTCGCGATCAGTGGCTGACCCGGAGCAAGGTTGACGGCCCGACGTTGAGGATCGTCCGGCGCGACGACAGGACACACCTCGACACACAGAGCGCAGCCCGTGCAGTCCTCGACGTAGACCTGCAGCGTGTAGCGCGTATCGGGCAGTCCCCGCGACGTCAGCGGTGCGCTGCGGAACGTCGGGGGCGCCCCCTCGAGTTTCGCTTCGTCGTAATACCGCGACCGGATCACGCTGTGCGGACAGACGAAGCCGCAGTTGCCGCACTGGATGCAGAGCTCGGGATCCCAGACCGCAACGACGTCGGAGATGTTGCGCTTCTCATATGCGGCGGTGCCGCTCGGATAAGTCCCGTCGACCGGCAGTGCGCTCACCGGCAGGTCATCGCCGCGGCCGGCGATCATCGCCGCCGTCACCGTCCGGACGAACTCCGGCGCATCCGCTGGGACGGCGGGCGCGAGCTCGCGGCTGGAGGTCACGGCGTCTGGAACGCTGATGCGGTGCAGGCCTTCCAACGCCCGGTCGACGGCTGCCTCGTTGCGCTCGACGACGTCTCTTCCCCGCCGACCGTATGTTTTGGCTATGGTCGCCTTGATCCGAGCGATTGCCTCGTCGCGCGGGAGCACGCCGGCGATGGCGAAGAAGCAGGTTTGCAGGATCGTGTTGGTGCGCCCGGGGAGGCCGGCCTCGCGAGCCATCCGGCCGGCATCGATGGCGAACACCTCGAGATGCTTGCCGACGATCTGCGCCTGCACGGGACGGGGCAGCGCGCTCCACACCTCGTCCGGTGGATGGGGGCAGTTGAGCAGCAGCTTCGCGCCCGGCGCGGCTCTGTCGAGCACGTCGATGCGCTCGAGAGCGTTGAAGTGATGGCAGGCGACGAAGCTCGCCTGCTGCACCAGATACGGCGCCCGGATGGGGTCGGGTCCGAAGCGCAGGTGCGAGACCGTCTGCGAGCCGGACTTCTTGGAGTCGTAGACGAAATACCCCTGCGCGTGCAGGCCCTCCTCGGCTCCGAGGATCTTGATCGTATTCTTGTTGGCACCGACTGTGCCGTCCGACCCCAGGCCGAAGAACACCGCTCGAACCGTCCCGGCGGGCTCGATATCGAGTGCCGCGTCGTACGCCAGGCTCGTCCCGGAGACGTCGTCGTTGATGCCGACCGTGAAGCCGCGTCGCGGTTGCTCGCGAGCCAGTTCGGCAAACACCCCGGCGGCCATCCCCGGTGTGAACTCCTTGGAGGAGAGCCCGTATCGTCCACCGACCACAAGCGGAATGCGTCCATGCTCGTCGCCGGCGTGCGCCTCCACGAGCGCCGCCACCACGTCGAGGAACAGCGGCTCACCGGCTGAGCCGGGCTCCTTGGTGCGGTCGAGCACGGCGATCCGGCGCACCGAAGCCGGGAGGGCGTCGACCAGCGCCTGACCCGGAAATGGCCGGTAGAGCCGGACCTGCAGCACCCCGACCCGTTCGCCGTGCTCGACGAGGTGGTCCACGGTCGCACGCACGGTCTCCCCACCCGATCCCATGATGACGATCACGCGCTCGGCCTCCGGGTGGCCGGTGTATTCGACGATGTGGTACCGGCGTCCGGTGCGCGCGGCAAGACGTGCCATCGCATCCTCGACAACGCCCGGCGTGCGTGCGTAGAACGGGTTCACCGTCTCGCGCGCCTGGAAGTAGGTGTCCGGGTTCTGCGCAGTGCCCCGAATGAACGGCCGCTCCGGTGACAGTGCCCTGGCGCGGTGGGCGCGGACCAGCGCTTCGGGGACGATTGCGCGGAGGTCGTCGTCGGAGAGCATCTCGACCGAGTTCAGCTCGTGCGAGGTGCGAAACCCGTCGAAGAAATGCACGAAGGGCACTCGCGTCTCCAGCGTCGCACCCTGCGCCACCAGGGCCAGGTCGTGCGCCTCCTGAACCGATGCCGAGGCGAGCAGCGCGAACCCCGTCTGCCGTACCGCCATCACATCGGAGTGATCGCCGAAGATGGACAATCCCTGTGCTGCCAGGGATCGCGCCGCAACGTGCATCACCGCGGGCGTCAACTCACCGGCGATCTTGTACATGTTCGGAATCATCAGCAGCAGGCCCTGCGATGCCGTGAACGTGGTGGCGAGCGCGCCGCCCTGGAGCGCACCGTGGAGCGCCCCTGCCGCACCACCTTCGCTCTGCATCTCGACGACCACCGGTACATTGCCCCAGACATTTGGCCGTCGGTGGCTTGCCCACTCGTCCGCCAGCTCGGCCATCGGTGATGATGGTGTGATCGGATAGATGCAGCACACCTCATTGAGCCGGTATGCAACCGACACCGCCGCTTCGTTGCCGTCGATGGTGACGCGCATCAGACCGGCTCCGGGATCATTTCGATCGCGTGCACGGGGCACTGCTCGAAACAGGCGCCGCAGCCGGTGCAGCGCGTGAGATCGAACTTGTAGCGATTGCCGGGGCCGAGCTTGATGACCGCGGACTCCGGGCAGGCACCGAGGCACCCGTCGCACTCGAAGCAGTTGCCGCAGGACAGGCAGCGGCGTGACTCATATGTGGCCTCACCGGCGGACAGCCCGCCGACCACCTCGCCGAAGGCTTCCACCCGTGTCGCGGGCGGGAGCTCCGGTTGCCGGCGGCGATCCGCGTCGCCGAAGTACCAGAGGTGCAGGCGGTCGAACGACGCGAGGTCGTGCTTCGCACTGACGGTCACATCGACGCCGCGCAGGTAGGTGTCGATATTCGATGCGGCCTTCTTCCCGTGGCCGACGCCGACAGTCACCGTGCGCTCACTCGGGACCATGTCGCCGCCTGCGAAGACGCCCTCGCACCCGGTCATCATTGCCTGAGAGACCGCAACGGTTCCATCCGCTCCGAACCGCACCCCCTCCACCGCCCGCAGAAATGCGGTGTCGGTCTCCTGCCCGAGCGCGAGGATGAGCGTGTCGGCCGCCAGTGTCTCGAACCGCCCCGTGGGCCGCGGAAACCCAGAGCCGTCCAGCTCCATGACCTCGACGGTGAGCTCCGGTCCGTCGAAAGCGGTGATGGTGCGCAGCCAGTTGATGCGAACGCCCTCGCGCTCGGCATCCGCCGCCTCCACCTCTTGCGCCGGCATCTGCTCGCGCGTCCGCCGGTACACGATCAGGGCGTCGGCGGCGCCGAGGCGGCGGGCCACGCGCGCGGCGTCCATCGCGGTGTTGCCCCCACCGTACACGGCGACCCGGTGCCCGACGGCGGGCTGGTCCCCGGAGGCGACGCTGCGAAGGAAGGAAACGGCGTCGACGATGCGTCCCGCGTCCCGGGTGGGGATGTCGACGCGCTTCGAGAGATGCGCACCCACGGCAACGAAGACGGCGTCGAAGTGTCCGTCGGCGCGTTCTGCGGCCAGATCCTCGACCCGGTGATCGCAGGTGATGCGAACCCCGAGGTCCGCGATTCGAGCAACCTCCGCATCGAGCACGTCGCGCGGCAGGCGATATACGGGGATGCCGTAGCGCATCATCCCGCCGGGCAGATGACCCGAGTCGCGGATCTCGACCGAGTGGCCGCGCCGGGCCAGGTGATATGCCGCCGAGAGCCCGCTCGGGCCGGCGCCGATGATGAGCACGCGCTTGCCGGTCGCAGCCAGCGGCGCGTCGAACTTCCATCCCCGCTCGAGCGCGAGATCACCGAGAAACCGCTCGACGGCATGAATGGAGACGGCGCTGTCGAGTTCAGCGCGGTTGCACGCGGTCTCGCACGGGTGGTAGCAGACGCGCCCGTGAATCGCTGGGAACGGGTTGTTCCCGACCAGTTCGCGCCAGGCGGGTTCGTGGCGGCCTGCCTCGGTGTGCGCCAGCCACGCCTGGATGTTCTCCCCGGCGGGGCAGCCCGCGTTGCACGGTGGCAGGAGATCGACGTAGAGCGGCTGACGCGCCCGAGCAGGCCCGGCGTTGAGACGCTGGTGGACGAGGTCCGCAAGCGGCGTCAGGTCTCCACGCGATCCGGTCATGCCGGGGGCTCCCCCGGCGACGCCGACTTCGAGGTGCAAGAATCGCACTCATGAGTGAAGAGGAACTCTTTCGAAGGCCGACCCGGCTGCAGGTCGGCGACGTGATGACGCGGGACGTGGTGACCGTCTCCCCCGACGCGGCCTTCAAGCACATCGAGCAACTGATGGACGAGCATCATCTCAGCGCGCTCCCCGTGCTCGACGCCAAGGGCGGCGTGGTCGGCGTGGTCTCCGAAGCCGACCTCATGCTGAGGACCGAGGCTGCGGCCGAGGAGCCGGGGCGGTGGACCCATGACGCCCGGGAGCGCCGGTCGAAGGCGCACGCGCAGACGGCGGCTGGGTTGATGTCGTCTCCCGCCGTGACCGTTCCATCGAACCTCCCGCTCGCCGCCGCCGCCCGGTTGATGCGCAAACAGAGTGTGAAGCGACTGCCGGTCGTGGACAGCGGCCGCCTGGTCGGCATCGTGAGCCGCGCCGACGTGCTCAAGAGCTATCTGCGCTCTGATGCCGAGATTCAGTCGGACGTCGCCGACGGCGTCATCCGCGGCAGCATGTGGTTGGACCCGTCGACCTTCGACGTCAAGGTCGACGACGGCGTGGTGCGGCTCCGCGGCGAGGTGGATCGGCGGAGCGACGTCGAGATTCTGACCACGCTGACCCTCGCCGTCGAAGGGGTCATCGGTGTCGATCCGACCCTGACGTACCGCTTCGACGATCGCAACGTCACGCCGCCGAAGGAGCTCGGCGGCATCTGAGCGCCGAACCCGATCAGCTCGCGGACGTCTCATGCCCCGGGACGACCAGCAGGGCGGCGTGCCCCGAGTGGAGAAGCCTGGTGGACACGCTCCCGAGGAACAGGCGGCGGACCGCGCCGAGGCCGCGGGTACCGACCACGGTGAGGTTGGTGCCAGGCCGCTCATCGCCGCACGCCAGCAGCGCATCGGCCGGATCACCGACAGCCCTGACGATGTCGACACTCCGTCCGGCAATCGGCTCCAGGGTCTTCGCGAACGCCTCCAACTGCCCCTGCTCGGACTGAACTGCTTCGTCGGGCGTGAGGAAGCGATCCTCCGAAACGGAGCGCATCGGGTCCGCCGCCACCAGGACGAGCGCAGCGTCCTGGTACAGGTGGGTGATCGTCGCCGCGAACCGCGCGGCGTCCTTGGAGGCCCCCGACTTGTCGAAGCCCACAATGACCTGTGCGGGCGGCCATGAACCCGGCCCGCCACGAATGATGAGCACCGGGCGATGCACGGAGTGCACCACTCGCTCGGAAACGCTGCCAACGGCGAGGCGCTTCAACCTGTCGAGCTCACGGCTTCCGATCACGATGAGATCAGCAGAAACCGTGGACGCCACGTCCATGACCGCGTTGAAGGCTGGTTCACGTGCAACGTGGAGGCTCCCGACGAACGCGCCAAGCTCCACCACCCGGGCCCGCTCGTCATCGAGAAGCTTTCGGGCATCGGCCTCGAACGCGTCCCATGCGCTGTCCGGACCGATATACGGCGCGTACGCCAGCACGCTTGAGGGTGCGAACTCATACGCCGTGACGAGGTGCAGCGCGGCACCCGAGCGCCTCGCCAGGTCCGCCGCGGCGCGGAGCGCCCAATGTGCGGCGGTGGATCCATCGGTCGCAAGCAGGATGTTCCGCAGGGTTACCGGTCCTCCCAGCTTCTCGTCAAGGCTGAGCACTTCCATGGCTCGAATCTCCCGGTGGTGATTGTCCCGTATCTCAAGGAGACCAGCCGGGGGCACCGCAGGGCAACGGTCCTTTGTCACCTGATCGGACGGCGATGGACCCTACGTGGGCAACGCTGCCTCAAGCGCTGACGAGAACTGGCTCGAGTACAGGTCGAAGTAGAACCCCCGGCGACTCAGCAGTTCCTCATGGCTGCCGACCTCCACGATCCGTCCCTTGTCCATGACCACGATCGAGTCGGCATGGCGGATCGTGGACAGGCGATGAGCGATCACGAAGCTCGTCCGCCCCGACCTGAGGCGCGCCATCGCCTCTTGAATCAGCACCTCGGTACGCGTGTCGACGTTGCTCGTTGCCTCGTCGAGGATGAGGATGGCGGGTCTCGCGAGGAAGGCCCTGGCGATGGTGATGAGTTGCTGCTGGCCGGACGAAATGTTGGATGCGTCCTCGGTCAGGAGGGTGTCATACCCGTCCGGGAGGGTTCGAACAAACTGGTCGACGTAGGCGGCCTTCGCGGCCGCCACCACCTCCGCGGTGGTGGCTCCTTCCCTTCCGTAGGCGATGTTGTCCCGGATGCTTCCTGCGAACAGCCATGTGTCCTGCAACACCATGCCGAACATGCCGCGCAGGCGCTCGCGGGGCAGCGTCGTGACGTCCACGCCGTCGACGAGGATGCGCCCCGAGTTGATCTCGTAGAAACGCATCAGGAGGTTGACGATGGTGGTCTTGCCGGCGCCGGTCGGACCGACGATCGCAATGGTTTCGCCGGGTCGCACGTCGAGGTTGAAGTCCTGGATGAGCGGCGGGCCGGCAACGTAGCGGAAGCCGACGTGCTCCAGGGTCACCTGCCCGGCAGTCGGCGAGGTGACCGGGGGCTCGGCGACGTCGGGTTCCTCCTCGTCGGAGGCGAGGAACTCGAAGACGCGCTCAGCGGACGCCAATCCAGACTGCAGGAGGTTCATCTGACTGGCGATCTGCGTGATCGGCATCGTGAATTGCCGGGAATACTGGATGAACGCCTGGATGTCGCCGAGCGTCATCGTTCCGGATGCGACCCGAGCGCCGCCGATGACGGCGATGGCCACATAGTTGAGGTTGGCGAGCAACTGCATCGCCGGTTGCATGGTGCCCGAGAGGAATTGGGCTCGAAAGCTCGCCTCGTAGAGCCGCTGATTCTTGCGGTCGAAGTCGTCGATGGTGCTTGCCGTCCGGCCGTAGACCTGAACCAGCTGGTGCCCCGTATGCGTCTCCTCCACGTGGGCATTGACGGTGCCGGTCCACTCCCACTGGGCGGCAAACTGCCTCTGGGCACGGCGGGCGATGAGCAGCGTGACCCCGATGGACAGCGGCACCGTCACGAGCGAGATGAGTGCCAGCAGAGGACTGATCCAGAGCATCATTCCCAGGACGCCGACAATCGTGAGGATCGACGTCAGCAGCTGGCTGAGCCCTTGCTGCAGCGTGGTCGTCACGTTGTCGATGTCGTTGGTGACCCGGCTCAGCAGGTCGCCGTGCGGATGGCTGTCGAAGTACTGCAACGGCAGGCGCCGCAGCTTCGCCTCAACGTCGCGGCGCATCGCGAACACGGTGCGTTGGGCAACACCGGCCATCAGATAGCCCTGCATCCAGCTGAAGGCTGCTCCGAGCAGATAGAGGAGCGCGACCACGCCAAGAATCACTCCAAGCTCGGTGAAATCGATCCCCTTGCCCGGCGTGACGTTCATGCCCGAGAGGAGCTGACTCAGCTGGCCCTGACCTTGGAGTCGAAGTTCGGCGATCGCCTGCGCCTTGGTCGTCCCCGCGGGCAGCGCCTTGCCGACCACGCCGTTGAAGATGACGTCGGTCGCATTGCCGATGATCCGCGGCGCGATGACGGTGAACGCGATCCCGGTTGACGCGAGCCCCGCCGCAAGCGTGACTCGCGGGACCTCCGGCCGGAGGCGTCCGGCCAGCTGACGGAGAGTCTGGCCCGGATGCCTGGTCGTCTGCGGGGGGCCGGACGGCCCCCGAAACGGCCCGCCCGGGCGTCCGCCCATCGGGCCGTGCGCGATCATGCCGCGGCCTCACCGAGCTGCGACGCGACGATCTCCTGGTACGCGGAGCAGGACACCAGAAGCTGCTCGTGGGTGCCCAGGCCGACGATCCGCCCGCCGTCGAGCACGATGATCCGGTCGGCCTGAAGGATGGTGCTCACCCGCTGCGCGACGATCACCACCGTACTGTCCCGTGTGCGGTCGAGGAGCGCCGCTCGCAGTTGCGCGTCGGTGGTTGCGTCGAGCGCCGAGAAACAGTCGTCGAACAGGTAGATGCGTGGCCGCTTCAGGAGCGCGCGCGCGATCGCCAGGCGCTGGCGCTGGCCGCCTGACACGTTCGTCCCGCCCTGGTCGATGGGAGCATCGAGGCCGCCGGGCATCGCGGCGACGAAGTCGCGTGCCTGGGCCACTCCGAGCGCGTTCCAGAGGTCGTCGTCGGTGGCGTTCTGGGCGGCGAAGCGCAGGTTGGTGGCGACCGTTCCGCTGAACAGATACGCCTGTTGCGGGACCAGACCGATATCGGCCCAGAGGCTCTCGAGCGAGCGTTCGCGGACGTCGACGCCGTCGATGAGCAGCGCACCCCCGGTCGCGTCGAAGAATCGCGGGATGAGATGGAGCAGCGTGGTCTTCCCCGCGCCGGTGCCGCCGATGATGGCGGTGGTCTCGCCGGGTTGCAGCTTGAAGGTGAGCTCGCGAAGGACGGGTTGCTCGCTCTGAGGGTAGCCGAAGGTCACGTCACGAAAGTCGACGATTCCCGTCCGGCCGGCCGGGAGCGCGGGATCGGCGGGGTCGGCGATCGACGGCCGCAGGCGAACGACTTGCTCGATGCGCTCGGCGCTTGCCTCGGCGCGCGGAACGAGGATCACCATCATGACGGCCATCAGCACTGACAGCAGGATCTGGAGGATGTACGCGAGGAACGCCGTGAGATTCCCGATCGGCATGCTCCCGCTGTCGACCAGGTGACCGCCGAACCAGAGAACCGCGACGCTCGAGAGGTTCATGACTGCCATGAGCGCCGGCATCGCGAGGACAAAGATCCTGTTGACACGCAACGCCGTGGCCGTCAGGTCGGCATTGGCGGACGCGAATCGGTGCTCCTCGTAGCCGGACCGCACGAAGGCACGGATGACTCGAACACCGGTGATCTGCTCTCGCAGCACCTGGTTGATGCGGTCGATCTTGACCTGCATCTTCTGGAACAGCGGAACCGCGACATACAGCATGGCCAGGATCAGCGCGGCCATCAGGGGGATCACCACGACCAGGAGCAACGAGAGGCTCACGTCCTCCCGAAGCGCCATGATGATCCCGCCGATCATCATGATGGGCGCGCCGACGATGACGGTCAGCGCCATCTGCAGGAACAGCTGGATCTGCTGGACGTCGTTGGTGTTGCGCGTGATCAGCGACGGCGTGCCGAAGGTATTCATCTCGCGCGACGAGAGACGCAGGACGCGGCCGAATACCGACGCGCGAAGATCTCGACCCACTCCCATCGACGTCCGCGACGCCCAGTACACCGCAATGATCGCGATGATGCCCTGGATGATGGTCACGCCGAGCATCACGCCACCGGTCCGCCAGATGTAGGGGATATCTCCCTTTGCGACGCCGTTGTTGATGATGTCGGCCGTGAGATTGGGCAGATAGAGCCCCAGGACGGTCTGGAACATGATCAGCACCACGACCGCCGAGACCTGCCGCCAGTAGGGCTGCAGGTGCGCGCGCAACAGACGGATCAGCGTCATGGCCGGCGTCCGCGCGAACGGATCCTGCCACCACTCACCGCTGCTGATCTCCAGTGCGTTGTGTTCGCATCGCTTGACAACACGGCGACGCCGATCGCCTCCGCACAGCATCGCGCCGAAGCTCGGCGCCGCCAAGGGGAGATCGTCCTCAATGGAGGGGGACCAACGTCCTCGGGCATCGAGACGCCGC
>Ga0307373_10013418_pt1 | contig 11457 bp, 5 predicted proteins | sample OX2MG_FD_202534 | JGI IMG/M metagenome (GOLD analysis project Ga0307373, IMG submission 202534) | Soil microbial communities from Risofladan, Vaasa, Finland - OX-2 | ecosystem: Environmental > Terrestrial > Soil > Coastal area > Acid sulfate soil | place: Finland: Risofladan, Vaasa | collected... | reverse complement strand
TCGCCGACTCCAGCAACGACGCCGGAACCGGAGCTCCCTGCAGGTTTTCGATCACATCGAGCAGCGCGTCCAGATGCGGAGGCCCGGAACGCCGCGGCGCCAGCAATCCCTGCCAGTGCGTGAGGAAGCGCGCCAGCGTGTGCTGCTCAACCGGCTCCACTTCGCGCCGCAGACGCGCAAGAGACTTGCGCCGGATGAGGCGCAGAATCTCCACATCGCACCACTCGCGGTGGAGGCCGCCCGGAAGGAAGCCGCCCTCGAGCACGCGACCCTCATGCGCAAGCTGGCGCAGCACGGTCTCCACGTCGTCAACCTCGAGCCCGAACCGCTCCGCCGCAGCGCGCGTAATGAACGGCCCATGAGTACGCGCATAGCGCCGGATCAGCTCCAGCACCGGTTGCGCCACCGGCTCCAGCAGCGCCGCGGCAAGCCCCAGCGGCAGCGGAACACCCAATGCATCGCGATAGCGCGCGGCGTCTTCGGCTGCAATCAATCGGCGTTCGCCGGTAATACGGATTTCAAGAAGGCGCCGCGCGCGGATCAGCCGGTCGGCATGTTGCAGCAGTTCCGGCTCAGCCACGCGCCGCCGCAGTTCTTCCCGCGAGAGATCGCCCAGCTTCAGACACAAATCGTGAATGCCATCGGCCGAGCGCGCGCGATAATTCTCTGCAAGGCACTGCGCAGTCTCTTCGACTTCCGCAATTGCATCCGCATCGAGCAATTCGCGCAGATCGGCCTCGCCCAGCAGCTCGCGCAACTGCTCCTGGTCGATGGTAAGCGCCTGTGCCCGGCGCTCTGCCAGCGGCGCGTCCCCGTCGTATAGGAAGTTGGCCACGTAGCTGAAGAGCAGGGAAGAGGCGAACGGCGATGGCTTGCGCGTCTCCACCACCTGCACACGCAACTGCCGCTGTTCGATGGCGCGCAGCGTTTCAATAAGGGCGGGCATGTCGAACACGTCGCGGAGACACTCGCGATACGTCTCCAGCAGCAACGGAAACGAAGGGTAACGCGAAGCCACGCTGAGCAGGTCATAGGAGCGCTTGCGCAACTGCCATAGCGGAGAGCGCTGGTCCGCGCGGCGGCGCGGCAGCAGAAGCGCGCGCCCGGCGGCCTCGCGGAAGCGGCCGGCAAAGAGCGCCGTCGATCCCAGTTGCCGCAGAACAAGCTGCATCGCTTCTGCCGATTCCACCATGATCCAGTCGGGATCGGGCGGCTCGTCGGTATCGGGAAAGCGCAGCACGAATCCGTCGTCCGACCACAGTGTTTCCACCTCGGGCCCGCCCGCGGCGCGGATGCGCGCGCTCACCGCCATGGCCCACGGCGTGTGAATGCGGCTGCCGAACGGCGACAGCACGCAGACCCGCCAGTCGCCCAGTTCGTCGCGGCAGCGCTCGATGACGATGGTGCGGTCATCGGGCACGGCGCCCGTCGCAGCCTCCTGGTCGGCGAGGAACTCGAGCAGATTCTCCGCGGCATTGGGGTCGAGATCGTGTTCCGTGACCAGCCGCGTCAGCGCCGCACGCTTGGGGAGCGCGCGCATCTCGCGCACCAGCGCACCAATTTTCTTTCCAAACTCCAGAGGCCGGCCCGGTCCATCGCCCTTCCAGAACGGCATCTTACCGGGCTCGCCCGGCGCCGGTTCCACCAGCACGCGATCGTGCGTGATGTCGGTGATGCGCCACGTCGATGCGCCCAGAATGAAGGTCTCGTTGGGGTGCGACTCGAAGACCATCTCCTCGTCGAGCTCGCCCACGCGCACGGATTTACCTTCGCTGTGCGCCAAAAACACGCCGTAAAGGCCGCGATCCGGAATCGTGCCCGCGTTCAGGATCGCCAGCCGCGTCGCGCCCTCGCGCGCCGTAACCACATTGCGCACGCGATCCCAAGTAAGCCGTGGGCGCAGCTCCGCAAACTCATCGGAAGGGTAGCGCCCGCTCAGCAGATCGAGCACGCCGTCGAACGCCGCGCGCGTGAGCCCGCCGAATGGCGCCGCGCGCCGGACCAGATCGAAGAGGAAATCGACGGAGATCTCGGCAGGAGCGGCGCCAGCGGCGCTAGCGGAGTCAGCGAGGCCAGCAGAGCCAGTGAACTCAAGGCGTGTCTGCTCCCTGGTCCCTGCTTTCTTGGTCCCTTGTTCCCTCGTTCCCTTGTTCCCTGCGCTCGCGACGATCGCCACCAGCTGCTGCGCCAGCACATCCAGCGGATTGCGCGGATAGCGCGTCGACTCGATGTGCCCTTCGTGCATGGCCCGCGTCACCGCCGCGCACGCCACCAGGTCCGCGCGATACTTGGGAAACAGAATGCCCTCGCTGACCGCGTCAACCTGGTGCCCGGCACGGCCTATGCGCTGCATGCCGCTGGCCACGGAAGGCGGCGCTTCAATCTGGATGACCATGTCGACGGCGCCCATGTCGATCCCTAACTCGAGCGTCGAGGTCGCGCACAGCGCCTTGATCTGTCCCGCCTTGAGCTGCTCTTCGATGACGGCGCGCTGATAGGCCGCCAGCGATCCGTGATGGGCGCGCGCAATCGCCTCGCCTGCGAGCTCGTTCAACGCCCCGGCCAGCCGCTCCGCCACCTGCCGGCTGTTCACAAACAGAATGGTGGAGTTGCGTTCGCGGATGAGCTCGAGCAGCCGGGGATGAATTGCATTCCAGATGGACACGCGCCGCGGAGTTTGCGAAGCCGGCCCGCTGGGAATCTCCTCCATCGTGTTCAGCCGCGCCATGTCTTCCACCGGCACTTCAATCCGCAGGCGAAGCTGCTTGCGCGCGCTGGCGTTCACAATCGTGACCGGCCGGTAGCGGAGAGGCTCGCTTTCCGGCGAGCCAGAGAGTAGGGAATAGGGAGTAGAGAGTAGAGAGCCAGACCCGCCTGCGATCGACTCCGGCGCGTCAAAAGCGTTCTCCAGTGCAGCAATCTCATCGTTTTCGCCTGCTCCCGAGATGCTTTCTACTCCCTTTTCCCTACTCCCTACTCCCTGTATTTCCACTCCCCCAAGGAACCGCGCCACTTCTTCCAGCGGCCTCTGCGTGGCCGAGAGGCCGATCCGCTGCAATGGCCGCCCGACAAGCGCCTCCAGCCGTTCCAAACTGAGCGCCAGGTGCGCTCCGCGCTTGGTGGGAACCAGCGCATGAATCTCGTCCACAATCACCGTGTCCACGTTGCGCAGCGCATCGGAGGCTTGCGAGGTCAGCAGAAGATAAAGGGATTCCGGCGTCGTAATCAGGATGTCCGCGGGGTCGCGCCGGTAACGTTCGCGTTCGCGCTGCGGGGTGTCGCCGGTGCGCACGCTGATGGTCGGCTCATGAAACGGCACCCCGCGGCGCCGCGCCATGTTCGCGATCCCAGCTAAGGGCGATCGCAGATTGCGCTCCACGTCGACCGCCAGCGCCTTCAGCGGCGAAACATAAACGATCTTCGTTCCCCTGCTTCTCTGTTCCCTGATCCCTAATCCCTGATCCCTGCTCTTCTGATCCCTGTCATCCAGCATCAGCCGGTCCAGACACCATAGAAACGCAGTCAGCGTCTTGCCCGTACCTGTCGGGGCCAGGATCAAGGCGCTCTCGCCGCGCGCAATCACCGGCCAGCCGAGCCGTTGTGGCGCTGTGGGCGCATCGAAGACCGCCCGGAACCACTCCACCGTTACTGGATGGAACGCGGCAAAGTCAGCGTCATCGGAAGTGGCTTTCAATGGGTCGAATCCATGAGGACGGGACGGCATGCCTGATTAGGATACCGCATCGGAGGAGAAGAAGAAGCGAAGGAATTCAGCCCGTAGCCATCAACTTATAGCCAGAAGCTAGTAGCTAGAAGCTGAGAGCTACCGGCTACCAGCTACTGGCCGCCAGATCACTCGTCGTAATGCAGCAGGCTGAACACATCGAACTCCTTGAACCGGTCGCGCCCCTTGAGGAAGTCCAGCTCCACCGCGAACGCGAGCCCGGAGATTTCGCCTCCAAGCTCCTTCACCAGTTTCACCGTCGCTTCCATCGTGCCGCCGGTGGCCAGCAGGTCGTCCACCAGCACCACCTTCTGTCCAGGCTGGATGGCATCCCTGTGAATCTCCAGGGTGTCGGAGCCGTATTCCAGATCGTAGGTCACGCGGGCAACGGGTGCGGGCAGCTTGCGCGGCTTGCGCACCGGCACAAACCCGGCGTTCAGTCGATAGGCCAGCGCCGGGCCGAAGATGAATCCCCGCGCCTCGATCCCCAGCACCAGATCGATCTGCTGCGTAAGATAATGCGCCGCCAGAGCGTCAATAAGCTGCGCAAACCCGGTCTTGTCCTTCAGCAGGGTGGTGATGTCGTAAAACAAGATGCCCGGCTTGGGAAAATCGGGCACCGTGCGCACCAGTGCCTTCAGCGCTTCCACGTTAACTGGTTTCTGAATTGCAGGCATAGGTCCATTATAAAAGCTTGCCGCAGGCGCGCCCACTTCCGCACTAGAGTCGAGGGATATCTATAGACTTTGGTCTTCTTATCAACCCTTGACCCCTGATCCCTGTTCCCTGAATTACCGCCGGCGCCGCGAGGGCTCATCGGAATAAATCTGACCGTCGCGGATGTGCACCACGCGGTGCGCGTACTCGGCGATGTCCTGCTCGTGCGTTACCAGCACGATGGTGTTGCCCTTCTCGTGCAGGTTATCGAACAGCGACATAATCTCGATTCCGGTCTTCGAATCCAGGTTTCCGGTCGGCTCGTCGGCAAGGATGATAGACGGGCTGTTGACCAGTGCGCGTGCAATGGCGACGCGCTGCCGCTGCCCACCGGAAAGCTCGTTCGGCTTGTGGTTCATGCGCTCTTCCAGGCCAACGTCCGCCAGCGCCTTCTTCGCCCGCTCCAGCCGCTCTGCCGTTGGAGTGCCGTTGTAGATCAGCGGCAGCTCCACGTTGTGCAAAGAGGTCGCCCGCGCCAGCAGGTTGAACGTCTGGAAGACGAACCCGATCTCCTTGTTGCGAATGCGCGCCAACTGGTCGTCGTCCAGCTCGCTCACCAGTTGCCCGTTCAGCCAGTACTTGCCCTGGGTCGGCGTATCCAGGCACCCGATCAGGTTCATCAGCGTCGATTTGCCCGAGCCCGACGGGCCCATGATGGCTACGTACTCGTTGTGCCGGATGCGAAGGTTGATGCCGCGCAGCGCATGCACCTGCTGTTCGGCGCCCATGTCGTAAGTGCGCCACAGATCCTCAACTACGATCACGTCGCCGGTAGGCGGCAGAGTCGGTTGCGCTTGCGGCTCGATGCCGATGCTGTCCAGGGCCATTCCCATTTCTTCCTCTGCCGGCTTCACTACGTGTTCTCCGGCCGCAAAGCAAGCAGACGGTTCCTTCGCTTGCAATGGTACGCAATTCCCCGCTTCGGGTGCTTCAGCCTGCGCCTGCCCGCTTATGGTTAGGATGTTCCGGAACCGTTGTTTGTCAGAACCGCCGGTGCCGACGTATCGATCTTCACCAGCGCGTTGTCCTTCAGCCCGCGCAACGTTTTGTACGGGCCGGTCACAATCTGGTCGCCTTCCTTCAAACCCGAGAGGACTTCAATGTCGGTGGCTCCCGTGATCCCCGTCTTGACCGGCACAAAGCGCGCGCGCAGCTTGCCATGATCGTCCTTGCGCAGAATGAACACGCCCTGCTGATCCTGCTTCTGGATGCCGAACGGGTTGGTTTCCGTCGCCGCCTCCACGTTGCCGTTGGTGCCCTTGGTCGTTTCCTGCGGCTTAATCGTCAACGCCTGGATCGGCAACGCCAGCACGCTCGCCTTGTGCGCGGTCATGATTCTAGCGGTGCAGGAGAGCCCGGGGCGGAGGTCGTTGTTTGGGCTGTCGAGGGTGACGACCACTTTGAAATCCTTGGCCTCCTCGGTGCCGGTGGTCGATTGCGATGTGGCTACGCCGGTCGACCGAAGCAGCGCCTGGTCGCCCACCTCCGTCACGTGCCCCTTGAAAATCTTGTTGGGAATCGCGTCCACCGTCACGTCCGCTTCCTGCCCGAGCCGCACGTTAACAATGTCCGTCTCATCCACTTTCACTTCCGCCGTCACCACACTCATGTCGGCGATGGTCATGAAGGTTGAGCCGTTGGTGTTCTGGATGCCTTGCACCACTGTCTCGCCTTCGCGTACCGGCTCATCGGTCACGACGCCGTCGAAGGGAGCGGTGGATTCCGTCAAATCCAGCGCGTTCTGGTAGGAGCGCAATGTGGCTTGCTGCGTTAAGAGGTGTCCACGCTGCGAGTCGGTATTCGCCTTGGCCTGGTTGAGCTGAGCCTTCGCCTGTGCCAGGGAAGCAACGTCAAGATCGTAGGCGGCCTTGGCGGCGTCGTACTGCTGCTTCGAATCGATGCCGGCCTGGTAGAGAGACTGCGCCCGGTTCCAGTCCAGCGTCTTCTGCTCCAGGTCCGCCTGTGCGTGTTCCAGGTTCGCCTCTGCCGTCTTCTCCGCGGCCACGTACGAAGAAATGTCGGTCTTCGCCGCCGCGATCGCCGCTCTCTGCCCGGCTACCTGGGCCTCCTGCGCAACGTTCTCGACTTCGGCCACGACCTGACCCTTCTTTACGTGATCGCCTTCCTTCACATAAAGATGCGTGACCCGCCCCATGGCTGTCGCACCGAGGACGGCGTAAGTCTTTGGCTTGATCTGTCCCGTGCCGCTCACAATTGTGGATAGGTCGTGCTTGGTCAGCTTCGCCGCCATAACCTTGGTGTACCCGGACTGCTGCTTTACCACCATGAAGGTGACCAGGCCGGCGGCGACAAGGATGGCGAGTACAATCAAAAGTATTTTCTTCATTGCGGGCAATGCTCCCCAGGAAACCTCATCTCATTCTACGTAACGCTTGGTCCGTCGGTTCCCCACCCGAAGGTTCAGCGATCCTTTTCTTATCCCGTTGGTTTCCGGTCTCCCCGCAACCTCGTGCACACACAATCCGGTGGCTTCTCGACCGACCGTGAGCGCACGGCGTGGGTTTTCCGGAGAGAATAAAGTCAAATCAGCGGAATCCGTCCTTCCTTTGGACGGAAGCAGCCTGCTGTTGGTCTCAGCTTTTTCTCCGGTTTACGCCCTTTTTTGCCGCCCTTCGGCTTACCGTTCCTTAATTCTCCGCGTCTAATGCGCAGCAACGCAGGGCAAAGCCTTGCCCGGCGCTGGCGCGGCTCGTAAAATAGGGGAATCCAGGAGTCCCTGTCGCATGATGTCCACTCGCCGTCCCCTGATAGCTGCTGCTCTTCTTTGTGGCTTCCTTTGCGTCCCCTCTTTTCGGCTCACCGCCCAAGCCTCCGGATCTTCCAGCTCCGATCAGGAACAGGATCCCCTCAAGCGGCCGCGCAGCGATGCGGAACAGTTCAAAGCCCAGAATCAACTCAGGCAGGAGTTGAAAGGGGCTTACAAAACCTGGCTCAATCAGGACGTGGCTTACATCATCACCGACCAGGAACGGAAGGCATTCAAGAATCTCACCAACGACGAGGAGCGCGAGGCTTTCATCGAGGCATTCTGGCAGCGTCGCAACCCCAATCCCGACTCCCCTGAGAACGAGTTCCGCGAGGAGCACTACCGCCGCATTGCTTATGCCAACGAGCACTTCGCCGCCGGCAAGCCCGGCTGGAAGACCGATCGCGGCCGCATTTACATTATGTGGGGCAAGCCGGACGATATCGAATCTCATCCCTCCGGCGGCAGCTATGAGCGTCCCTACGACGAGGGCGGCGGCGAGACTTCAACTTACCCCTTTGAAGTCTGGCACTACCGCTACCTCGAGGGCGTCGGCGAAAACATCAATCTCGAATTCGTCGATACCTGCATGTGCGGCGATTACCACTTCACCATTGATCGCGGCGAAAAGGACGCCCTGGCGAAGGTTCCCGGCATGGGCCTCACCCAGTGGGAACAGATGGGCATGGCGAAGAAAGCGGATCGCTTTGCCGGCACCGGCTTGGAAACCCTCGGCACCGGCCCCTTGCGCTCCACCAACGCATCCAAGGAGTTCGATCGCCTCGAACTCCAAGCCAAGATCTTCGCTCCTCCGCCGGTCAAGTTCGCCGACCTCGATGCCTTCATCTCCGAGCACAAGATCCTCAACGGCCCTCCGTTTCCGTTCGACGTGCGCACCGATTTCATCAAGGTGACGGATAGCACCGTCCTGGTTCCCGTCACCATCCAGATTCGCAATCGCGACATCACCTTCAAGAGTGAGAATGGCGTCTCCAGGGGCGTGGTCAATATCCTCGGCAAAGTAACCACCATCACCCACAAGACCGTGCAGACCTTCGAGGACACGGTGCAAGTCGAGCAGCCTACCGAACTGCTCCAGAAATCGCTCAACTTCAAGAAGATCTACTGGAGAGCGCTTCCTCTGACCCCCGGCCTCTATCGTCTTGACATCGCCATCAAGGACGTCAACAACCCCGACCACATCGGCCTCTACGGGCGCGCTCTCAACGTCCCCGAATACCACGATGAAAAGCTCGGCACCTCTTCCCTGATCCTGGCCGATCAGATCTCCCCAGTCAGTTCCCACGACATCGGCGAGGGAAGTTGCGTGATCGGCAACACCAAAATCTGCCCCCGCGTGACCGAAGGACCTGCCTTCCCGGTCACCTACCATCGCAATCAGGCCCTCGCCTTCTGGATGCAGGTGTATAACCTTGGTATCGATGAGGCGTCCAAAAGTAATTCGGCAAAGGTTACTTATGAGATTATCGACGCCGCCAACAACAATGTGATTCTCTCAAAAGAGATTGATTCCAAAGATTTGGGTTCGCATAGCGATCAGCTTACCGTGGACAAGACCCTGCCTCTGGCAGGACTCCAGCCCGGCAAGTACAAGGTCACAATCAAGGTGAACGACGAAATCTCGAAACAAGAGATTGCGCAATCGGCGCCTTTTGTCGTGGAATAGTATGCATCCTCCCGCGCAGTACGTTGACCGGGCGCCAGACCAGGGCACAGCGCGGGATCCTTTCCTGGAGAATGCCAGAGACGCCGCAAGGTCACTCGGCTACGTGATAGTTCGCAGGCTCCATATCGCGTTGTTTCTCATACTGATTGCCGCTGAGGCAGCCTCGATGCGTGCTGTTGCCCCGGCTTCGGTATCCGGTATTGTGCGCGATGCCTCCGGCGTGCCTCAGATCGGCGCCGTGGTCCAGCTCCTCCAGTCCGATCTATCCATCGTTGCCAGCGCCTACACCAACTCCCACGGCCGCTATTCCTTCGAACAGGTCGTTCCCGGCCGATACTCGGTCAAGGTGATGGGCGCATATTTCCTGCCATCCCTGCGCGAGAATGTCCGCGTCCAGACCAGCACCGTCGTCAACCTCACCCTCCACACCCTCTATGAGGCGATGCAATGGCTGCCCGCCCAGCCCCGCAATGCCAGTGACCGCAAGGATGATTGGGCCTGGACCCTGAAATCGGCCGCTGACCGGCCGCTGCTGCGCATGCTTGAGGATGGCCCCCTCGTCATCGTTTCCGAGGGCCCCCATTCCCACCCCCAGCTCAAGGCCCGGCTGATCGCCTCCGGCAGCCAGGGTACCTTTGGCGAGGACGGCCGCCGCATCTCCGCTGAAATCGAGGACACCCCCTCCGAGAGCCGCGCCCTTCTCGCCCGCGTCGACTTCGCCCCCAACAGCGATGCCGGCATGGAATCCATGCTCGGCTTCCGCCAGGATCTGGGCATGGCCGGCTCCGTTCAGTCTGTCGCCGCCGTCTCCATTCATCCCGAAATCGACAGCGCCGGCGCCGACGGCCTCGGTGAGGCCGCCATGCGCTCCTGGGAAGCCATCAACTTTGGGGACGAATACCAAATCGAAGCCGGCGCTCAGCAGGTCCTTGCCCGCTTCGTCTCCGGGGCGCCCAACTCCATCGTCGCCGCTCTGCCGTTTCTCACCGTCGGCTGGCATGGCGGCAACTCCAGCCTGGCCTACCGCTTCGCCACCGCCATCCCCGATCCCGATTCCGGCGGCGAAACCGACGCCAGCTCCTGGCTGCCCGCAGTCTCCATGCGTAACGGCCGCCTCGCTCTCGAGCACGGCATCCACCAGGAAATCGGCTGGCAGCGCAACACCGACGCGTCCGGCCTCTCCGTCGCCGTCTACTCCGATACCATTGACAATCCGGTGCTCGAAGCCGCTGTCGAAGGCGCCCTGCCCCTCTCTGCCGCGCTCTACGACCCCAACAGCGGACTGCTTCGCATCGCCGGCCCAGGTTACTCCGCCAGCGGAATCGTTGCCTCGTTCCACCGCCGCCTGGCCGGCGGCCACTCCATTCGCGTCACCTACGCGGACGGGGCCGCCCTGGCCATGTCCCGGGTCACCCATCCCACCCCGCTGGCTCTTCTGGAGTCAACCGCCCGTCCTCGCCACGTCCAGATGTACGCCCTCTCCCTCTCCGGCACCGTAGACGGTACCGGAACCCGCTGGCGCGCCAGCTACCGCTGGCAGCCCGACGACACCGTCACCCGCATCGCCCCTTATGCCGAGGACGCCGAGGCGCCCTACCTCAACCTCCACTTCCGCCAGCCCGTGTGCAGCCGCGGCGAAAACGCCTCCAGCCTTGATGCCGTCCTCGACGTGCGCAACGTACTCGGACAAGGCCAGCGCCCATTCATCCTCACGGACGGCTCCCTTCTCCTCTTCGCCCAGGGCCAGCGCGCCCTCACTGCCGGCCTCGCCTTTACTTTCTAGGCCCCGAAAATCGCGAAAGAATAAAAACGGTGATGTCATGTGGATTGAAGGAATTACGTGCTCAAAGTGCGGTGAATGCAGGGGGTAGGGAGTAGAGAGTAGAAAGACGCTTGTTGGCACAGTAGAGCGAAAAATAAAACGGCGATGTCTTGTGGAATCTAGCGGTTACGCCCTCAAAGTGCAGTGAATTGCGCACGGATTTCCGGGGGGCTGCCGGCGAGGCGGCCGCCTGGGCGGGTGAGGGTGGCGACGATCTGCATCAGGCTTCGATCCTTTGCTGTTGCCACAGGTGCTGTCGCGACAGACCCCTGCGGCCACAGACGAAAACGCCCGCCTTATGGGCGGGCGCAGTTCCAGCAACAGTTTCATTGTTGCGCGGGGTCTACAAGGCGGATTTGACCGCGGTCACGGTTCTAATTCCTGCCGGAATGGCGACCAGAAAAGCAAGAGCAAGAACAAAGGCGAGGACGGGTGGGTCTGGCGGTTCCCAGGTCCCCAAGTGCGAGGGATCTCCACCCCACGGACGAAGACCTGTCCGCGGGGACCCTGGGATCTGGGGCACTCGGCACGCGACATTGAGCCTGACGGCGACGAATCTAAATTAAACCGGACAGTAGTGATGGGCCGGTGCAATCAAGCACCGGCCCATCCGTAATTGAAATTAGTGAATGCATCACGGACAGGTACAGCCGGTGATGACATCCGTGTCCAGCGTTACCGCGCCGTTTCGCGCTAGCGCCCGGCCTTGCATATTCACGCCGGTGGTGATCGTAATGGAG
>Ga0307373_10013411_pt1 | contig 11461 bp, 8 predicted proteins | sample OX2MG_FD_202534 | JGI IMG/M metagenome (GOLD analysis project Ga0307373, IMG submission 202534) | Soil microbial communities from Risofladan, Vaasa, Finland - OX-2 | ecosystem: Environmental > Terrestrial > Soil > Coastal area > Acid sulfate soil | place: Finland: Risofladan, Vaasa | collected... | reverse complement strand
CAGGCCGCGGTCTACGATCATCCCGTGGCCGTGCGGACGGTCGCGGAGCTCACCGGGGCGAATGAAATCAAGGCGGTGATCCACTGCCAGGGTTCCACCAGCTTCATGATGGCTGCGGTGGCAGGATTGCTGCCCCAGGTCAAGACGATCGTCTCGAACGCCGTTTCCTTGCATACGATCATTCCCGAGTTTTCGGCGTTCAAGATTAAGTACGCGCTCCCATTGATCGAAGGCGGCACAGATTACCTCAACCCGCAGTGGGGGCTGCGTGCGCCGACACTGACCGCCAAGGTGATCGACTTCATGGTGCAGCTCACCCACCACGAGTGCAACAACCCGGTTTGCAAGGAGGTCAGTTTCACTTACGGCAGCGGGCGCCCGGCGCTCTGGCGGCACGAGAACTTGAGCGATGAAACCCACGAGTGGTTGAAACAGGAGTTCGCAACGGTTCCACTCACGTTCTTTGAACAGATGAAACGATGCGTCGAACGCGGGCATCTGGTCAGCGTGGAAGGAAAGAAGGAACTGCCCGAGGATTTCGTGGCGCAGCCTCCCCAAACCGATGCGCGCTTCGCTTTTTTCGCCGGAGAGAAGAACCTTTGCTTTCTCCCTGAGAGCCAGGTCAAGACCTACGAGTTCTTCGATTCGCAGCGCCGGAACTACCATTCTCTGCACGCGCTCGCGGGCTACAGCCATCTGGACGTATTCATGGGCTCGAATGCAGCCCGCGACGTGTTCCCGCTCATGCTCGCGGAACTGGACAAACCACGATGAGGTGCAGCGATGTCAATCCCTAAGCGAGTGTTGAATGCCGCCGGGCGTTATTCCCTGGTGGACGGAATTCCGTTCAAGCTGCCGGTCACGTGCGAGAAGTCACCCGTGCTGATGGCCGCCTTCCCAATCAACGCGGAAAAGGCTCAGGCGCTGATGCCCGGCAATGAGATCTTTCCGCTCAAGGTATGGAACCGCGGCTTGTTGGTGATCACAGTGGTGGATTACCGCATCACAACGATCGGCAAGTATATCGAGTACTCTATCGCCATCGCCTGCACGCATGGTCCGGAGCGCGCTCCACGCCTGCTTCCGGCGCTCTTCATGAAAACCTACGAGACGGGGCAGTATGTTTACGACCTGCCCGTTTCCACGGAGATTTCGGTCAAGGGCGGCAAGGGAATCTGGGGCATGCCCAAACACCAGGCGAGTCTCGACTTCATCATCAAAGATGATGCGGTGAGCGCGCAATACGACTGCGACGGCCAGTTTGCGATGAAGATTGAAATCGCGCGGCCCAAGAAGACATGGCTGCCCATCAACCTGGGCGCTGTCAATTTCTGCGAGTTTCGCGGGATGCTGTTCAAATCCTACATCTATTTCCGGGGGGAAACGGGGCTGGAACTCTTCAAGAAAGCCAAGGCCACGCTCACGATTGGCGATCACCCGCGCGTGAGAGCCTTGAAGACGCTGGAAATCGACCCACAGCCGATCTTCACGGCTTTTATTGCCGAGGCCAATGGCGTCCTTGACGATCACTGTGAGAGCTGGTTTGTCAGTTACCCGCAGCCTCCCACCGTTAAACCCGAGGGGATGGAAAGCGTGGTCAACTTGGGACTGAGCCAGGAATGGCCGCCGCCGCCCAAGGATCTCCCGTGATGGAGAATCGGCATCGGATAATCTCTAGGAAGGAGGACGCGTGAAGCAGAATCTGCTGCTCTTGAACCACTCACTTTTGTTTCTCTGCGTATCCATGTATCTGGGAACGGGCTGGTCCATGGTGCTGTTCTCATTTCCCACCGCCCCTCATCTGACTCCAGACAACTATTACTATGCCTTTGTTCCCCAGGTCGCCGCCGCCACCAGCTTCTTTACCACCATGACCAAACTGATGATCGTCCTGTGCATCATCATGATCATCGCGGAATGGAAGACCGGTTTCCGGTGGGTGCCCATCGTCGTGCTGCTCGCCGTGTTTGCTGCCACCGGGCTGACTCTGAAATACATCTTTCCGCTGAACGAGGCAATGACCCGCGGCATCAAGGACGTCAATGAACTGCACGCCACGCTCAGCCACTGGATGTTTTTAAACAAGATTCGGGTGTCGTTCTGGAGCGTCCAATGGCTTGCCATGATGGCCTATTTTGCCGCCAAGATCAAAGTTCGTGTGAGCCGCACATGAAAACGCGATCCCTCCTCTGCTACCTCGTCGCAGCCGTCGCGGCCGTCACGGTCGTGAGCGGCCTCGTACAGATGCTGGCGCCGCGTCTTGTGCTGCGCCTGATCGGCGCTGCAATCACCCCGGCCAGCGCGCATTTCTTCGGGATTGTGGGTATGTTCATGCTCCTGTTTGGAGGGGCGCTCCTGCATGAGGTTCTCAGCACTCCCGCGCAGCCGATCGTCGCCCTCTGGGCGGCCCTGCAGAAGGTTGGCGCCGTGGCCGGAGTGGCATTGGGCGTCGTCCGGGGAATCTTCTCGCCGCTGGCGCTCGCGGTGTGCGGCTTTGACCTCATCTCGGCGTTGATCATCTTTGCGTACTGGACGCGAATCAGGAAAACCGCATGAAGTTTCTCGCTTATCTCTTATTTTACGGTTACGTCATTCTGCTGATTCTGGCCGGAGCATGGGGCGTGTTTTTCGCCAGGTTCGACCACAGGCTGCTCTTCCACCTGGACGTTCGTTTGCTCGCGCCGATCCCCGCCGCCAGCCTGGTCAGCCAGTACCGCTTTTTGCGGGCGATGGAGTTCGGCTTTGGGATGTTCAGCATCATTTATCGCCGCGAGATTTTCACCTCGCGAGCCTTCAACCGCCTGTTTCTTGCGACGATGGCTTTCGGAGTCGTCGCGCGCATCGTCTCGCTCATTCTCGACGGCCGGCCGCTCCCGATTTTCTATTTCTTCCTGGCGAGTGAGTTTGCCGGCGTCATTTTCATTTATGCGTATTCGCGGCGCACTTTGGAGAAAGCTTGAGCGAACCATCCATAAACGTTTTTGGCGCAGCGACGGCCGGGACTCCCGGCCCGCAGCGTTCCCTGATCCTGGCCGGTGGCGGGATGCGCGTGGCCTATCAGGCAGGCGTGCTCCGCGCTTTGTTTGAGGCGGGCCTCACCTTCGCTCACGCGGACGGAACCTCCGGCGGCACCATGAACCTCGGCATGCTCTTCTCCGGCCTCTCCCCGGTTGAGATGTGTGATCGCTGGCGCACTCTCGACGTGAAACACTTCGCCTCCTTGATGCCCGTCGAGGACTATCTCAAAGCCTGGGACATGCCGGCCATGGGCGACGCGCGCGGCGTCACCCAGCACGTTTTTCCGCACCTCGGGATCGATGCCGGCAAGATTAATTCCGCCGCGGGGATGCAGGGCACTTTCAACGTCTGCAACTACACGCTCAAGACCAGCGAGGCGATTCCGCACCAGCAAGTTGATCTTGACCTGCTGGTGGCCGGGATCTCTCTGCCGATTTTCATGCCGCCGGTCGAAAAGAACGGTTTTCTCTATCTCGACTCCGTCTGGATCAAGGATGCTAACCTGCTGGAAGCGGTCCGGCGCGGCGCCGAGGAACTCTGGCTGGTCTGGTGCATTGGCAACATCCGTGAATACAAGAACGGAGCCTTCAACCAGTACGTTCACATGATTGAACTGAGCGCGAACGGCCGCCTGTTCGAGGAATTCAAGGTCATTGAAGAGATCAACGCGCGCATTCGCCAGGGTGAAGCCGTCGATGGGCACACGCGCCCCATCAGACTGCATGTGATCAAGCCGGAGTACGCTCTGCCGCTTGACCCGGACTTCTTTCTCGGGCGCATTGACGCCGCCACTTTAATCGACCGCGGCTACGCTGACGCCAGGCAGTATCTGGGCAAACTAGAACCTGGCGGGCTTCCTTTCCGGCCCGAAGTCACCGAGATGCGGGACGATACGCTGGGCCTCACTTTCCGCGAAGAGCTTTCGGGCGGATTTTCATTTGACGAGACCGATCCGAAGGCTGGAGAGAAAAAGGGAGCGAAGACGCCGCTAACCCTCCACGCCGCAATCCACATTCATGACGTCAAGGCTTTCATCTCCGACTCGAACCACACGGCCGATCTTTACGGGCATCTGACCTGCGCGCCCTGGGGGGAAAACATTCCCGCGGAGCGAGGCGTCTTCAACCTCCTCTGCCCTGGCGGCAAGCCCGATACCAAGCTCATGGTTTACGAAATGGGGATCGAGCACGAAGGGCGGCATTATTACCTGGATGGGCGAAAAGAAATCCGCAGCGGCTCGGGCCTCGAACTGTTAAAGGAAAGCACAACTCTGTACGCGCAGTTGCACGAGGGTTCGGATAAGACCGGACCCGTGGTGGGCGCGGGGATCCTGCACATCGGCGCGAGCGAGGTTGTGAAGCTGATTTCTTCCATGCACGTTACTCATGCGGAATCGGCAAAAGCCCGGCTTGAAGCTCTTTCCGATTTTGGCCGGTTCTTCCTGGGTGGGCTTTGGGAAAGCTACCACAAGTAGTCTGGGTAGTGGGTCAATTTGGCGGGGTAGCGGCGAGTTTACCTCGCCATGTGGCGGCATAAAGCCGCCTCTACGTCAAAATGACCCACTACCGTAGTCTGTGGGGAGTTGACGACATTCCTGAATCAAGCGGGACAAGCCGATGCTGGTGGTTATCAGTGACACGCACTTAACGGACGGGTCTTCCGGCGAGACCGTCCGGGCCGGGGCGTTCAGAATTTTTGCCCAAGCGTTGAGCGACCTGGCTTACGATGCTTCGAAGCGCGCGGACGGCCGCTACGAGCCCATCAAGGAGTTGCATCTCTTATTACTGGGCGACATCCTGGACGTTATTCGGTCTACTCAGTGGCTCGACGACCCCGTAAGGCCGTGGGACGACCCGCTGAGCAGCGCGTTCACCAGTAAGATCACCGCGATTACGCAAAAAATTCTGTCCAATAACAGGGAGTCTCTCGCCATCTTGAAGAGCTTCAAGGATGGCAGGACCATTACCATTCCGCCCGCGACTCCGGACGGCGCACCCGCCGACGTCGGCTGGAATCCGGACGCCGAGGGGCGAGTTCCTGTCGACGTTCATACTTATTATATGGTGGGCAACCACGACTGGTTTTACCACCTGCGCGGGCCGGCTTATGATGATCTCCGCCGCGACATTGTCCAGGCCATAGGGTTAGATAATCCACCAGACATGCCGTTCCCCCATGACCCGGCGGAATTCAGCCAATCCGCGGCTTTCCAGAGATTGGCGGCCGCTTACACGCAGCATTCTGTTTTCGCCAGGCACGGGGATATCTATGATCCCGACAACTTTGACGGCGATCGCGACAAGTCGTCCATTGGGGACGCGATTGTGGTTGACCTGATCGATAAGTTCTCCCCCGCAGTTCAAGCCCAACTGGGTAGTGCGGTGCCGGCGGAATTCATTCAAGGTTTGCGCGAGGTTGATAATATCCGCCCGCTTTCCGACGTTGCCGCTTGGATCGATGGCCTGCTTCGCCGCACCTGCCCTGATCCGCTGGTGGCGAAGCAGGTCAAAGGCGTTTGGAACCAGCTTGCTTCAGAATTCTTCAAGATTCCTTTTGTCAGGGGCCATTCCAAGGTCGACAGGATTGAGTGGGCTCAGAATCTGACGAGCGGATTTTCTCTCAACCTGCTCAACTGGCTGGTGCAGAAATTCGGCGGCCTGTTTCCTTCCTCCGATTCCCCGAACTATAAGAATGCCCTGCAGGAGCCAGCCTTCCTCGACCGTAGCGCCCGCTGCATCGTTTATGGGCATACCCACCAGTACTTGTTGACTCCGCTCGAAGTTTCAATCGCGCCGCAAGGCCCTTTGAACCAAGTCTACCTCAACTCCGGAACGTGGCGGCCTTACCACCAACTCGCGAAATACCATCCTCAGGAAGAACAGTTTGTGCCGTATCACCTGATGACCTACCTCGCTTTTTATCAGGATGACGAACGTGGCGGGCGCCGCTTCGAGAGTTGGTCGGGTGCGCTAGGACAATGACGCTGTTCGCGGTTACCCGGAGCAGCAGGTCAAAGTCATGTGGCAGCCCCAACCTGACCAAAGCCGGTCGCCATGTTCCTAACCGCGCAGAGCTGCACTTGCCCCGCCGAGCGCGCGAAGCTAAATGCCCAGTGCCGAGCGTGTCGCTGGCCCCACGATGCCGTCCACGGTCAGGCCTTTTTGCTGTTGGAACTCTCTCACTGCAACTTCTGTGAGGCCGTCGTAAGCTCCATTAACGTCGACGGCAATTCCCGCCTGGACGAGCGCTCGCTGAACCGCCTTGACGTCATCTCCTGCCATGAAGGGAGTCAGCAATATCAAGATCCTTTCACTGGCATCGTGCGCGGAAACCCTGACTGGCTTTCGAGCCATAAGAATATCCTGATCAATGCGAACACCCATGATCGTGACGGGCAAAACCAGGTCCCAGTTTTGCGCACTGATAATTTGCCGGAAAGTATCCATGCGGTATACGGTCGGATGCAGCGCTGGATTCGGGTTTGTTTCAAGCCAATTCCTCCTCTCGGACACATAAGATGTAATCCAATCCTGCTCGCGAATGGCTGGGGGCTCGCCATATTTCCGGCTGGTGAGGTCCCGGATTTGAGCCCATGATCCATGGACATGGCTGTCATAAACAACCGTGGTTCCGAGCGCCGAGAGAATGCTCATCGCCGCCGCGTCCTTCTCGGCGGGGCTCCAATAAATCCTATCGAAGAATTGATCTTGTACGGTATGCATGACGAGGTCGTCCCCGGCGTCTCGCAATAATGTGCGGAATGTCATATCGGTGTCCAGAGCCGTATCTCGATTTGCTAGACGACCAAGATACTGGCTGAGCGGAACGGCAAACTCCGCGTCCGGCATTTCACAATACGACTTGATTAGAAGATACAAGTTGCCGCTCGCCAGGGTCGTCTGAGAGCGGCCGTAGCTCAGGTGCCCGCTGTCTCCCTTGATCAAAGTCACATTGCCATATGCACCCAGCGGTTGACCGGTCTCGAAGATGTTTACAATTGCCTCGGCGGTGGGTTTCTGCAAATCAATAAGCATGGCTCATTCTCCCTCAAGAACTCGCCCTCCCTGGTTTGATAACCAGCCTTTCCCCCTGAATACAGCGGGATTCAAGATGTCCTCCGCCACTTAACGGATAATCCCTAAGCTGAGTGCGAGCGGGGTCCCTTAGCGGCAGGAAACGCACCTCCTTTCCCGTATCCGGCGAACGCCTTGAGTTGAAATGGCACTGCACCACTGCGGCGCACACTGCGGCGCGAACTGCGGCGCGAACTTGACATTCCCTGATCGCAATGTTACCTTCCTATCACTTATATCAATATCATAAACGTTAATGGAGTGCTGGGTTGTTCAGTGGAGTCGCTGGCTTTAGGTCTGCCCATCAATGTAATGGGAGGGAGGGGCCACGGGCACCGGCACCCATCTCGTCCTTCGGTCAGGGGGCCACTGTGCACTGCGTTAGGGCGAAGAGTCCAGGGGTCAGCAGCCCAATTGAAGCAACCAAGCAATCAACCAACGAACTGCCGGACACTGCCCATATGGGGAATTAGCGCGCGCATCCTAATCTAGGCACCCACGCGCCAGCGAGTGAATCCTCGCCATAGGCACACGGGTTGAAGAACCATGGACAAGAGCAGCACACCTGCCCTGCTGGTTCCGCTGTTGGCTCTACTGGCGATCGCTTTTCCGTTCGCGATGAACCATCGCTCGCCGGGTTCCTCGAGCGACAAGAACCCACAAGCCATCCAACCTGCAGCGCAACAGCCAAAGCGGAGCCCCGGCAATGGCCTGCCCCCGCATAGCGCTGCAAAACTGATTGAAGACTTCCTGCACGCTCGCTCCGACCAAGGGGCCTGGCCGGATCGGGACCCGCGAAGCAAATACTCTCTGGACTTCATCATCGCCACGCTGCCGGACCCGGTTGATTCACGTCTTCCCTATTTCTTTGACTCCTCGATCGATTCGATCCAGCGGGCGTGCGAGGCCAGCGGGTACGTGCTGGATCGCTTTGACCTGGCATGGTCAGAGAAGGTGGGTACGGACGCCGCAGCCACTGCGACCACAGACACACCCCGCTACCGGCGGGACCCCAGCCTTTTGCTGTTTCGAAGCCCCGACGAGAGGAAGCTGCTCTTGGTTTTCCTGGTGGGTGAGACTCCCACGAGTGGTCTTCACAAAGCCGCGATGGCAGGTGCGCTTCGCCAACTCGCTGATTTTTCCCCCTGGGGGCCGGACCACAATAAGTTGCCGGAAGAGCTTCGCCATCTGGCCGCGGCAGGTTCCGGAAGCACCATCAAGATCATGGGGCCGACATTCTCGGGCTCGGCTGTATCCATGGATTTCGTGCTTCGTGATTGGCTGGCCGCACTCGGCCATCCGCCCGTCCATTTCCGGATCGTTTCCGGCACCGCGACCGCCATCGACCCACGGGAGTTTTCCCTCATCGACGACGGTGGCCGCCTGACCTTCCAGGCGGTTGTTCCTCCGGACAGCATCGCGATGCCCCGCATCATCGCCTACATCCAGAGCCTTGGCTACACGCGGGTGGCCATGCTCTCCGAGGCATCAACGGCCTACGGACAAACAAATATGCGCGATGCACGGCTACGGACCGCGGTCCTCAACTTGCCGTTTCCGTTGCACATTTCCCAACTGCGGACGCTTTCAGAGAAGCAGCGGCTTTCGCAGCAGAAGCCAAATTCCGAATTGGGCAGCAGCCCCACAGCGTCGATCCCTTTGGACGAGGGCGAATCGTCTCAACCGAAGGAGACTCCACGGTCCTTTTCACCTCTTGAAGTGTCATCGGCAGATCTGGTCCTTTCCAGGCTCCTTTCAACCATCTCGCGCGAGGAAATCCACGCCGTCGGGATTCTGGCCACCGATGTGCGCGACACGATCTTCCTGGCTCGCGAAATCCACCAGCACTGCCCGAGCACTCTGGCTTTCACCGTGAACTCCGACCTGCTTTACACACACCCGGACGCGAGCCCTTCCACGCGCGGGATGCTCGTGTTCACGCCTTATCCGTTGTTTGATCTCAATCAAGTTTGGACGCCTCCTTTTCTCGGCGAAGCATCCCGTCTGCAGTTTTCAAACCAGGCCGCCGAAGGGGTTTATAACGCGACATTGGCGTTGCTCGGGCACGCCCCGAAAATGCTGGAATACGGGAGACCCTTTGAATCTCAGCAGCTAGCAAAACCTGCGCTGTGGGTCACCGCCGTGGGGCGGAACGGGTCGCTGCCAGTAAGGCTGCTGGACTGGGCTGATCCCTCGGGCTACTCGCTTTCTTTCCAAAGGACCCCGAGCCTCCCCACGGCCCAAGGAATTTACACGGCAGGCTCGGCGGTCGGAATCGTGTTGATCAGCATTGTTCTCATCGTTTTTTCTCTGCTGGTCATCCGTCAGTACCGCTCACCGGCTCTCTGGGGGCGGGACGGCCAATCCGACTGGATTTCCCAGCTCCTCGATGAGCCGGTTAGCCCTGCGTACCGGCTCCAGGCGCGTCTTTACCTGCTTGCCTGTTCGGCCTCTCTGCTGTGCGTCTATATCGTGCTGGCTGCCTTGTATTCACTGCCCGCAGTTGCCGCCCACCTGCTCGGCGCCGCCTCTGCGGTGACGGACTGGCGCTGGCTGGTGGCGCTCGCGACTGCCGTCCCGCTCATCCTCGCCTGTTTGTTGTCCCTCGCCACTGCGGTCGCTGTGGCCGCCCGCGCTTTCTGGAAAGCCCCGCGGCAGGAGAGCGTTCTTCGGGTCGAGGTAAAGTGCGTGGTCCTGGGAGGCTGTGTCGCGGCACTGTGTCTTGCACTGGGACTTGCTGCCCTCTGGCTGCGCACTGCCTGGACGAGCCCTCCCGAGGCATTCTTTGTTCACCTCCGAGCATTCGAATTACTCAGCGGATTGTCTCCCCTGGTACCGCTGTTCTGCGTGGCTCTGGCTGCATTCCTCTGGGGTTTCTGCTCGTTTCGGCGGTTGCGCATGATCGACGGGATCCGGTCGCCCGAGTCTGAGGATTCCAGGGACAACTGTTTTTTGAAAGCGGACACGCCCTCCTTTAACGGTATAAGAACTCTGGAAACTGGGGTTCGAGAACTGCTCGAACAGGCTTCCGCTTTTTCCACACGCTGGTACATCGGCCTGGTTTGCCTGGCCATCGTCGCTGGAATATACCTGTTCGTCTTCCGCTTCGTTCCGTCATACGAAACCCGTGCCTTCTATGCTCTGTTTGGATCCGCGTTTGTTCTGGTCTATTCCGCGCTCGCGATGGAGTTCGGCCGGCTTTGGCTGATCTGGCGGGGGCTGCGGCGCTTTTTGCGTCGCCTCGCCTGGCACCCAATGCGAGCCGCCTATGGGCGCTATCGAAATAGTTTCTCGGGACTCCCCAACATTGACATCGCCACCGCTCCACCGACCTTCACCGTGCTCTCTTTTTCGGTCGATCAAGCCGAGCAACTTCTCCGTTTGGCCTCGACCCTGGTTGCATCCGGGAAACTGACTGAGGCCGAGCGGGGGAATCTCGAAAAGTGGATGCCGGAGGCAGGGCCGGCGGTCCGGAAATCAGCCAAGAATCTGGCGGAAGCTCTCAACGCGGATGCGGACGGGAACTGGCGCTTGGCCGTCGATAAACGCTCGCGATCCCAGCAATCTCTCGGCGAATTAGCTCGGATAACGGCGAAGGTCCTTGAGCCCTCGTGGCGCGCGGCAACGAGCGATCCGCTAGCCGCCGCGGAGACTCCGGAGCTGAGGGCGTTTCGCGAGCTCGGTGAAGAGTTCCTGGCAGGCCGCGCCGTTTTGCTTATCTCATACGTTTTGCCGTCGCTGCGCAACCTTGGCGCCTTTGTCCTCTCGGGACTGCTGCTGATGCTGATTTCCGTGATCTTTTACCCCTTCCAACCGCGCAACCAGTTCCTTGCCTTCAACTGGGTTGTGATTCTCGGTTTTGTCGGACTGGCGCTTGTCGTGCTGCTCCAAATGGAGCGGGACGTGGTGTTGAGCGTGCTCAACGGCACGGCGCCGGGCCATGTCACGGTGAGCCGGCAGTTCACGTTCCGCGTTCTCGCGTACGTGATGATTCCCATCCTTGCTCTGCTCAGCGCGCAGTTTCCGGACACAGTCGGCCTGATCGTTTCGTGGCTCGGAGCCGCACCCGGCCACTAGGCGGATACAAGAATCCGGGCGCCGTTGCCAAGAACCTCACCCAAAGCTGTGAGACAGTTTCTTCCCGAACAACCGAAGCCGGCCGTCGGGCCACGACTCCAACGTGCGGCGCGGATTAAGGTGGGTTGGTTGCGATATTTCAATAAACCCGAATTCGCAAGTTGGACGAGGTTTTTAGTCTCCGCATGAAGGTTTGAGAGCGTCATTTACCCCGGCGCGAGGGGTTGAATTTCCAACTTGCGCGAAGTTGGGATTTCGTAAAGCAAGAGCTGGTCGAACAGGGGGTTGCGCTT
>Ga0307373_10013409_pt1 | contig 11463 bp, 7 predicted proteins | sample OX2MG_FD_202534 | JGI IMG/M metagenome (GOLD analysis project Ga0307373, IMG submission 202534) | Soil microbial communities from Risofladan, Vaasa, Finland - OX-2 | ecosystem: Environmental > Terrestrial > Soil > Coastal area > Acid sulfate soil | place: Finland: Risofladan, Vaasa | collected... | reverse complement strand
GCTGCCGCCGGCCACTGCGCCCGCGATTCGGACGTTGCCGGCGCCTGACACCTGGGTCAATATCCGCACGCTCGGCGCCAAGGGGGATGGGACCACCGACGACACCGCCGCCATCCAGAAGGCCATCGATTCCCACGCCACGCTCTACGTCCCATCGGGCCACTACATTGTCACCGGCACAATCAAACTCAAGCCCGATACGGTGCTCATCGGCCTCGATCCCAGCACGGCCCAATTCGATCTGCCCGACTCGACGCCCGGCTTTCAAGGCCCCGGCAACCCTCAACCGCTGCTCGCAACCCCGCTTGGGGGCGACAATATCGTCACCGGCATCGGACTCTACACCAACGGCATCAATCCGCGGGCGGTGGCGGCGCTGTGGCGCTCGGGCGCCGATTCGCTCATGGACGACGTCCGCTTCCTCGGCGGCCACGGCACCAACGCCATCGACGGCTCCCGCCTGAACCCCTACAACAACACCCATACCGCCGATCCCGACAGCCGGCGCAAATGGGACAGCCAGTACCCCAGTCTGTGGATCAACGGCGGCGGTGGCACCTTCGCCGATATTTGGACGCCGTCGACGTTTGCGCAGGCGGGCATGCTGGTCTCGAACACGGCCGTGCCGGGCCACGTTTACGAGCTCTCGAGCGAGCACCACGTGCGCAACGAGATTATCCTGCGCCACGTCTCGCACTGGACGATCGACGCCCTGCAGACCGAGGAAGAGTGGGGCGAGGGGCCATTCGCGCTGCCGCTGGAGATCGACGATTCCAGCGACATCACCGTCGCGAACCTGCACTCGTACCGCGTCATCGCCAGCTACCAGCCGTTTCCCGAGGCGATCCGCGTGGCCCGCTCCCGTGACATTCACTTCCGCAACATTCACATCAACAGCAACAGCAAGGTGGATTTCGACAGCGCCGTGGTCGACACCAGCCTGCAGGCGCGTGTGCGTTACACCGAGTTCGCGGCGTTGAATATCACTGGCCAGACGCCCGCACCCCCGCCCCCACTGCCGGCCGCCGTGGTCGCGCCCGGGGCCAAGCTGGACAAGCTCCAGGGCGGATTTTTCAGCATCTCCGGCGGGGCGGCGGACAGCCAAGGCCGCCTGTACTTCATCGACAGCCATTGGCAGCGCATCTACCGCTGGTCGCCGGCGACCCACGATTTGGCCCTGATCAGCGATGCCCCGCTCCAGCCCGCCAACCTCGCCTTTGACCGGGCCGGGGATCTGCTCGTGACCTCCTACGATGGCGATGGGACCGTCTACAGCTTCCGCCCCGGTTCAACGGCGGCGGCGAGCGGCAATTTCACCTGGCTGAAGCCGCAACCCACCGCGAATCGCCCGGGCATGACACCGTACCTGGCTCTTAGCTACTGGGGCAGCCAGAACTTTGTCGCACAGGAGGCGAAGCCCGACCCTTACCAGTACGTTGCGCCCGATGGGACCACGTTCATCCCCGTAGGGGCCGATTTCGTCAGCGGGGCGTTGAGCTGGGGCGTCAAAATGGCCGATGTGCTGCACGCCTTCGGGCTGGCCAAGCCCCTGGCCGGCCATCCCTTCTACCTCACCGAGGAGAATGAACACAAGACCTTCTCCGCCCAGGTCGCCCCCAATGGCGCCTTCACCGGCTTAAAGCTCTTCGCCGAGCGCGGCGGCGAAAGCGTCGCCCAGGATTCCGCCGGCAACGTCTACATCGCCGCCGGTGATGTCCTGGTCTATAACCCGGCTGGCCAACAGATCGGGATGATCGCGGTGCCGGAGCGCCCGGTCGATCTGGTCTTCGGCGGCGCAGGGGGCAAAACGCTATTCATTCTGACCCACCATACGCTCTACGCCGTGCAGATGCGATGAGCACGGGAGATTAACGGCCGCGGGTGCCGAGGATGGGGTTGTACCAACGCACGCCGGGAAAGCGCGCGAAATCCGTATCAGCGGTATGGACCACGGCGCCAGTTTCCAAGGCAACCGCCGCGATCTGGGCATCGGTCACCAGATTGCCTGCCGTCCCCAGTGTCTCCAACAGGCCCGTGGTGATATCCAGCGTGCGTGGAGTCACATCGAAAAGCTGGACTTGAGGACGTTGCAACCACGCTCGGACCGCATCACCGGCTTCTGCCGGAGTGAAGCGGGAAGTGAACACTTTACCTGTGATGAGACGCACAAACCCAAACGCCACGGCGGCGAGTAACACCACCGTCTCATCGCCGGACAAACAACCCCGCCACCAGCGTGCCGCCGCGGCGTGCTGCGGCGCCCGGAGGTCGTAGGCATAGAGCAAAAGGTTCAGATCAGGAAGGATCATCGGGCGGCAGGCTTGGCCTTGCGCCTGGAACGCTGGGGCCGATACTCGGCGTCGAGGGCGCGCATGCGCTCAACCACGGCTTCGATTTCAAGATCGTCCACCAGTTTATTGAAACCTGCCGGATCGTAACCGGGCAATAACCCGAGCGGCTTTGCTTTGATCACGAACGGCTCGAGAGGAGCTTTGGCGGCTTGGGCCAGGCCGGCGCGCACAGCGGCGTTGAGACTCTGCTTGAACGAGCGCCGGCGCCGGTGCATGTCGTCGCGCAGCAGGTGCTCGACATCCAGGTCCAGGGTCACGGTCGTCCTCATGGCTGCATCATGATGCCTCATCTGGTTGCTGTCAAGATGCTGTACTCGTCCAGTCCGCTCTGCTCGTGGCGCTTCCAAGCTGCCTCGAAGTGAAATGAACTGCACAAACGAAAAGGCGGGAGGCCGACCGCCTCCCGCCCTTGTTGCAATCGACTTCCGTTTAGATGTCGTAGTAGAGCTGGAACTCGTACGGATGCGGGCGCATGCGGATCGCGTCCACCTCGTTTTTGCGCTTGTACTCGATCCAGGTGCGGATGACATCCTCGGTGAAGACCTCGCCCTTGAGCAGGAACTCGTGGTCCTCTTCCAGGGCGTCGAGAGCATCTTCGAGCGAACCCGGCAGCGAGGGCACGTTTTTGAGCTCCTCGGGGCTGAGGTCGTAGATGTCGCGGTCGAGCGGCTCGCCCGGCGGGATGCGGTTCTCGATGCCGTCCAAGCCGGCCATGAGCAGCGCCGAGAAGCACAGGTAGGGGTTGCAGCTCGGATCGGGCGGACGGAACTCCAACCGTTTTGCCTTCGGCGAGGAGGAGTACATGGGGATACGCACCGCCGCCGAACGGTTGCGGCGCGAGTAGGCCAGGTTGACCGGCGCTTCGTAGCCCGGCACCAAGCGCTTGTAGGAGTTGGTGGTGGGCGCCATGATGGCCGCCAGCGCGGGGGCGTGCTTGAGCAGGCCGCCGATGTAGTTGAGCGCCATGGGCGACAGCCCGGCATAGCCTTCGCCGGCGAACAGCGGCTTGCCGCCCTTCCACAGCGACTGGTGCACATGCATACCGCTGCCGTTGTCGCCAAAGATGGGCTTGGGCATGAAGGTCACGGTCTTGCCGTATTCGTTGGCCACGTTGCGCACGATGTACTTGTACTGCATCATGTGGTCGGCGCTTTTGAGCAGGCTATCGAAGCGCAGATCGATTTCCGACTGGCCGCCGGCCGCCACCTCGTGGTGGTGGCACTCGACATCGAGCCCGGAGGCGATCATCTGCGTCACCATCTCCGAGCGCAGGTCCATGTAGTGGTCGGTCGGCGGCACCGGGAAGTAGCCTTCCTTCACGCGCGGCCGGTAGCCGAGGTTATCCTCCTCGCGGCCCGAGTTCCAGCGTCCTTCCTCGGCGTCAATGAAGTAGAAGCCGTGCTGTTCGCGCTGATCGAAGCGGATGTTGTCGAAGATGAAGAACTCGGCTTCGGCGCCGAAGTACGCCGTATCCGCCAACCCGGTGGAGTTCAGGTAAGCTTCCGCCTTTTGGGCGATGTAACGCGGGTCGCGGTCGTACTGCTGGCGCGTCAGCGGATCGCTGACGTTGCCAATCAGCACCAGCGTGGTCGCGCTGGTGAAAGGATCGAGCATGTGCCAGCTCGGATCCGGCAGCAACAGGAAATCGCTTTCATGGATCGCCGCCCAGCCGCGGATACTGGAGCCGTCCATGCCGAAGCCGTCCTCGAACGAGCTCTCGCTCAAGTGGGCGATGGGGAAGGTGATGTGGTGCCAGAGGCCAGGCAGATCGGTGAAGCGGACGTCCACAAACTTGACGTCGTTCTTTTTGCAGAACTCAAGGATTTCCTTGGGTGTCGACATGAAGCGGGTTCCTTTCCAGTTAAGATGACGCGCCGGAGAAATTAGACTAACAGCCCCCAACCTCCGCGGCCAATAACAATTTCTTATGGGGGCTATGGCTGGGCCGCGGCGGCTGAATTTTGGCCCACACTGAACTCAGCCATGGACTTTGACCAGTTGAACGCCTTCCTGGAGGTAGCGCGGCTCAAGTCTTTCTCCCGCGCCGCCATCCAGGTGTTCCGTACTCAACCGGCGATCAGCGCCCAAATCCGCTCGCTGGAGGAGGAGGTGGGGGCGCGGCTGTTCGATCGCAGTGGCGGGAAGGTGGCACTCACCGAGCCGGGCCGGCTGTTCCATGGCTTCGCGGAACGGCTGCTGCTGATGCGCAAGGAGGCGATTCAGGCGGTGGGAGACCTGAATCGCAAGCCCAGCGGTGAACTGCTGATCGCGGCCAACGAAGGCAGTTGCCTGCACGTGCTGCCGGAGGTATTTGCCGAGTTCAAGCGCCAGCACGAGGCCGTGCAGGTGCGCATCCGGCGCGGCGAGCACAACGACATCATGGAACAGGTGCTGGAGAACCGGGCGGATTTCGGCGTGGTCTCGCTGCCGGTGCGGGACCAGCGCTTGAAGGTCGTCCCGCTGCACCGGGATCAGATTCTGATTGCGGTTGCGCCCGGCCACGCGCTGGCCCTGGCGGGCGAGCCGCCCACCCCGGAAACTCTGCTCCGTTGTCCGCTGCTGCTGCCCCGCGCGGGACAGACACGGGAGGCGATCGAGGCCTGGCTCAACCCGGACGGAGCGGCGCTGCCCATCTCGATGGAGTTGGACAGCACCGAGTTGCTGAAGGGGTTCGCGGCCGCGGGTCTGGGGGTGGCGTTTGTGGCCCGCACCTTGGCCGCCGCCGAGGCCCGCGCCGGCGAGCTGGTGCTGCTGGAGATGAACGGAAAAAAGATCTATCGCGACTTGGGGTTGATCTTCCGCCGCGACCGTGTGCTCAGTCTGGCGGCGCTGGCGTTCATCGACATTGCGGTGAGACGGGCAGCGTCGGCTCCGCATCCGGCCTAGGCTCGGCGTAGAGCGCATCGATGGCGGCCCGGTAGCGGGCTTCCACCGTCCGGCGGCGCACCTTGATGGTGGGCGTCAACTCCCCCGAGGCGACGGTAAACTCCTCCGCCAGCAACAAAAATTTCTTTAGGGTTTCAAACCGGGCCAGGTGAGCGTTGACGCGATCAATTTCGGCCTGGAACAGGGCACGCACGTCAGCCCGGACGCAGGCGGCTTCGCGGTCGCCACAATCCAGCCCGCGTTGCGCGAGGGCGTCCCAGTTGGGCACGAGGAGCACCGAGGCGAAGTGCCGTCCATCGCCCACCACCACTGCCTCCTCAACATAAAGTGACGCTTTAAGTTCGGCCTCGATTGGCTGCGGGGCAATGAACTTGCCACCAGACGTTTTGATCAGGTCTTTTTTCCTGTCGGTGATGTAGAGGAACCCGTCGGCGTCCTGGCGGCCGATGTCGCCGGTGTGGAACCAGCCGTCGGCATCGAGCGCCGCGGCGGTGGCTTCGGGCATCTGGTAATAGCCCTGAAACACGGACGGTCCGCGGACCAGCAGTTCGCCATCCTCGGCGAAGCGGACCTCAAGGTTGGGCAGCGGTTTGCCGATGGACCCGGGCCGGCGGGCTCCGGGGCGGTTCAACGCTACGACGGGCGAGGTTTCCGTCAGGCCATAGCCTTCATCCACCATCACATCCATGGAGAGCAGGAACTCGGTCAGTTCCCGACCGAGCGGGGCGCCGCCGCTGATGATCTTGTTGAGGCGGCCGCCGAGCCGGGCCTTGAGCTTGCTCCACACCAGGCGGTTGGCCACGGCGGCGCGGACGCGCAGACCGAGCGGAGGCGGAGCGCCCCGTAAACGCCACGGCGCCAGTTCCGAACCCACGCGCCGCGCCCAGGCAAAGATTGCCCGCGCCGCCCAGGGCTGTGCCGCGGCCTGTGCCCTGACCCCGGCGGCCACCTTTTCGAAAAGACGTGGGACCGACACCAGCACCGTCGGGCGAATCTCTATGAGGTTGTCCACCACCCGGTCCAAGCTCTCGGCGAAGTAGGTCACGGCGCCGTAGAGCATATCGACGTAAGCGAGGTGGCGCTCGGTAATATGGGACAACGGTAGAATCGACAACCGCCGTTCACTCGCTCCAAAACTGAAGGCCAAGGTCGAGACGTTGAGGTTGGCGCATAAATTCGCATGGGTAAGAAGCACGCCCTTGGGTGTACCGGTGGTCCCCGAGGTATACAGCAAGGTGGCGAGTTGATCGCCTGGCGTGGTTCGCAAGCGCCGATCGAACTCCGCCACCGGGGCCTCGCCAGGCACCGGCACCGCCCATTCCTCCACCCACTCGCGCTGGTCGAAGCAGCAGACCCAACCCAACGCCGGCAGCGCGCCGCGCACCACCTCCACCTTGGCGGCCTGCTCCGGGGTGGACACGAACACCCCAATGGCGCCGCTGTCGCGCAAGATGTACGCCACCTGCTCCGCGGTCAGCGTGGGGTAGATGGGCACATCGATGACACCAGCGGCGAGGCAGCCGAAGTCAGCCACCAACCACTCTGGCCGGCTCTCGGAAAGAATGGCCACGCGGTCTCCGCGCCGAGCGCCGCGCGCGGCCAGGCGCGCGGCGGTGCCGCAGACCTGCTGGTAGAACTTCTCCGCGCTCAACGTGCGCCACGCCCCATCGAGCTTGACGCCCAAGCGCGGCGCTGCCCCTCCGCACCGGCTCCACGCTAGCAACTCGTTGAGCGAGGTTAATCCAGGTGCGTTGTTATTCTTCCAATGCGCGCGAGCGCTCATCTTGGCAGTGTAGCCCGGCCGCATCCGGCGCGTCGGCGCCGGCAGGAGGGAGCGGACCGCGGCGGGTCAACTCCCGGACACCATAGATCACCATGCCCACCAGCAGGATGGCCGCGGCGCCGAACAGCTGATGGCTGGAATTGTTGCGGGCGGCGAGGATATAAACGAAGCCTGCGATGGCGGCAATCACCGGCGCCGGATACCACCAGACCTTGAACGGACGCGGTAGCTCTGGCCTTCGGACGCGCAACACGATCAGCCCCACCGCCTGCAATAAGAATTGCAGCGCGATACGGATCACCACCAGCGCCGCGATGACCTCCATCAAGCTGAAGAAGCAAAACAGGGCCGCCGCTGCTCCCAACCACAACATGGAGACATCAGGAAAGCGGCCGCGCGGGTGCAGATGGGCAAAGCTCTTGAAATAGTTGCCGTCCAGCGCGGCGGCGTACGGGACCCGCGCGTCGCCCAGGAGCAACGAAAACACCGAGGCGAAAGCGGTGAACATGATCAGCAGCGCCACCAGCTTGGCCGCCCACACGCCGTAGACGCGCTGCATCATGACCGAAATCGCATAGGCTTGGGTCGGACCCGTACCGCTGGCCAACTCCTGCCACGGCAGCACCCCGAGGACACCGACGTTCATCACGATGTAGATCAGGCTGACCAGGACAATCGACCAGATAATGGCGCGCGGGATGTTTCGCCCGGGGCGTTCGATCTCGCCACCCAGAAAGCCCACGGAGTAGTAGCCCCAGTAATCGTAGACGGCAATCAGCATTGCCGATCCCAAACCCAGGAAGAAGCTCTCCGAAGGGGTGAAGGCATGGGCCGGAAAGCTGAAGGCGCGGTGCGCGTCAAAATGGGTCATGCCGGCCCAAATGACCCAGCTGGTGGTGGCGAGAACGCCAATCCAGAGAAATTGTGAAATGCGCCCGATGCGCTCGATATTCCGGTAGGCCAGCCAGATGGCCAAGAAGGCGGAACCCGCCGCCAACAGGCTCACTCCGCTGGCAGAGACGGCAAGCGGGACGGTGCCCAAACCGGGCAGGTGCAGGTGTCCGAGCCGGAGCGACATGGCCTGGTCGAGCCGGGGGAAGAAGTAGGTCGCGTACATCGCGAACCCCAGGCACCCGGAGGCCATCTCGAGCGGCGCGCTGAAGCTGAACTGCCAGACAAACAGGAAGGAGAACAGACGGCCCCAGCGGCGCGGGCCAAAGGCTTCACTAAGGTAACGGTAGGAGCCGCCGGCACCGGGGAAGGCAGCCCCCAACTCGGCCCAAATCAAGCCGTCGCACATGGCAAAGCCAGCGCCCAGCACCCAGCCCAGCATGGCCTGCGGCCCCGCCATGGCGGCAATGATGAGAGGAATGGTCATGAATGGGCCCACCCCAATCATCGATGTCATATTCACCGCGATGGCACCGCGCAGACCCATGCCCCGCTCCAGTTGCGGCTGTGGATTGGGTGCGGGCGAGGATGAGGGCGGTGGCATGACCTACAAGAGCTCGTCCTCCCGCCAGCGGGGGGCGCGATCGCGCCCCCCGCTGGCGGTATTTATTTCTGCGGTGCCTTGCCCACGCTGATCAGATTGGCGAAAATCCGGTATGCGCCCGGTACGCCTTCGGTGAATTGCCGGTAGAGCGCCAGTGAGGTATACACCCAAACGCCTTTGCCGTCACGGGCATAGAGCAGGCCACCCTTCTGCGGCACTTGGCCCGGATCGTGCATCTCCAGCGGCGCTTGGTAGCGCGGATCCCAAGTGGTCATGAAGCTGTGCCCGCGCTCTTCCACCCAACCCTCGAAGTCGGCGGTGGTGATTTTATTGGGCCAACTCAATAACGGATTGTCCGGCTCTAGAATCTGCACGGCCGAGTGATCGTCCATCACTGTGCTCGGTCCTTCGACATAATCGAGGCTGAGCGGGTATGGCGCATAGGTGGCTTTGCTATTGTCGTACTGGACGATCAAGGCCCCGCCGTTTTTCACGTAATCAAGCAAGCGTCCATTATTAATGGTCAACGCGGGACGCGAGGAGTAGGACTGGATGCCGAGCACAATGGCATCGTAACCGCTGAGATCCGCCGAGGCCAGATCCGCATCGCTGAGGAAATGGACACTGACACCCATTTCCGCCAGCGCCTCCGGCCCGCCGTCGCCCGAGCCGGTGACGTAGCCGACGTTGAGTCCAGGGGCCACATGCAGGTCGACCCCGGTGGCGCGATAGGTTGCGGGCTTGTAGTAATTATAGGGGCGCAAACCAGGATAGCCAGTGACGACGTAACCTTCCTTGTAATCTTGCCCGGCGTAGTCGGCTTCGGCCGTGATGGTGTAGGGAGTGGCGGCCAGTTGGCCGGGATGAACAACAAAGCTCAACGGTTGATCCTCTCCGTCCTTCGCCATGCTGAAGGGCGCCGACGCGGGCGTCGCGCTCCACCCCCCGGGCAGGTCCAGCTTGGCCGTGCCCGCCGCCGCTCCCTTCACATTGCTATGGATCGTTACATCTAATCTGAACGATGAGGTGCCCAGCGGCACGATGCCCGCCTTGGCCGGCAGGGTCACCGAAATGGCTGGCGCCACCAACAGCGGGTTCTCCACCGTGCCCATGCCGACGACGCGTTTCACCGTCTGCACTACTTCGCCCAGCGTCAGATCGACGCCATTGTAGCTGAAATGGGCCCACGCCGTCAGCGGATAGGGCATGTTGGGCTGGCTCAGATACGCAGGGTCGTCGATATTGTAATAGGCCTGTTCGATGTTGGGACGAGAGTAATAGGGCCGCGTAAAGCCGGCGCTGACCGGGACTGCGACCGACAATTGCACGTCGTCAACCGCGCCGCCCGCCAATGCGGCCGCGCTCGGCGCCGCTTCGTGAATCGGCCAGCTTTCGCGGCTGGGTCCAGCGAGGCTCACCTGGGTGAGTTTCACGGGCACGCTCCCGGAGTTGGCAACATGCACACCGACCTCGAATTGCTGTCCGGGTATCGCCACCTGGAAGGTAGGCTGGAGGCCGCCCCGCCCGCCGGGCGCTGGCGGCGCGGCCACGTCGGCGTCCACGCTCAGGCCCAGGGCCTCCGTCAGGGCATCGTTGAACTGTGCTTGTTTGATCTTCAACTCGTCATTGACGTCGTCCTTGGCCGAGGCCGGCATGGAACTGGCTTGCACCTGCGCGATGAGCGCGTTCGCGGCGGTCAACCCCTGCGCCAGCAGCGGCGCGATTTTCTCCGGGTTCGATGCTGAGTACTCTGCCGTGGCTTGGTCCACCAATTGGTTGATCTTGGCCAGAGGCGCCTTCAACGCCGCCGCGTCGGCCGGCGGCGCCAGACTGGCGATGCCCCCAAGCGACACATCAATCCCTTCATAAATAGAGGTCTCTTTGCCGCCGCTCGCCCCCGGAGTTTTCACCCGCGAGCCGAAGAGATGATAAGGAGTGCTGGCCGGACCCGCTTGCGGCACGGAGGGGCCGTCGTTCTGCGATTTGTGCTCACCGTACCCCTTGCGCGCAATCTGCGCGTAGGAACGGCCGATCACCGTCGCGTAGGTCCCCTCCGGAATCTCGATTTGAGTGCTGGGCAGTCCCTCAATCCAAATCTGGTGCACGTAGTCGAAGAAGCGTGCCGGGTTTTCTTCCCCCGTGGCGTAATCGTAGATACCCTTGGAGGTGACCGAGCGGACCGGCACGCGGGCGTAAACCTTGAGCGGCTTCCAAGGGCGGAGCCCATCCTTAATCTGATCAGGGAACATCTTCGGATCGCCGGCCGCGTTGTAGACCTCTTGCGCCATCTGGCCGGCGACCTGATGGTTGCCGTGCCCGTCGCTGACTCCGCCAACGAACGTCGATGCAATGACCAGCGGGCGGGTCATGCGCACCACGCGCACCTCATCGGCGAGCACGCGATCGTGCCCCCACTTCTGAAAGGCCTGTGCCTTGGTCTTGGAGAAACCGTAATCGACCACCCGGCTGAAGTACTGCTGCACCCCGTAGTAGCGGTCGGCGGAGAGCAATTCCTGGGTGCGCACGATGCCCAAGCGATCGAACATATCCGGCGACATGTCGTTCTGCCCGGACTCACCTCGATTCAGGGTCAACAGGCCGACGCGTGCCCCCTGGCCGCGGGCTTCGTACGCCAGCATGCCAGCGTCCTCGTCATCGGGGTGGGCGGTGAAATAGAGGAGGCTAGCGCGAGTGTGCAGCTTGACCAGGCTCTGCCACACCGCAGCCGCGCCCCGGTCCACCGCCAGCGGGGTGGCATGCTGGGTGGCGCGGATAGTCACGTTGCGGGGCGCTTGGGCGCCGACGGCGAGCGTGTGAATGGCAACCCATCCCAGCCCCAACCCGAGGCATGAAGCAAATGCAAGCAAACGGTAGATCGATTTCATCGTGAGCCTCCTCTAGGAGCTTGTTGAAGTAGCCGGTTTTTTTTGAGCGGTGGAGCGGCGTGA
>Ga0307373_10013407_pt1 | contig 11463 bp, 8 predicted proteins | sample OX2MG_FD_202534 | JGI IMG/M metagenome (GOLD analysis project Ga0307373, IMG submission 202534) | Soil microbial communities from Risofladan, Vaasa, Finland - OX-2 | ecosystem: Environmental > Terrestrial > Soil > Coastal area > Acid sulfate soil | place: Finland: Risofladan, Vaasa | collected... | reverse complement strand
GTACGGTTTTTACTCTCAGCAGTATTCGCAGATTATGTAGGGCGTGACGCTGACTGCCTTCTCAGTCCGCGCCTTATGTCTGCGCTGATCTTAAGCGCGGCAAATCCAATTTGCAAGCTTCCTGTGGGCGCAAATTACGAGAAGGGCCGTAACGATGAAACGGCTTTGGGGGAGTTTTGCCGGTCCGCGCGTTGCACCCCGCGACCGGTCTCCATCCGCAACCGGTTGCGCCAAAGCTGCTATCGCTTGCGGCTGGCCGGAGGGACTGCGGGTGGGACGAAATCAGAAGGGCCGTAGCTTTCGCCGGGCGCAGCCGGCTCCGGCATGTAGGTATGGAACTGGCCCGGCGGGTGGGTGTGCTCGAACTGAATTGTGCTGTGTGTGATACCAAACTTCTGAGCCAGCGTATGGCGGATGCGCTCGCCGATAAGCTCGCTTTCCGAAGTGGGCATATCCAGGATGCGCACGTGACAGGCAAGGGCATGGGAGCCGGCGTTCAGGCTCCAGATGTGCATGTCGTGAACCTCGTGCACGCCATCTACTTGCAGCATGGCGCGCGCCACCTCAGGTACGGTCATGCCTTTGGGCAAGCTTTCGAGCAGAATGTTGACGGAATCTTCGACGATCCCGATGGCGCTCCACACGATCATTCCGGCGATCAGGAAGGCAAGCAGAGGATCGATCTGGCGCTCGCCGGTGCTACGGATGATCCATGCGCCGGCGATGATTCCCACGTTTGAAAGCGCGTCTCCCAGGTTGTGCACGAACACCGCGCGAACATTCAGGTCTTCACGCCCGCGCACCACGCCCAGCGTAATGGCGCCATTCACGAGCAGCGCTACCGCGCCGACGGCCATCATCACACCGGAAGCGATGGGCTGTGGGTGAACGATGCGCTCGTAACCCTGGAAGCAGATCAGGACCGCGATGCCAATAAGCAGGATTCCGTTTACGAAGGCGGCGAGCACGCCGGCACGCTGGTATCCGAAGGTTTTGCGCGGGCTGGCTGGTTTGCGCTCAAAATAGATGGCGAGCCACGCTAGGGCAAGGGAAGGAACGTCAGACAGGTTGTGCCACGCGTCGCTTGTCAGCGATAAGCTGTGGGCAAATGAGCCCGCTGTGAACTCCACCGCCACCAGCCCGAGCGTCAGCAGGAAGGCCCACTTCAGCCAGCCCTTGGCGCCGTGAGCATGGACATGAGCATGGGAATGGTCGTGCACTGGAAGCCTCGCCCGCATTGTAGGGTAGGGAAGCGCGTCAACGCAACGCCACGCCCACGACCCGGCTGCGACAGACACACCTTTGCAAGTTGACGTTCTCATCTTGGGCCGGAAAGTCAGGGTTTCGCAGCGGAGTTGAAGTCTCTCCCTTTTAATCTTGTAAGTGCGCAGAAACAACGGTTCTGCCGCACCTCGCTTTGCGTTAAGATGAATAGCGTGGCTTTTTGAGGCCGAGCGCTTGGGGTGAGGTGGAATGGGAATGAGTCAGCCAGGGTCAATTCCGGGACGCGGTGGAGTGCGCGGCTTGCAGCCGGTGTTCGTCAGGCTTGGCTTGGCGCTGATCCTGGCGCTGTTCATGGTCGCGCTCGGAACGTTGCGCGCGACGCCACGCGGAAAGCACGCAGCGGGTTCAGCGGCCACCTCCAGTACGGCGCCGCAGAAGCCGGTAGGGGTAATCCACCGGAGAGTCTTGGTGGTGAACGTTCCCGTGACCGTGCTCGACAAACGCGGCTTTCCGGTCATCGACCTTACGCAAAAAGATTTTCAACTGTTTGAAGACGGCAAGCGGCAAAACATCACTTACTTCCGCCAGGACCCGCTCCCGCCATTGCGCATCGGCCTGGTGCTCGACACGAGCAACAGCATGAGACCGCAAATGAAGTTTGAGACCGACGCCGCCACGCAGTTCGTCTACAACACCCTCGAACGCCAGAACACGATCAACAAGATCTTCCTTGAAACCTTCGATGAAAGCGCCTCTGTGTTACAGGACTTCACCGCGGACCCCGACCTGCTTCAGTCAAAAATCCGCACGTTGAAAGCAGGCGGCGGAAAGGCTCTGTACGACGCGATCTACTTCGCATGCAAGAACGAGATGATGAAGGCCGGGCAGCCCGAAGCCACGCGACGCCTGCTGGTGGTGATCAGCGACGGGCTGGACGTGCAGAGCAAGCACACATTGGACGAAGCCATTTCGATGGCTCACCGCGCCGAGACCTCCATCTACACCATCGGCAATTCCCCTTACGGCTACTCGAACGCCGGGGACAAGTATCTGCGGGAGCTTGCTGATGCTACGGGAGGCGGGTCCTTCTTCCCCCTTGAACAGGAAGTGGGCGCGGATCTGGCGACTGGCTATATTGCGCACGGCACCATGAATGACGAAGGCTATGGGAACCGAGGTCTGGGCGCGCAGACCGGCATATACTCCGCACAACGCCTCGAGCACCTTGCGGACTCACTTGAAGCCTTGGGGCGCGAGCTCAATTCGCAATACAGTATCGGTTACACGCCCTCCGATCAAAGTCTCAACGGGAGCTACCGGCGTATCCGCGTGATGGTGCACCGCCGCGGCGTGGCGGTGCGCTACAAGACGGGATACTTCGCCCTCGCCCAACCATAGCGCCTTCGTACCGCCGCGCGGAGGCCGCAAGCGAACACGGTCAGCTCTTTTCCTGGCCCCCTCGCTGCACTTACCGCAAACTTGGCGCGAAGCTACGACGCGCGCAGCCAGCGCACAATCTCCGCGAGTGACGGGCGTTTACCGTACATCAGAATCCCGGCGCTGTAGATGCGCGCCGACGCCCACACGACGCCCAGCGTAGTGACGAGCAATAGGACGAGCGACAGCGCGATCTGCCACGGAGGCGGCGTTTGCAGGCTGATGCGGATCACCATGAGCACCGGGGAAAAAAACGGAATCATGGAGAGCGCCACCGACAGCGTCGAGTTAGGGTCGCGCAGGATGACGCCGAAAAGCATGAAGCTGCCTACCAGCAGCAGAGAGACGGGCATTTGAATCTGCTGCGCGTCCTGCTCGCTCGACACCATCGCCCCAATCGCGGCGTACATGGCGGCGAAAAGAAAATAGCCGCCCGTGAAATAGAGCAGCAGGTAACCGAGCGCCGACAAGGGAAGATGCAGACTCGCCGCGGGCCCGGCGCTTGCGGCCAGGCCGCTCCGTGCGGTTGTCCCGTATAGCGCAAGCAGCGCCGCCGAGATCACCCAGACCATGAACTGGGTCAGCCCCACGGCGGCCACGCCCAGAATTTTTCCGGCCAAAAGTTGATACGGTCGCGCCGAGGAGATGAGAATTTCCACGATGCGCGTGGTCTTTTCCTCAAGCACCGACCGCATGGTGGTGATGCCATACATCAGCAGGCTCCCGTAAAGCAAAGTAGCCATGACGATGGCAACAGCGTAACCCTGGCCGCGTTCTTCGGTTTCGCCGGTTCTGGTGAGGCGAATCAGCCGTACGTGGGCGCCGCCCAGCAGCTTCGAGAGGTCTCTGGGCACGGCGCCGCGGCCCGCCAAGCGCGCGGCGAGCACCGCTTCGCCCACGGCTCGGTCGAGCGAGTCCATGGCGAGGAAGGCACCGGGATTGCCGGCCACGAATTCGGGACGCGCGCCTGCCTCCATGCCATTTGGAATCCAGAGGAATCCGCCGAGATCCCCTCGCCGTGTGAGTCCGGTTAGCGTCGAGCGAAGGGCGCGAGGGTTGCCGGGCTGTTCGATTACTTTAGTTACTTGGAAAGCGGGAAGGCCGCCGGACAGCTTTTCCTGCTCAAGCGCCCGTTTCACCCATTCTCCGAGATTTCCTGTTTGGTCTATGACGGCGACGCCGGTCGTGTGAGCAGGTTGCTTTTCGGCGGCGACGAACTGAAAGGCGACGAGGCCGATAAGGAGCGCCGGCACCGCCACCGTGCTGATTACGAATCCTTTGGTCAGAACGCGCGTCAAATATTCACGGCGGATCACGAGCCAGAGCTTACTCATGCTTTTGGGAAACTTTCTCGATAAAAATGTCGTTGAGCGGCGGCTCGATCAGTTCAAATCGCCGTATCTGCGCGCCGCAGGCGACTGCCCGCCGCAACACCTCCTGGGCGTCCGCGCCGGGCCGCAGCTTCACTTCCGCTGCCGCCCCGAAGCGGTTTACTTTCTCAATGAGCGCAGGCTGATCCAAAAAATCCGCGCAGCCGGTGAAATCGATGCGCAGCATGTTCTTGCCATACTGGCTCTTGATGGATGCAAGCGATCCTTCAAGCACTTTGCGGCCGCCGTGGATCAGGCAGATCGAATCGCACATCATCTCCACCTGCTCCAGGCGGTGCGAAGAGAGGATCAGTGTGACGCCGCGCCCGTGCAGTTCAAGGATGATGTCCTTGATCGCGGCGGCGTTCACCGGGTCGAGGCCCGCGAAAGGCTCGTCCAAAATCAGCAGTTGAGGGCGGTGAAGCACCGCGGCAACGAACTGCACTTTTTGCTGCATGCCTTTGGAAAGATCGATCACTTTGCGCTCCGCCCAGCCGCCGATCTCAAGACGTTCAAGCCATTCACGCGCCCGCTCGCGCGCCTGTTGCGCGGGCACGCCCTTGAGTCCGGCGAGGAAAACCAGCACGTCCAGCACCTTCATGCGCGGGTAAAGGCCGCGCTCCTCGGGCAGATAGCCCACGAGGTCCTGCACGCTGCCGTCCACGGGCTGGCCGAGCACATTCAGCGAACCTTCGTCCGGCAGGAGCACGCGCATGATCATGCGCAGCATAGTCGTTTTGCCTGCGCCATTCGGTCCGAGCAGGCCGTAAAGCGCTCCGCGCGGGATACGAAGACTGAGGCGGTCCACTGCTGTCGTTGTGCGGTACCGTTTGGTGACGTCTTCCGCGCACACCGCGTCCGCCGGTTCCTCGGGCAGATTCGCGCCGCGCGGTGCAACTGTATCGCCGTCCGAATGTCCGTGATCGCCGTTCAGCAAACTGGGAATGGGGTCCTTTCCGGGAAAGAAACCATGTGGTCTTTCTAGCATCAAATCAGCTTGACGCGCAACCTGGATGAACGGATCGGTTAATATAGGGAATTCGCAATTTAGTTTTTAGGAGGCAGTGGAATGAGAGATGTTGTGATTATCGGTTCGGGATGTGCGGGGCTCACCGCGGCCATTTACGCGGCGCGCGCCAATCTAAAACCGCTCGTCATTCGCGGGCATGAAGCGGGAGGCCAGCTTAGCTTGACCACGCTAGTCGAAAATTACCCGGGCTTTCCGAAGGGCGTGCAAGGTCCCGAACTTATTGAGATGATGCAGAAGCAAGCCGCCGAATTCGGCGCCGACTTCAAGGAAGGCGATGTGACGCGCGTGGACCTTTCCCGCCGTCCCTTCCGGGTTGAACTCGGCAAAGAGCAGATCGAAACCCGCACGCTGATTGTCGCCTCTGGCGCTTCGGCCAAGATGCTGGGGCTCGATTCTGAAAAGCGGTTGCTCGGCCATGGCGTTTCAACCTGCGCCACGTGCGACGGATATTTCTTCCGGGGCAAGGAAGTGGCTGTGGTCGGCGGCGGCGATACCGCCGCCGAAGATGCCCTATTCCTGACTCGTTACGCCAACCGCGTCAGTGTGATTCATCGCCGCGACCAGCTTCGAGCTTCAAAAATCATGGCTGAGCGCCTGCTGCGGAACGAAAAAATCAAGCCGGTCTGGAATTCCACGGTCACCGATGTGCTCGACCCGGAGAAGAGTCAAGTCACGGGCGTCCGGCTGAAGAATGTGAATACAGGTGAAGAGACGCTCTATCCGTGCGACGGACTCTTTATCGGCATCGGTCATTCGCCCAACACCACGCTCTTCAAAGGCCAGCTCGACATGGACGAGCTCGGTTATCTAAAGACCGTGAACGGCAGCAAAACCAACGTCCCCGGCGTCTTTGCCGCGGGCGACGTGCAGGACCGCGTTTACCGGCAGGCGATCACAGCCGCGGGCTCCGGGTGCATGGCGGCCATCGACGCCGAGAGGTTTCTGGAATCGGAAGAGTGACGGGAAGCGCCTTTCCTCGTAAAGCCTTCCAACTCACCTCAAGAGCGTTTGTAAGACGCCAAATTAACTCTTGAGGCTGACCGCTAACCCGTCTCGCAACGGGATAATGACGGTGAAAAATTGTTTCGAGCGGTGAAGCTGATGGTTGAATTTCTGGATTGCGGCGGTGCTCACGTCGCCGCGAGGTGCGGCCTTTGCCACGCGTCCGTGCCATAGCACGTTGTCGGTAACCAAAAGCCCTCCCGGGCGTATTCGCGGCGTGGCCAGGCGCAAGACAGCAGGGTAGTATGGCTTATCGACGTCGTTAAAGATCATGTCGAATTGCCCAGGAGTGGCTTTGAGCATGTCGAGGGCATCTCCCACCAGAAGCTTCACACGGTTCAACACGCCGCCACGGCGCAGGTAGGCTTCAGCGCGCCTGGCGTTTTCGGGATTGCTGTCAGTGTAGAACACGGTGCCTTTGGGTCCAATGGCACGGGCCAGCCACAGCGTCGAATAACCGATAGCTGATCCCATTTCGAAGATGCGGCGCGCCTTGATGGAGCGCGCCAACTGGTAGATTACGCGCGCGCACGCCGGACCGACGATCGGCGTATTGTGTGCGGCGGCATAACGCTCCATATCCTGCAAGATTGTGTCGCGTGGCGGGAGCAGGGAATCAAGATAGGTTTGAATGCCCGCTTCGAGTACCGGTTTCATGGCGCTCCTTTGAAAAACATCACTGCCAGAGGCGGTAGCGTGAGCGCCATCGAATAAGGCCGCCCGTCCCATTCGATAGGTTCGACTGCGACTCCGCCTGCGTTTCCGTGGCCGCTGCCGCCGTACAGAGCGGAGTCGCTGTTCAAAATCTCCCGCCAGAAGCCGCCAAACGGCGCGCCCACCCGGTATCCACTGCGGACGACGGGCGTAAAGTTGCAAACGACAAGGATCACATTTCGCGTGGTTCGGCCCCGGCGGATGAAACTGAGCGTACTCGCGGCAGCATCCTGGCAGTTGATCCACTCGAAACCCGCCGAGTCGAAATCAAGCTCGTGCAAGGCTGGTTCGGAGCGATAGAGGCGATTCAAATCCTCAACCCATTTTCGCACTCCCTGATGAGAAGGGAACTTAAGCAAGTGCCAATCCAGGCTGTGGCCGTAACGCCACTCCTCCCATTGGCCGAATTCACCGCCCATGAAGAGCAGCTTTTTCCCTGGCTGGGAGTACATGTAGCCGAACAGCAGCCGCAGGTTGGAAAATTTCTGCTGATCGCCGCCCGGCATCTTGCGCAGCAGCGATCCTTTCATGTGCACCACTTCGTCATGCGAAAGCGGGAGCACGAAGTTTTCGGTGAATGCATAAATCATGCGAAACGTGAGATCGTTCTGGTGATGGGAGCGATAGAAGGGGTTCTTGGCGAGGTATGCCAGCGTGTCGTGCATCCAGCCCATGTCCCACTTCATTCCAAAGCCAAGGCCGCCGGAGTCGGTGGGGCGTGAGACCATCGGCCAGGAGGTAGACTCCTCGGCCATCGTCTGCACGTCAGGGTAATTGCGGTAAACGTGCACGTTGAGTTGTCTCAGAAAATCAATGGCGTCGAGATTTTCCTTGCCCCCGTAACGGTTCGGAATCCACTCGCCGCCGTTGCGGGCGTAATCCAGATAGAGCATGGAGGCGACGCCGTCCACCCGCAAGCCATCGGCGTGATAGTGATCCAGCCAGAAGAGGGCGCTCGAAAGCAGAAAGCTGCGCACCTCGTTTCTACCGTAATTGAAGATAAAGCTTTTCCATTCCGGGTGAAACCCTTGCCGGGGATCGTCATGTTCGTATAGATGGGTGCCGTCGAAAAATCCGAGGCCGTGCCCGTCGCTCGGGAAGTGAGACGGCACCCAATCCAGAATGACTCCGATGCCACGCTGGTGAAGGTAATCGATGAGGTACATGAAATCCTGCGGGGCTCCGTACCGGCTAGTGGGGGCGAAGTATCCGGTAATCTGATATCCCCAGGAGGGGTAATACGGGTGTTCCATCACAGGCAGGAATTCGACGTGCGTGAAGCCCATCTCCTTCACGTAACCGGCGAGTTTCGGGGCCAGTTCGCGGTAGCTGAGCAGCGTTTCCGGCGCTTCAGGAGCGCGCTGCCAGGAGCCGAGGTGAACTTCGTAAATCGACATAGGGCTCGCGGGCGAGTTGCGCGCGTGGCGGGCCTGCATCCATTCCTGGTCGTTCCATTCGTAATCCAAATCCCAGACAATTGAAGCGCTCTGCGGCGGAACCTCGTTATAGAACGCCAGCGGGTCCGACTTATCAATCTGGTAGCCGCCGTAACGAGAGCACACTTGAAACTTGTATTTGTGCCCCTTGCTGGCGCCTGGAACGAAACCTTCCCAAATCCCGGAGTTGCCGCGCGCCTTAAGAGGCCGGTTGGACTTGTCCCAGAGATTGAAATCCCCCATCACGTTCACGCGCTCCGCGTTGGGCGCCCAAACGGCGAAATGCGCACCCTCAACCCCATTTACGGCAGTTCTGTGAGCGCCCAGCTTCCCGTAGATACGGCAATGCGTGCCTTCGTTGAAGAGGTGAAGGTCGCCGGCGGTCAGGAGCGAGATGTCGTGCTGTACCATGCAGCCTCCGTTTCCATTGCGTTGCAGCGGCCAACACGGCTGGCGAACGCCGTATGCTGTCTCTCACTCACATCAAAGATGGATTTTAGACTCGCGCAATGCTATTGGGGTCCGGCTCGCGGGTCTCATCCTCGCGTGTGGGGCCAAAAATGATTATGCCACGTCATGAGGGAAGGGAAGCAGGAATTGCCTCCGTTGGCGTGAGCCGGGCGCAAGCAAGCGGGAAATTATCTGTGCGCCTCAGCGCGGCGTCGCGCAACACGGAGGGAGGCTTATCGCGCCGGACCGCCGCCTGCTTCAGAGGCGGTTTCGCCCAGCGCGGTGCGGCGCGTGTGCGAGCGGATAAAATCTACAATGCTCTGCGTAGAAGCGCCAGGCTGGAAAATCTCAGCAACCCCCGCCTGTTTCAGCGAGTGGGCGTCTTCGTGCGGGATGATGCCGCCCACCACCACCAGAACGTCGTCCATGTCCTGTTCGCGGAGCATCTGGCAAATCCGGGGCAGCAGCGTGTTATGCGCTCCTGACAGTATGGAGATGCCAATGGCGTCTACGTCCTCTTGAACGGCGGCATTCACGATCTGCTCCGGAGTCTGGCGCAGCCCGGTATAAATCACTTCCATTCCGGCGTCACGCAGCGCGCGCGCCACGATTTTGGCGCCGCGGTCATGCCCGTCAAGACCGGGCTTGGCAACAAGAACACGGATTGGGCGGTTTGTCATGACTATTTATGAGAAGCTCAGGCTGGGAACGGCAGAGCCGTAAGCGCGAAACAGCGCCTCCGCGTCCCTTCCGCCCTCTAGAGTCTGTGTTGCAACTGCCGTTTTTGAGTTGTAGCGGCGCTCTATGAGCGCCGAAGCTATTGAAAAATAAAGACCGGCGGTCACAGACCGCCGCTACAGCCGCAGTTGTTACACAGACTCTCTAGCGCGTATCCGCCGGTGAAATTTCACCAAGCTACGCAGCTCACCGGAACGCTGGCTCCTGATAAGGGCCAAAGACGTGCAGCAGCACGCCGCACATTTCTCCAAGCGTTGCGTAGGAGCGAACACACTCCAGAAGATAAGGCATCAGGTTAGCATTGCTTGCTGCTGCGCCGCCAAGCGCCTGAAGCGTGGAGCGGAGGCGCACATCATCGCGCCGTTTCCGCAATTCCGCAAGCTTGCGCCGTTGTTCGGCCGGCGCGCGTTCGCTGACCGTCAATGTTTCTATGGGTCGCTCCTCCTCAGAGACAAAGCCATTGACGCCGACCACGATTCTTTCCTTTCGTTCGACGGCTTGTTGGTAAGCGTAGGCGGCATCGTGTATTTCCTTCTGCGGAAATCCTTGCTCAATCGCCGCCACCATGCCGCCGAGGGAGTCGATCTGTTCGAAGTACTTCCAACAGGCGCGCTCGGTTTCGAGCGTCAGTTTCTCTACCATATAAGAGCCCCCAAGGGGGTCGGCCACTTCCGTCAAGCCGCTTTCGTGCGCGAGCACCTGCTGCGTGCGCAGGGCAAGCCGCGCCGCACTCTCTGTAGGCAAAGCCCACGCTTCGTCGAGCGCATTCGTGTGCAGGGATTGCGCGCCGCCCAGCACTGCGGCCAGCGCCTGAACCGCCGTCCTCACGACGTTGTTGTATGGTTGCTGGGCGGTGAGCGAGCAGCCCGCTGTCTGAACGTGGAATCGGCACATCCAGGAACGCGGATTTTTAGCTCCAAAACGCTCCCGCATGACGCGCGCCCACACTTTTCGGGCGGCGCGGAACTTAGCCACTTCCTCAAAAAGATCATTGTGAGAGTTGAAGAAAAAGCTGAGCCGCGGCGCGAAATCATCTACCTCAAGTCCGGCGCGCTGCGCCCATTCGACGTATTCCACGCCATCGCGCAGCGTGAATGCGAGCTCCTGCACCGCCGTCGATCCGGCTTCGCGGATGTGATAGCCGCTGATCGAAATAGGATTCCAGCGCGGCGCCTCACGCGCCGCAAACGCAATCGTATCCGCCACGAGGCGCATGGATGGGGAAGGAGGAAAGATATATTCCTTCTGCGCGATGTATTCCTTGAGAATGTCGTTTTGCAGTGTTCCGGAGATCCGTTTCCAGTCCGCGCCGACCTTCTCCGCAGCGGCCAGGTACATCGCCCACAAAATCGCCGCCGGCGAGTTGATGGTCATCGAGACGCTCACGCTCTCAAGCGGAATACCTTGGAGCAATGTCTCCATATCTTCGAGGGATGAGACGGCCACGCCGCATTTGCCTACTTCGCCTTCGGCCAGCGGATGATCGCTGTCGTAACCCATCAACGTAGGCAGATCAAAAGCGATGGAAAGTCCAGTCTGACCTTGATCCAGTAGATAGCGCAACCGCTGGTTGGTCTCCTCCGGTGTTCCGAAGCCACTGAACTGCCGCATGGTCCAGGGCTTTCCACGATACATCGTGGCATGGACGCCTCGCGTAAAAGGGAACTCCCCGGGATCGCCCAGTTCGCGCTCGTATTCGAAACCGGGAAGGTCAGCGGGCGTGTAGAGGGGCTCGAAGGGCAGTCCGGAGGAAGTTGTGAAAACGGATTGACGCTCGGGCGAGCGTTTGAGCGCGTGCTTCAGAACGTTTTCCTGCCATTCACGCTCCGCCGGGGAGACGCGACGGCCGGATGTATCGGTGCACGAAACGGCCTCTGCCTGGTTTTCTTTCGCCATTTTACCCATTGCATCCCATCGGGCAGCGATTGTCAACGCATTGTACTCGTCCAGTAGATTAGTGACACTCAGGTTCCTTTCGAGGAGATGAGGATTGAGCCAAGAACTGCTGGGGAGTGAGATAGCCCAAGGCTTGATGGGGACGGATGGTGTTGTAGGTCTGTTC
>Ga0307373_10013406_pt1 | contig 11464 bp, 15 predicted proteins | sample OX2MG_FD_202534 | JGI IMG/M metagenome (GOLD analysis project Ga0307373, IMG submission 202534) | Soil microbial communities from Risofladan, Vaasa, Finland - OX-2 | ecosystem: Environmental > Terrestrial > Soil > Coastal area > Acid sulfate soil | place: Finland: Risofladan, Vaasa | collected... | reverse complement strand
GTAGAGGACTGCGGCGACTACCAGAAATGCCACATTTCCGAACGCCAGTGCGGCGATGGCAGACACCACTGTGGCCGCCGCCAGCTTGAGAAGCAGCCATGCGGCCCTCCAGAGGAGGAGAAGGGCCCTTACGGCCCTCCTCCTTATCGCGTGGGAGTCGCGCCCTATGCGCCGCCTCAGCTCCCTGGCTGCGTCCGGCGCGGCTATCTCAGTGGTATCCATCACAGCACCACCAGGGTCCTCTGGCCCTCGGGTTCGGGCTCTTGGGGCTTTGGGTCGGGGTCGCCCCTCTCCCTCTCGCTGATCCTCCTATGCATGAGGTCCAGGAAGGCCCTGACCGTCTCGTCCGTGATGTGCTCCCTGTTTGCCAGGCCCCACTCCAGGGCATCCGCATAGGCGGACAGCTCGCGCCGCCTCTCCTTCTCTTCCACGGCCTCACCCCATCCTCTGCGCCACGTAGGCGCCGAGCAGCTTGGCCACCTTGTCCCTTGACGCCCTGAACCCCCTCTCCTGGTCCAGCCTTGAGAGCCAGCACTCCACGAGGTCGCCAGTGTGCGACTCCGCGACCTCCTTCCCGAAGAACTCCCTGAGTATGGCGTAGGCTGTGTTGTGCACCCCGTTGCCGCGGTATCCCCAGGTGAACTCGTTGTCGTCCTGCATCCCATTGTCCGTGTTGCGCCAGTTGCGAACCCTGGCCCTGCCTTCCTGGGAGATGATGTAGATGGGCTCGTGCCACCCTGTCGCCACTATGATTGCGGGCCTGTTGGCCCCCGGTTCGTTGGCCATGGCCTCACCCCTTCTTCTGGGACTGCTCCCAGCGCATCTGCTCCTCCAGGATGTGCCTTATCAGGGCCCCCTTCTTGTAGCCCTTCTCCACCTTGCCGTTGAGCCAACTGTCGAGCTGGCCGTCTATGTAGATCGTAGCGGTTTTAGTGTAAGTCTTGTTCAACGAATCACTTGAGGGGCTTTCCTTCGCCCCTCAATACATATTAGTGTGGATACCTGCCGGTGAAGTGTCCGCTTCCGTGGCGTTTATAGGCAATAGGTTTATCCATGATAGTCGATAACTGCAACGGAGGCCGATTTAATGGCTTTATTCAATGCACTAGTCTCCCTTAACAGCATTGATAGATTCCTAACCAGTGGTTTATCCCGCGTATAGGCATCCGAATCCCAATAATCGTTGCCATCTGTTTTTGGATATCTTGTAGGTTGCTGATGAAGGGTAGTCAAGTAAGCTAGAGAAAACAATCTCGTAAAGGCGAAGAAGTAAATTGATATAGTATACTTTACCGAGGCTCGGAATTTTTTAGAGTGGGCCTTTCCTACAGCAAGCCCGACAAAGGGGCCGACAAGCAGCAACCCTAATTTATGGCTTCTTGCACGCTTATTCGCTGAGTCTGAATCGTGCAATAGATTTCTAAACTGTGCTTCGGCATCATCACTAAGGTTCAAAGTCTGCTCCCAAAATTTGCGCCGATCGCCAACATTAGTACCTTTGTCAGTAGTGGCCTTGATTATGTCATCGATGCGCTTTATGTACGCTGGGGACAGAGTCATAATTTTGTCATAGTTTGCTTTCGTCTGGTCTCTTTTCTTTTTGACCCCAGAGCGTTCAGATATAAATTTCCCGACTCCAGACTGATTGCTAAAGATTCCACTAATATCCTCCATGATTTTGACATAATTGCTGAAATTCTGCAGCAAGACTGGGACGTGGTCTCGCAAAACCTTAAGCGGGGCATGCCTTATGTTCTTGCCGTTGGCATTGGGAAGAGCCAAGGTTTCGAATGCCTTCGCAGCATTCTCAACCGATTGCTGCAATAAGAACACTGCTTCCTTGTTAAGTTTCTTAGAATAGAGGTATTTCGAAGCTGCAAGCTGGGTAGTCGAGTATCTTAGATACTCAAGTGCCTTCTCAGCCCGGTTCTTTCCAGGCACCGCAAAGCCGTCTATTACCTTTTCGAGAAGAACTCGAGTTTCCATGATTAATAGCACCTGGGATTATCGCAGGCATTAGCAGATTTCAGTGGGTAATATAATCAGCAACCTTTATACGCCTTCTGTGCAAGTCGGCTTTGTGTAAGAATTATCCATTTTAGCTTACTGGATTCAAAAAGGGAAACTTACCTTCCTTCAACATATTTTTTTGAATAATATCCCACGCCTTCAAAAGTCTTTGAGCTTCTGTGAAGGGTATTTTTTCTGTAGCGGAATTATGTGAGCACTTATTGCATTGCACAAAGTAAATCCAAGATATTCTATCGTATGCACTTGGTCGAAGAGATATGATTATATTGGGGTATTTACTTTTTTCATCGTAGATTTTCTTAAAATATTCTTCGCATTTACAATTACATTTAACATATTCGAGGTTTTCAGTTTTGAATAGAAATCCTTTTTTCTTAATTTCTTGGCATTTTGAGCACATTTTTATCCCACTATCCAACCCTGCGCCTCTATCTCCTCGCCCAGCTTCATCTGTATGAACCTGGAGAGATTGATGCTTGCTGCTCTATAGGCTTCTTTGGCGTCTGCCCTGTTATTCTGAAATGGAAATTCCATACCAACCATCTTTCTAAGCCTGAACTATTGCTCTGCCCACTAAAATTTATTTTGCCGGTATTACGATGCTTGGTTCTAACTGCTTCGCTTTTCTAAAGTCCTCCTGTGCCTTATCTTCCTTCCCTAATTTTCTCTTAATAACGCCTCTTTCTACATAAGCATCTGCAAAATTAGGCTCAAGCTTTATTGCCACACTTAAATTTTCTAAGCCATCCTGATATTTGCCTGCATCCCCCTGTGACCTTCCTTTGATATAATATAGATAAGCACTCTTTGGATTTATCTTGAGACCTTCGTTTGATAATTTAATTGCTTTCTCATAATCTTTCAACATTGAAGCATTAAGCACAATATTCCTTATCAGAACTTCTTCGATGTTTTTATTACCTTTATATATAAAGTGTGTCGGCTGTTTTTTCCACATCTCCTCCATAAACCTCATGTGCTCTTCTTGCTGTTTTTTGCTTATCTCACCATTCCTAAGTTTCTCAAGTGTGGCTTCATTTACCTCTTTATTTAACTTCTTTTGTAGTTCTCTTTCTTTTTCCTCAAGTGGTGGTAGTTTTGTTGATGGCTGCTTACTATATGCCGCTGGACTTTTGAGCCATTCTGCCCAGGGCCTGTACGTTTCATATTTCTTTTTTACAAGATAATCAGGGTCTAGAAAAGCCACTCTTATAAATCTATCAAGAGCGAACTTTTGCTCCCCTCCAGCCTGTGAAATTACACCAGAGACAAAACTTATATTAGGGTTCCTTGGTTCTAAAGCTCCGGCTAAAATAATTTCTCTGCCGAATTCGCTGTCATCATTGCTCTGACCAGTATTCTTTAAACCCAAAATTATAAGTCCTCTAGTTACGTGCGCGGCTGTGTCCTTAGGATTCATTGTTATTGCTTTCTCAACCTCTACCAACGCAGCAGGGAGATCAGGTAACTTGGTAAGACTATACGCCTTTTCCATTTGAGCATTGAACTTAGCCTTCTTCTCCTTTGTAAGAGTATGTGCACTATTTTTTAATTTATCTAGCACCGATAAGTGCTCCTTTGCCCAATTATATCCGCTCTCAAAGTTTTGTGGCTCTCTTGCCATTATATATTTTTTCATTTCAGGATCTAACATTTCTTCATATTCGCCAAGTTGCATAAGCACCTGTATTTTACCAAAGTAAGATTCCAAACGCAGCGGTTTGCCATGGGTCTCTTCAGGAGCCTTTTTGTCCAAAGATATCGCAGTATTGTACTCCTTTAGAGCACCTTCATAATCCCCCATTTTAAAAAGAGTCTGTGCTTTGCCATGATGAGGAATACCGACCCTAGGCTCTTCTTTTATCGCAGCATCAAATCTTTCTATAGCCTCCTCGTATCTATCTGCATTTTTAAGCACTATTCCCTGATGGTTGTACTCTGCCCATTTTTTATCGCCCATCCATACGTCGGCTTTTCCGGTTTCATTAATAGTGAGACGTGCAGAAGGTTTCATAGGGTCTTTATTGTATGTATCTACAACTGACTGGATGGCTTTTCTTTCTATCGGACTCTTGCGCATGTCCACGTATCCTTTAGTGTCCTTATCCTCAGTAGGTGCTCCTTTCTTCTTTTTTAGAAAATCAAGGACTCCCATATATAACCTCTCTCAAAGAAGCTTTTTATTCTTTCCTTGATAACGGGGTCTGGGCCATGGCCACTATGTATTGAGCGCCCCTCAGCCCCCTCTTGCTCGTCCCAGTTGCTGTGACGACGGCCTCCTGGCTCACATCCATACCGACCTCCTGCGCCGCCAGGTATATTTAGGCGGCGGCGAGGGCGTATGCGCATCACGACATAAACTCTATGGAGCTTATGGCAGCCCTGACCCTTAAGGTCCTCCCCTTGCCCGGGAGCAGGCTCACCCACCTCGCCCTCCTTATTCCCTTCTCGGTTACCCCCAATGCTTTGGAGATCGACTCCTGCTCGATTCTTGCCCCTGATTGTCTGCATGCCGAATATAAGGCAGCGGCAGCTGCAGCGTTGGGCCTCCTCCGCCCCACCATATCCGACTCCACCATCACGTGAAGGTAGGCTGCGGCCAGGCGGCTGATTGACGCGTCTATATTCAGCTTCGCGATCGCTCGCCCAATGGCCTCCAGGGCCTCGGCCTTGTATCTCTTTGTGCCCTCGAACCTACTAAATATGGTTTTGTAATACGATTTGGCGGTCTCCACCGACGCGCCAACGGTCTCAGCGACCCTCTCGATTGTATGCCCATTCCCAGCGTCAGCGCAGACGTGGCTAACTATCGCTGCGGCCAAGGCTGGCGTCGATCTCCCCTTTGTCAGCCCCTCCCTGTAGCACCGCCTCCAGAGGAGAGCCGAGTAGACGCGCACGTGCATCGGGAGGCGGAGCTGACCCCACAGGAGCTGGAAGTCGCCATATGCCCTGCCGTAGCTCTCCTCCACCGCACTGGCCCGGAACTTGCGCTCCGTGCCAAGGTTCTTATAGGGGTGGAGCCAGCTCGTCGGCTGCCTGGTGGGTTTTCTGGCTCCTTGTTCATTTTCATCGGCGAACTCGAAGAGGCCGTCCTTGGTGTCCACCTGTTTCTCTTCTACCACCGCGCCGCAGCGCTGGCAGTAGAGCTCGGCAAGAGAGGCGTCGGTGACAAGGATGCCCTTCCGGCACTTGGGGCAGCGCATGGTAGGATATGGAAATCCGGTATAAAACTATTGCTGTGCCTTACGTCAAAACAACGGGAAGGCGGCTTTCGCCGCCCTCCCCACTCCATGGATATAGAGCAATTATATTTGGATACCAAAGTATATAAATGTTTACCATCATAAACACATCACGGAAACGCGATCGCCATCGCTATACAAATCGGCAACGTCTTCTGGCGGGCTGCATGGATATGGGGTACCTACATGGATATAGAAGAGCGTGAGCTGGATGGAAATGGCAAGCTGCGAAGGGAGGAGCTGATGGTTGTCCTTATGGGCATATACCGAAAGAATGTATGTGTAGATGGGGATGACCGCATGAGGCACTGCGCCCTAGAGGGCCTGTTGGACCTCTCAATGGGCAAGGAGCCCGAGTATGTCGCGGACGTTATGGAGCTCTGCGGCGTATTGGACAACTCTGAAGCACTTCGCTTCAGGCAGGCTACGAAGCAGCAAACCACAGGGGAGGCAACGGGCCTCCTCGTCCAGCCCATCTCTGTATCCATGGCCATTGTAAACACATGCAGACATTAGACGGTTGACGGATAAAAAGGTTAAAATAACCGTTTACGTATCTTATATAACAAAGATAGATTTCAACGGATCCGTTAATATAGGTTATAAGATGGTTAGGGTAGATGGAGATATTCTCTTGGCTGATTTCGAAAAGAAAAAAAGCCAGTATGACAGTATAGAGGTTAGGGGTTGCATAGTTAAAAGTAATGATGTTTGGCAAAACTTCGTAACAGTAATAATGCCGATAAATAAAGGAGAGAAAAGAGAACCGATAACCTATGAGTATACGGACATAATACTCTTTAAAAGGTATGCCACTGTAGAATCTTTCGCAGAGATGTTTAGGAGCATAATAACAACTAAGAAAGTTGCCTTAGATGGATTACCGGAGTATACTGCACCTAACGACTATGTTGATCTATCGCAGTGGGGCTACACAGATTTTATACCGAGTCACATAAGTTATGGGATTTTGAATCTTGAGTGGCCCGCCATTAGTTATGAGGTCAGATCAAGCACAACACAGCCAATGAATCAACCAAGACTTACGGTTAAAAAGGAACTGCCAGTTTATCCCACGCTTGATTACGCCATTCGTGATATTGTAGGACTAAGCTATCAAAATGTTGTTTTATGCAATCTCTTCATTTTGCTCCCTAACTACGCCATAAGCACAAAATTAGTTGTCCATTCAAGAAAGGAGATTGATATACATTTAGAAGCTAATGACAATCTTGATTTACTTTGTAAATATTATTGTAGATTTGAAGACGAGGTTTTACACGAGGAGCAAGAGTACAAAGATGGAAAGGATTTGAAGCTTAAGTTTCCAAAGGAAATTGTAGAATTGTGGGTATATATTTTTGATTCCGATGGGGCTCTAATCGACCTCAAGTGGTGGAACTACCCTCCTTACAATAGTATAGGCGGAGTAATAATAGCTAACGACTCTGAGGAATACTGGAAGGGGATTATTGAATCCGGAGAAAGTTATTATGTGGAGTTCAAGAATAGTCTTCATCGTAGTGACAAATATAATCATGATGACTTTTTAGAATCCGTGATATCATTTTCAAATAGTGAAGGCGGAGTCATCATAATAGGAGTAGGTGATAACGGGGAGATGAATGGTATAAATGAAGGGGAAATCCCAATAGTTTATGGACTAATAGAGCAACTTGTTTATAGCCGCATAGATGGCAAGACAGAAATAAACAGGAAAACGATGGCGATAGACGGCAAAAAATATGTAGTTGTAGAGGTGGAGGCAGGAAAGGAGGCACCTTACTTTTTCAAGGGGACTCTTCAAGGTTATATAAGGCGCGGCACTACAGACAAGCTTATAGATAAGTATACGCTTGAAAGTATAAAGGCGCAAAGACAGAAACAGAGTGGGCTTGGTTGGGGTTAATAACGTTATAAATAATAGTGTAATTTTACACACGCGAAGATTAAGCGATCTTCGGTATAAAGAAGGGAAAAAATGTCCGAAGATGAAATTTGGGATTCGATAAGGGGCGTATTGAAGAGTTCCAATTGTCTCAAAACGCAACTTTCCGCTGGAATAGTAAAAGACGGCAAAATTATTTCTGTAGGATTTAATCTATGCGCGCCAAATCAGCATAAATACGGGGAGGTACTTTACGATTGCCCTCGGATGGGTGTAAAGACAGGGACTAGCTACGAATTGTGCTCGGGGATACATGCGGAGGTTATGGCATGCTTGAACATAAGGCCGCATAGGGATAGCGGGGAAATGGGTAGATTTGCGGCGTACAAGACGGTCTCTTATGAGGAGATACGCTCCGCTTTTACAGCTAAAGAGCTTGATGCGTTAGCCGGATCAAAACTTTATCTTGCGGGTCATTACTGGATATGCGATAGCTGCTCTAACTTCCTGAAGGCCGTAGGCATAAAAGACGCGGTATTTGACGGTATAACAGGCGAGAGGACAAGGCAGAGCTATCTGGATAAAAAATTGGGATAACATGAAGGATAGGCTTACCAAAGCTCAAAGAAGCTATGCCATGTCAAGGGTGAGGAGCACGAATACGAGCTTGGAAGTTAAACTAAAAACGCCCATGAGGAAGTTAGGCTTTAGGTACCAGCCCCAAGGGCTATACGGGAGGCCCGACTTCGCTAATGATAACAGGAAGGTGGCAGTCTTCATAGATGGGTGCTTCTGGCACGGTTGCAAGAAGTGCAAAAAGTTACCGACCGCGAATGCCGATTACTGGAAATCGAAGATAGGCCGGAATATGAAAAGGGACAGACTGGTCTCCAAGACGCTTAGGGCTCAGGGGTGGACTGTGATGAGGTTCTGGGAGCATCAGATAAAGAGCAACCCCGACGTCGTAGCGCAGCGGGTGCGCAATAGGCAATCCGAACAATAGTAATAAAAAAGTCGTTATTTATATATAAGATATGGCCGACGGGGGAGACCGGTTCACGTTCATAGACCTATTCGCCGGCATAGGGGGCCTCAGGATACCCTTCGACGAGCTGGGCGGAAAGTGCGTCTTTTCGTCCGAGTGGGACAATGCCGCGCAAGACACTTACGAGGCCAACTTCGGGGAGCGTCCGTTCGGGGACATAACCAAGGTTCCGGCGAACCTCATACCGGATCATGACATACTTCTGGCGGGATTCCCGTGCCAGCCCTTCAGCATAATAGGCAAGGGAATGGGGTTTGCAGACACTAGGGGCACGCTATTTTTCGAGATCGAGAGGATACTCAAGGAGAAGAAGCCGGAGGCCTTCCTGCTCGAAAACGTAAAGCGGCTGGTGACGCACGACAACGGGAGGACGTTCAGCGTCATATTGGCTAAATTGAAGGAGTTGGGATACGACACCCATTGGAAGGTGCTTAACGCGCTAGATTACGGTGTGCCGCAGAAAAGGGAGCGTGTGATGATAGTGGGCTTCAGGCAGCCTAGGCCTTTTGTGTTTCCCCAACCATTGAACGCGGAGCCGAATCTGGCAGATTTCCTGGAAGACCATGGCGAAGTGGACAGGAAGCATTTCGCGTCCGACAGGATAACCAAAAAGAGGATGGAGAAAGTTAAAGGCAGGGAGATACCGAGACCCGCCATATGGCACGAGAACAAGCGGGGGGATCTTGGGATCCATAGGTTTTCCTGCGCTCTTAGGGCCGGAGCTTCATACAACTACCTTCTGGTAGACGGAATAAGAAGGCTTACGCCCAGGGAAAACCTGAACTTGCAGGGCTTTCCAAGCGATTTCAAGATTGCGGTGCCTGATTCTCAGATAAGGAAGCAGGCGGGCAACAGCGTTTCTATTCCGGTAATAAGAGCCGTCGCCAAAAGCATGATGAAGGCGCTAGGCTCCAAGAAAGTCAGATGCGTAGAGAACAGTTTGCAAAGCGCGCTGCAGGTGAATTGAGATGAAGAGCAAGGCCGCTTTGGACAAAATCATCAATAAGAGCAGGGTGCACCTTTACAAGCCGGTGCAGATAGCGGAGATATTATACCATTACAGAAAAGGAGACAGGATAGACCTGAGGGATGTCGAATCATACAGAAACGTGAGCAAGAAGTGGAGGGACGAAGTTACCAAGAGGCTGGTGGGGCGCATATCCACTTCCTCCCAAAAGTTCCAGGACAACCTTTTCGAGGGCAATGCCATACCGCCCGCCGCCCTCAAGGAGCTAGGCGAATTCAATAAACGGAATAATGGCATTGTCGAGGTTTACATTTACAGGAGATTGCAACAGAGGCTAGCAATGGTCCTATCGGCTTTGGAATACATAGAAAAGTCAGGAGTGAACAAGTTCAAGTTAAGCGAATTCCTGTCTAGGTTCATAGAGGAGCCGGGACTCAAGCGAAGCGTGGACAAGGTATACGAGATAACCGTTTACGCTCTATTCAATACACTTGTAAGAGCACTCAAGGTGGAGATAAGCACCACTATAAGGAATCCCGATAAACAGATGCTCGGCGACTTTTCCAAGTTCCTCAAAATTGTAGTCGGGCTCGGAAAGGACAAAACGAGCGTTACGTTGCCCGCCAAGCTCTTTAGGGTGGGGGTAACCAATGCGGCTGACAGGGGTATAGACATGTGGGGCAATTTCGGGCCCGCGGTCCAGGTAAAGCACATATCGCTCAGCGAGGATTTAGCGGAAGACGTAGTGGAGAACCTGACGGCGGACAAGATAATCATAGTTTGCTTGGATGGAGAAGATAAGGTAATAAAGAAGATAACCAACCAGTTGCCTTTTAGCGGCAGGATACAGGGGATAATAACACTGAGCGATTTGGAAGACTGGTATAAGCTATGCCTTTCCAGTAAGTACAGGAAGAAGCTGGGCGCACAACTGCTAGCCGACATGGTTAGGGAGTTCGATTTCGAGTTTCCGGTTAGCAACGAGATGGAGCCGTTCCTGAAAGAGAGGAGATACGACAAAGTAAAGCTCGGCGGCGAGTGGAAGGTATGAGATTATATCGCTCTGATGTAGTACAAATGGATAAATCTGAAGATAAAAGGTAATGATATCTCTTCTATATGCGGCACTTTAACTTCGGCATAGCGTTTTGAAATTTCTTCGTGTTCCTTTGCATAGTCTAATTGTTGATCGTTATTCGATCCGCGTAGTATTGTTGCTACTTTTTTGTCTAGTTCTGTAAGGATAACTTTGGTTGCATTTAATTGCGCCTTTGCTACGTTTGCCCTATTGAGGCTAGCAAACCATAGTATTAAACATGATATAGCAGTTATCAGCGATATCTCGAATATTATGGCATAAATTAGTTCGATGTTTAGAAAGTATTGGTTATAGTAGGGATATGCAGAAAACAAAAAGTACACCATGTATATAACAATCAAGACGTTGGCAACATATAACTTGGTGGTTCCGCCTTCTTGTGGATTAAAGATGCCTTTGACTTGATTGTAAGTACCTACTAGGATTTTTGGATTAAAAACTGAATTGCGTATCGCATCTTCATTATGTTGAAGAAGAGCACGCAGAGCCCTGTTGTATAAAGAACTTGGAATTAGCAATAAAATAGATATTACAAAAATAACTATTTGTACGGCCGTAGGCCTAATTACACTAAAGAATGGTGTCCCTCTAATCAACAACGCGTATATCTGATATAAGTAGGGGAGTAGGGCAACATAAAACATTATAATTAAGGGGGCTATTATGGCACGAGAGTATACTTTTCCCCAATCTGCCTTTAGATTTGATATCAGTTGCGGGATTCTATCATTACGGTGTAGAGATTTGTCGATGCGAAGTGTCAAGAGATTTATAAGTAACCAAGCCGCTAAAATCAAAGAGAAACCTAAGAACATAAAACTCTGCAAGTTGCTTATCTGCGGAGAAAGCGATATTATGTAACTTTGTAGCGTTGTATAGAGCCCGATTATAATCGGTATAATTGTAGAAATTAGGAACAGACCCGCGTTTTTGATGCTTAACACCTTTATGCTTGATATTTGCTCATCGCAACGGCTTATGTCTGAGGTTATAATGTGCTGTAAAGATATGAAATCGTCGGTTATCTTTTTTTCCATGTCCACGCCATTAGGTTTTGTTGTTCCGGCACCCGCACACTCCCCACTTTCCGGTCCCTATGTCCAGCCTCATGTGCCTCGGCTTCCGCTCGCCTTTATACAGGACCCACGCGACCTTGGCCGCTATCGGCATGTTGTACTCCCACGAGGCCACT
>Ga0307373_10013405_pt1 | contig 11465 bp, 14 predicted proteins | sample OX2MG_FD_202534 | JGI IMG/M metagenome (GOLD analysis project Ga0307373, IMG submission 202534) | Soil microbial communities from Risofladan, Vaasa, Finland - OX-2 | ecosystem: Environmental > Terrestrial > Soil > Coastal area > Acid sulfate soil | place: Finland: Risofladan, Vaasa | collected... | reverse complement strand
GCTTCTGCCCGATGGCGACGTAGATGCAGATCAGGTCCTTGCCCTTGGAGTTGAGGATGGTGTCCAGCGCCACCTGCGTCTTGCCCGTCTGCCGGTCGCCAATGATCAACTCGCGCTGCCCGCGCCCGATCGGCACCATGGCGTCAATCGCCTTCAGCCCGGTCTGCATCGGCTCCTTCACCGGCGAGCGGTCGAGCACGCCCGGGGCGATGCGCTCGATGGCGTTGAACTGGTCGGTGACGATCGGCCCCTTGCCGTCAATCGGCTGCCCCAGGGCGTTGACCACCCGCCCCACCATGGCCTCGCCCACCGGCACCGACATGATGCGGTGGGTGCGCTTCACCTGGTCGCCCTCGCGGACTTCGGTGTAGTCGCCCAGCATCACCGTGCCCACCTGGTCTTCCTCCAGGTTCATGGCGATGCCGGCCACGCCGTGCGGGAACTCCAGCAGCTCGCCCGCCATGACCTTCTCCAGGCCGTAGACGCGCGCGATGCCGTCGCCCACCGAGACCACCGTGCCCACTTCGTCCACCGCCAGCACGCGGTCGTAGTTCTCGATCTGGGCCCGCAGAATTTCCGAAATTTCGTCAGTGCGAAGAATTGCCATATCCGTTGCCCGTGGCTAGTTGCCCGTCTTCTCTTCTCTTGTCTTCTCTTGCGCTCACGCGGACAGCAGGTGCTGCCGCAGCCGCTGCAGGCGGCCGCGCAGGCTGCCGTCAAACACCTGGTCGCCGACGCGGGCGACAAAACCGCCCACCAGCTCCGGGTCGGTGCGGTAGCGGGTGTCGAGCTTGCGTCCCAACTGCGCGGCCAGCGCCGCCTCGATGGCGGCGCGCTCGCCACCCGACAAGGCGCGCGCGCTGCTCACCTCGGCCTGCACAATCCCCTGCTGCTGCAACAGCAGTTGCTCGAAGGCCCGCTCCATCTCGGGCAGCATCCCGATGCGGCCGCGCTGCGCCGCCACCAGCAGAAAATTGCTGGCCAGGGTCGAGACCTGCGCCCGGGCGGCCAACTGCTGCAGCAGCGCCCGCTTCTGTTCCCAGGCCACCGCCGGGCTGGCCAGCACCTGCCGCAGCGGCGCCGATTCCGCCAGCATGTCAGCCAGCTCGCGCAGCTCGCGCCGCACGGTATCAGCCGGCGCGGCGCCGCGGGCGACCAAATCGGCCAGCGCCTGGGCATAACGTTGTGCGATTACCGCCATAAGTTCAGTTCGGCCGCCCCAGCTTGAGGCTGGCCACTGCGTTCTCCACCACGGTCGCGTCCTGCTCCGGCGTCAGCCGCTCGCGGATGCGCCGGCTGGCCAAATCCACCGCCAGCGTCGCCGCCAGCCCCTTCAACTCCTTCTGCGCCAGCTTGGCCGCCGCCTCGATCTCCTGCCGCCCCAAGTGCAAAATGCGCTCGGCGTCGCGTTGGCTGGCCTCCACCAGGCGCTGGTACTCGGCGGCGGCTTCCGCCTCCGCCTCCCGCGCCAGCCCCGCCAACTCCTCCGGCAGCCCGGCGATGCGGGCCTCGATCTGCGCCAGCCGCGATTGCGCCTCCTGCTGCGCCCGCTCGGCCGCCTGCATCTGTTCCCGGATGGTCTCGCCGCGCTCGCGCAGCGCCTTGGGCAGGCTCCAGTCGGCGCCGCGGAACAGAAACTTGTGCAGCAGCCACACCAGCACCAGCAGGTTGGCCACCAGCACGATCGTCCACACCGTGTCGCGCGCGGCGCCCTGCGGCAGCCACCAGCTCACGTTGCGAATGTCGGGCGTGGCTTGCAGCCAGGCCGCAGCCCCAAAAATGTTCATGCCCCCGCCCCCGGCGCGGTCTGGCGGGTGACGCCGCCGCCGGTCAACATCTGCTGCAGGATCTGGCCTGCCAGCGCCTCGGCGCCGGCCTGCAACTGCACGCGCGCGGTGGCGGTCTCGCCCGCCAACTGCTGCCGCGCCTCCAACAGTGCGTGCGCCGACTGCTTGCGCGCCTCCGTCAGGTTCGTCTGGCTCACCGCCAGCCCCGCCTGCCGCTGGCTCTCGATGCGCTGATAGTTCTCTTGCCGCCGCTGCCGCAACTTCGCCTCGTAGCCCGCCAGCTTCTCCTCCGCCTGCGTCAGCGTCTGCCGCGCCGTCGCCTGCCGCCCCTCGATGCGCGCCGCGCGCGCGCTCAGCATCTGCCGCAAGGGCTTGTACAGCACCCCCCGCAGGTAAAAGTGCAGCAGCACGAAGATGAGGATCGTCGGTACGCTGCTGAGCAGTAATTGACCTAGCTGGTGGAAAGTCTGTCCCATATTCTCGGCACAATTTGGGCCCGGGCGCCTTGGACTGGGCGGCGTCCGACTCCGCGGTGGGCACTGGAAATGATTATTTTACTGGAGGCCTGCGGAAGGGTCAAGCGCGGCACCTAATGCCGCTACACCAACCGAAAGGTCAGGCCAGCCGCTCGCCGCCGGCGAGGCGCGCCCCGCGGGCGAAGTCCATCCCGCCCAGCGCCTGCCGCCCCTCCAGCCGCACTTGGTCGAGCGCCAGCCAGCCCGCCCCGGTCTGCGCGCACAGCCCGCCGTCGCGCTCCATCAATAGCCCCGGCGCGCCGCCGCTCTCGCCGCTCAAGGCCCGGCAGCGCACGATGGCGAGCTGCTTGCCGCGAAAGCGGGCGTGAACCCCGGGCCAAGGCTGAAACCCGCGCCAGCGGTTGTAAATCTCCGCCGCCTTCCACCGCCATTCGATCTGGCCGTCGGCGCGGGTCAGCATCGGCGCCAGCGAGCCCACCGCCGGCTGCGGCCGCGCCACTAGGCCACCTTCGACGCCGTCCTTCTCCAGCCCCGCCAAGGTCTCTTGCATCAGCGCGGCGGCCAGCTCCGCCAGTTGCGCGCTCAACTCCGGCGCGGTGGCGTCGGGCGGAATCGCGATCGCCCGCTGCAGCAGCATGTCGCCGGTGTCCAGCCCGGCGTTGATGCGCATGGTGGTCACCCCGGTCTGCGACTCGCCCCAGGCAATCGCCCACTGGATAGGCGCGGCACCGCGATAGGCGGGCAGCAGCGAGGCGTGGGCGTTGATCGCGCCCCAGCGCGGCCGCTCGAACACCGCCTTGGGCAATATCTGGCCAAACGCCACCACCGCCAGCACATCGGGGCGCTGCCCCTCGAGCCAGGCCTCCGCCTCCGCCCCACGCATGCGTTGGGGCTGGTAGACCGCGATGCCCAACTCCTCGGCCGCCCGTTTCACCGCCGGCGCCTCCCTGCGTTGCGTCCGCCCCACCGGCCGGTCGGGCTGGCACACCGCCGCCGTCACCGTCCAGCCCGCGTGCCGCGCCAGCCGCTGCAGCGTGGGCACGGCAAACCCCGGCGTCCCCATGAACACAATGCGCACGTGGACTATGATAGACGCATGCCGCGAATGGTCTATTGCGTGAAGTTCGGCAAAGAGCTGCCGGGTTTGGAAGAGCCGCCCTGGCCGGGCGAGCTCGGTCAGCGCGTCTTCGAGAACGTCTCCGCCGAGGCCTGGGGCTTGTGGAAGGAACACGCCAAGATGCTGATGAACGAGTACCGCCTCGCCCCCTGGACCCCCGAGGCGCAAAAGCTCATCCACGAGCAGCTTGAGCAGTTCTTTTTCGGCCAGGGCGCCCAGCTCCCGCCCGGCTTCGTTCCCCAGCGCACCAAATAGGCCGCCGCTCCTACCCAACCGGCAGCATCTCCCGCCAGTGCAGTTCCAGCTTGGCGTGGGCGGCGCGCAGCGCCGCCTCCACCGCCGCCGGCGTAGCGGCGCGGGCGAAGATAAAGCCCAAGTAAGAGGCGCCCTCGGGCAGCGCCAGCAGCGGCTCGCCCAGCTTGGCGGTGATCTCGACCGCCTCGATGCCCGCCACCGCCGCGGCTTCCTGCACCCCGCCAATCTCCTCCAGCACGCCGCTGCGCGGAATGGGAACCATCATCACCCCCGCCGCCGTGGTCTCGCGCTCCCAGGCGCGCAGCGGCTCGCCCAGCGCGCCCCGCAGCAGCAACTCCTCCAGCGAGATCAGCCCGGGCTGCCCGGCGCGGCGGAAGCGCAGCGCCCGCCCGCACAGCCCGCCGATCGAGCGCGCGGCGACCTCCAGCACATAGGCGGTGCCCTCATCCAGCCGAATCTCGGCATGGATCGGCCCCGGCCCCAAGCCCACCGCCCGCGCCGCCGCCTCCACCAGGTCCCAGATCAGCGCCCGCTGGTCGGTCTCCAGGCGCGATGGCGCCACATAAAGACTCTCCTCGAAAAACGGCCCCTCCAGCTTGTCGGGCTTGTCGAACAGCACGAAGCGCTGCAACACCCCGGCCGCCATCCAGCCCTCCAGCGCCACCTCCTGGCCGGCGACGTAGCCCTCGATCAGGATGAAGCGCGCGTTGGGGTTGCGCCATTGCTGGATGGCGGGGCTCTCCAACAATTGCCGAATGCGCATAAACGCCGCGGTGAACTCGGCCGCATCGTTGGCGCGGATCACCCCCCGGCTGGCCGACAACAGCAGCGGCTTGAGCACGCAGGGATAGGCCACCTCGCGCGCCAGCGCCACCGGGTTGGCTTCGAGCTTGACCCGCCGAAACCACGGCGCCGGCAGCCCGGCGTCGGTCAGCACCTGCTTGAAGGCGAACTTGTCGTGGCAGATCCGAGCCGCCTCGGCCGAGTGGAAGCGCAGCTTCAGTTTTGCCGCCAACTGCGCCGCCAGCACCGCCGCCCGGTCGCCCGAAGCCATAATGCCCTGATACGGCCCCCGCGCCCGCACCGCCTCCAGCGCCCCCTTGGGATCCTCGAAGCGCACCGGCACCGCCTCGTCCCCCCACGGGTCCTCGAGCTGGCGGCAGCGGTCGCTGGCCAAGGTCAGCCGCACCCCCATCGCGGCCGCCGCCTCGCGGAACTGCCGCGCTTGGTAGCCGGTGGTCGTCGCCACCAACAGCACATGGGGATCGGGCGCCATACTTCCACCCTAGCACCCCAGTCCCCGGCGGGTCAGACAATCAGGCGGGCAAACTGCTCGCCGGTGGGCTCGGCTCAACAAAACCAGGGCTCGTCCAAATAGGGCACCGTCGCCCGCGGCGCTGCGCCTCCAGGCATGCGCACCCCGCCAACCAGTCCCGCCACCTCGTTGAAGATCTCGGCGCGGCCCCGCCGCTCCGTGCTCCCCCGCGCCACCGTCGCCTGTGCCCGTCGGCACAGCACCTCTACTTCCGGCTCGGCCGCCCGCCAGCGGAAGCTCAACGCTTCTTCGTCAAACTCCCCCAGCCAGCCCGCCGCCTCTTCCAGCTCGAGCAGCCGCGAGCCGCGTGGGATCAGCAACCGAATGCCGTACTGCACCGGCGCCACCGTCTCCACCAGCCCGTGCTCGGCGATGGCGCCGCACATCGCCGCGAAGCTGGCCACCGTGGTCCAGGGCGTGAAGGCGACAAAAGTGGGGTTGAGCGCCAGCCCCAGCCCCCGCGTCAGCTCCAGCGCCGCGAAAATGTCCGCCGCGGTGTGGCCCTTCTCCAGCCGCGCCAGCACCGCGTCGTCGAATGACTCCACCGCGGTGGTGATCAGCGCGCAGCCGGTCGCCCGCAGTTGCGGCAGCAGCCCACGCTGCCGCAGCAGGTGCTCGACCTTGATGGTCACATCGTAGGAAAGCGCCGGAAACTCCCGGTGCAGCCCCTCCACAACGCGCAGCGCGTGCGTCGGCCCGTTGAAAAAATCCGGATCGCCCAAGGTGATGTGCTCCGCCCCCGCCTCCACCTGCTGCCGGATGTCGGCCAGCACCACCTCCGGCGCCACCACCCGGAACTGCCCCTCGTAGACCGGCACAATGGGGCAGTGGCGGCAGCGGTGCTTGCAGCCGCGGCTGGCCTCGGTGTAGCCTACCACGCGGGAGACGCCCCCGCCCAGCTGTAGCCGGGCGTAGCGCTCGAGCGGCGGCAGCCCACCGCGCGCCGGCACCTGCCAAGCCAGCCGCGGCAGGCTTACTGCCGCCTGCGGCGGCGGGTTGCCCGCGCGCAGCGCCCGCGCCAACTCGGTGAGCTCCGCCTCAAACTCGCCCCCCAGCACCGTCTCCACCCCGGCCGCGAGCAGCCGTTCGCGATTGATGGCGGCATAGAGCCCATAGGCGCAAAAATGCGCCTGCGGCGCCGCCGCCCGCAGCCCCGGCAGCATCCGCAGCGCCAGCCGGGTAGCGGTGTGCATCGGCAAAAACAGCCCCACCAGCCCCGCCTCGGCCAGCGCCGCCGCCGGCAGCGGCGCCCGCGAGATGTCGGCGACCACGACCTCGAACCCCTCCCGCCCCAGCCACGCCGCCGGCGAGGCCAGTCCAAACGGCTGCCGCCCCATCTCGTAGGTTGAAATCAGCATGACCCGCACTATCCTGTATCCTACCTTCCTATGCGAGTCGCGGTGATCACAGGGGCAGCGCAGGGCATCGGCCGCAAAACGGCGGAGGTGCTGGCCGACCGCGGCTACGCCCTGGCGCTCATGGACCTGCAGGGCTCGGCCGCCACCGCCGCCGCCGTGCGCGGCCTGGGCACGCCCGAGGCCCCGCTCGACTTTAGGGGCGATGTCGCCGATGAAGCTGTGGTGGCGCGCTTCGCCGCCACGGTGCGCCAGCGCTGGGGACACGCCGACGCGCTGGTCAACAACGCCGGCATTAGCTTCATCCAGCCCTTTGAATCCGTTGCCGCCGCCGACGCCCGGCGCGTGCTCGAGGTCAATCTCATGGGGCCCATCCTGCTTTCGCAGGCCTTTGGCGCCATGATGCTCGAGGCCGCCACCGGCAGCATCGTCAACGTCGCCTCCATCGCTGGCCTCACCGGCATCAGCGACCGCGCCGTTTACAACGCCAGCAAGCACGGCCTCATCGGCCTCACCCGCACCCTGGCGGCGGAGTGGGGCGGCCGCGGCGTGCGTTGCAACGCCGTCTGCCCCGGCTGGGTCAAGACCGAGATGGACCACTCCGCCCAGGGCGCCGGCCTCTACGCCGACGCCGACATCACCGAGCGCGTCCCCATGGGCCGCTTCGCCCTGCCCGAAGACGTCGCCCGCGCCATCGCCTTCCTCGCCGACCCGATCGAGAGCAGCTTCATCAACGGCCAAACCCTGGCCGTGGACGGCGGCTGGACCGCCGACGGCAGTTGGCAATCTCTCCGCCTGGCCAAGCGCTAGCGCCGGCGCCGCGCGCCGGCGCAGTTGCTAGTTGCTAGTTCCTAGTTCGACCTGGGCGACGGCAGGGGCGGCCACCGCGCGCCGTGCCGACCGCCCCGCCGGCGCGACGCGCCAACTAGCAAGCAACTAGTCGCTAGGAGCTACCAGCATCGCCAGAAACGCCAGCGCCAGCACGTACAGCCCGGCCTGCGGCACCACGCCCAACGGCCCCGCCAGCCCCGCCTGCAGCGCATTCCAATCGAGCCCGCGCAGCAAGCCGCCGAAGCTGTGCTGGGCGCGGGCAAAAAACTGCGCCACCTCGATCCGCAGCGCCCGCGTCAGCCACCACGCCGCGCCGACTGCGTAGCCGGTCGCCGCCAGCCCTACCGCGGCCGTAGTCAGCGCCAAGCGCGGATGCCGCCACGCCTGCCACAGCAGGCTGAGCAGCGCGCACAGCCCCGCCAGGATCGCCATCACCGGAATCAGCGCCGCCAGCGCCAGCCCCAGGGTCAGCCCATTGCGGTTCGAGGCCGGGCCCGGGCTCCACTCCCGCTGCAGCCCCTGCGCCTGCCGCAGCAGCGAACGCAGCGACGGCTGGGACGCCTTCGCCGGTTGCGCCGACCGCGCCCGCACCGTCTCCGCCGCCAGCTCCGCCACCGTCCATTGCGCCGGCGCCAGCAGGGGCACCGCCAGCCGAAGCGCCGGCAGCAGAAACACCGCCGCCACCGCCACCGCCGGCGCCAACCACCGCAGCCACCTCATGGCTCCAAAGCATACAGGATTGGAGGGCTCTTAGGCCGCCGCGTGGCGCTGCTGATTGCGTAGCTTGATGAGCTCGCGGCGGGTGCGGTCCAGCACCGCCATCGCCTCTTGCAGCTTGCGCTCCGCCTCCACCCGCCGCTGCACCGAGTAGACATGGCGCGCCAACTCGATCTGCAGCGCCTCGACGCGCCGGAAGGCCGAGCGATAGGCTCGTTCCTGGGGGCTCTCCATCTGCACTCCGATAGCGGTTGGATGCACTTGCCACAGCCCCGGTCACCGCCTAGTCTGGAAACGTGAGCGATTCCATTCGGTTGAGCCTATGGTTTTCCACTCAGACGACGGCGCAGATCCTGCCCCACTTGGCCCACGTGGTGGAACTGCTGCCCGCCGAGGCGCTGGAGCGCGGCGTGCGCTCGCTCAGCGTCACTGCCCTCGATTGGAGCGAGCCGGCGCTCGTCGAGGAGCGCTACGAGACCGGCATCCCCCTCGCCGCCGCCCTCGAGCAGATGCGCGAGTTCGTCCAGGCCGACTGCGCCGGCGAGCTCGAGCTCGCCTGGCTGCTGTGGAGCTATGACCCCGAGCGCGCCGGCCCCGACAGCCCCTCGGGCGAGGACGAGGGCTGGCTGCAGGTCCCGCAGACCTTGCGCTGCTCCAGCCTGGGCCCCCTATTCGCCGACGGCCTCGCCGCCGAAGAGGGTCACGTCGTGGTGGATTTCGGCCTGGACGAGGCCTTCCTCGCCGAGCTCGCCCCCTGGAACGCCTCCACCCGCCGCCACCTGCAGGCCAACATCCTGCAACTGCTGGCGTTCAGCCGCAAGGTCGAACTGCAACTGCGCCCCCAGCGCCGCCGTCTATGGTCGGAGGGAGAGGCCGATTGGACCCAACGCCTGCTGCGGAGAATCGCCGAATGAACCCGCGCCCCTGGCACCTCCTGGCCGTCTGCCTGCTGCTGGCCGCCTGCCTGGCGGCGCAAGACCCAGCCTCCAGCTCCGACCACCCCCCAGGCAACGTCAACGAGCGCACCCTGGCCGGCATCCGTCCCGGTAAAGACCGCTTGCCCGCCGCCCTCGCCCGCTGGGGCCACGCTTGGTCCCATCCCTCGCTTGACGAAAGCGACGTCTACGTCTGGTGCGATGCCCGCCGGCGCCTCGAATTCAGCGTTGAGGACTCCGCCCACGGCGCCATCCAAGTGGTCACCGTCAACCGCCTGCTCGGCGCCAGCAAGCCCTCGTGCTCCGCCCACCTGCCCGCCGCCCTCGCCCGCACCGGCCGCGGTGTGCGCCTCGGCGACACCGCGCAACAGTTGAAGCGGGTCTACGGCAAGCCCTTCTTCGAGGGCCCCGCCAGTTGGGACGGCCACGACGTCCATCTCATCGTCTTCAACTTCTCCTGGGCGGGCAGTGACCAGCCCCAAATTCTCGAGTCCAGCTTTGACGCCGCCGGCCATCTGGTCAAAATGACCCTCTCCGCCCAGTACTACTGACCCCAGAGCGCGCGTCCATTTTGCGCACCTCGATGCTTCTCCGCTTGCCGCGCTTGGTCCTCCTCATCCAGCACGAGGTGGCGCACCATCACGTTGCTGTCCACCAGACGGCGCCGGCTCATCGCCTGCCCGTGCGGACAGCGGCCGCTCGCATCTAACCGCCCATGCTGCCCCACGGCCACGGCTGGCTCGACGGCATCTTCTACTTTTTCATCGCCCTGGGTGCGCCCGGGCTGGTGATCTTGGGCGTGCTCGACTCCAGCTTCTTGACCTTGCCCTTCGCCAACGACCTTGCCGTCATCGTCCTGGTCTCGCTCCACCATGAGTGGACGCTGCTCTACGTCGCCGCCGCCACCGCCGGCTCCGTCGCCGGCTGCTGGATCATGTTCGAGATCGGCCACGCCGGCGGCGAGAACTTCATCCGCGCCCACATGTCCGAGCAGCGCTACCGCCGCATCCACGCCGCCATCGGGAAAAAGGGCCCGGTGCTGCTGGCGGTGCCGGCGCTGATCCCGCCGCCCTTCCCCTTCTCCGCCTTTGTGTTGGGGGCGGGCGCGCTCGAGGTGCCGCGCAAACCCTTCCTCGCCATGTTGGCGGCGATGCGCGCCGCCCGCTTCCTGGCCGAGGCGGTGGCGGCGCTTTACTGGGGCCGCGGCATCGTCCGCCAAATGCAGACTCCGGGCTTCCGCCTGTTCATCGAGCTCCTGGTGGTCCTCGCCTTCCTGGCCAGCGCCTTCTCCCTCTATGAGTTGGTGCACGGCTCCCGCCGGGGAGCCCGTCATACCGGCGCAAAGTAAAAGCCGATCACCAGAATGGCGTAGACCGCCAGCAACTGCGCCCCCTCCAGCCAGTTGGTCTCCCCATCGGAGGCCACCATGCCCACCATCAGGGTCGAGAGCACTACCGCCACCACCTCGATGCCGGTGAACACCAGCGACATGGGGTGCCCCAGCGCCCGCGACACAAACACCATCGCCGGCGCCAGCAGCAGCGCGATCTGCAGGCTCGAGCCCACCCCGATCGCCATCGCCAAGTCCATCTCGTCGCGCCGCGCCGCAGTGATGGCGATGCCGTGCTCGGCGGCGTTGCCGATCAGCGCAAACACCACCCCGCCCCAAAACAGATCGGTGCCGTGGAAGGCGCGCTCGGCCACCGTGAGCTCGCTCACCAGCAGCTCGCTCAGCACCGATATCATCACCACCGTCCCCAGCATGGTGACAAACGGCCGCAGGTTGCGGCGGTCGCGATGTCCGTGGGGCGCGCCGGGGTGGGCCTTGAGCTGAAAGTAGAGGCTGACGGCGTAGATCACCATCAGGATGCCGGCGTCCCACAAGCTCAGGCGCTCCAGCACCGGCCGGTTAGTCGCCAGCTCGCCGTACACCCCCAACGAAAACACCGCCGGCACCACCAGCCCCACCGCCGCCAAAAACAAGGTGGTGGCGTTGCTGCTGGCCACCCGGCGGTTGAGCAGTTGCTTTTCCCGCCCCAGCCCGCCCACCAGCAGCGCCACCCCCAGCACCAGCAGCAGGTTGCTGATGATGCTGCCGGTGAGCGAGGCCTTCACCACCTCCACCAGCCCCGCGCGCAGCGCCACCACCGCCAGGATCAGCTCGCTGGCGTTGCCCAGCGTCGCCTCCAGCACCCCCGCCGCCAACGGCCCCAGGCTCGCCGACAGCGTGTGCGTCGCGGTTCCCAGCACCGCCGCCAGCGGTATCAGCCCCAGCGCCGCAAAAATGAACACCCACAGGGGCGACTGCTGCGCCACCGCCAGCCCGATCGCCACCAGCCCTAGCGGCAGCATGGCGTCGAAGACGCGCGAGCCCGTCAGCGGCAATCCAAACAGGCCGGCGGCGGCGGGAGCAGTGGGCGTGGCAGGCACAACAGAATTCACGGTACACTGATTTGCAACGGCTGTGATTTCAAAGATCGCTCCATTCCGCTGGGCAATCGCCCTGTTCTGGGCCCTCGGGCTCGCCTCCACCGCTTGGGCCCAACTGGGCTGGCTGGGGCACAAGAGCTCCGACTTCAAAACCTACGGCCGCATCACCTCCTTCCATCTCAATGCCCCGCTGAGCGGCCCGCCGCTCGCCCGCCTCAGCCAGTTCCCGCTGCAGCAGTTCACCTAC
>Ga0307373_10013402_pt1 | contig 11467 bp, 8 predicted proteins | sample OX2MG_FD_202534 | JGI IMG/M metagenome (GOLD analysis project Ga0307373, IMG submission 202534) | Soil microbial communities from Risofladan, Vaasa, Finland - OX-2 | ecosystem: Environmental > Terrestrial > Soil > Coastal area > Acid sulfate soil | place: Finland: Risofladan, Vaasa | collected... | reverse complement strand
GCCTTCGAGCTGCTCGCCGGCGGCCGCAGCTGCATCCTCGACTTCGGGCTCTGGAGCCGGGAGGAACGCGACGCGCTGCGTCTGCGCGCGCGTGCGCAGGGAGTCCGCGTGGAGCTGCACGTTCTCGAGGTCGAGCCGGACGAGCTGCTGCGGCGCATCGCCGAGCGCTACGAGGAAGCGCCGCACACGACGGCGGAGATCAGCCCCGAGCAGCTGTCGGCGTGGGCGGCGAGCTTCGAGCGTCCGGACAACGCCGAGCGGCGCCTCTTCGATCGCTAGGCACTCCGCGCGACGACGACGCCGCTGACGGCCGGTGGCAGCCACCGTTACGTCTTTGTGACGAGATCGGGGGCTTGATCAAGCGGTCGTTGACGCGCACGTGAGACTTCCGTTTCGGTTCCGGCACGGTGGCTGCCACCGGCCTTGGGTGTTGTCCTGCGAGCGAGCGGCGATTCTGCGACGGCTACGACGGCGTCCAGCGATAGCGCACGTCGGGCGTCTTCTCCTCGTTCGTCGAGCCGTCGGTGAACTCGACGGCGATCGCGCCGTGCGCTTCGTAGAAGCGCCGCGCCAGGTCGTTCTGCTGGAACACCCAGAAGTCGAAGCCGCCGGGCCGGCGCGCCTTGACGTGCTCGAACAGAGCATGGCCGATGCCGGTCCCGATCGCGTCGGGGTGGACGAAGAGATGGCTGAGCTCGTCGCCGGAGAGCAGTGCGAAACCGCGGCCGAGGATGTAACCCTCACCCTCACGCAGAGCGTTAGCGAACCACGCGAGGTTCTCCTCGTGCGTGTGCACCTCCGGCAGGAAGTCGAAGAGTGCAAACGACGGCTCGAAGGTCGCGACGACCTCCTCGACCTCCGCCTCGGTCGCGCGCCGGATCATCGGGCGTACTGTACGACCGTGCCACGCGACAGAAACGAGCCCGTCCGGCTGACGAGCATCTACACCGGCGGCGGCGACAGGGGGGAGACGAGCCTCGGCGACGGCTCGCGCGTGTCGAAGCTCGATCCGCGTATCGTCGCGCTCGGCGAGGTGGACGAGCTCAACTCCTTCGTCGGGTGGACCCGCGCCGGCCTCGATCGCATCCAGAACGAGCTCTTCGACCTCGGCGCGGATCTCTCCGTTCCCGGCGGCGACCGCCTCCGCATCGAGCAGCCGTACATCGACCGGCTCGAAGCGGAGATCGACGACGCGAACGCCAAGCTCGAGCCGCTCAAGAGCTTCGTCCTTCCCGGCGGTGCCGAGACCGCGGCGCGTCTCTACGTCGCGCGAGCGGTCTGCCGGCGCGCGGAGCTGGCCGTTCTCGCCGTCGACGGGGCGAACCCGCTCGCCGCGGTCTATCTCAACCGGCTGTCGGATCTCCTGTTCGTGCTCGCCCGCGCCGCGAACGGCGGCGACGAGCCGCTCTGGCGGCCCGGCGACTCGCGCGACTAGCACCCGCCTTTGTAGGGTCGGCGGGAGTGCACTCCCGCAAGCCTCGGAGGTAGAGCGCACCGTTGACGAAGAGCGGGGTCACGAAGCTCGTCAAGCAGCTTGCGCCGAAGCTGAGCGTCAAGCACGCAAAGGCGGCTGACAACGCCACAAGGGCGGGCGGTCAAACCGTGCGAAAGATCCAGTGGAAAGCCTCCCCAAGCACGACGATGCAGACGATCTTCAGCGCGAACGGATTGACGGTCGTCGGAAGCTGCGACAGCAGCAGCAACATCACCGTCGATGCGACGGGTCCCGTCGCCGACAACGGCGAGCTGAGAATTCAGGGCGATACCGCTACCGGCGGCCCCTTCTTCAAGAACTACGCAGGCTTCAACTCCGCGAGCATCGTGTCGCCGGTCAGCGCCGACGGTGGCCACAGCGAGGGTTCGGGCCAGCTCGTCTACGCGACGGCCGACGGGCACGTCTTGACGCTCGATTACGGATTTGACTGGGGGACGGTCGGGAACGCGACGTATCACAACACGTTCGTGGGCTGCACGCTCTACGGCAAAGCCGTCTACAGCTGATCCTTTGACCGCTCCAACCGCTTCCGCCGGCCACGACGAGCCGGCGGAAGCGGTCGAGCTCTACGGGCGCGCGCCGTCCCGAGAGTTCCCTCGAATGGGGGCTATCGAGATTTCCATAACTAATCGAACGAGGGATACACGTTTGCCCGTTTACCCCCTACAATTCGTCCGGTTCTTACGTGGTCACGAGGGAGGCGGAGACATTGGTTGCACTGCGGCTGAGCAAGGAAAAGGCTAGGTCCATGAGTTGGCGCGGGCGGACGCAGTTCATGGTCGCTCTCGCGTTCGCCACGAGTCTCCTCGTTCTCATCACCCCCGGGCTCGCCTCCTCGGCTATCGCCCAGCGCGGCACTGCGACGACCGCCAACGCCAACGCGACGACGCTCACCATCAACGTGCCGACGGGCGTCGCAGCGGGCGACGTGATGATCGCGGAGATTACGGACAGGGGCGGAACGACGACGACGTTCCCCTCGCTGAGCGGTTGGACGAACGTCACCACGCCGGTGGACTTCGAGGGCGGCGGCGCGCACCACCGCGTGGCCCTGCTCTACAAGATCGCCGGCTCGTCCGAACCGTCGAGCTACACCTTCAGCCTCGGCGCCACGAACGCCAACGCAGCCGGCGCAATCGTCGCGTTCTCAGGCGTGGACACCTCGGGCGCGACCCCCTTCGACGTGACTCCAGGCAGCTACACAACTTGCAGCACCGGCTGCACTACCGCCGTCTCCGCCAGCGCGATCACGACGAACGACCCCAACGCTGCCGTGGTCATGTTCGCTGCGAGCTTCGAGAACCTGACCACGAGTTCCTACTCGACAACGTCGCCCGGCGCCCTTACCCAGATGTACGGGACCCTTGCCGACAAAAGCGGCAATGGAACGGTCGGTGCCGCATGGGCCACGAAGGCAACCGCCGGCTCCACCGGAACGGGTACGGCAACGCTGAGTAGCGCCAAAGACTGGGCGGCGATCCTGATCGCGCTCAAGCCGGCAGTCGTCGCGGATGCGACGCAGTCGACGTTGACTCCGACGTCGTCGTCGATTACCGCGAACGGCACCGCGACGCAGGTGTTGACGGTGCAGGCGAAGGACTCCAGCGGCGACAACCTGACCAGTGGCGGCGCGACGGTCACGATCACCAAGCAGTCCGGGACGGGCTCGATCGGCGTGGTCAGCGACAACGGTGACGGCACCTATACGGCGACCGTGACCGCGCCGACTGCGACCGGCTCGGGTGTTTTCGTCGCGACTCTTGGCGGCAGCGCGGTCAAGTCCGGCACCGGCAGCCAGACCCAGGCGACTGTCACCTACACGCCGGGCGCCGCGGATGCGTCGCAGTCGACGTTGACGCCGACGAGTTCTTCGATCACTGCGAACGGGACGGCGACGCAGGTGTTGACGGTGCAGGCGAAGGACGCCAACGGCAACAACCTGACGAGTGGCGGCTCGACGGTGACGATCACGAAGCTGTCGGGCAGCGGCTCGATCAGCGTGGTCAGCGACAACGGTGACGGCACCTATACGGCGACCGTGACCGCCCCGACCGCGACCGGCTCCGGTGTCTTCGTCGCGACCCTCAACACCAACCCGGTCAAGTCCGGCACCGGCAGCCAGACCCAGGCGACTGTCACCTACACCCCCGGCCCGGGTGCTGGGGCGCAGTCGTCGATCAGTGCCAACCCGCATACGATCAACGCCGATGGCAGCTCCACCTCGACGATCACTGTCACTGTTTATGACGCCTACGGCAACCTGACCTCGGGTGGGGACACGGTCGTGCTGCATACCGACCTTGGTTCGCTCGGCTCGGTCACCGACAACGGTGACGGCACCTATACGACGAGCCTGACCTCGAGTGCGACGGTCGGCACGGCGCACATCACCGGCACCGTCAACAGCGAGACGATCACGACGACCGACTCGGTCGATTTCATGGGCACGTTCACGAAGTCCTCGGACGTGATGATCAACGGCCAGCCGACGGTGGGCACGACCGTGACGATCACGAACGGGGTCTACTCGCCGACGACGACGTCGCGTTCGTATCAGTGGGAGCTGTGTGACGGCACGGGTGCCCTCGCCAGCTGTTCGCCCATCGGTGGCGCGACGAGCAACCAGTACACCCCGGTTGCCGGCCAGGAGGGCTCGACGCTGCGGGTCATCGAGACCGTGTCGCGGGCCGGCTACTACGACGGCCACTCCACCTCGGATGCCAAGTCTGTAGTCAAGGGCAGCTTCACGACGAGCACGGCGGTCGCGATCAGCGGGACGCCGACGGTTGACACGCCGTCGACGATCACCGCCGGGAGCTACTCGCCGGCGCCCACGTCTCGCACGTATCAGTGGCGGTTGTGCGACGCCGCGGGCAACAACTGCAACGACATCGGTGGCGCGAACTCGAGCTCCTACACGCCGGGCGCGAGCGACGCCGGATCGACGTTGCGCGTCGTCGAGACGGTGTCGACGCCGGGCTACAACGACCTGGTCTCGACGTCTGCGAGGGCGCTCGTGCTCAAGGGCGCCATCGCGACGAACACCGCGGTGGCCATCAATGGGACGCCGAAGGTCGGGGTTACGTCCAACATCACCGCGGGGACGTACACGCCGTCGCCGACCGGCAGCTCGTATCAGTGGGAGCGCTGCGACAACACCGGCGCGAACTGCTCGCCCATCAGCGGCGCGACGAGCAACAAGTACACGCCGGTCGGTGCCGACGCGGGCTCGACGCTGGTTGTGGTGGAGACGGTGACGAAAGACGGCTACGCCGACGGCGGCTCGCCGTCTGCGGCGAGCGCGATCGTCGCGAACGGCAGCTTCTCGACGAACACGTCGGTGTCGGTGTCCGGGACGCCGACCGTCGGCACCGCGTCGACGGTCACCACGGGGAGCTACTCGCCGGGGCCCTCGTCCAGGTCGTATCAGTGGGAGCTGTGCGACAGCTCGGGCAACAGCTGCGGGAACATCACCGGTGCCAACTCGAGCTCGTACACGCCGCTCGCCGGCGATGTCGGCTCGACTCTCCGCGTCGTGGAGACCGCGACGAAGACGGGCTACAACAACGGCGGCTCGACGTCGAGCGCGACCCCGGTCGTCGTGAACGGCGACTTCGCGGTGACGTCCGCCGTCGCGATCAGCGGCCAGACGACGGTCGGTACGCCGGCGATGGTCACTACCGGCGTCTACTCGCCGGCGGCTACGACGCTCTCGTATCAGTGGAAGCTGTGTGACAGCTCGGGTGCCCTTGCCAGCTGCTCGAACATCGGCGGCGCGAACTCGAGCTCGTACACGCCGGTCTCCGGCGATGTCGGCTCGACGCTGCGGGTCGTGGAGACGGCTGTACGGTCGGGGTACAACAACGGCAGCTCGACCTCGGACGCGGTCGCCGTCGACGGGATCTTCGCCACGAACACCGCGGTGGCGATCAACGGGACGCCGAAGGTCGGCGTCAAGTCCACGACCACCGGCGGGACGTACACGCCGTCGCCGTCCGGGCGCTCCTACCAGTGGAAGCGGTGCGACAGCAGCGGCAACAGCTGCGTGGCGATCTCGGGCGCGACGTACGCCTCGTATACGCCGGTCGCGGCTGACGTAGGGAAGACGTTGCGCGTGGTCGAGACGGTGACGAAGTCGCACTACGCCAGCGGCGGGTCCACCTCCGCGGCATCGGCTCTGGTCGCAAAGGGCACCTTCGTGAGGAACACGGCAGTCGCGGTCGTCGGCTTCCCGAAGCACGGGGTGGTCTCGAAGATCACGCCGGGCTCGTACACGCCGACGCCGGTCGCGCGTACCTATAAGTGGCTGCGGTGCACGAGCACGACGCTCGCGAGTTGCACGGCCATCTCCGGCGCGACGGCGAAGACGTACAAGCCTGGAACCGCCGACATCGGGAAGAGGCTGCGCGTGGTCGAGACGGTTTCCGCGCCCGGCTACAACAACCTCAGCGTCACGTCGGCTGCGTCCACGAAAGTGACCTAACGCCAGCACGGCCGGCGCCTCGTCGGGCCGGCCGTGAGGGCATTCGTAGAATGGGCGCATGGCGACGACCGGCAGGGACGCGCAGACGTCCGACGAGGCGAACTGGCGCGAGCGCTACGACGCGACGCCGGAGCGGCAGGGCGAGCTCTTCTCCACGATCTCCGGGGTCGAGAACGAGCCGCTCTACGCACCCGACAGGGTCGAGATCGACTACGAGCGCGACCTCGGCTGGCCCGGCGCGTTCCCCTTCACGCGCGGCGTCTATCCGTCGATGTACCGCGGACGGCTCTGGACGATGCGCCAGTTCGCCGGCTTCGGCACCGCGGAGGAGACGAACGCGCGGTTCCGCTACCTGACCGAGCACGGCCAGACGGGCCTGTCGACGGCGTTCGACATGCCGACGTTGATGGGCTACGACTCGGACCACCCGCGCTCGCTCGGCGAGGTCGGCCGCGAGGGCGTCGCGATCGACTCGCTTGCCGACATGGAGACGCTCTTCGACGGGATCCCGCTCGGCGAGGTCTCGACGTCGATGACGATCAACGGCCCGGCGGCGATGCTGCTCGCGTTCTACGCGTGCGTCGGCGAGGAGCAGGGAGTCCCCCTTGACGGCCTCCGCGGGACCGTCCAGACGGACATCCTCAAGGAGTACATCGCGCAGAAGGAGTGGATCTTCCCGCCGCACCCGTCGATGCGGCTCGTCGTCGACATGGTCGAGTGGTGCGCCGAGCACATGCCGCTCATGCACCCGGTCTCGATCTCCGGGTACCACATCCGCGAGGCCGGCTCGAACGCGGCGCAGGAGCTCGCGTTCACGCTGTCCAACGGGTTCGCGCTCGTCGAGGCGTGTCTCGAGCGCGGCTTGGATGTCGATGCGTTCGCGCCGCGGCTCTCGTTCTTCTTCAACGCGCACCTCGACTTCTTCGAGGAGATTGCGAAGTACCGGGCAGCGCGCCGGATCTGGGCGACGCAGATGCGGGACCGCTACGGCGCGAAGGATCCGCGCTCGTGGCTCATGCGCTTCCACACGCAGACCGCCGGCGTCTCGCTCACGGCGCAGCAGCCGGAGGTCAACCTCATCCGCACCGCCATCGAGGCGCTGGCGGCGGTGCTCGGCGGGACGCAGTCGCTGCACACGAACTCGTTCGACGAGGCGCTGGCGCTACCGACCGAGCACGCCGTTCGGCTCGCGCTGCGAACGCAGCAGGTGATCGCGCACGAGACCGGCGTCGTCAACACGATCGATCCGCTCGGCGGCTCCTACTATCTTGAGCAGCTCACGAGCGAGCTCGAGCGGCAGGCGTACGACTACTTCGAGCAGATCGAGGAGCTCGGCGGCGTCATCCCGGCGATCGAGCAGAACTTCCAGCAGCGCGAGATCGCCGAGGCGAGCTATCGCTACCAGGCGGAGGTCGAGCGCGGCGAGCGCGTCATCGTCGGCGTCAACCGCTACGAGCTCGAGGAGGAGCAGCAGATCGACCTGCTTCGCATAGATCCCGCGCTCGAGACGAAGCAGATCGCGCGGGTGCAGGCGGTACGCGCGTCACGCGACACCGCCGCGGCGGAAGCTGCGCTCGTCCGGCTCAAAGAGGACGCCGCGGTCGAGGGTCGCAACCTCATGGAGCCGATCATGGACGCCTCGCGCGCGTACGTGACGATGGGCGAGATGTGCGACGCGCTGCGCGAAGTCTGGGGCACGTGGCGCGAGACCCCCGTCTTCTAGCGACACGTCTCCAAGGGCCACGTCCGGAACCGGGTTCCGGACGTGTCTGAAACCGACTCGTCCGAAAGAGCGTCTTGCGCGGTGAACCCCGCTGAGCAACTCTGCTTCTCATGCCCAGCCCCCCACGTGACGTCGTACCCGGCTTTCACCACGTCTGGGTGAACGCGACTGGATCCTGGGACTACTTCCTTGACGACATTGATCGGGTCGTCTGGGTGCGGCGACTTGTAGCGACCGTGGATCGCAGAGGTTGGAGCTGCGTGGCGTTCTGCCAGATGTCGACCCACGTCCACCTCCTCCTACGGGTAAGTGACAGGTCGCTCTCCGTGGGGATGAGGGACCTCAATCGCGAGTACTCATGCGACTTCAATCTCCGGCACGGCCGCGTCGGAGTGTTCGTCCGCGGGCGGTTCGGTAGCCGGCGCATCGAGGATGGCGCTGACCTCCTCGGGACGTACGCGTACGTCGTTCTTAACCCAGTCGCCGGTGGTCTTTGCCTCTCCCCGGAGGAGTGGCGTTGGAGCAGCTATCGCACGACGATCGGCCTGGCGACCGACTTCCCGTTCGTCGATGCGGGCCCGGCGATCGCCGAAGCCGGTGGTCGAGAGCAACTGCGCCGTGTGGTCGAGTCAATCGCTCGCGCACGTCCGGGACGGATACGTCCGGAACCTGGTTCCGGACGTGTCGGTTAGTGCCGATGGGCGAGATGCGTGACGCGCCCGCAGCACCACGTTCGCTACTTGACGGTCCAGCGGTAGAGCAGCGCCTTCGACGGGTTGGCTGCCTTGTCGATGGCGTAGACCGAGAGCGAGTGGACGCCCTTCTTGAGGGCGCTGTAGGTCTTCGGGTTCGTGCACCGCGCCGGGATCTTCTTGTCGAGCGAGCAGAAGTAGGTGAACATCGCGCTCACGTTGTCGGTGGCCCGGAACCGGAAGGTCGCGGAGTGCAGCGTGGTCGTCAGCGGCGGCTTCTTGACGAAGTACGCAATGGGCCGCACGCGATCGCCCGGGATCTTCCCGGCGGCGGCGAGGTTCAGTCCGGCCATCTGGTTGCCAATGAGGTTCCCGCGCTCGCCGGCCGAGGGCTGCGAGTCGTTCACCGGCGTGGCCTCATGGTTCTCAGAGCTGTACGGCCCGGTGTACTTGAAGAATTGGTACTTGCGAACGACCGACTTGCTGTGCGCGGCGAGCTGGTCGCTGTTGGCGAGTTCCGTCTGGAGGCCGCCACCGGCGCCGCCCTGGATGAGCAGCCAGTCAGTCTCGACTTCAGCCGCCGCGTCTGGGACATGAATGTCGCCCGAGACGAGGTGGTTGAGGTCCGACGGCGCGGTCGACTCGGTCATGTACACCTTGACCCAGACCGCGTCGCCTAGCTGCTGGCCCACGTCGGGCTCCGGTGCAGGGGCGACGACGTTGACGACCGGCTTCGGGTTAAGGACTGGGTGGAGGGGTGGGCTGGTGCTCCACTGCGGCGCGGGGATCGGCACGCCCCCGCCGAACGGCATGAGCTTCCCCGGGTGGGCGGGGTCCGCGACCAGCCATTGATAGACGACGTTCGTCGGGTTGGCAGCGAGGCCGAGGCCGAAGTGCTCGCACCCCGCGGTCGCGTAGGTCGCCGATCCGCCCGTCCAGCACTGATGCCCGGCCGTCGGCTGGATCGGCGTGGGGGCGACCGGTGTGCTCTGTGTGAACTTCTTCGCCACGGGGTCCCAGGGGTTCGCGTAGATGACGTAGACGCCCCCGGCGAACGGCGTGATCGTCGGGTTGCCGTAGCGCTCGTACGGCGCGCCGAACGTGTACGTGATGTCGGAGCTCGTGATGCCGTCGAGCTCGATCTCGAATCCCTCCGTCCCCTGCCCGGTGTCGTTGAATACGTCAAAATTGCTGATCGTCCCGAACTGTGTGGACGACGTGCGGTGTGTGCTCGCGGACGCGGACGTCGCGCGCGGGATCGACACCACCATCCCCAGCAACAACGCCGCGGCACCCGCCGTTGCCACCATCGACACGGCTCTCATTTCAGGGTCACCTCCGATGCCGCGCCGCCCGGCGCGGCGATGTTGAGCTCTCGGCAAACGGTACGAATCGCAGGCCGAGAAGTCATGAGTAGAAATTCCTCGTCATCGTCTAGGCTCACGGCGATGGCCGGGAAGATCCCGCGTTTGGCGGGAAACGCGCGTCTTCTAGCCGCCGCGTTCGCGGCGGTTCTCGGCGCGGCGATCCTGTCCGGCTCGGTCGCGGCGCAGGCACTGCCCGGGGATGCGTTGCTCATCGAGCACTGGGACGGCAAGAAGTGGACCGTCACGCCGGCGCCCGTCCCGCCCGCCGGCGGTAGCGAGCTCTCGGCAGTCACCGCCATTTCCCCGACGGACATCTGGGCCGTCGGCTCGCTCGTCGAGACAACCGGGACGACACCGACGTGGCACCCGCTCGCGGAGCACTACGACGGCGTCTCCTGGTCGCCGGTCGTGCTGCCAACCCCCAAAGAGACGGAGCAATCCGGGCTCGTCGCCGTGTCCGGCAGCTCGGCGACGGACGTCTGGGCGGTCGGATCGGTCGGCGACCGGTCGCTCGTCGAGCACTACGACGGCACGTCCTGGAAGGTCGTCCCGAGCCTGCGCACGGCCGGCTCGGAGCTGGCGGGAGTGGCCGCCGTTTCGCCCTCGGACGTGTGGGCCGTCGGTGCCACCGTCACGAAGACGGGGAAGACCCGCACCCTGATCGAGCGCTGGGACGGATCGGCCTGGCGGAGCGTGCCGAGCCCTAACCCGAGCGGCCCCAAGGATGAGCTGTCGGCGATCTCGGCGTGGTCTGCGCGCAACATCTATGCGGTCGGCGACTACCGGTTCAGAGGGCACACCCGCGCGCTCACCCTCCACTGGAACGGGACCCGCTGGCGCAACCGCTGGAGCCCGAGCGCGGCGGCACGGCAGAGCGCGCTGCGGGGCCTGACCGTGACCGGCCGGAGCGACGCGTGGGCCGTCGGCTCGTCGCGTGGAGCGGGCGGCGAGCGGTCGCTCACCGAGTATTGGCACATCTGCAGCTGGCACTACTCGGAGGTGCCTGGTGCCAACGACTTTCTCGATCTTTACGCGGTCAGCGCACTCTCCGCGGACGACGTCTGGGCGGTTGGGAGCAGCGGAGACGCGCCACAGACACTCGCCGAGCACTGGGACGGGGCGTGGACGGTCAAGAAGACCCCGAATCCCCAGATTCCCGGCGTGTTGCGCGGCGTTGCGGCCGTTGCCGACGACGACGTCTGGGCCGTCGGCTCGTCGAACGCGCCATAACGACGCCCGCCCTCCGTTAGGCTCAACGCTATGGCTGGGAAGATCCGCGTCGTCGTTGCGAAGCCGGGCCTCGACGGGCACGATCGCGGCGCCAAAATCATCGCCCGCGCGCTCCGCGACGCCGGCATGGAGGTCATCTACACCGGCCTCCACCAGACGCCCGAGCAGATCGTCGAGACCGCGATCCAGGAAGACGCCGACGCCGTCGGCATCTCGATCCTCTCCGGCGCGCACATGACGCTCGTGCCGCGCATCATCGAGCTCCTCCGCGCCGAGGGAGCGGACGACGTCGTCGTCACCGTCGGCGGGACGATCCCCGACGACGACGCAGCGGAGTTGAAGAAGCTCGGCGTCGCCGGCGTGTTCGGGCCGGGCGCGCCGACGGGCGAGATCGTCGACTTCATCCGCGGCGCGGTCGGCACCGCGGTTTGAGCGTTCTCGTCGAGAACACCGGTGGCGTCGCGCTCGTCACGATCG
>Ga0307373_10013401_pt1 | contig 11467 bp, 9 predicted proteins | sample OX2MG_FD_202534 | JGI IMG/M metagenome (GOLD analysis project Ga0307373, IMG submission 202534) | Soil microbial communities from Risofladan, Vaasa, Finland - OX-2 | ecosystem: Environmental > Terrestrial > Soil > Coastal area > Acid sulfate soil | place: Finland: Risofladan, Vaasa | collected... | reverse complement strand
TCGCCGTCATCCGGTCCGCGGCGGAAAATCTGGCCGATGGCGTTGTGGAAGGCCCTCAAGAGGTCAAGGAGTACGGAGCGCTTATTCGCCACGAAGACCGCAAACTTTCAGAAATGGTGGAGCAGATCCTCGCCTTCGCGGCGGAGACATCGCGTTACCGGACTTATGAGGCGCGCCCGCTGGACGTGGCGGTTGCCATCGAAAGCGCAGTTGCCGCCACCCGCCCGCTGATCGAATCGTCAGGCGCGACGGTCGAAAAGCGCCTCGATCCGGGACTCCCGCTTGTCCGCGCGGACGCAGCCGCATTTGGGCGTTGCCTTCAGAACCTGATTTCGAACGCCGCCAAATACGGAGGCAAAACGCCCTGGATCGGAATCCGGACGCAGGTTGCCCGCGCCCCCGGAGGTCCTGAAGTGCAAATTCAGGTGGAAGACCATGGCATCGGCATTGAAGCGGAGGATTTGCCCTACGTCTTCGAGCCTTTTTACCGCGGCAGATCGGAGCACGCGCGGCAGGTTCGCGGCACGGGGCTTGGGCTGAGTCTTGCCCGCGAAATCGCTGAGGCGATGAACGGGTGCCTCACCGTCAAAAGCGCTGCCGGCCGCGGCTCCTGCTTCACCTTGCACCTGCCTGCGCTTCTGCCCGCAGAGGCTCACGAACCGTGAAGACCCGGGTGTAGCGGCGGCCTCTGGCCGCCGTATTGTGATTGTTCTATAGGTTCGGCGCTCAGACGCCGCTATGTTCAAACTGCCGCCTCGCGAGCGGGATTAACAATGGACAATAAGATTCTGCTGGTCGAAGACGAACCTGGACTTGTCCTGACGCTCAAAGACCGTCTGCGCAGTGAAGGCTACACTGTAGAAACTGCTTCGGACGGCAGCCAGGGCCTTGAAAAGGCCTTGGCAGGCGGCATCGACCTCATCATTCTTGACGTCATGCTGCCGAAAAAAAACGGCCTGGACGTTTGCCGCGATCTTCGCCAGCACGAGGTGGCGACGCCGGTTCTCATGCTCACCGCGCGTGGCCAGGTAGTGGACAAGGTGCTGGGCCTGAAAATCGGCGCGGACGATTATCTCACCAAACCTTTCGATATGATGGAGTTGCTCGCCCGCATCGAGGCGTTGCTGCGCCGTCCGGCAGACCCTCGAAATGCTGGCTCGGCGTTTCAGAGCGGCGCTTTGCGCGTTGATTTCCGCTCAACCACGGTAATGCGCGACGGCGAGCCCGTCGCTCTTTCCGCGCGCGAATTTCAACTGCTTCGCTATTTCATCGAACACCGCGGCGAAACCGTTTCGCGCGAAGAACTGCTTAAGAACGTTTGGGGTTACGAAGCCACGCCCGCCACGCGCACCGTGGACGTGCACGTCGCCTGGCTGCGCCAGAAGCTGGAAGATGATCCCCGCCATCCCCAATTGATCCTCACCCTGCAGGGCCTCGGCTATAAATTCGCAGGCTGAAGTTTTTCGTCGTAACCTCGCAGCTCAACGTCCGTCGTGCAACATTGCGGTTTTTCATGCAGTGGTAGTGGTAGCCACGGCACGGCTTTTGTGCCGTGGGCTTTTGCCCGCCGCGCATCGGTGCGGTTTCCCGCTTCCTGCCCCGCCTGCACGGACAGCGCGTCATGACATATTAGAAGTCCGTTTCATCCGTTCCTGTGTTTGCCCCTACGCCGCCGGGCCGCTGGGCGGAAGAATTTGCGCAAGCACGACAGTCACATTATCAGAGCCGCCGTTTTCGTTGGCGCGTGCGATCAAAGCCTCGGCCTTTGCGCCCAGCGGGATCTGCCCGCCAAGAATCTCGACAATTTCGCTGGGCTGCACCTCTTTATAGAGGCCGTCGCTGCACAAGAGCAGGAAGTCTGAAGGCGCTAAATCCGCCTGAGTCACGGCAACACGCAATTCAGGTTGCGCGCCCATAGCCTGAGTAAGAATGTCGTGGGCACGGCCCGCAAGCACTGAGCTTTTCGCAACCCGGAAGAGGTTGCCGAGCGTTTGATCTTCAGTGAGTGCGGTGAGAGTTCCCTTATGGAAGATATACGCTCTGGAGTCTCCGACCTGCGCCACAAAGACGCGCCGCCGCTCAATGATCGCCGCCGTGAGCGTGCTTCCCATTCCCTCGTGTTGCCGTTCGAGGCGGGACTTATGGTAGATAATTTGGTGGGTTGCCTCGACCGCTTCGCGGAGCGAAACTGATATTTCCTGGCGCGGCGCTCTGCGTTCAGGCAGACGCTTCGTGAGTTCCGGGCCGAGATGTTGCATGCAGAGGAGACTGGCGACGTCGCCGGAATGATGCCCGCCCATGCCGTCCGCGACGGCCAGCAGCAGTCCCGGCGGGTTAAGTGAAAGGGCCGGTTCCTCATGCGTTTGACTGGGAGCTTTGCCGTCGAGCGGAAATACGAGGTAATTATCTTCGTTGTTCTTCCGCTTGCGGCCGATGTCCGTCAGGGAGACGGCGTGGGCGCACAACGATTCGTCATCTTGGGAACGGGGCTTCAGAGAGGATGCTCGAGGAAAATCAAATGCCACGGCGTAGCGCCTGCGTTCAGAAAATGGCCACTGAGTTAGGAGCATAGCACGAAAGCCACGCCACCAGGCGTCTCAAGCAGGATCGGCGGCGAGCAGGGCGACTGACGAAGCCGGGCCAGCGTCGCAATTTGCCGCCAAAATTTAACTTGACATTCCGACTTCTTCGGATATTATTTTGGCGCGTGCACCGGTAGCCCTGTTGAGGATCGCTAAGACTCAAGTCTGATTGCACCTTATTGAGAATTACAAATTATAGTGACGGCTTTTTTGTAGCGCCGGTGTCCCCACCGGCGTCTTTCGGCGCTGAGGACAACGCCGCACCAGCGGATGTTTTCACTATAATTTGTAAACCTTAATTAGGAGGGGGACTTATGTTGCGGTTGAGTTGGCTTGTTCGCGCCTTCATTGCTGCCTGCCTTTTGCTGATTTCCGCTTCATTTGCCTGCGGTCAGATCATCAACGCATCTGCCGATCAGCAGGTACCCATTCCGGCGCCGGACACGATTATATTCACATGCTTACTGAGACCGTAAACCCGGCGGATGGCTCGCTGAGCGTGCGAATCCAGGTTCCGGTGCCCAAGGGCCGCGGCCTGACGCTGCCGTTTTCCTTCGCCTACGATTCGAACGGCATCCATTATCCGGGGGCCACCACCAACGGGGTGATGTATTGGGGCACGGACATCACGCCCGGTTACGAGCAGGGGGGATGGAGGTACACGGCGCCGTACCTAAACTCGCAACCCATCAGCATCAGTTCGCCCGCGTGTACTTACTTCATAAACTACATACTCCTCACACCCTCTGGTGCACGCCATGCCCTGTACCTTTCGGCCTGGCAGTACTATGGCTACTGCTCGACCAATCCCAACGCCGGAATTCAATACCTGACGGGCGGTGACGATTATTTTCAGGCCACTTCAGCTCCGAACAATGCCGTAACGGCGGCGGACGCCGACGGCACGGTTTACCGCTTCTCGGGGGCCTATGGGTTTGCCTCATCGGTGGAGGACCGCAACGGCAACGAGGTCACGCTCAGCGCCACGCAAGGCCCGCCCTACGGCTTCACCATGACGGATACGGCTGGGCGGGCCGTGGTTTCCGCTTCCAGCTTTGGCGCGAGCGGCGGAGACACGATCAGCGTTTCCGGGCTTCCCAGCCATTATGCGGTGCATTGGGGAACAGCGTCGTATAACTACACGCCGGGATGGGCCTATGCTTACACGGACGGATACTGCAACCCTATGGTTTACGCCAACGGCAGCACGCCGGTGGTGACGAGCATCACCTTGCCCAACAGCCAGAGCTACCAGTTCCATTACGATGCTACTTACGGATTGGTGGACGAGATTATTTTCCCTCGGGCGGGTGGGTGAAGTATACGTGGGGAGTGAATAAGCTATCGCTGTCCACGTGGCTTCCGGATACGTACAGCAATCCCGCGGCCTGCGGCTACGAATATGGCCAGCCGGCGGTTCTGGACCGGCAGGTGAGCTATGACGGCACGAGCGTGGCCCAGGAGCAAACGTTCAGTTACAACACCACTTGGGGTGGGAACGTGGGCAACTGGAGCAGCAAAACCACGACGGCAACCACTTATGATGAGTTGAAGGGATCGAACTTCAGCACTGCATACCAATATAACTCGATATTTGTGCCAACGCAGCCGAACGCGAGTTGGTTTATTGAGGCCGAGCAGGTTCCCGTGGAAAGCCAAATCACCTACAACGACTGGAGCGGCGCGACGCTGCGCACGGTGAACAAGGCTTGGCAGGACCCGTATCTGATGACTTGCCAATCGGCCACTCAGAACGGCCAAATTGCCAGGACTGACACCACCTACACCGGCTACGGCGCGGTGGGCGCCTACACGAACCTCAAGACAGTCCAGTTGTTGACGGACAAGAAGGAATGGGATTGGGGCCAGGCGCCGGCCTGCGGCTCACCAGCGAGCGGCACGCCGAGGCGAGAAACTCAGATTGCCTATCAGGGCTTCGGAGCGACGCCCATTTATCCCACCGCGTCGATTCTAGACCGTCCGAGCACGGTCACTACCAATGGGAACGGTACCGAGGCCGCGCAGACGCAGTACGCTTATGACGGGACGGCTGTGACAGGGGCGGGCGTTACGGTGGGCAGAGATTCTACTTACAACGGCAATACGACCGTGCCGCGCGGCAACGCCACCAGCAAGACCGAATGGCTGAACGGCGGGACTTCGCCGGTGACGACTTACGCCTACGATGACACGGGCCAGATGACCAGCATGAAAGACCCGAACGGCAACACAACGCAATATGCATACAGCGACAACAACACCTATCTGACGCAGATCACCTATCCGAATACCGGCGTGGCACACGTCGTGAAGTTTTCCTATAATTCCGCCGACGGGCAACTGGCGTCCTCGACCGGCCAGAATGGAAACGTGACAACTTATTCTTACAGTGACAGCCTGGACCGGCTGACGCAGATCAACTATCCCGATGGCGGCCAGACCACGTATTCTTACAATGACTCGCCGCCCACGCCCAGCGTGACCGTGACGAAGAAAATTACATCGAGCGAAAACACCGTGAGCACGTCTATCATGGACGGCGTGGGCCACGTGACGCGGACGGAGCTTACTTCTGACCCGCAAGGCGCGGACTATACCGACAGCACCTACGATGGCGAAGGGCTGGCGTGGAAACAGTCGAATCCCTACCGCAGCACGTCAGACCCCAGCTATGGCCTTACGACCACCGCCTACGACGCAATCGGACGAACAACCTCGGTAACTTACCCGGACGAAAACGCCGCAAGTACCGTCTATTCCGGCAACTGCTCGACCGTGACCGATCCTCAAAGCAAGGCGCGGAAGAGTTGCAGCGACGGCCTGGGCCGCATGACGCAAATCTTTGAAGACCCCAGCGGCCTGAATTACGAAACCGACTACACCTACGACGCGCTGGATAATCTCATCAAAGTGACCGAGGGCAGCCAAACGCGAAGTTTTGTTTATGATTCGCTTTCGCGCCAGCTTTCCGCCACCAATCCCGAGTCGGGCGCGGTCAGCTACGCTTACGACGCCAACGGGAACGTGCAGACGAAGAAAGACGCGCGCGGCGTCACGACGACGTACTCATACGATCAGCTCAACCGACTGCTCTCGAAGAGTTCTTCCGATGGCACGCCGACGGCGAATTTCGATTACGATGAGTCGAGCGTCGATAACGATGGCATTTTTTACCCTACGGTGAACACGAAAGGAAGACTGAGCCACACCTGGGTGAAGTACGCGGACGGCAATTTTTCCGTGACCATTGACAGTTACGACTCGATGGGCCGAGTGCAAGACTACTGGCAATGCACGCCGTACAATTGCTTGACCGGCAACATCTGGAATTCGCATTATACCTACGATCTGGCGGGCGATATCCAAAGTTGGATGCATCCGGCGGGCTTCACGATCACCAACAGCGTCAACGGCGCGCAGCAGATCACGCAGATTCAGAGTTCGCTGGTGGATTCGACGCACCCGCAGTATTTGGCGCAGAGCATCACCCATACGCCGTGGGGTGCGGAGCAGACGCTGGAAAACGGCTGTGCGGGGAGTGGCTGCACGAATGCGGTCGAGACCTACACCTACAACAAACGCCTTCAGCCGGTGATGATCGAATTGGGCACGCCGTCGAATGCGTCAGCCGACTACTGTTTGGCGTACAATTACTATTCGAGCCTTGGAAGCCCGGGAAGCTGCGCGGTGCCGTCGCAAGGCGCGGGCGGCAATGGCAACGTGATGGGCTATTTCTATTAGGACAACGTGAACTCCTCGTTCAGCCACTCGGCCAGCTACGCCTACGACAGCGTGAACCGGCTAGCAACGGCCGCTGCTACGGGAAATTCCACCTACAACCTGACGTTCTCCTACGACCGCTACGGCAATATGACGTACACGATCAACGGGAACACCAACGGCCTGTGCCCGCAGTATTCGTTCAATTCAGCCACCAATCAGATCAACACGTCGGGCTATACTTACGACGCGGCAGGGAACCTGATCAACGACGGCACGCATAGCTATCAGTGGGACGCCGAGGGGCGGCTCAGTTCTATTGACAATGGGAGCACGGAGGCTTACACGTACAATGCCTTGGATGAGCAAGCGGAGGACACCTGGAATAACAAAGCGGGACAGAATGAACGGGTGTTTGATCGCAGAGGTAGGCTCATGTCCTACTGGAATACGGGCTCGGGGGTATGGGGCTTCCGGCGCATGTTACTCGGTGGGCGGACCATTGCGTATGATAATGGGGGCGTGCAGGAGCGCTTTGAACATGCCAACCTCCTGGGTAGCGTCAGCATGGTGACGTACTACGACGGATCGCTCGTGACGGATCAACTCTTCTATCCGTGGGGGGCATTGTGGCAAGGGGGATGGGGGGAGGATCCGGGATTCGCGGGCATGCTAGGAGACGAATATACCGGCAACCTCTGGTTGGCTCAATTCCGGCATCTTTCGATGAACGAGGGCCGCTGGCTCTCGCCCGACCCGGGCGAGGCCGGGGCCGACTCCGCCAACCCCCAGACCTGGAACGCGTATGCCTACACCGGCAACAACCCCACCACCAACACCGACCCGAGTGGAGAAGACTATGAAGTCTGTGTGAACAGCGATAACGGCGACCCGCAGTGCACACATATCCAAAACGAAGCGCTGGTCCAGGCCGTTCTGGCGAACCCGGGAACCGGGATAACAGTTAAGGGCAGCGAGTCGTCCGGGACCATTTATGGGACCGACGCTAACGGAAACCAAGTGGAGGTTGGAACCTACACACAGGTCGCCGGTCCAGGGTCCGAGGCGATGGCAAGCGGCGGCGTTTCGGATGCCAGCGCCCCCTTGGTCGGTTTTGTAGCGGCTGGCATCGGCCTGATTCGCAGCATAGGTGCAGAAGTATTCGGAAGCTTCTTTGAATCCCAGGCCCCCGAGGCCCCTGTCGCAGCCGAAAGCGGGACCGGAGAGGTAACCGGCGGTTTCGATCAATGGAACAAAATCCACCACGTTTTCGACAATCCTGGACACGGCCTCGGACCGCTTGTCGAGCAATATGGGAGCAAAGAAGCTGCTTACAACGAGCTCCAAAGAGCCGCAAGCGAGCAGCTTCTGCCGAAGGGTATTACTGGCGTGTTCAACGAACAGGTTGTCTCCGTAGGCGGCACAGACATAACGGTGAGCGGAAGGGTGATGAACGGTGTGGTTAATATAGGCACAGCCTTCAGGCCCGGCTTTCGACCTTAGACTAAGGAGGGCACGCCATTCTAATGAATCCAATTATTCAGGAACGCCGTGCAGAGACCGTGGCCAGAATGAAAGAAATCCTTAATCTTCCCGGGAATATCACGGCCATTAAGGGCAATAACTTAGGTGATGACGCAGTGCTTGCATTGGTTCGATTCCGGTATTTGCTTTATTTAGACCTCTCTGGATGTGAACAGATGACGGATCGCGCAGCTACAGGTCTCGCTTCTCTCAGTTCGTTAAGGTATCTTTCCCTTGCTGCGTGCGAGCGGATTACCGACGTTACATTGGAGCGTCTTACGAAGCTGAGAAATCTGGAAGAACTCGATCTGAGCTTCGACAACGTGATCACTGACCGCGGCATTTTCTACCTTGCTCAGATGCCTGTACTACGGATGCTCGATCTGAATTGGTGTTACGACGTAGGAGACTTAGGACTGCAAGTCCTCAGCAACTGCAAAACGCTGGAAGTAATCTCCTTGTGGAGCCTGGAGGGTATAACCGATGAAGGCGTGGCCGCATTGGCTCGTCTTCCGAGATTGAAGCGGCTGGAGTTGCCTGAATTTTCCTCCATCGGTGACCGTGGAATGGCAGAGTTGGGCGCTCGTGCGATGGCGTTAGAGGAGTTGAGGCTGGATCACCTCAAATACCTTACCGACGAAGGGCTATTTCAGTTGAGCGGTTGCCGAAACCTACGACGCCTCAGCATCGAGGAGTGCCCGAAGGTCAGTGAGGCAGGGATCATTAAGTTGCAGGCTGCACTGCCATCCTGTCAAATTATCCACAAGTGAGCTTTTGGCGCGGAGCAGACGCTTGAGAACGGCTGCGCGGGGAGTGGCTGCACGAATACGGTCGAGCGGGGTAGCGCAGAGTTTGGATTTCTGAAACTCTGCGGCCTGTCGATTAAAGGTCGATTAAAGAAAGAGTCGCAGAATTCGACGAGCGTGAACTCTGCGTTACCCGCTACGAGACTCAATACGCCTACGACGCGCTGGATAATCTGACCAAGGTAACCGAGGGCAGCGAAACGCGAACGTTTGCTTACGATAGCCTCTCCCGGCTGACCAGCGCCACGGAGCCGGAGTCTGGCCTGACGCAATACAGTTACGACGCCAACGGCAATATGATCCAGCGCGTGCGTCCGGCGCCCAACCAGACGAATCCGGGCGTGACGGTGACCACCGGCTACGGCTATGACTCGTTGAACCGGCTCACCGCCATCGACTACTCGGATGTCACTACGCCCGATGTGCAGCAGCTCTATGACCAGGCGTATGTTTATGGCAGCTTGGGGGTGAGCAACCCTGTCGGTCACCTCACCCAATCTCAAGTGGTAGAGCAAAATCCCCCGCCGGGGCAGTATCCGATCATCTCGGCTAACGCTCCGTTGTGCTACGACACGGTGGGAAGAATGAACAACAACAGCCTGTGCACGCCGCGGACGTGCGGGTGGGGTGGAGACAGTATGTTGTTCGGCTACGACCTGATGGGCGACATGACGTGGGCGGGTAACGGGGTCAGCGCCGCAACCATCACGACGCCCTACGACGCGGCTGGAAACCTGCTTGCCAATGCCGGGATGAGCTATAGCTGGAACGCGGAAGGCGAGACGAAAAGCGCTGGAAACGTGACGTATCTCTACGATGGAGATGGCAGACGGGTGAAGAAGAGCACGGGCAAGCTATACTGGTACGGGATGAGCAGCGAGCCTCTGGTAGAAACGGATGGCGCCGGAAACAACCCGGTTGAGTACGTCTTTTTTGACGGGAAACGGATTGCGCGCCGCGACTCATCCGGGAAGGTGGATTACTACCTCGCGGACCACCTGGGCTCATCACGGGTGGTGACGGACTCAGCAGGTAACATTCTGGACGACTGCGACTTCTTGCCTTTCGGAGGGACAACCTGTGTCGCCGGTTCGACGAGCGGCAACACCTACGAGTTCACCGGTAAAGAACGGGATTCCGAAAGCGGCAACGACTATTTTGGAGCAAGGTATTACACGAACATCCTGGGCCGCTTCATGAGTCCCGATCCGTTGGGCGGGAGTCTCGTCGACCCGCAGACGCTGAACAAATACAGCTATGTTCGGAACAATCCGATCAACCTGACGGACCCAACGGGGATGTACGAGTGCGCGGACGACCAAAACAAATGCCAGACGAAACAGGACCTGGCATTCGAGGCAGCGCGGCAAAACGATCTGAAATCCAAAGACCCCGGTGTCGTTCGCGGCGCGTCCGCGTATGGCGATCCCACTAAAGACAACGGTGTCAATGTGGGTTTCGCTGATTTGAGCAAAAATGGTGAGGGCGGAGTGACAACATCGACGCTTGGAACCGACGCCAACGGAAACCTGCGAGCAAATTCGAATGTCGTCATCGGTTCGAATGTCACGAATACTGGTGGAAGCGCCTTGGACGCAAACGTGGGACCCGAAGGAAGCCATGTGGCCGATGCTCAGGATTTAGTGAACTCCATTACAATCACCGACCTCGCCAAAGGCACATTCACGGTCGGCCAGGACGTTACCCAGTATCCGTCCGAACAGCAGGCCTACCACGTGACGGATTCAATCCTTAGGTCGGAAAATACCCACGAAACCTTCCAGTGCGGGGTTGGAACGTGCCAACTCGGCAACACGGTCTTGAGGGAGCAGGTAACAAGTATCGTGGACCAGATTTTGAGGACGAACTACACGAGCGCCATAAACCATCAGCCGCTTACCGAAACGAATCCGGGCGCCTCAATCGTGCCGCACTAGATGGAGGCGCGGGGGATGACTCACATGCGCATTAGGAGTGTCGCTGGCGCTGTGGCCTTGGTCCTTCTCGGGGTGCTGCCGTTGACTGCCCAGGCCCCGAAGCCGCGCAGTCTTCCGACCCGTATCGTGGCTGGAAGCATGCCGGTCTACCCACCAATCGCCATCGCTGCCGGGATCAGTGGAGTGGTGCATCTGAGCATCGCGGTTCAGAACGGCGCGGTCGTGGGGGTTTCGGTCGTGTCAGTCAGTAACAAAACTGCCGACAAATGGCTCACGAGTCCGGCACGCGCGTGCGCAGCATCGTGGCGATTCCCGGAAGGAACGAGCGGTACCGTTCCTGCTGAGTTCGTCTACGTGAGCACAGCGCCAGGGACCGCCGATGCCGTCAGCGTCCGTTTCGTTCCCGCGCAGGGGATCAGGGTGTCGCTCCGAGCGGCGCGTCCGAAGGGGGTCGTGATCCGGGACCCGTTACCCTTGGAGTAGGTAGCGCAGAGTTGTTTTTTAACTCTGCGGCTTGTAACTACGGCCTGAAGTACCTGCATTTTATCACCGCCAGCACCTACCGCAGTGCGCGGCGCTTTTGGAGGAGTCGCTGTACTCCGGCAGCTTCGCGGGCTTCGCACGCTGCTTCGAGTGCGAGCGCTTCCGCCTGGCAGGCGGCGAGCGCTGCCTCGCTTATCTGCGAACGCTTGAGCTTACCACGCAGGCGTGCCGCAAGTATGGCGAGCAAGCCGCAGCCCAGCCACCGCGCCGTTTACTGCGCAAGCTGCTCCCTCAGTTGACTGCGACAACGGAAACCAAGTGCAGTATTTCATAAGTTTGCTCACGTATTTCGGCACCCCCTCACCCGGCGCTTGTGCGCCACCCTCTCCCCCAAGGGGGCGAGGGCGGCATCTTC
>Ga0307373_10013400_pt1 | contig 11468 bp, 14 predicted proteins | sample OX2MG_FD_202534 | JGI IMG/M metagenome (GOLD analysis project Ga0307373, IMG submission 202534) | Soil microbial communities from Risofladan, Vaasa, Finland - OX-2 | ecosystem: Environmental > Terrestrial > Soil > Coastal area > Acid sulfate soil | place: Finland: Risofladan, Vaasa | collected... | reverse complement strand
AGCGGACGCGGGCTGGGCGGAGGGGATGCCGATCTTCTGCAACCCGTTTGGAGAGGACGGTGGAGAGTGGCGGCCCAGCTACACCGAGCAGCTGCGCGGGTTCAACGTGGTCATCATCCCCAGCATGGGCCGTCCGTGGTCGTATGGACCCACGAGGTGGTTCGCCATAGCGCGGGCCGTCCGTGGGATTGCGTTGTCGGTCAAAGTCTGCCCGCCCCCGCCACGCTATCCCGGTGAGGATCTTCGGGAGAAATGGATGAAGGGGACGTATAGGTGACCCCATCACCCAGGAGCGGTCTTTACGGCGGCGAGCTGGTCGCCGACCTACCGGCTGGTTCGATCATCTTCCTGCTGGACTCACCCGCCGCTGTCGACGCCATGTGGGCCGGGCACGCACCGGCCGTGAGCCCCCCGCTCAGCGCCAAGGGATGGCTCCCTGAGTTCACCAGTCAGTTGGCTGGACACCATGTGATCCTGATTCCGTCATACGGGTTCCCCAGCTCCAGCGCCGTTCGGGACCGGGCCTGGCTCAAGGCATTGTCGGGCCGTGCCGCCAGCGTCAAGATGACCCCGCCTCCAGGGGATGGCGACCTGAAGGACGCGCTGACCTACATCGGGCACCACTCGGTCGCAGACTTGGTGAAGTGGGCGCTCGAGGTGGCCCCAGACGAGCCCGCCCACAAGAACGGGAAGGTATCGCACGAAGCGCTAACTGGGCTGTTCAGCGGCCGCGAGCTGGCCACCATGGACATCCCGCCCATCCAGTGGGTGGTGCCCGGGCTGCTGCCCGAGGGTTGCGTGCTGCTGGCCGGCCGGCCCAAGACCGGCAAGTCGTGGCTCGCGCTCCTGATCGCGCTGTCGGTCGCATCTGAGGAGGGCCGGGTGCTGGGGCACGAGGTGCTGGGGTCCGGCTCGGTACTCTACTTCGCGCTCGAGGACACGAGGGCGAGACTTCGCCGGCGGCTGGACCAGCTCGAGCCCGACCGATCACGATGGCCGGAGCGGCTGCATTTTGCGGAAGCGGCCAAACCTGGGCCCGAGGGCATCACGGCGATCAACTCATGGTGCCAGCAGCGGGCCGACAAGAAAGATCCCGTCCGACTCATCGTGGTCGACACGCTGGGCCGGATGCGGAACTCTCCCAAGGCCAACGCCTCGGTCTACCACGAGGACTTGGAGGCGATCGCCCCACTTCACGCGCTGGCGGGTCGCTGGCACTGCGTGGTGATCCTGGTCGACCATCAGCGCAAGGCGGCAGCCGAGGACATCTTCGACACCGTGACCGGAAGCCTTGCCAAGACCGGCACCGTCGACGGCACCTGGGTGCTCGAGCGGCTGCGGGGCCAGAACGGCGCCAAGCTCTCGATCACGCACAGGGATATGGAGGAGACCGAGATGGCGCTGGAGTTCGACGCCAGCCGCGGGCTCTGGAGTCCAATGGCGGGAGGAGTGAAGGCCAGCCGGCTCAACCCCGAGCAGAAGATGATCCTCAAGGCGATGGAGCCCCAGGGAGTCCCCAAGCCGACAGGGGTGATCGCGGCCATCACCGGCATCAACCCGGTCCAGCTCAAACGCCAGCTTCGCTACCTAGAGCGGGACGGGTACATATCGCAGTTCAGCTATGGAAAGTGGGTCTACGGGGAGCCGGAAGGCGACCAGCAGTATCTTCCGATCTCCCCTATAAAAGAGAGTGTGCCTTCTGTACCTTCTGTGCCTTCTGTGCCAACTGTACCTTCTGTGCCAAACCAACCAGGAGCAGAAGGCACAGAAGGCACAGTTGGAACGACTAGCACAGTTGGCACACCAGATAGTGTGGTTGAGATCGAATCGTGCCCTGGGTGCGGGGCACTATGGCCGGGACTGAACTCAATCACCTGCCACGAGTGTGGGTTCACCGGCAGGCCGACAAATAGCCAAGTTTTGGAATGAGGGCAGCAGGGTCACGCCAATCGGAGGAGGAGCCAGCCGTCCGCTGCTACAGTCCGGCGGTGGAGTAGGTGAGGTTGAGGGGCAACTGCTCGCCGGCGATCACCGAAAAGCTGCTCGGGCTGAGCGGGATACCACCCGGGACCGCTGGCAGCAAAAGGACAGCCTGGTATACCCCTTGGCTGAGGCTGATCCTGTAGGCACCGTTGCCCCGTACAGACGTGGCGCCCACCTCTATCGCCTGATTGCCCACAGGGGCCACGAATCCCACCCTGGAGCCCACAGGGGCGGCACCGCCGCCCGGATACGCGGTCACCGTGCCCGAGATGGTGCCCAGTCCCAGCGGGGCGGGGCCTTGTGACGGCCAGTAGCCGAGGATGAACCCCACCAGCCCGCACTCCAATCCGAAGCCGATGAGCTGCGACCCAGGGGCCATGGGGGAGGAGGTCCAGTTCAGGCGACGGCGGGGAATGCCCTGCCGCTTGGTGGTCAGTTGAAAGTGCGGCATCCTAGCAACTCTGGCAGCCGGTGCAGGTATTGGATCCTGCTGGCGGAGTGTAGGCGAGGGTGCTGACCCCCTTGGTGATCGTCACCGCCTCTCCCTGACGGCTGGCCAGCCCGATCAGGAGCCCGAACAGCCCGAACAGCAGGCCCGCCTCAGCTAGCAGCTCACCCTGCTGCTCCTCGGTGCGCGCCGGAGTATGCCGTGGCGTGGAGAGTTGGACCATCGGCCGGATGAACTGCATTGGATCAGTAGATGGGCCAGGTGCCCTTCGGTGGCAACTTGCCCGCGTTCTCGGCCCAGAGCAGGGTGCCACCCGCCGCGGCCAGAATGATGGCCGATGCGATCTGGACCTTGGCCGGCTTGCGGTTGCGGTGCTTGGACTCGTGCTCGTGCCGGTTGGTGGTGAGTCTGATAGACCTCATGTGGTTGCCCCCGTGACAGGTGGTATGTGGCTGCTGACTGGTTTGGTCGACTCCTCGGTGAGGAGGTAGATTCCACCCGAGGCGGCCGCGAACGCGAAGATGCTGGCCACAACGTAACCACCGCGATGCCGCTCCCGGCTGACCGGAGGGCGAGGACCACGAGGGCTGACCAGAGTGATCTTAGGGCTCACCCAGTAACCCTATCACCACATAGACAGGTACGGATGCACCGCGTAAACGGCCTGGTCCACGTCGCGGGCCCTGGGCCGGTAGTAGCGGGTCGCTGAGTACCTGGAGCTGGGAGACCAGCCCATGTAGGCGTTGATGGTGGGCCCTGGTATCCCTGCCTCCCAGAGCGCGGTGGCGACTGCCCGGCGGATGGAGTGCCAGCCCCCCCCTTTCTGTGACCTAACCTTGGCCGCCTTGCGGATCACATGGAACCGATCGCTCACCAGCAGCATCTCCATCTGCTCGTAACCGTCCAGGGGCGGCCACATGACATCGGGGATCAGGTGGGTGCGCTGCACGCCGGTCTTGGCCGCCGAGACGGTCAGGAACCCTTCGGCGGTCTTGGTCAGGCGGCTGAGCTCGGAGCGGCGGAACCCCCAGATGGTCGCCGCCGCCAGCAGGGCGGTGTCGGAGGGGCTGAGCGCACCGCTGTTGGCCACCTCGATCATCGCCATGATCTCGTCGGGGTCGAGCGCCGGCGCGTGAACCTCGTCCATCCTGGGAGGTCTCACGATCCCCCGCGGCACCGGGATGACCTGCCCCGAGTGGGCGAACAGAGGTTTGAGTGCGGTGTATTGGAAGCGGAGATAGGTCTTGGTCTTGCCCAGCTCAAGCTCCCCGGCGAAATACTCCTTGACGTCGCCGGCGGTCCAACCCTCGGTCTTGCCGGTTCTGGTGATGAAGTTTCGCATCACCGATGAGTAGACCCGCTTGGTCTGGGGGGTGGCGGTAAGGCACTCGACCCGCAGCACCTCGTCTATGAGGGCGGTGGGCCCTGGGACAGTCGCTACGGACACCTACCGACGCCGGCGACGGGTAACCGCCGGAGCCATTCCTCCCCCGCCTCCTCCGCAGCTATAGAGGGGCACGCAGCCGGTGAGGTCGGCCCCTTGAGGGGTCGCGTCCAGGATGTCCTGAAAGACTGGGTAGAGGCGCTGGTGTTGCCAGCCGCAACCGTAGAACACGCTGGCCGGTACAAAGTGCTTCTGGCAGCCCGATCCACCCGGCCCGGTCCCACAGTCGGCGTACCAGACCGCCGCACTGCCAGCGACTTGGGCGAGCAGTCCTGGACCCATCAGGCAGTTGGGGCCAGGGTATCCCGCCCCCATCGGCGCGGGTGCACATGGAGGCCCGCTGTTGGGCGGTGACAGGATGGTGCAATTGGCGATCTGAGCGGCCGTGACGGACTGGACAGATGCGGCATCGTAGCCGCAGGCATCGAACGCGGCCTTGGATGTGATCGGCTGTATCCCCCCGCTTTGCACCACATAGATGGTGCCGCTCGGGTCCACGATCAGGGTCTCTGGCGCCAGGCCACAGGTAGCCTGGGCGCCACCCACGATCGGAAGGGTGAAGGTGGCCGTGGCGATGCCACCGTTCTGGTCGGTCGCCTGCAGAGTGAAGTTGTAGGTGCCAGCCGCACTCGGTGTCCCGGAGATCATCCCCATGGTGCTGTTGGGCTGCCCGGCGACTATCAACCCGGTAGTGGTCAACGACAGACCGGGCGGCAGGGATCCACCGGTCAGCGCCCAGGCATATGGTGGGGCACCTCCGGAGGCCACGATGTTGGTTTGGTAGGCGGTGCCGACGGTTCCACCCGGAATAGTGGAGGTGGTGATCGAAGGGGTGGCCGACCCAGGGGTGGTCGACGGCTTGTGTAGCAGCTGCCAGATCCCAAACCCTATCGCGCCACCACCGATCGCCAGCAGACCCAGCCCCTCGGCCTCGGAGTGCTTGCGCTTGTGCTCGGCGTGATGGGTGGGCCCGTGGGTCACAGGAGCGACCGCCGGGGCGAGCGTCATGGCCATTGCAGTCAGAATACCCTCTTTGTCCTCTCAGCGGCAGATCGGGTCACAGACCGGAGGTCGCCGGTCACCGTGCGCCGGAGCCCAGGGTTGCGGTGCAGCTCCCACCAGGCCAGTGCTCCCCCTCCTCCGAGTAATAGCATTGCCGGCAGAATGGCGCCAGCCGCAGAGCCGCTTGACGAGCTGCCGGTCTTGTGACCGCTGGGTGGTGGTGGAGGCGATGACGGGGGGCTGGATTGGGCTACCAGCATATGAAGGTATGCCGTCGGGTCGACGGCCGAGGAGCAGGAGTCAAAGTTCCCGTCGGGGAAGTATTGGAACTCGGTGTGCGGGCCGCCACAGGCGTCCTGCTGGACTATCCCGATGGTCTGCCCGCAGCTCACCTGTTGGCCGATGCCTACTGTCGGCACCAGGTGCCCGAAGGCTACCGCCTCCCCGCTAGGGCCGTACCCGAGGCAGACCCGTTCGCAATTACCCTGGTGCACACATCCCCAGCAGTAGCAGTTGCCAGCACATCCAGGGCAACATGGCTGCTCGAAGGTGGCTCGCACCGTGGCATCGAAGGGGGCTTTGATCGCCAGGCCGGCGGGAAGTCCGATGTCCAATCCCCATTCGCCAACCGAGCAGTCGAGCGATCGCTCATCCCAGTTGGTGACGGCAGAGCCAGGGAATGGGGCGCAGTAGGTCATCGGCTGGTGACCCAGGACAGCCCACGGCGCGCCTCACGGTCGGCGTAGCGGACGGCCCGACCACCTTCACGGGCGGCACTCCCGAGGTCCACCTCCAGGTGGTGCCGCAGCGGGGCGTTGTGGTGGAGCTCGGCGCCCGCGATCGCCGCACCTCCGGCCATGAGAAGAAGTATGGCTGCCACCTGGGCCGGTGCGCCGACCGAGCTGCTGCCGGTCTGGTGACCATTGGGCGGCGGAGAAGGAGGCGGAGGCGGAGGAGGGGAGGTCTGCTGCTGTCCGATCGGGTACGGCATGGCGTTGATCGCAGCCGACACCGTGCCCATGTGCCGCTGGTAGCACCCATCCTGATAGGTGGTCCAGGGATGGAAGTCGGTCCCATGGTTGGAGATCGACCAGCCCAGCGTGTAGGCGCACTGCGGGTTGACCGCGCAGCTCGCCGTGCCCGGGTGAGCGCATTGGTAGACCTGCAGGACGCCACAGGAGTCACAAGGCGGGCAGCAGTCCGGGTTGCACTGGCAGTCCTGACTCCCACACTCACACAGAGAGATCGAAACGATGGTGGCCAGTGGAGTTCCGCGAAACCCCGCGTCGTAGGCGTAGGTGATCGCCTGCTGCAGCGAGATTCCCATGTGCTCAGGATATGCCCTGGGCGGTCAGATCAGCCGATGCCGCCCTTGTTGGTGGGCGTGAAGGCCGAGATCGGGACCAGCACGGTGTCCGGGGGGGCCATCTGGGCGGCACCCGCGCCCACCTGGAACTGCCTGGTGGACTGCGGCGCCAGGAGTTGCGGCCAAACGTCGAGGTCGTACCGGATTCCAGTGACGTTGAGGCCGATCATAAAAGGAGCGGTGTTTGGGACGGCTGCCGAGCCGTTGTTGATGAGGGTGAAGGCCATCGGGGTCTGGCCCCAGATGAACACCTCGGAGGCGTATGCCTCGTCGAAGGGGTTGACCAGGGCAGGGTAGGCGGCGGGAAGGGGCTGATTCGTCCCTTGGATGGACCCAACGTTGGCATCTGCCGGCAGGGCGAACTGCTGGGCCGCGTTGATGACCCCACCCACCTGCTGCAGCTGCCAGTGCCCGACCGCCTGGGGGTAGTTGATCTGCAGGTCGAAGTCGTCGGCCGAAAGGCCGGTCGGGAAGGTGCCCACGAAGCGAAGCAGCATCCGGAACTGGAACAGCGCCCCCGGGTTGAGGTTGAGAGCTACCGGGTTGACGGTGAACTGACTGCCCGCCGGCATGGCACCGACCTGCTCACCGCCGTAAGAGGCGTATCCAGCGGTGACCGTTGCGGTCGGGATGTAGAGCGGGATGAAGCCACGACGACCCAGCGCCGGGATCCGCTCAACGCCGGTCACCTGATACGGGGCTGACGAGGAACCCTTGTTGTCGATCAGGAGGACGGCGCGGCCCAACTCCTGCAGCGGGTCAAGGGGACCGGACGTTAGAGGCGGCTTCGGCATCGGCTAGATCATACCCCGTGCGGGCGCTCTACGGGATGGTCAGCTTGGCCCCGCCAGGGATCGCGTACTCGCCAGAGCTGAGCAGGGTGGGCCCGGCCGGTGGAGCCGGAGCGGGATCCGGAGCCGGCGAGGGTGCTGGAGCGACCTTACAGAGAGGGAAGTCCACTACCGAGAAGTCATAGTCGTGTCCCTGCACCGCCTGCCCACCGTGCCACTGCCAGCCGCGCTGACCTGGCGTGTTCCACAGGATGTCCGACAGTTGCGGCACTGAAGCGGGCGAGCTGGGCCACGCGGTTTGGTTCAGATAGGACGCTATCCAGACGAACTCGCAGCGCTGCGCGGGCGGCAGGCTGGCGATCCCGGCCAGCAGGTTGGGGTTGCCGTACTGAGAGGGGAGCGAGGGCATCCCCTGATTGGCCTCGCAGAAGATGGCCGACAGCTCCCGGCACAGCGCCTCATCGGCGGTCCAGTCCGACTCCTCGAGGTCGAAGTGGAGGCACCCGGTGGGATCCACCCCGATCTGCTGGAGGGTGGCGATCGCCATTTCGACGCCCACCTTCATCGCCGTCACCCCACCGCCCGCGAGTCCGGCCAGCGTCGGATGGTTGGGGTCCAGGATGAGCCCCACGTCAAGCCCGGCGGCAAGTGCGGACTGGCCGGCGGGAACCGTGTTCTGGGCAAAGTTGCTGACCATGGGAGCGCCCCAGCCGGGCTCGTACAGCAGGACTCCGGTGATACCCAGTGCCGCCTTTAGCGCCTGCCACTCGGCAACCGTCTGGGGAGGGGAGGTGGTGTCGACCGTGCGCTGCGTCATACGGCTACAGATCCCTCTGACATCTGGTTGAACACCATGGAGAGAGCGTCGTCGCTCCACCCCTCGGTCGGTGTGTGCCCGGCATTGGCGTGTCCCGAGAGGTATACCGCGATCGGAAGATGCCCCAGGCACCCGCTACCGATGATCTTTGCGGCCTGGTTGACGGCCTCCTGGGCCTGGTGGCGGGCCTCTGGGCTGAACTCGTTGATCTGACCAGCCCCAGTCATCTCCTCCTCGAGCATCCGGGCCGCCTGGGTCTCATCGGCATCCGCCGGGATCGTCGCGCCAAAACTCCAGCTCATTCTGATCTCCTCATCCCACCCTTATCGGCAGGTTCCATGAATTGCGGATAGCCTCTCGGTGGCCGCACCTGCAGCATACCCGGTGCCTCACGTTCCCAACGTTGGTGGTCTGGCAGAAGCAGTGCTGGCAGGATGTCGTCTGACGGGGCGGCCAGGTGATCGAGCCGACCTTCAGGCGGTCCACCTCAGTACCCGATCTCCCGCAGCCGCTCATCCACCAGCTCCCGGCAGGCCCGGCTCACCGTGCGGCGGCCAGTGTCCTTCATCCAGCTCGCCAGCCGCTCGGCCACGTCCTTGCGAAGTCTCAGCCCCACGGTCACGTCCTGGGCCTGTTCCGGGACTCCAGCTCCGACCCCGAGGTCAGACATCTTCATTGGCGGGATTGTAACGCTTAATTCCATCCCTTGTGTATCATTTGTGTATCAATAGATAGAGAAGGCGGAGTTTGAGTCTCTGCCAGGGGGTCATCCCCTACTCCGTCCGGCTCTGCGCGGTGATCGTGGCGGTCCCGGTGACGGTGAGCGAGTAGTACCACCCGGCAGGTACGGTCAGGTTCTTCTCCGCGGTGCCCACGATGGTGGTCGTGGCCCCGCCCCAGGCCGAAGGCGAGGCCGTGGGACCAAGTGCCCACTGCGCGGTCCCGGCGACCGTGGCCGCGACCGCAGCCGTGATGACCAGGTTGCTGCCCGTTGTGTTGCGGTACACCGTCCCGGAGACCATAGCCAGGGCAGCGGGAGCGGCCGGGTTGGTCGCCAGCCGGTCTCCGCCGAGGGTTGCGGTCATATCAGACGGGCTGGGAACTAGCCAGGCCGAGAGTGGCGTTGGTGGCGGTCACAAGGGCATACCAGCCGGCCGGGAGGTAGAGATCCTTGGTGCGGATCACCCCGGCGGTACTGGCTGCGGGTTGTGAGTCCTCTACCGCCTGCGCTGGAGTGGCGGTCGGTCCCACGCCAACGTCCAGCGTGGCGGCGGCCCCGGAGAGTGGGTTGTAGGTCACAGGGATACGGAGGAACACGTCGTAAGGGGCAGTGTTCTGATAGGCAGTGCCCGAAGTGATGACGATGCCTCCGGTGGGGGCAGGTGGAGAGGTTTGCAGGGTCGGCTGCCCGCCGATCGGACCGGGCATCCCGAGGATGTAGTTGCCGCCGTAGTTGGCGTTGTTCGTGGCCCCGGTCGTCCCCTTGTTGGTGGCGACCGTGCCCGTGTTCTCCTGCATGGGGTAGTAGAGCGTTGGGGCCAGCCCCACGATATAGCTCTCGTAGGCACTCTCGGTCATGGATGAGGCGTTGGCGTAGATGGCCGCGACCTCGGTTGGCGTGAGGACAGTGGTGTCCCAGAAGGCGCAGTGGGCGAGTGCCGCCTGGATTCCGCCCGTCCCCCCGCCTACACCATTGACGCCAAAACCGAAGGTCATCTGAGCGCCCGCGCCGGTCGGTGCTCCCGAGAGTCCAGACTGGCTGGCCACAAGAGCGCCATCCCGATAGAGGTTCAAGGTCGCAGCGGTGAAGGTGATTACCCATAGGTGCCATGATGCCGTCAGGGTGTTGAAGTTAACCGTATCGGAGATGGATCCGCTAACAGTCGCCTGCTGGGTTTGCGGGCTGATGGGGCCGCCCGGCAGTAAAGCGGCGTCATACGCCCCGTTGTTGGCGGTCCAGATTACGGACGGGTTCGCCGTGGAATCTGTTAATGGATTCGCCCAGAACATGACGCTTCCCGCCGTGACCTGGACGTTGTAGGGGGTAACCAGTTGCGCCGTGAATCCATCAAATAGGACGCCGAAGCCGCCCGACACGATCTTGAGGCCGGAGCCTCCTGGTCCTACTGGCACTAGCTGCTGCCCTCCTACGATTGAACTCGTGACGATCTCCAGCGGCGAGCTGGCGGTGCCCCAAATGGCTGCTGAAGCATAGACCTGGTTGGCCGTCCCCGCCGTTACCACGACCGAGATGGCTTGCCCGGCAGCCGAGGCGATCACGACCGGGGCCAGATCGTAGCTGCCGATCCCTAGGGGATCCAGATTGAGCCAGGTCGAGGTCTGCGCCCCAGTCGCGTCGGTGTAGGTGATATGGGCGGTGACCACGGTTGCGGCGGTCACGACCCTGACCCGACAGCCGACCAGGAACGTCCCCGCGGCGGCTGGGGTGGTGGTGGCGACGGTGGTGGGGTTGACGGTGGCCAGCTCGGTCTCGGTCGCGCTGGTTACCGCACCCCCCGCCTGTCCCGTTGGTCCGGCAGTACCATCTGCGCCAGCCGGTCCCGCCGCGCCAGCGGATCCCGCTGGCCCTTGTAGGCCCGTGCCGGGCTGGATGATGTTGGTGGGCACCTCTAAGCCTCCTTGATCCCGGCTGAGAAGAACACCTGGTTGATCGTACCCACTGTCACGATCACGTCGATCGGGTCGCCTGCAATACAGGCCACGACGATGGAGTCGATCTGGTAGCTGCCAACCGGCTGGGAGGCCGAGGGAAGCGGATTCCAGGTCTGCGCCCCGGTCGCGTCGGTCGCCGTCACCTGCACTGCGACTGTCGTCGGGTTGCCCGCGACGCGGAAGTAGAGGTCGACCTGGAACAATCCGCTCACGACTGGCGTATAGGTCAGCACGGTGACGGCCGTGAGGACCGTGATCTCCTGCTCGTATTCCTTGGCAACCGGGCCACCCAAGCCAGATAGCTGGAGCTGGATTGTCCCATCGGACTGTGGCACCGGGCTGGCTACCGAAGCGCCCACGGTATTGGTCAGCACCAGATCCCCGGTCTGGGCCTGGAGGCTGAGCACCGTGCTTTGCTTCGGCGCGTCTCCAGAGCCAGGGGTGACGGGAGAGATGACGCCGGTCACCGTGAAGGAAGCGCCAAGGCCGCCTATCCCGTTGGTCAGCGCCCACCACAAAAAGCCGTTGTCATTGTTGCCCGAGGAGTCGAAGGCGGCGTTGGCCTCGGTGCCGGTCGCGTTGCTGTTGGGTGCAGGCACGCCACCCCACTGGCCCAACGGCCCGTCGTCCAGGTGCCACAGGATCTCGGTCTCGGCATCTGGGGCGAAGGGCGCGGTGGCGGGGGTGAAGGCGGCGCTGTACCGGCCGGTGGAGCTCACCCTGAACTCGTCGAAGGTGGTGGTGGAGCCCGGATTGTCCGCCACGAACCCGAACACCGCAAGGGAGTTGAACAGCGTCATCGCGGCTTTGGTGTCCACCAGGACGCCGTTCAGGAATGACCGGGTGGCCGTGCCATCGCACGAGATTGCGAAGTGGTTGGTGCCCGAGAGTGACGGCAGTGCTGCTCCGGAGGATCCGTCGGGGAACCGGAAGGTGTTTCCGTC
>Ga0307373_10013396_pt1 | contig 11470 bp, 9 predicted proteins | sample OX2MG_FD_202534 | JGI IMG/M metagenome (GOLD analysis project Ga0307373, IMG submission 202534) | Soil microbial communities from Risofladan, Vaasa, Finland - OX-2 | ecosystem: Environmental > Terrestrial > Soil > Coastal area > Acid sulfate soil | place: Finland: Risofladan, Vaasa | collected... | reverse complement strand
CTCACCCAGGCCGGTCTGAATCCGGCGCGCGACTTTGGTCCCCGGCTCTTTGCCTGGTTCGCCGGCTGGGGACAAATCGCGCTGCCGGGGCCGAATGGGATCTGGTGGGCCTACGTCGTCGGCCCATTCCTCGGTGGGCCGGTCGGCGCCACGCTCTACGACCTGGTACTGCGGCCCGTACCGGTGGACGAGGAGCAGGGAGTCCTCTCCAGAGAGCCGGCGGCAAGCACGTAAGCCTTTTCACGCCATTATCTCCCGCCCGAGGATCGCGATACGGGAAGCGTCGTGGAGTCTGATTCTTCTTTGCACGATATCGGCGCATCTCACATGGTACATAGTAGATGTAGAGTAGCTCAGCGGATGTGCATCTTAGGAAACGAGGACACTTTACGCTGTCGTGGGCGATTCGCTACTGCCCAGCCAAGCCTCCCCAAACTACGCCGTGCCGCGCAAGGCGCGTAATATACACGTAACTCTGGGCGGTGTGCCCCACGCCAGTCGTGGCACTAAACCGGTGCGCGATCTCTTCCAGGATCAACGCCTGCAATGAAAGGCGTTAGTGTCGGTGCGTCTACTCATTCTCATTTTTAGCAGGGTCGGCGCAGGCGCCAAGTAGCAGTCGCCGGATGGACTTGTACGCCATGCCGGCTACTCACACTCCACTGCCCGTCCAATCCCATCAGTCGCTGAAGCTGACCGTTCCTCTCGGTCGTCGCGTGCCCCTTTGCCTTCATTTCCTGATCCGTCATGATCCTGCTCCCGCAAGTTCAGATCGCCCTGCCGGCATCCGGCGCCGCTCACACCGTCCGTTCCCGTCCCAGCATTTGGGCGGCCACCGAGATGATCCCGAACCTATGACCTGACGAGTGTGGTGTGCTATCCTTCGAGCAGCGTTCGATTGGGGGCTGAAGGCAGAGGAGGTCGAGTGCGATGGCGACACGACTGGGAGCCCGACCCGTCACGGCGCCGGACTGGTCAAGACGGCCCAGGACGGATCTGGCGCTGATCGACTGCGATGTCCATCAGATTATTCAGGCACCGGAAGACCTGTTTCCGCACCTGCCCCGTGTCTACCGCGAGCAGGCGCGCGAGCAGGGACTCTGCCTGCCCGGCTCAGGCTATTTCAACGTGGCGCGTGACGCGTGCCGCACCGATCTCAGCGGCTGCGATAGTCCGGCGGCCTCCTTCGATGGGCGACACTTGGGCGACGACTACGCACTCTTACGGGAGCAGCATCTCGATCTGTGGCAGGTCGACCATGTGCTGCTGACTGGGGGGAGCGTCTACGGCTCCTCGCTCATCCCGGACCCCGACTTTGCCGCGGCGCTGTGCAGCGCCTTCAACGACTGGACGCTGGAGCAATGGGTGGCCAGGGATGAGCGGTTGCTGATGGCACTAGCCGTCTCCGTCAGCGACCCTCGTCTGGCGGTCGCCGAGATCGAGCGACTGGGGGACCATCCGCGGGTCAAGGCGATCATGCTGCCGACGGGCAGCCGCATGCCCTATGGGAACCGCCATTTCCACCCGATCTGGGAGGCATGCGCGCGCCACGGGCTGGTGGTGGCCGTCCATCCCGGCGCCGAGGGCGCGGGCATGGCCGGCCCGCCGACCGGGGTCGGGTATCCCACCTACTATATCGAGACGCGGATGGCTCGCCCCCAGATGGCCATGGCGCACGCGGTATCGCTGATCGCCGAGGGGGTCTTCGAGAAGTACCCAGAGCTCAAGGTGCTCTTCAACGAGGTCGATCAGTTCTGGGCGGTGGGCCTCATGTGGCACATGGACGCCGACTGGAAGTCGCTGCGTGACCAGACTCCCTGGGTCAAACGCTTGCCGAGCGAGTATTTCCGGCAACACATCCGGGTCGGCTCTCAGCCCATGCTGGAGCCGGAGAACAACGCACAATTCTTCTGCATGCTCGATGCCATGCATGCCGAGGAGACGCTCATCTACTGCTCGGATTGGCCGCACTGGGATTGGGACGACCCGGCGACGACCTTCCCGAGGTTGCCCGACCACCTGCACCGGCGGGTGTTCTCGGAGAATGCGCGTGAGTTATTCGGCCTGTAGGCTGGGAGTCCGCCGGGAGAACCGCCATGGAGGTTGATCGCGTACGGCGGGTGGTGGTGGGTCGGGTGGAGGAGATCCCCCCAGGGGAGCGAGTGATTGTGACGCCGTTCCGGGGCCGGGCCGGCATTGGTGTTTTCAATGTAGCGGGCAGGTTTCATGCGTTGCGCAATCTCTGCCCGCACAAGCTGGGGCCGCTCTGCACGGGCCGGGTGAGCGGACTGGTGGTGGCCGAGGCGCCGCCCTCGACCGATGCGCCGGGTTTGGATATCGAGCGCGACGGCGCGATCCTGCGCTGCCCCTGGCACCTGTGGGAGTTCGAGATCGCCTCGGGCCGGTGCCTGGTGGATCCACGGATGCGCGTCAAGACCTATCCCGTCGTGATCGAGGAAGGGGAGGTCGTCGTCTACGCCGCTGCCGCCGACCAGCCGGTACAGCCTGCAAGCCCGATGGCGGGGTAACACCGTGTACGGTGCGAAAACGGGATCGCGCCATGCATCTTTATAGATCCTGACTACGCTGCCTCCCTACTGCACAATCCAGAGCACACAAGGCACCGCCGTTGTCGATGATCATTGATATACAACCTGCCGGTCTGGATTTCCGCACATCGCATGGCACGTGCAGGTACTGCGGCAGCAGGCTCATCGCGCTGTTCGCTCCGTTGGCGTAGCCGACCGTGAGTGACACCTCGTTGCCACTGGTCCCATGGCGCGGCGTCAGGATGACGCTCAGGCACAGCTTGGCTCATTACCAGTCCACCGGGTGAATCCGCCCTCCGGCGGGTTGGTCGTCAGCTGTGTTCGTGTAGCGCGCCAGAGGTCGGCCCATACGCGCCAGTCCCTCACGGCACTCGCGGGGTCCCGTCGACTGCGGACGCAGAAGGATGGGAACGCCGGACGACCGGTCGGCTGCCCGATTGGTTGATACCGGAGGTCGAAACTCCAGCGCACTTCGTGACTGTTGTTGCCCAACGAGCCATGGATCGTCTGGCGATGCAGCAACAGCACGCCACCGGGCTTGATCGGCACCGGCACTAGGTTGGGGCCGCGGATCTCGTCGGGCACATGCAGGCCAGGACGGTCCTCGGTTTTGCCGGGGCAGTGCGTCACCAGTCCGTGCTTGTGACTTCCCGGGACGATGGCCAGGCAACCATTCTCCACCGTCGCGTCGGTGATCGGGATCCACACGGTCAACATCTGCGTGTCATCAATTTCCGGCAGTGCCACGCCTTGGTCCTGGTGCCAGTCAGCCCGACCGACCAACGAGGTACGGAACGCGGGCGTGAGCAACCGCTCCGGCGGCTTGATACGCACGTGCTGAATCGGATTCGACAGGATCTCCGGACCGACGAACCGTTCGATCACGTCGACCAGACGTGGACAGGTCAGCAACGCGAAGATCGCCTGACCGAGATGGATCGGCGTCTCTTCCGTGACGCCGGTAAAGGGCAGGGAGATGTCGAACGGCTGGTAGCCGGCCGGGCCAACCTCGTTCAATACGCGCGCCAGGCGTTCGGCGAACGGCAGGTCTGCGTAGGTGCTACTCAGCTTGCCCTCCTTGAGCCACGTCGTGACCAGTGATTCCAACAGCGCGTTATACTCCTGCACCACTGGATCGATATCGCGGTGGAGGTCCAGCACATCATCGATGACCAGGTAGCCTTGCTCGTGAAACCGTTCGAGGTCAACGTGGATCGTCGTCGAGTGTATCATCGGTCGTTCGGCCTCCTTGTCTGGTTGGTCAGGTGTCCGGATACTCATACGTACCCTTGCGTTCGTGCCACGTCAAGTGCATCTGCCCAGTATGCAGCAAGTGACGCGACTACGCCCGGTTCCGCGGAAACGGAAGCGCTTGTATCGGATCCCTAGGCTCGTCCTCATACTCGATCCAGGTCGTGGGTCAGTTGCTGCTCAAGATCGAGGTGCGACGAAGGTGTCGGCTACCACACAGCTCGGCAGCGGCAATCAGCAGAGGATCCTCTATCCGAGATGGGCGCATACCTTGCATATACAAGATACTGTGGGGATAGCAGCCCCGTGCGACACTCCCTTGCACGCCGCGCCAGCACTTGCTTGCTCCCAGTGCCGCGATTGTTGAACCCTCTCCCCCTCACGCGCTCATGAGATCCGTCCGCTCAAAAGTCCACCCTGGGGACAGTAGGGATTCCACCCACGGGTCGATCCCTTCTCCTGTCTCATCACACATACTAAAAGTCAGCACGGAAAGACGTACGCCGTGCCCGCGCTAGGTGAGCACAGTATGCGGGAGCGTCGCCAGGCGCCGGCACACACACTCATGTCCGCACCGCCCGTGAAAGGATTATCTTTGATGCACGAGTCAACTCCGCCGCTCCATCCCGATGCCCAGACGTTGGTACAGGTCGAGCACCTCACGCGTGTGATCGCGACCCGTGCCCAATCAACAACGATTCTTGATGATCTGACCTTCAGTGTGCCTGCCCAGAGCCTCTTTGCAATCAACGGCCCGTCAGGCAGCGGCAAATCCACGCTGCTCCATCTGCTCACGGGCATTGACCGGCCCACGCGCGGGCGGATTATCTTTGGCGGCGAGGAATTGCGCGCAAAAGGCGAAAATGCCCTGGCCCGCTGGCGGGGCCGACATGTCGGGATTATCTTCCAATTCTTCCAGCTCGTGCCCACGCTGACGGCACAGGAGAATGTGCTGTTGGCCCTTGAATTGGGCGGCGGCGGCGGCGTGACCCGCCGGAGGTGGCGCGCACGCGCCCAGGACTGCCTGGAAACGGTCGGCCTGGGCGCGTTCTCCCAGCGCCTCCCAAGCGAACTCTCTGGTGGGCAGCAGCAACGGGTGGCCATCGCGCGCGCCTTGGCCAATGATCCGCCCGTGCTTGTGGCCGATGAGCCGACCGGCAATCTCGATTCTCAGACCGCTCATGCCGTGTTCGAGACGCTGGCCGGCTTGATCCAACGCGGCAAGACCATCATCTATGTCACGCACGATCCGGGATTAGCCGACCGAGCCGACGCGCGGATCGATCTGCTCGATGGGCGCATCGTCACGGGGCACGGCGCGCACGCGCCCATCGTTCTCGGGGAGGCGCGGGCATGAGTGCGACCTGGAAAAAAGCCCTGGCTGATGTCACGCGGCGGAAAGGGCGCACGCTCCTCGTCGTGCTTGGTATCTTCGTCGCTGTCTTTGGGTTGGTCGGCCTCACGATAACCGAAGATACGGTGTCCTCCGCCCTTGCCTACAGCGTCGGCGGCCATCAGCCAGATGTCGTGGTGGGGGTGAAGACGCTCGATGCCGCGTTGCTCCCTGCCCTGCGGGGAACGACCAACGTCACAGCCGTCCAGTATCAGACCAGCTTTCTGACCCACTGGCACATCCGCCAGGCGCCGGGTCTCCTGCCATTGGCGATCGATAGCCGCCCTGACCTGCGGCACGTCCCCATCAACCCCTTTCAACTGATCGCGGGGCGCTTGCCACACAGGGGCGAGATCGTGATGGAGTATAGCGATCTGGGCCTGCAATCCTTTGCCATCGGCGACCAGATGACGGTCGATGGCGCGTGGGGGCCGGTGCGGCTGCGTGTCGTGGGAACGGTGCGCACGCCCGGCGTGAATCCCGCGGCGTCCGGTCGCGCGCTGGGCTATATGAGTGACGCCGGTTTGCAACATATCGACGGAATGACCGCTGGCACAACCACGAACGGGTTGCGCCTGAGTTATGCGATCGACATCGCGGTCCGCAACGTTGCGCACGCACCCACGACCGCCACTACCATCACGCACGTGTTGCGCGTCCATCGGACCCAGGTGCTGGATGTCAGTCTCCCCGGCGCTATCGACCCGTCGGCCATCCAAGCCCTCCATGGCGTCTTCTCGCTCCTGCGCATCCTGACCCTGCTCGCGGCCGTGATGAGCGGGTTCCTCATCCTCAACACCGTGAGCACGCTCATCGTTGAACAAACCGCGATCATCGGCACGATGAAAGCGATCGGTGGCACGCGCGCCGCTATCATGCGCGGGTATCTGCTCTCGGTTGGCCTCTATAGCCTGCTGGCCACGCTTTCAGGAATGACGCTCGGCCTTTTCGGCGGCTATGCGCTGGCCGTTGCCCTAGCCCCGACCGTTCCCCTGGCCATTGGCTCGTTCACGCTGCCGCCGGAGGTGATCCCGCTGGGGCTGGCCGTGGGCTTCGGCGTCCCCCTCCTGGCGGCGCTGTTGCCCTTGTGGACGGGCACCCGCATCACCGTCCGTGAGGCGCTCTCCGCCTACGGCGTGAGCGCCGGGCAGGGTGGTGGGCTGTTGTCCAGGGTGAGCCGGAGGATGACCTGGGTGCCGCAAACCGTCTGGCTCGGCCTGGACGGCGTCGTCCGCAAGCCTTGGCGGACGGCGTTGACGCTGCTGACGCTCTGCGTCGCCAGCATCTGCTTTCTGACCGTGCAAACGGCCGCCTCCTCCGTGCAAGCCACCGTCGCGTCCGTATATCGTCCGTGGGATGCCGATGTGGTCGTCCACATGCCAGCCCTACCGCTCAACCAGGCGCGGGCGCTGTTGCGTGTGGTGCCCAACGTGCGGCGGGTCGATCGCTACGCGGAAGGCAGCACGACCACGCCCTGGGGTCACCTGGATCTCTGGGGCATCGATCCCACGACCCGGATCTATCGCTACCGGCTCACAAGCGGACGCTGGTTGCGGCCCGGCGATAGCAATGTGGTACTGCTCAGCGTTGACGCCGCGGCGACATCGGGGCTGAAGATTGGCGGAACCCTCACGGTGAGTGCCGGGGGCGGCACGCGCACCTGGACGATAATCGGCACGGTCGACCAGACCACGGACACCATCGGTGGGTTGGGCGCCGCCGTGACCACGACCGACGCATTATACCAGCTCCAGGGTATCGAGCAGGCGGGACAAACGAACCTGGCAACCGAGGTGATGATCCAGGCGGGGGATCGCTCGGGCAGCGCGGTCGCGCGGCTCACGAACAGCGTCAACGCCGCCGTCAATGGCGCACCGGCCGGACCTGCCAGCGGCGGAGCGGTGGTGGCGCGGCTGGCGGACGTGTCACGGCGCCATCAGCAAAGCTGGAACGTCCTCTATCTTCTGCTCTACATCGCGGCACTGATCGTGGGCGCCGCCGGCCTGGTGGGTCTCGCCAATGCGTTGATCACCTCGGTTCTAGAGCGGCGACGCGAGATCGGCATGTGGCGCGCGATGGGCGCAACGGGCGGGCGTGTGGCCCAGGTGTTCTGGACGGAAGGGCTGATCTTGGGCGGCTTCGCCTGGATCGTCAGTGCCGTGTGCGGTATCCTGCCAGCGTATACCTTCGTGCGGTATGTACGCCAGACCGTGTTGCCGACGACGTTTGTGATGGATGCCTCGGCATTCCTGGTGATGTTGGCTGCTATCGTCGCCATGACCACCCTGGCGAGCACGTTGTCGGCTGCACGCGCGTCACGGATGCGCATCGCCGACATCTTGCGCTATGAATGAGGGCGGCATATCTGGCGTGCGGCGTTCCACAGGCACGGGCTGACTGGCCCACCTCCATGGTTCGGCGGGGCCTGGGCCGCGGAACCGAGCGCTGTCGCGGGGCGCGGCGCACGGACAAAGGAGAACCCGCGGATGAAGCGATGGCCGTTTAGAAGCCTGACCTGGCGGCTGGCGGTGTCGTATGCCCTGGTCACGCTGGTAGCCGCGTTGACCATCGAGGTGGCGATCGCCGTTGGACAGACCACCCAGCCGAGTCAGGGCGCTGACGCTCATCGCACGCTCTCGGAGATCTTTCGGGCATGCACGGCCTCGATCGCAACGTATCTTCAGGGGACGGAACCGCCCAATCAGTATGACATCCAGAGCCTGTTCTTGAACCCTCTCCTGGATAAAGTCGGTGGTCGCACTACCGGCGCCTATGGTGCGGTCGTGCTGCTCGATCCCCACACGCATATCCTGGCCGCGGCGATGACCGCGTTTCGTCGCGGGGCAGACACCGCGCCAGCCACGGCGTCGGGACCGCCGGGTATGCAGCGCCTTGTCGACACCGCCGCGCGCCGATCCGTCATTCGGCTGGCCTTGACTGTGTCGTATGGTGACACGACACGCATCGCAATCGGTGCGGACGGAGTGACGACCATCGCCATGCCGCTTCGGTCCAGAAATGGATCCGTGCGCGGAGTGCTCGCGGCGCTGTTCGAGGGCCATCAAACGCATGCCTCGGCGCTCCCGAGCAACGTCGTGACGTTCTGGCGAACATTCGCCGCCGAGCTGCAGCCGGCTGGATTCTACTTCATCGCGCTGGCGAGTATCAGCGGGACGCTGACAGGGGTCATCATCTCGCGGAATCTGAGTCGTCGCTTGCGCCGGATCACCATCGCCGCCGCTGCCTGGAGTCAAGGGTCGTTTGAGGTTGAGGTGCGTGATCCCTCGGCCGATGAACTCGGACAACTTGGCCGTGACCTTAATCGCATGGCCGATCAGCTGCACTCGTTGCTGGCGGCCCGCCAACACTTGGCGGTGCTCGAAGAACGCAACCGGCTGGCACGCGAGCTGCACGATTCAGTCAAGCAGCATGTCTTCGCGAACGCGCTGCTCGTGCGCGCTGCCCGCACGCTGTTTGACCGCTACCCGGACAAAGCGCACGCTGCCTTGCGCGAAGCTGAAGGACTGGCCGGCCAAGCACAGCACGAATTGGATGCGTTAATTCGTGCGCTCCGCCCGGCCAGGATCGCCGATGCAGGATTGGCGGCGGCCGTCCAGGAGTTGACGACCGAGTGGGCGCGGCGCATGGGCATCGCCGTGGAGGTGCGCCTGCAGGGCGACTGCGCCACCCCGCTGGACATCGAGGAGGCGCTCTTTCGCGTCACCCAGGAGGCGCTGACCAATGTCGCGCGCCATAGCCGGGCCCGGCGGGTCACCGTCCACCTGGTGTGGAGCGCGGAGTTGCTCGTGCTCACGATCGTGGACGATGGGGAGGGCTTTGATGTGAGACAGGTCGAGGGGAAGGGATGGGGTCTGCGGCATATGCGTGAACGCATCCAGGCACTGGGTGGCGTGCTGGCTGTTGTCAGCGCTGAGAACGGGACACGGATTAAGGCCGACGTACCCCTGGGAGGTCGTGGCTTCCGCGACGAGGCGTCATGATGGGGGAACCGATTACCGTCTTCATTGTTGACGATCATGCGGTGGTCCGGCATGGACTGCGCACCTTGTTCGAGGCGGCGGGGGATATCCTGGTGGTCGGAGAAGCGGGATCAGGCGGCGAAGCGGTCTTGCTAGCCGCTGACTTGGCGCCCGATGTCGTGTTGATGGACCTGATCATGCCAGAGATGGATGGGGTCGAGGCCACGCGCCTACTCAAGCAGCAAAGTCCACGCTCGCAGGTGATTGTCTTGACGTCCTACCACGACGATGAGCAGATCTTCCCCGCCATCCGTGCGGGCGCGCTCTCGTATCTATTGAAAGGAGTGGACTTAGATACAATGACCGCCGCGGTGTACAAAGCTGCCAGAGGTGAAGCGGTGCTGCATCCGCATGTCGCGGCGCGGATCGTCAAAGAGTTGCACGGCCCCGTGCAGGAAACCACCCTGCTCTATGGGACACTGAGCGCGCGTGAGCGCGAAGTGCTGCGCCTGATCGCGGAGGGCCTCCATAACGACGAGATTGCCGCTCGTCTCTTCATTACTGAGCGCACGGTAAAGAGTCATATCAACAACATCCTGGGTAAGCTCCAGGTCACCGATCGGACCCAAGCCGCGATTTTTGCCTGGCGTCAAGGGATAATGAGCAGCTAAAGTAGGTGCCGTCTCGCGCCGCACTGGCCGTATAGGGCGAGCATGGGGCGCCGCAGCATGGTCGCAGACGAAACACCGATGTTTGTGGAACGTCACCTCTGATGACAGCCTTGGAGGTTGTCTCCTTGGCGCCTTAGGCGGCCCTCCTAAACAACATGGTCGATCATTGGGGATGGAGGGCGTAGTTCCAGTCTCCGTGAAAGGGATCGCGCACGAGATGCAACGCCTGGAGTTCTGCCTTCGATACGCTGATCTTGGTCGGATAGGAGTTGGTGTCCACGACGGCAGCGACCGTCAGCCCGCCCCTGGTAGTGGTACTGGAGATCAGTTCGATGACGGTCTCCATGCTCGTGAGAGGACGGGCGCGCCAGTTGATAGAGATATACGAGAAGAGCTTGTGCTCGATCTTGTGCCACTTGCTCGTGCCCGGTGGCAGGTGCGACACCCGTAACGTCAGCCCCGTTTCGTTTGCCAAGCACTGCAGTTCCCGCTTCCAGAGTCGACCACGGGTGCTGTTTGATCCCCCGCCGTCCGCGACAATCAGGAGCTCACGCGCGCTGGCATAGCGTTCCTGTCCGTGCTGCTGCCACCACCGGCGGATACTTTCCACCGCGAATGCTGCGGTGTCATGATCCTGCCCCACATTGACGAAGCCCGTGTTCTGCAGGACATCGTAGACCCCGTACGGAATTGCCTTCCCGTCCGCCAAACTCAGAAAGTCGTAGACATTCACCGTGACCGGCTGCCCCTTTGGCTGCCACTCCTGCCCGTTGTTCTTGAAGTTTCCGAGCAACTCCTTCTTCTTGCAGTCGACCGAGATGATCGGATTACCCTCCGCCTCAAACTGCGCGCAGGCCTCCTTGATGTGGGTGAATTGGCCATCTCGATCCGGGGCGCTGGCTCCTTCGTGCGCTTTCTTGTTCGCCTGGAGCGTATAGTCGTGCGCCTGCAGCAGCCGGCGCACCGTCGTCTCGGCGACCGTATGCCCCTGCGCTTGGAGCGCCGTGCAGAGCTTGCTGATGCTCTTGGTGGTCCACTTGAGCAGGCTCATGGGGTCACCCTTCGGGTCCAAGAGCGCTTCGAGATCGCTTACCAGGGTGGGATCCTGCGCGCTCAGGCGTTTCCTGCCCCCACCACTGTTCCGGATACGATCCCCTTCCACGTACGGCACTCCGCGCTCGATCTCCGCGATCCCCTTGCGAATCGTACCCCGGGTGGCGTGCGCTTCTCGCGCCACCGTGCTGATGCCGCCACGCCCAATCTTCTTGGCTTCCACGGCGAGATAGACCCGCCACTGCCGCTCATTCAGGGCCGCGCGCATCACCTCGTATGCCGCGGGTGCTTCGTGCTTTTCCATGGCCTGAGCATAGCATACCCACTACAAAATGGTTATGTTATTTAGGAGATCCGCCTAAACTGCGAGGGGCCAGCTTAGATGGGGCAGACCTGACCGATGCCATCATCACTAGTGATCAGTTAGCCCAAGCCGCGTCGTACAGGATGGCTCGGGGGACAGACACTGCCCAATAGACTGCTTTCCAGTTAGTCGACCTGTCTACGGCTGGTTGAACTTCTGCATCGGACGCAGGAGGAGGGCTCCAAGGTGGGCGAGAGGTAATCGTAACA
>Ga0307373_10013395_pt1 | contig 11470 bp, 13 predicted proteins | sample OX2MG_FD_202534 | JGI IMG/M metagenome (GOLD analysis project Ga0307373, IMG submission 202534) | Soil microbial communities from Risofladan, Vaasa, Finland - OX-2 | ecosystem: Environmental > Terrestrial > Soil > Coastal area > Acid sulfate soil | place: Finland: Risofladan, Vaasa | collected... | reverse complement strand
TCGCCGCCGCCGTCTGCGCGCTGCCCTTGAAGCTCAGGTAGGCAGGCACCGCAATGGCGACGAGGATGCCGAGAATCACGATGACGACCAGAAGCTCGATGAGGGTGAAGCCCTCCTCCGAGGCCAGGCGCGTCTTGATGCGATCGAACATTGGTTGGGTCTCCTTCCGAGCGGGATGAAAGGGATTGCGATGTAACAACCCCACCGTCATCGGCGCGAAAGGCGTCGACCTTTAGCCCTCGAATCGAGGGACGGCGACCCTCTAGTGCTTGGTGCCGGAGAGGATGAAGGCGACGAGATCGTCGATCTGCGCCGGCTTGAGGCTCGTGCCGAACGTCTTCGGCATGATCCCGTCGCTGTAACCCTTCGCGATGTACGCGCTCGGGTTGACGATCGACTCCTTGATGAAAGCTGCGAGGCTCATGTTCCCGTCGTTCGCCGCGTCAGTCGCAGGCGCCGTGTCGAGGTTCGGGCCGATTGAGCCGCTCGAGCCAGCCGCCGTGAAGGTGTGGCATGCGGCGCAGCCCGAGGAGCTGAAGAGCGCCCTGCCGGCCGCGATCTGACCGCCCGACGAACTCGTCGTCGTCGTGGCGGAGGTCGTCGTCGGCGTGGTGACCGTGCCGCCGACGTTGACGGTCACCGTCGCGGGCGGCTTGCCGAGCGACGTGTAGTGGCCCACCGCATACCCGGCGAAGGCGGCCGGGAAGATGAGCGCGACGAAGAGGATCCAGAGGAGGACCTCGCTCGTCGAAGTCCACGGATTCCTCGGTTTCCGGCGCGCCACGATCGGGAGGCTATCCACTCGCGGCGCACCGCGTCGCAACTAGATTCGCGCTCATGTTGGAGCGCTGGACGACACCGGCTGTCGGCGTGCCCGTCGACGTCGAAACCGCTCGCCGCATCGCGGTGCGGGCGCAGGGCCTCGACGGCCGCCAGAGCGACGTCCTCGAGACGGTGCGGCGGCTCGGCTTCCTCCAGCTCGACCCGATCTCGTCGGTCGCACCGCCGCAGCACCTCGTCCTCTGGAGCCGCCTCGGGAGCTTCGATGTCGCGGAGCTCGACCGTCTCCTCTGGGAGGAGCGGACGCTCGTCGAGTGGAACGCCTTTCTCTACCCGAGCGAGGATCTCCCGCTGCTCAAGGCGTTCATGCGGCGTAACGACAGGCCGATCGACGCGCGTCGTCGCGCGTACCTGCGGGCGAACACCGCCTTCAGCCGATACGTCCTCAAGGAGCTGCGCGAGCGCGGGCCGTTGCTCTCGCGCGAGATCGAGACGCACCAGAGCCGTGCAGGGCACGATCGGCACGAGTGGTGGGGCGCGCGGCAGATGGGCCTGATGCTCGAGGTGCTCGCAGAGGTCGGGAAGGTCGCCGTCGTCGGCCGCCGGGGCAAGCAGCGAGTCTGGGACCTCGCCGAGCGGTGGTATCCCGAGACGCCCACGCTCCCGCTGAGGGAAGCCCTCGCGATCTACGAGGAGCAGCGCTTCCGCGCAGTCGGCGTGCGGCTCGACCGCGGGCGGCTCGTGGCGCATCCCGAGGCTGCCGACGGCCCCGTCCCCGGCCGGATCACCTTCCTCTCGCCGTTCGACCGACTCATTCACGACCGCAATCGCGCCGAGGCGCTCTGGGACTTCTACTACCGCCTCGAGATGTACGTGCCGGCAGCGAAGCGGGAGTACGGCTACTACGTCCTCCCGATCCTCCACGGCGACCGGCTCGTCGGGCGGATCGAGCCCGTCTTCGACCGCCGCGAGAGCGTGCTGCGAGTCAAGGGACTGTGGTGGGAGGACGGCGAGAAGCCGGTCGATCTGGCGGAGCCACTCGCGAGCTTGGCCGAGTTCGTCGGGGCAGATAGGGTCGAGCGGTGATTCACCACGAGGTCGAAGGCGACGGCTTCCCGCTCGTCCTGCACACGGGCGGAGGCGGTGACCTGCGGATGTGGCGCATGGCCGGCTACGCCGACGGACTCGAGGGCTACCGGATCGTTCTGGTCGATCACCGCGGCCGCGGCAAGACGCCGCCCGCGGAGTCGTACACGCCCGCGGACATGGCTGCGGACGTGCTCGAGGTCATGGACTCGCAGGGCGTGGAGAGCTTCGCGTTCTGGGGCTACTCGATGGGGGCGCGCGTCGGGTACGAGCTGGCCGCGACCGCGCCCGCGCGTGTGGCTGCGCTCATCGCCTCGGGTGGCGTCGAGGGGCCGGACGACGACCCGGCCGGCTGGCACGAGACGGCGGCCGCAGTGCGCACGGGCGGCCTCCGCTCGCTCCTCGGCGACGCGCCGTCACCCGCCTGGCTCCTCGAGCATCTTTGCGAGACCGACGACGAGGTGTTCGCCCGCAGCTGCGAGGACTTCGCGGGGCGGAGCCCATGGCCGCTCTTCCCCCGCATCGGAGCTCCGGTCCTGATCGTCGCCGGCGAGCAGGAGGCGGAACACGTCGACGCCGCCGTCGCCGCCCTTCCTGACGGCCGGAGCGTCATCCTGCCCGGGCTCGGCCACATCGACGGCTGGGCACGGAGCGACCTCGTGCTACCTCACGCTCGGCGCTTTCTAGCCGAGGCGCTCGCCTAGACTCAGCGGGTGGACTTCGAGACGCGCGCCATCCACGAGGGGCAGGAGCCCGACCCGGCAACCGGCGCGATCATCACGCCGATCTACCAGACGTCGACGTACGTCCAGGACGCGGTCGGCGAGCACAAGGGCTTCGACTACTCCCGCGTCGCGAACCCGACGCGGAAGGCGCTCGAGACCGCGCTCGCGTCGCTCGAGTCGGCGGAGCACGGCGTCGCGTACTCCTCCGGGCTCGGCGCGACGACGACGCTCATGCACTTCCTCGACCCCGGCGACCGAGTCGTCCTGATCGCGGACGTCTACGGCGGCGTCTACCGCATGACGTCGCTCGTCTACGAGCCGAAGGGCTACCGCTTCGAGTACCTGCCGGCGGAGGAGTTCGCGAATCTCGGCGCGCATCTCGACGACTCGACGCGGATGGTGTGGATCGAGAGCCCGTCGAACCCGATGCTCAACATCGTCGACATCGCCGCCGCCGCGAAGGCGACGCACGCCGCGGGCGCGATGCTCGTGGTCGACAACACGTTCGCGACTCCGTACCTCCAGCGCCCGCTCGAGCTCGGCGCCGACGTCGTCATGCACTCGACGACGAAGTACCTCGGCGGCCACTCCGACGTCGTCGGCGGGTTCGCGGCGACGAACGACGCGGCGATCGGCGAGAAGCTCCGCTTCCTCCAGAAGTCGCTCGGCGCGGTGCCCGGCCCGTTCGACAGCTGGCTCGTGCTGCGCGGGATCAAGACCCTCGCCGTGCGGATGCGGCAGCACTGCGAGAACGCGGTCGCGGTCGCCTCGATGCTCGAGCGGCACTCGCGCGTCGAGCGCGTCCTCTACCCCGGCCTCCCGCACCATCCCGGCCACACGATCGCGGCGCGCCAGATGCGGAACTTCGGCGGCATGGTCTCGTTCCTCGCCGAGTCGCCGGACGAGGCGGCGCGCATCGCCGGCGCGACAAAGCTGTTCCAGCTCGCGGAGTCTCTCGGCGGCGTCGAGAGCCTCATCGAGGTGCCGGCGCGGATGACGCACGCGGCCTCCGCCGACGCGCCGTTCGCGGCGCCGCCGAACCTCGTCCGTCTCTCGGTCGGGATCGAGTCGGCGGAGGACCTCCTCGCCGATCTCGAGAACGCACTCGCGCCATGACCGACTCGGTTGTCTTCGTCGAGATCCCGTCCGGCTCCAGGAACAAGTACGAGTTCGACGAGGAGCTCGGCGGCATCGTCCTCGACCGCCGGCTCTTCACCGCGATGGCGTACCCCGCCGACTACGGGTACGTCGAGGGAACGCTCGCGGAGGACGGCGACCCGCTCGACGCGCTCGTGCTCGTCTCCGACCCGACGTTCCCCGGCTGCCGGATCCGCGTTCGCGCGATCGGCGTCTTCCACATGGAGGACGAGAAGGGCCCCGACGAGAAGCTCCTGTGCGTGCCGCTCGGTGACCCCACGTTCGAGCGCGTCGCCGACATCCACGACGTCCAGAACGAGCTGCGCGACGAGATCGAGCACTTCTTCCAGCGCTACAAGGATCTCGAGCCGTCGAAGCGGACCGAAACGCGCGGCTGGGGGAACCGCAGCGAGGCGGAGAAGATCCTGACGGCCGCACGCGAGCGCAAAGCCGCCTAGGTACTTCCTACAGAGCCGTGCTCCGGAAGTCGCCGGACGCGGAACGAGGACGGCCGTCGTAGCGTCGACGGTGTGGACGAGTCGGCGTCACCCGGCCGGAACCTTGCCGCGACCGTCGGCGGCTGGAGCGCTCGCCATCGCCGCAAGGCTGTGCTCGGCTGGCTCGCGTTCGTCGTCGGCGCCTACGCCATCGGGATGGTGGTCGGCCAGAAGTACATGACCGACGTCGAGCAGACGAACGGCGACGCGCGGCAGGCACTCGCGACGTACGAGCAGGCGTTCCCGTCCCACTCGGGCGAGCAGGTCCTGCTGCAGGGGAAGGGCTCCCTCCGGATCGGCGACCCGGCGCTCGCCGGCGCGACCCGCTTCCTCGTCCGCCGGCTCGAGCGGATCCGGACCGTGACGCTGATCCGCTCGCCGCTCTCGCCGGCCAACCGGATGCTCCGCTCCGCGGACCGCCGGTCGCTGCTCGTCACCTTCAGCGTCGCCGGGGACTTCAACCAGGCGCAGAAGAACGTCGTGCCGGCACTCGAGGCGGCCGCGGCCACGGCGCGCGCCTACCCGCAGGTGCGGGTCGAGGAGTTCGGCGCCGCGAGCGCGAACCGTGCGCTCTTCGACGCCTTCGTCGGGGATGCGAAGACGGCCGAGATCATGTCCGTCCCGGTCACCCTGATCATCCTCGTCTTCGCCTTCGGCTCGCTCGTCGCGGCCGGGGTGCCGCTTCTGCTCGGCCTCACCGCAGTGCTCGCCGCACTCGGGCTGCTCGGGCCGCTGAGCCACCTCGTGCCGGTCAACGCGGGCCAGACCGACGCGGTGGTCGCACTCATCGGCCTCGCCGTCGGCGTCGACTACTCGATGTTCTATCTGCGGAGAAAGCTCGCCGAGCGCCGGGCCGGCCTCGACAATGAACACGCCCTCGCGCGTGCCGCGGCGACCTCGGGCCGCGCCGTCCTCGTCTCGGGCCTGACGGTGATGACGGCGATGGCGGGGATGTTCTTCGCCGGTAACGCGGTCTTCACCTCGATGGCGATGGGAACGATGACGGTCGTCGCGATCGCCGTGCTCGGCTCGGTCACCGTCCTGCCGGCGGCGATCGCCCGGCTCGGGGACGCCGTCGAGAAGGGCCGCGCGCCGTTCATCGCGCGCCGGCGGGAGGAACGAGGGGAGTCGCGCGCCTGGAGTTGGGTGATCGACCGCGTGCTCCGCTTCCCCGTCGTGTCGCTCGCGCTCTCGGGTGGACTGCTCCTCGCGGCCGCAGTTCCGGCGCTCGGCATGCACACGGTCAACCCGGGTCTCGTCGGGATGCCGAAGGGCCTCCCGATCATGCAGACGTACGACCGGATTCAACAGGCGTTCCCCGGCGGCCCGATCCCGGCGCTCGTCGTCGTCCAGGCGAAGGACGTGACGACGCCTCCGGTGCAGCGCGCGATCGCCCGGATGGGAAAGGCCGCTCTCGCGACCGGCGAGATGGGCGGCCCAGTCGTCGTCACCGTCTCCCGAGATCGCACCGTGGCCGCCGTCACCGTCTCGCTCGCCGGCAACGGCACGAACGCTCGCTCGGACCGGGCGCTCGCGACGCTACGGCAGTCGGTCATCCCCGCGACGGTCGGCGCGGTCCCGGGGGTACACGCCTGGGTGGGCGGAACGACGGCCGCCTCCCACGACTTCACCACGACGATGAAGACGCACCTGCCCTACGTGTTCGGATTCGTGCTCGGGCTGGCGTTCCTGTTGCTGCTGCTCACGTTCCGGTCGCTCGTCATCCCGCTGCTGACGATCGCGCTCAACCTGCTCTCGGTCGGCGCCGCGTACGGCGTCGTGACGCTCGTCTTCCAGCACGGCTACCTCCGGGGGCTACTCGGCGCCCAGAACCTCGGCGGCGTGATCGACTGGCTGCCGCTCTTCCTCTTCGTCGTGCTGTTCGGCCTCTCGATGGACTACCACGTCCTCATCCTCAGCCGGATCCGCGAGGCACGCCTGGAGGGGAGGACGAGCGCCGAGGCGGTCGCGGAGGGGATCAAGTCGACTGCGGGCGTCGTCACGAGCGCCGCGATCGTCATGGTCGGCGTCTTCTCGATCTTCGCGATCCTCCCCGAAGTCATGTTCAAGCAGCTCGGCGTCGGTCTCGCGGTCGCGATCCTCATCGACGCGACGATCGTGCGCGCGGTGCTCCTGCCGGCCACGATGACTCTGCTCGGCGAGTGGAACTGGTATCTGCCGAAGCTGCCACGCTCGATCCATCGCCCGCGGCGACACGGTCACGCTGCCGCTACATAGGATCGGCGCATGGCCGCGCCTGAGCCGATCGACCTGCTCCATCTCGGCCGCGAGCGCGTGATCGCGAGCTACCTCCTCGACACGACCGACGGGCCGGCGCTCCTCGATTGCGGGCCGACGACGACCGTCGAGACGCTCGAGGCGGGGCTCGCTGCACGCGGGCTCGCGCTGACCGACGTCCGCCATCTCCTCCTCACGCACATCCATCTCGACCACGCGGGCGCCGCGGGCGTGCTCGTGCGCAAGCACCCAGGCCTGCAGGTGCACGTCTCGCCGATCGGCGCGCCGCACCTCGTCGATCCCGAGCGGCTGGAGAGGAGCGCGCGGCGGCTCTACGGCGACACGTTCGACTCGCTCTGGGGCGAGCTCGCACCGGTTCCCGCGGAGAACGTCCACCCGCTCGAGGGCGCCGTCGCGGGCCTCGACTCCTTCCCCACGCCCGGCCATGCGTCGCACCACGTCTGCTACCTCGACCCCGACGGGACGCTGTACGCCGGCGATGCGTGCGGCGTGCGCGTCCTGCCCGGCCGCTTCGCCCTGCCGCCGACACCGCCGCCCGACGTCGACGTCGACGGCTGGGAGACGACCCTCGACGAGATCGAGCGGCGCGCGCCCGAGCGGCTCGCGCTCATCCACTTCGGCGTCGCCGACGACGTCTCCCGCCACCTCACCGAGCTGCGCCTGACGCTTCTCGACTGGGCCGAGTCGGTCGAGGGCGGCGCGAGCGAGGAGGAGTTCATCGCGTACGCGCTCGCCGAGCTCCACGATTCCGGCGAGGATGTCGCCGCGTACGAGCAGGCGATGCCGTTCTGGCAGTCGTACCGCGGCCTCGCTCGCTGGGCGGAGAAGAGGGCGGCGCGCGAGGGTTAGGCTCCCACCATGCCCGCCGTGCCCGTACCGCTCGAGGTCGACGCCTTCCTCGCCGCCCCGAATCCCGCGGTCGTGGGAACGGTCAGCCCGAGCGGCACGGCCCACACAGCCGCCACCTGGTACGACTGGGAGGACGGGCGCGTCCTGCTCAACATGGACGAAAGCCGGTTGCGGCTGCGCTACCTCCGCGGCAACCCGTCCGTCTCCCTCACCGTCCTCGGCACGAACGACTGGTACGCGCAGGTCACGCTCCTGGGCCGTGTCGTCTCGATCGAGGACGACCCCGACCTGGCGGACATCGACCGCCTCTCGATCCGTTACTCGGGACAGCCGTTCGCCAACCGCGACGCCAAGCGCGTCAGTGCGTGGATGGAGCCGGACCGATGGACTGCGTGGCCTCTTCCTCGCTGAGGTCCTCGGTCTCGGCGATCCAGAGCGGGCCGCCGCCGCACTCCACCCGCCGCGCGTCTTCCAACTCGGTCAGCGAGGTGGCGAGCACGCGCACCGTCTTGCCGTCGAGTTCGAGCAGGGCGCCCTTCAGCCCGCCGTCGACGCGCATGCTGTAGCGCCAGGCCCACGCGAGCCTGTGAACCTCCGCAGCCGGTCGCGCCAGATCGAGCCACACGGCTTCGTCGCCGAAGAACGTCTCGTACGAGCCGGAGCCGTCCGCCTGCACCGTCCCCGGTTCGCCTGCCTCGAGCTTGGCGAGCGCCTCCGCTAGCGCTTCCACGATGACGGGGCCAGCCGTCGGGAAGAAATCGTCGGGCGGCTGGAGCTCCCCGAGCGGGATGCGGCGCTGGGCGAGGATCGGGCCCGTGTCGAGCTCGGCGTCCATGCGATGGAACGAGATCCCGATCTCCTCCTCGCCCGCCCTGATCGCCCACGCCACCGGCGTCGGGCCGCGATGGAGCGGCAGGAGCGACGGGTGGCCGTTGAGCCAGCCGTGCTTCGGGACGGCGAGCGCGTCGGCCGGGATCTTCCACGGGAAGCCCATGCACACGACGAGGTCGGGCTCGACCGACGCGAGGAGCGGCACCAGCGACGTGCGGCGCGCCGGCATGAGGATCTCGAGGTCACGCGGCGCCGCCGCAAGGAGCTTCGCCGTTCCGTCGGTCCCATCGGGGCCGTCGAAGCCCCGCATCGTCAAGAGTGCGACCGGCTGATGCCCCGCGTCGCGGAGAACGGCGTCGAAGCCGGCGAGAACCGGCGGGATCATGGTGACGATGACGACACGCCAGCCCATCGAGCGCGGAGAATACGCGCTCCCGACGGGCAGGGTTAGCATCCCGCCCATCGAGACGAAACACGTACTGCTCGCCGTCGCTGCTCTGGTGGGCGCGACGGTTCTCTACGCCCCTACCACCCACGCTGCCGCGCGAAGTTGCGGGTACGAGCGACACCCGGCTCGGATGACCGTCCGAGTCCTCCACATGTACAACCGGCCGATCGGCCGGAGAGAGTGCGATCTGGCGAAGGGGCCCATTTGGGACCCGTGGCTTCCAGCACGCCCCGGCGACGGCGAGACGATGGTCATCGACGGGCACGACGTGACGCCTGTCCCGGGCTACGGCGCCCATGGGCCGTTCTACAGGCTCTACCTGCTCAGGCCGGGCGATCTGGCGACGATCCGATGGAAGGGCGTTCGGTACACCTACCGGTTCGCCATCAAGCCCTTCGCCGAAAGGCAGTGCCTCTCCAAGCGCGTCAACGACTTACCCGCCCGCCTCGCCGGCGAGCTGATGTGCGTTCGTAACGACAAGCCGGTCAAGCACTGGGGCGCGGAAGGCTTCTACATCAGGTGCTGCTGGCCCCGATACACCCGGGAGAAGTTCCTCTACGAGCGGGCGGTGCTGATCAGGACCACGCCGGTCTCGTAGCCGGTTGGCTCACTCCTCGCGGAGGATGCGGGCGCCCGACGACTGAGTCCGCGCCTTGACGACGATCTCGTCGACGTTCACGTGCCACGGCCGCGTGAGTGCGAAGAGGATGCAGTCCGCGACGTCGCCGGCCTGCAGCGCTTCGACGCCGCGGTAGACGGCCGCCGCCTTCTCCTCGTCGCCCTTGAAGCGGACGAGCGAGAACTCCGTCCCCTCGACGAGGCCGGGATCGACGGTCGTGACGCGGATCGGCCGGCCGAGGAGGTCTTCGCGCAGCGCGTAGGTGAAGCCGCGCTCGGCGAACTTCGCCGTGATGTACGACGCGCCGCCCTCGTACGCGGCGCGTCCCGCGACGGAGCCGATGTTGACGATGTGGCCCCAGTCGGCGAAGTGCGGCAGGCAGAGCCGCGTCATGCGCATCAGCCCGGCGACGTTGGTGCCGAGGACCCATGCCTCGTCCTCGTCGCTCGACTCGTCGAACGGAGCGCGCCCGAGGGCGCCTCCCGCGTTGTTGACGAGGATGTCGAGGCCGCCGAGCCCGTCGATCGCCGCCTCGACGAACCGCGCGGAGCTGCCGGGATCGGTGACGTCGAGCTCGTGCGCGATCTCGGTCTCGAGCCGCTCCGCCCGTCTGGCTCCGCCCGCAACATGCACGCCCACCTCGGCAAGCGCGCGGGCCGTCGCGCGCCCGATTCCCGAAGACGCCCCGGTGACGATCGCGCGTTTCCCCGTCAGATCCACTGCTCGTGACTCTACGTGCGTAACCGCGTTCGCGACTTCCTCGTTCTCCTCGTGATCCCGCTCGACGTGGAAAGGAGGGGAAAACGATGCTGCTACTCGTAATCTTGGCGCTCTTGGCGATCGTCGCGTTCGGCGTCGGCTTCACGGTCCACTGGCTGTTCATCGTCGCGGTCGTGCTCGCACTGATCTGGGTGATCGCGATGGTCACAGGCGGCTTCGGCCGCACCGGCGCGCGGCGCTAGCCGGCTAGGCCGAAGAAGATCGAAGGATGAGCCGGGCGGCCCATTGCGGGTCGCCCGGCGGTGTGTAACGGTGACCGTGTGTCGAAGCCGGTCATCCTGCTCTGGATCCTCGCGCTGGTCATCCTCGAGATCCAGCACCTCAAGTGGATCTGGTGGGAGTACTGGGACTGCCGCAACTGCACCGTGAAGCACAAGGACTGCGCGTGCGGCGAGACCCCGCTGTGGGTCATGTACCTCTAGCCGTCTCCGCCGCCACCTCCGCCCCCGTCGCCGGAGCCGTCGAGCTCGAGCTTCGTGAGCGTCAGCACGGTGTTCACCGTCTCGCCCTTGGCGCTGACGAGAGCGCCGACCTGCAGCCCGCTGGGTAGCGAGAAGCCGTCCGGGATGGCGAACGTGAGCGCCGGCCCGTCGCCTTCGGGCTGGATCGTGATCGAGCCGGCGTCGAGAGCAGAGACCGTCCCCTGCATCTCCACCTCGGTCGAGTCGCCGCTGCCCTGGCCCTGCAACTCGATCTTGCTGAGCGTCAGGACGCCGTCGACAACCGAGCCGCGCGCCTCGACCTCGCTGCCGGACGCGAGCCCGCCGGGCAAGGTAAAGCCGTCGGGGATCGCGAACGTGACCGGGCTCGCGTTGTCGCCGGGCTGGATCGTCACCGAGCCGGTGTCGAGGGCCGAGACGAAGCCCTCCACATGGACCTGCGCGGCGCCGTCGACGCTCGAGCCACCGCCGTCCCCGCTGTTCCCGCCATCGAGCTTGATCTCGACAAGGGTCAGCGCGGCGCCGGAGATCGAGGCGACGATCTCCACCTCGCTGCCGACCTGCACGAGCGGCGGCAGGACGACGCCGTCCGGGATGGCGATGACGGACGAGACGCCGTCGTCCGCGACCGTCACAGACGTCGCGTCGAGCGCCGTGATCTTGCCCGAGAAGTCGATGAGCGCCGACGTCCCGAGAGACTGGACATCCGTGCCGGTCGCGCCACTCTTCCCCAGCTCGACGTCGGTCTCGATCTGCTCGCCCGGGTGGAGCCCCGAGCGGGCCGCTGCGCCCACGTGCGTGCTCTGCGTGAGGCGGATGGCGAATGCCGTGCCTCCGCCGGCGACGAGGAGCTTCGCCCGTTGGATCTTGAGGATCGTCACGCGGAGCCGGGCGTGCGCGACGCGACCGAGCTTGTGCAGTTGCGTCGCATGGATCGAGCCGTCCGCGAGCGCCGTGCCTGTGAACGCGACGCGCGAGCCGAGACGGATGGCACCGAACTGCCGCACAGCGACGCGAAC
>Ga0307373_10013394_pt1 | contig 11471 bp, 14 predicted proteins | sample OX2MG_FD_202534 | JGI IMG/M metagenome (GOLD analysis project Ga0307373, IMG submission 202534) | Soil microbial communities from Risofladan, Vaasa, Finland - OX-2 | ecosystem: Environmental > Terrestrial > Soil > Coastal area > Acid sulfate soil | place: Finland: Risofladan, Vaasa | collected... | reverse complement strand
GACGCCAGTCCCGTTGCGGCGGGCGATTACGCTTCCGGAACCAATCACATCCTGCCGACCGCCGGGGCAGCGCGACTGCGCGGCGGGCTGAGCGCGGCCGACTTCGTCAAGACGATTTCCGTCCAGGAGTTGACCCCGCAGGGGCTCGGGCGCATTCGAAAAACCGTCACCACCCTGGCCAGGACCGAGGGCCTGAAGGCGCACGCTTACTCCATCGAAACGAGGTTCAAGGTCCATGGTTCGACCCCGAAAGGCCGTTGAGCGCCTGAAGGCCTACCGTCCCCCACGCGAGGGACGCGGCGGGAAACTCCGGCTCGATTTTAATGAGAATACGGTGGGTTGCGCCCCGCAGGTCGTGCGGGCGCTGCGCGACAAACTCAACAGCGACTGGCTCTCGCGGTATCCGGAATATGAAGAAGCGCGCGAAACCCTCGCCGCATACTTTGGCGTGTCCGTGGACGAACTGCTGCTGGCAAACGGCACCGACGACGCCATCAAGATGGTCTGCGACACCTTCGTGAATCCGGGCGATAACCTGGTGGTCCCGGCGCCCACCTTCCCGGTCTATGAGTTTTTCAACAGCGTTGCCGGAGGCCGCACCCGGCGTGCCCGCTACGATGAGAATTTCCATCTTTCGGCGGACATGTTGCTCGCGGCTGTCAACAAGCGCACGCGCTGGATGGCCATCGCCAACCCCAACAATCCCACGGGAACCGTGGTTTCACAGCCGGACCTGCGCAAGATTCTGCGGGAAGCTCCCGACACGCTGATTCTGGTGGATGAGGCTTACGTGGATTTTTCCGGAGAAACCGTTCTGCCCTGGATCCGGAAATACCCCAACCTTGTCGTTACCCGGACGTTTTCCAAGGCCTTTGGCCTTGCCGGGTTGCGCCTGGGATGCATTCTTACCAACGCCGAAATCGCCGACCCCATGCGGCGCGCCCAGAATCCTTTTGCTGCGAATTCACTGGCGCTGGCTTGCGCGCTGGAAGCGATCCGGCATGACAAGTACGTCGCCCGCTACGCGCAGCAGGTGTGCAACAGCCGGGACAAACTCTGCCGCTATTTCGACAGCATCGGCATCGAGTACGTGCCGAGCGTGTCGAATTTCGTCCTGGCGCGCGTGGGCGCGAAGGCGTCGGAAATCGCGCTCCAACTGCGGGACCAGGATATCCTGGTTCGCGACTGGAGCTATGACCCGCGCCTCAAAGGCTATCTGCGTTTCACGGCCGGCTCCTCCGCCCAGACGCGCAAGTTGATCCAGGCGCTGGCACAGTTTCGGGACGTGATGGAAACGCGCGACGGGTCACTCCCTCGGCGAAAATCTTTGGGCAAATCCTCAACAGGACGGTCGCGATGAAGGGACGCACGGCATCACTGCACCGGAAGACCACCGAAACCGACATCTCCCTCCGGCTCAACCTCGATGGCCGCGGGCATTACTCGGTTTCCACGGGCATCCGGTTTCTTGACCACATGCTGGAACTTTTTGCGCGTCACGGGGGGTTCGATCTCGATCTCAAAGCCCGCGGTGACCTTGACGTAGACCAGCATCACACGGTTGAAGACGTGGGGATTGCACTCGGCGAGGCCCTCCAGCAGGCGCTGGGTTCGAAAAAGGGGATCAACCGCGCCGGCTACTTTCTAATGCCCATGGATGAGACACTGGCGCTGGCTTCGGTTGACCTCAGCGGGCGGCCTTACCTGGTTCTGCAGGCGCCGATTCGCGCCCGGCTGGTGGGCGACCTTCAGTCCGAGCTGCTGGAAGATTTTTTCCAGGGGTTTGCGAACAGCGCCAGGGCCAACGTGCATCTCAAGATTGTTTATGGCCGCTCCAGCCACCACGGGGTTGAGGCGCTGTTCAAGGCGCTTGCCCGGGCTCTGCGCTACGCCTGCTCGCGCGACGCGCGCCTGAAGCATCAACTCCCCTCCACCAAAGGACTTTTATGATCGGCGTGATCAACTACGGCGCGGGCAACGTCGGCTCGGTGCTGAGGGCCATCCAGTATCTCGGCTACCCGGCGGAGCCCGTCGAGGACTCCAGCCTCTTAGAGAGCGCGGACAAGCTCATCCTGCCCGGCCAGGGACATTTCGGGGCCATGATGGAAGCGCTTGAAGCCAGGAAAATGATGGCTCCGCTGCGCGACCAGATGGCTTCCGGCAAACCCTTTCTGGGAATCTGCCTGGGCCTTCAGGCGCTCTACGAAACCAGCGAGGAGGCTCCGGACCACTCTGGCTTTGGACTCTTGCCGGGCCGCGTAAAAAGGTTTGAGGGAATTTTCAAGATTCCTCACCTGGGCTGGAACCAGTTGGAGATTCGCCGCCCGGATGGACTTTTCGAAGGCGTTCCGGACGGCAGCTTCGCCTACTTCTGCCATTCGTATTACGGGCCCGTAACGGCGGAGACAACGGCGGCCACCGAATACGGCCAGAGCTTTGCGGCCGCAAGCCGACTGGGCTCGGTTTATGCCGTGCAGTTCCATCCCGAAAAATCAGGGGATGTGGGATTGAAGGTCCTGAAGAATTTTTTGAAGGCCTGAAACCGAGACCAACGGCCGGAAAGCCGTTCGAAAGAATTTTATATGTTTGCCAAACGCATTATCCCGTGCCTGGACTGCAAAGACGGCCGAGTGGTCAAGGGGGTGCAGTTCGTCAACCTGCGCGATGCCGGTGACCCCGGCGAGCTTGCCGGCATGTACAACACCGAAGGCGCCGATGAGCTGGTAATGCTTGACATCTCGGCGTCACGCGAGGGACGCGCCACGCTGATGGACACGGTCAATCGGGTGGCCCGAAGGCTCTTTATTCCGCTCACCGTGGGCGGCGGCGTGCGAACGCTGGACGATGCGCGCCGGCTGCTCTCGGTTGGCGCCGACAAAGTGGCCATCAATACCGCTGCCGTCGAGAATCCGGAAATCGTCCGGCAACTCGCGGCGCAGTTCGGCCGGCAGGCCATTGTGGTGGCCATCGACGCCCGGCGGCAGCCGGCCCGCGGGCAGGAAGCCACGCGGTGGAACGTTGTGACCTATGGCGGCACAAAAGATACGGGTCTGGACGCGCTCGAGTGGGCCCGCCGGGTGGATCAGCTCGGGGCGGGAGAAATCCTGCTTACTTCCATGGACGCCGACGGCACCCAGGCGGGATTCGATTGCGGATTGACGGCTGCGATCGCCCGGGCGGTTCCCATTCCCGTGATTGCCTCAGGCGGCGCCGGAAATCTGGAGCACTTCGCCGCTGTCTTCCTCGACGGAGCAGCGGACGCGGCGCTGGCCGCTTCGATTTTTCATTTCGGCACGCATACCATCCGCAGTCTTAAAGAATATCTTCGTTCACAAGGAGTCTCAGTCCGCCTGTGATTATTCCCTGCATTGATCTGATGGGCCGCAAAGTGGTTCAGCTTGTTCAGGGCAAAAAAAAGGCCATTGAACTGCCGGACCCTTTCGCGGTTCTTGAAAAGTTCAAGGATTATCCGCAAATTCAGGTGATCGACCTCGACGGCGCCATGGGGCGGGCCTCGCAGGCCGACATTGTCCGTGAACTGTGCCGGCGCAAACCCTGCCGCGTCGGCGGCGGGATTCGCAGCCTGGAGCGCGCCCTCCAGGTTGAAAAAGACGGCGCGTACAAGATCATCGTGGGCAGCTCGGCGTTCACCTCCGACGGAATCAACATGGATTTCCTTCGCTCGCTTTCCGAGCGCATCCCGCGTGAAAAACTGATGATCGGCGTCGATTGCTTCGGCAACCGCGTGGCGATTCACGGCTGGAAGGAGACGCTTCCACTGGCCCCGGCCGAAGTCCTTCCGCAGCTTGAGCCGTACTGTTCGGAATTTCTCTGCACTTATATCGACGGGGAAGGAAAACTGCAGGGGACTGACCTCGCATATTTTCGCACGCTGCGCAGCGTGACCCGTCTGCCCATCACCGCGGCCGGCGGCATCACGACGGACGATGAAATTCAGGCGCTTGAAGAGATGGGCATGAACGCAGCCCTGGGAATGTCCATTTATCGCAAGATGTTTCCCGAATTGTTTGCCGAAGGATCGAGTGTGTCCGCAGGATTTATCCCGGACCTCTGACCTACGCGGCCAACTTCGGTGATGAGTTTGAGAATCTCCAATTCTGGGACGCGCTCGACACCATCGGTCTGCAGGAGTACTATCCGCTGCCCGGCGACCTTTCGACCGGCGCGCTGCTGGCAAAGGTTGAAGCTGTTCAGGGCCGGTTCCATAAGCCCGTCATTTTCACCGAGGTGGACTTCCCGACCGTGCCCGGCGCAAACCGCCACCCCTGGGAAGATGGGAACCCCGGCGAAGGTGACCCTCAACTCCAGGCCCGCCGTTATGAAGCGATCTTTCGCGCCTTTTACAACCAGCCGTGGTTTGAAGGAATGTACTGGTGGAAGATTGGCTCGAACGGCTTTGGCGGCCCCGGCGACACGTCCCTTACGCCCTGGGGCAAACCCGCGATGGATGTGGTCAAGAAATGGTACGAAGGCGAAGACAGGCAGTCCGCAAGCTTCAGCGGGACAATGATAAAACAGGAATCGGCCGCGCCCTACGACTCCAGATAGATGCGTGGAACTCGCTTGCCAATCGAGCAGAGAACTTCATAGGGGACCGTGCCCACCAGTTCGGCGATTTCGAGCGCCGTGATCGAGCAATGGTCCGACTGGCCCAGCAGCACAACTTCATCACCGATATCCACACCCGGAACGTCCGTAACGTCCAGCAGCGTCAGGTCCATGCTGATGTTGCCCACGATGCGGGCGCAGCGTCCGCGCACGATGGCCCAACCGCGGTTGGAGAGGGCGCGGCTCAACCCGTCGGCATACCCGACAGGGACCGTTGCAATGCGGGACCGGCGGCGCGTGTGAAAGGCGGCGCCATAGCCGAGCGGAGTCCCGCTGGGCACGTCTTTCAAATAAACAACCCGGGACTTTAGCGTCAGGATCGGCTCAACCTGCGGTGGCTCAGGCCTCAGCCTGCCGGGCGGCAGCGTGAGCGGCAGGCAGTACCCGTAAAGCAGGGCGCCGATCCGGACCAGGTTTTCCGGAAAGCGCCAGCCCGCCACCAGCGCGGCGCTGTTCGCAACGTGAACCCATTCAGGCTCGATCCCGAGCTCCCGCACCTGCCGAAGCGCTTCTTCAAGGCCGGCTGCCTGGTCTTCGGTTTGCGAGGCAACCAGGTCTTCGGCTGAAGCAAGGTGGGTGAACAAGCCCTTCAGCTCCAACCCCGGGAGTTCGCGGTAGTGTTCAACAAACGCCTTTAGTCGATCGGGCGGCAATCCCAGGCGGCCCATCCCCGTGTCCACTTTCAAATGGAACTCAATGGGCTTGCCAGAGCGTTGCGCACACTCGGCATAAGTATCCAGACGGGCCGTGGAAGAGACGGTGGGCGTCAGGCCGTATTCAATCAGGTCGGCCGGATCGCTCATGTACAGGCCGCCCAGCAGCAGGATCGGTTTGTCCACGCCCGCAGCCCGAAGTTCAAGGGCCTCTTCAACCGTCGCCACGCCAAACCAGTCAGCTCCGGCTTCCGCCAAGGTCCTGGCGATGGTCACGGCGCCGTGCCCGTACGCGTCCGCTTTCACCACGGCCATAATCCGGCGCGGGCCCGCAACCCGCCGCACATACTCGAAATTCCGGCGAAGTTTGGGAAGGGAGATTTCCGCCCAGGTCGGCCGCAAAAGTTTTTGGTTGTTTATTGTCACTCGATTTCGTCGTGGAGCTTACTGGATCTCCTGCCTGAGAGTGGCCCATCGCAGGAGGCTAATAGGATTCATGATCCTGGCCGGCTGCCATGTTTTCAAACCGGACGTACGACTTCATGAAAACGATGGGGATTTCTCCGGTAGGCCCGTTCCGCTGCTTTCCGATAATGAGCTTGGTCTCTTCTCCGGCAACCTCTCCTTCACCCTCTTCACCCGCCCGCCGTTCGCGGAAGATGAAGATCACCACATCAGCATCCTGCTCAATAGAACCCGACTCGCGCAGGTCGGAAAGCTGCGGCTTCTGCCCCGGACGCTGCTCGGGAGCGCGGCTCAACTGCGAGAGAGCCAGGACGGGCACATTTAACTCTTTCGCAATGCTCTTCAAACCTCGGGAAATATAGCTGACCTCCTGCGTGCGGTTTTCATATCGCCCGTGCCCGGTAGCAAGCTGAAGATAATCGATGATCAGCAGGTCCAGCCCCTTTTCGGCCTTTAACCGCCGCGCCTTAGCCCGAATCTGCATGATACTCAATGCCGGCGTATCCTCAATGTAAAGAGGCGCCCCCGACAGCCGGCTGAGTGCCTGGCTCATTTTGGGCCAGTCGTCCCGCGTGGTAAACCCCGAGCGGAGCTTGTGGCTGTCAATGCGCGCCTCCGAGCAAAGAAGGCGAATCGCGAGCGATTCTTTGCTCATTTCGAGCGAGAACACGCCAACTTTCTTTCCACACTCGGTGCACGCATGAGCCGCAACGTTCAGCGCCAGAGCCGTTTTCCCCAGGGAGGGCCGCGCGGCGAGAATCACCAGCTCACCCGGTTGAAATCCCGAAGTCATGTTATCGAGCTCGATGAATCCGGTTTCAATACCAGTGACCCGATGGCCGCGGTCCAGCAAAACCTCAAGGGTTCCAAAACTCGATTTAACGATCTGATGGATGTCCAGAAAACCGGACTGCGTTTTCTGTTCGGCGATCTCAAAAATCTGACCTTGCGCCAGGTCGATCAACGTTTCAGGATCGTCAACTCCCTCGAAGCAGCGGGTGATGACGTTGTTCGAGGCATTGATCAGGCGGCGGACCAGCGATTTTTCTTTGATGATTCGGGAATACTCGTTGATGCTTGCGGAAACACCGATGGGGATCCCGTCCGTCAGCGCCGCCACATATCCGGCCCCGCCGACTTTCTCAAGCAGTCCTTCGCGCGAAAGATCCTCTGAAAGAGTCACCAGGTCGATGGTGCGGTTCTTCTCAGAAAGCATGAGCATCTTTTCGAAGATCGTGCGATGGCCGTCGGAGAAGAAATCGTTCTTATCGATGAATTCAAGGGTCTGGTTGAGCACACCGTTATCAAGTAGGATGGAACCCAGCAGCGCGCGTTCGGCCTCAAGGTTGTGGGGAAAGGCTTTCTCGCTGACAGTAGTACTTGCCATGGAAATTGGTTCCCGTTAGGAGCTAGGGAGAGATTATACCAGTGTGCGGGGAAAACAAAAATACCATCTTTGGAACCCTGGCCTTCGTCAAACTGCTATTCGGAGAAGCCAGGGTTCCAGTGGCCTTAGAAGTTACTTAGACTACTCAGCGGCGTCATCGTTTTCGGGTTCAGCCTCGCCTTCGGCCGAACTCTCGGTTTCGGCCGTGGTCCCGGTATCGGCCTTCGCCTCAACCTCCGGCTCGGCTTTGGCCTGGCCTTCCGGCGCGGCTTCGGGTTCGCCCTCGCCTTCGACTTTCACCTTCACCGTGATCGTAACGTCACGGTGAAGCTTGACCGGAACGTCGAACTCGCCCAGAACCTTCAGAGGATTGCCGAGTTGGATCCTGCGCCTGTCGATCTTGAAGCCCTGGGCCGCAAGGCCCGCTTCGATATCCATCGCTGTGACGGAGCCGAACAGTTGTCCCTTTTCGCCGGCTCGGCGAGTGGCAACAACCTGGATGCCCTCCATGAGCTTGGCGAGATCCTCGGACTCACCCCGTTCTTTTGCTTCCAATTTCAGGAAGCGCACTCGCTGTTGTTCGACCCACTTCCGGTTTTGAGGGGTTGCGACAACCGCCATCTTCTTGGGCAGCAGAAAATTCCGGCCATAGCCGTTTGCCACCTTGACGATTTGGCCGCGTGAACCGAGTTTTTCAATATTATCGAGAAGAATGACTTCCATGTTCTGACTCTCCCATAACCAAATATTTGGGCCGCTAGATCCTTCCTTGCCGCGAAACAGCCGCTTTCCAACACAGCCTCGCATCCGCGGGGCGCAAGTTAGACCACTGCCGCGAAAGGAAGGAGCGCAATGTTGCGCGCCTGCTTGATCGCCCTGGTCAAGGCTCGCTGGTGCGGCGAACAGGTCCCCGTCAAGCGCCGGGGAAGAATCTTCCCTCGCTCCGCGACGAACGGCCCGATCAGCCTGAGATCCTTGTAGTCGATAAAATCGATCTTCTCTACGCAAAACTTGCAAACCTTGCGCCGGCGAAAGAACTGTTTGCGGCCACCCGGCCGCCTTGGACCACTGTCTCCCGACCTTGATCGTTCATATGCCATAGCTGTTTCTCTCCCTTAGCTCTGAGATGGTGCTTCCCCGCCGGACTGGGTCTCGGAAGCGGGTGGTGGAGCAGCCGGAACTTCCGCGGCCGGTTTGACCTCCGCGGCCGGCTTGGCTTCCGCAAGCGCTTTGAGCCGATCGTCAATCCGCACGGCCAGGTACTTGATCACCGAGTCGGTCACCTTAAGCCGCCGCTCGAACTCCCGCACCGTGTCACCGTTCCCTTCAAAAGTGACGAGGATATAAAAACCCTCGCGTTGACCCTTCACACGATAAGCCAATCTGCGCCGTCCCATCTTATCGATCTTTTCAGCCTTTCCGCCGGCGCCGGAGACCACGGCGTCCATCTGGGCGGTCAGCTTGTCGAGATCTTCCTCGGGAACATCCGGTCGAGTGATAAACATCATTTCATATTTAGCCATAAATTCCTCACGACTCCTCTGCTGAAACCTTCCGATTGAAAAGGTTCATCGCTTTCTCCGCGCCTTCCCGCAGGATGACGCGGACAGCCTGAACGGTCTGGTTGATCATCTCTGCGACTACTTCCCGGCCTTTTTCGCGGAAGGGACTAAGGACATAAGAAACCAGATCCTCAACCGGTCTATCTGGCCCGGCTCCCATCCGTACCCGGGTAAAGTGGTCTGTTTCCAGGGCGTCGATGACGGACTTCAGTCCGTTGTGGCCGCCTGCACTCCCTTTCTGCCGGATCCGCAACGAACCCAGCGGAAGGTCCACATCGTCAACCAGGATAATTAAATCCCTGACGGGCAGGTCCAGGTTCCGGAGCAAACCGGAAACGGAAGGCCCGCTCAGATTCATAAACGTCTGCGGCTTTGCCAGTACGACCTGCTTGCCGTCGAGCCTGGCTGAAGCGATGGCTGCCCGCGCTTCGCGGCGTGAGAACTCCGCACGGCAAATTTCCGCCAGGCGGTCGACCGCCATGAACCCCAGGTTGTGGGGCGTCCAATGGTAGTCGTAACCGGGGTTTCCGAGACCCACAATCAGTTTCACCCAGCTTCTTCCATCTCCTTCGATGCCGGCAGATTCCCACGCGCACTTTGCTTATTTTTTCTCTTTCTTGCCTTCCGGCTTTGCTTTTACATCCTTGGATTCTTTCGTTTCCTCAGCGCCTTCATCTTCCTCAGCCTTCCGCTTTCGGATCAACTCAGGTTCCGTCGGCGCCGCTGCCACCTCCGCAACCTCCGCAGCCGGGGCAACCTCTGCCTTCGGTGCCACAACATGGGCAACCACCCGGCCCGGCTCGGCCAGCACTTGCACATTAGCAGATACCGGCAGATCGGAAACGCGAAGCTGACGCCCAATCACCAGACCGCTCACGTCGACCGTAATATGTTCAGGGATATCGTCCGGCAGGCACTCCACTTCTACTTCTCGCAGGATAAACTCGAATACTCCACCCTGGAGCTTTACTCCTTCGGGTTCACCTGTGACGCGGATGGGCACTCGAACCTTCAGCTTCGCATCTCTGGCAACACGAACCATATCAACGTGCAGGAGACCGCCCTTGAGGGGTTCCCATTGCCATTCCCGAAGCATGACCCTTGCCGGAGCTTTTTCCGGAATCTGGATCGTGAAGATTGCATTGTGTCCCGCCTCCGAGCGTAAAATGCGCAAGATCGCTTTGGGATCTACATCCAGCGGAATGGAAGGTCCTCCGCCGCCATACACTACTGCGGGGATGCGGCCCGAATGCCGAATGCGCCGGGCGGCGTTCTTGCCGAACGTCTCGCGCGCCGAGGCTTCAACGTTAAAAATCTCTGCCATAGTTGTTCACACCTCAATACATCTAAAAGTCGGAGCCAGACCAGCCGATCGGGAACTCAAATAAACAGCTTGCTCACCGAGGTTTCCTTATAGATTGACTTGATGGCATCCGCCAGCAGTTTTGCCACACTCAGAACTTTGATGCGCTCGCACGCCTGGGCTTCGGGCAGCAGCGGAATCGAGTTGGTCGCCACAACCTGTTCGAGCGGAGATTCATTAATATTCTTGATCGCGTTTCCGGCAAAGACCCCGTGGGTGCAGCAGGCCAGAACTCTCCCCGCCCCCTTGGACTTCAAGGCCTTCGCGCCCTTGGCGAGCGTGCCGCCGGTGCCAATCATGTCATCGACAATCAAACAGGTTTTGTCCTCGACTTCGCCGATCACGTTGAACATCTCAACGACGTCCGCATCCTCCCGCCGCTTGTCGATAATCGCCAGGGGAACCCTCAAGCGTTTGGCGAAAGCCCGGGCCCGCTCAACACCTCCGGTGTCCGGAGAAACAACCACAAGATTTTTCAGCTTCAGTCGCCGGAAATAACCCACCGTGACCGGCGTCGCATACAGGTGATCGACAGGAATATCGAAATATCCCTGAATCTGCCCGGCATGCAGGTCCAGCGCCAGGACCCGGTTCGCCCCAGCCGAGGTCAGCAAGTCCGCCACGAGCTTGGCGGAAATCGGCACGCGGGGGCGGTCCTTCCGATCCTGCCGCGCATAACCGTAATACGGCATCACTGCCGTAATCCGGTAAGCGGAAGCGCGCCGCAGCGCATCGAGGATAATCAGCAACTCAACCAGATTCTCATTGACGGGCCGGCACGTCGGCTGGACCACAAAGACGTCCGCTCCCCGGACGTTTTCGAGAATCTGGAGCCGCACCTCGCCGTCAGGAAAGCGGCCCACATTCATCCGGGCCAAAGGCACTCCCAGGTGGTCGCAGATTTCCCGGGCCAGCGCGGGATGAGCATTCCCGGTCAGAATTCTCAATGCGTGATGAATTCGGTCAGCCATCGCGTCTACCCTATGTTCTCGACAGATCCTGAATCTGGCTGGGAGGCCTGGATTCGAACCAGAGTTCCATGCTCCAAAGGCATGTGTCCTACCACTGGACGACCTCCCACCACCCTGACCCGAAGACAGAAAACAGCTCCGTTGACCCTTATACTTCTGATCTCGTCTCCCCTGGCGCCCGGCGGTGGAACAAGCATGCTTTTCAGCCCTGCTTCTTTCAAACAAAAAGGTGTCGCAGGTACGCAGCCCGGGGAAGAGTCCGAACCTTATATACCTTCCACTCCGCGGGTATCCTGCTTGCCGCGCGATTCAATTGTTGGGCAGATTCATAGACGGCGTATAGCGCTGAGCCGCTACCCGTCAAGGAGGCTGTTTCGGCCCCGGCCCGGATAAGCTGGCTTTTAACTCTTGCCAGCTCAGGCCACCTCGCGAAAACGAACA
>Ga0307373_10013393_pt1 | contig 11472 bp, 12 predicted proteins | sample OX2MG_FD_202534 | JGI IMG/M metagenome (GOLD analysis project Ga0307373, IMG submission 202534) | Soil microbial communities from Risofladan, Vaasa, Finland - OX-2 | ecosystem: Environmental > Terrestrial > Soil > Coastal area > Acid sulfate soil | place: Finland: Risofladan, Vaasa | collected... | reverse complement strand
CTACCCATGGTTAACGCATGTCTGATTCGTATATATCCAGAAGTTGCCTAAACTGAATCATGCAATCCGGATGCCAAAGTCACAAACTAGCAAGCATTTGGATAGTTCGGTTTACCGTTACTGAATAAAATGCCGCAAAACCACTAGTGGCGCGGCTTACAAGAAATTTGTCTAAGAAAACTGCCCTAATAGCCCCCTGATTTTAAAGGGTTCGCAGGGGTTCCTTAGACACTTAAAACAGTTCACGTCACTATTATATAGGTGGTGTTTATCAATCAGGGGTATGTCTCATGGCTGAACCAAGATATGGAATAGCTGCCCAATGGATTCTTAATAAGGTCGTGCCATGAACTACCTTGGTGTGGTACTTGGGATAATAAGCACACTTATTGCCATTGGGAGCCTTTGGCTAGGTATCAAGAATTACCTATGGATTAAGAATCAGAAAACCATAGATATACGACTTGAACTAAGCAAGTTAGTAATTTCAACACATGTATTAGCTACTGTTGTGCAGCGCACCATGCGCAACGCAAAGGGGTCAAGAACCAGCCTATTAGCAGGCTCAGGCATAGGGCGCTCAAGCGCGAACGATATAATGAACCAGAATGTCACGCGAGATACCGGAATCGTTGATGCAATTATAAATTCACTACCTGATAGAAACGATACATTCAACAATCACAGTGACGAGAATATAATTGAAATCAGTAGGCTGGTTCATGATGCTCATGAGCGATTTTCAACACTTAAAGTGCATTATGGCGCTGAATTGCAAAGCGATGAACAACAAATGAATAGGCGCGCGCAGATGTTCAGGAGGCTTTAGATGGAATCGGGGCTATGTGCTAAATGTAAACAATATTCAATGAGTTAGAAGATTTGTTCTATAAAATCATAATAACTTCACCCTTGATTTCATTGACTTCCCAAAGGTCTCATAGACAAATTAGGGGCTGCGATAAGGGGATGCTGAAATGAGAAGACGCATTTTAATTGCTTCACTTTCTGTGGCCATTATTATCGGTTTTGGATTTGTTTCCGAATATGAATGCAGTCAATACTGCCAATATTTCAAAGGTGGTGAGGAACATTATGCCGTTCTCTCTATCTTCTGCGACTTTATCGGATTTATTGGAAGGCATATAGGAGCTATTAGTATTGCTTTTACTGCTGTTGCCACAATAGTTATGGCGATTTTTACTATCAAATTGTCCGACAGCACTAACAAAATGTGGGATGCTAGCGAAAGACAGCTTAAACAATCCGATAAATCCTCAGAAGCTCAGTTGCGTGCTTATATTTCCTTCAAAGACTTTGGAGGAAAACAAGTTCATTCTAAGTTACCCGGACTAGTTGATAATTTCCTGATATACCCCATTCTTGAAAATGGTGGCATTACATACGCAAATAAAGCCGTAATAGGGACTGGCTGGCGCATAGTTGATAAACCTTTGAATGCGGATGATATATTCAGTGAACCCAAACCAGATAGCCCATGTGTAATTGGGCCAAAATGCACTGTTAATGGAACTGGAGTGAATATATCTATTGTCAGAATCGATAAGATTTTTGCGGGGGATGAAATATTGTATATGTGGGGCTTTGTTGAATATGATGACGTCTTTACCGGGACGAAAAGACATCGCACCGAATACTGTACGCAAGTGGAAATTCAACGGTTGGGCAATGCTGTCTCTTTCGTGTTTAATTATATTGGTCCCCACAATACAGCAGACTAATAACAATCCCATTAGATGGCTTAAGGTCACTTAAAGAATAATCGCCCAAATTAGGGGAGAGAATCATCATGTTTAAATTACTTTCATGCCTGTTCATGGTTGCGGCTATATCAAGCGTATGTCTAACAACTGCCAGCAAAGCTGATGATATAACCACTGGCGCCGGTAATGAGTTGATAACGGAGTGCAATCAGCATAACTCTCAATCAAAGAACAGCCTGTGGGCATTTTGCATTGGTTATGTACATGGCGTTATAGAAGAACACGAAGACCTTGTAGTACGCATTTTTCCGAGACCAGATGTTAAATTGTCTGATAATGAAAGACTGATATATCAAGCAGTATCAGAGGCATTAGTTAGAGAATACTGTTTACCCGATAATGCAACACGTGAACAAAGTGCATTGGTTGTTAGCAAGTATCTTTCAGATAATCCAGATAATCTTAATTTAGTAGCACCAGATTTGGTACTTGCGGCGCTTCACAATGCGTGGCCCTGTCCAAAATCAATCAAGTGAATCAGAGGTAAATGCCATGCCTAAAATACTTTCATGCCTGTTCATGGCTGCGGCTATCTCAAGCGTTTGTTTACCAATCGCAAGTAAAGCAGATGATACTGTCAGTGGTACTGGGAATGAGTTGATAACAGAATGTAATGATAAGAACTCACAAGCTGTGAGTCTCTTATGGGAATATTGTATTGGTTTTGTAAACGGAGTAGCTGAGGGCGTAAATTTTGCTGGCTTATATATAATGACGCTAGAAAACAATAAAATAACTGCTAAGCAACTTGTAAATGGCATGAATTCTGCCTTTCGATTTTGCTTACCTTATAACATTACACGTGGACAACAGGCACTTGTAGTAAGTAAGTATCTACATGACCACCCTGAAATACTCAATCAAGATTCTATGACTTTAGTAATAAATGCTTTTCAAAATGCTTGGCCGTGTCCAAAATCAACTAAGTGAATAAGTTAGGAGCGGCGCACATGAAAACCTTAATAGCTTTAATTTTTCTGCTGGCAGTTACGCCAGCGTGGGCCGGACATTGGCATAAAGTTGGGACTACCAAGGATGATTCGGAAACACTTTATTACAATCCTGTTCCGGTTAACTGTTACAGGTCAGGTGTGTGTACTTATTGGTTTTTGATGAAATTTTCTACCATTCAGAATGATGCAAAACAAGTTGCGGAACAACTTAATACTCCGGCTGGTGATGAAACCCCTGATTACAACGAATCAATGGAGTTAATTCCGATTTATTGTAAGGGTTACAGCATGGGACATGATTATAAAACAAAGGAATTATTGAACGGAAAAGTTGTTCAATCATTTACAGATGACCTTGATGTACTGCCTGATGATTTTGATTTTTTAGGTGATTTAGTTGAGTCACCTAATACGATGTATGGTGAAATTGACGCTGTTTGCGGTTCTTATTCAGATTGAGCGGGGTTTTTACAGTGTTGCCTTGGTATGCAGCCAATACTGCACCCATAGACGTTGCCCACGCGTATGAAGGTACCATAACAAGAGACAACACAATAGAAAACCATAACAGCACATAAACTTTAAAAATATTCAGAAATGCCAAGTGCTAGAAAACCAACAATCAGCCCCCAAAGATTCTGATTCAATTTCACCTTGAAAGTTTTTGCTGGATTAGACACAGAATTCTCCGATATGATTAATCGTTACCTCTATCAATAACTCTTTGGATTTAACTGAACATCAACTGTCTTAGTAACACCATTTCTAATCAGGATAATTTTTACACGTTCACCTGCATGTTGTTGTACGAGCGGAGCGAACATTCCCATTGACGTTACGTCTTGACCTGCGAATGAAATGATTACATCACCTTCTAATATATTAGCGTTATATGCCGGTGTATCATTGATGATTACATTAACGTATACACCAGTATTTCGTTGAAGCTGCTGACGAAGGTCAGGCGGCATATTTCCACCGTCCATACCCAACACTCTTTGTTTCGCTTTTACAAAAAATCCCGCACGATATGTGTACTGCGAAACGCTGTAAGGCATGTAATTTGTGTGTGACCCGCCGTAAGTAGTCGTTGTGGCATTAGCGTTTATATCTCCGGTAATCGTTGTATTAGAGGTTTTAGGGGCACTAGGCGTTATCCAAGGTAAATAGGAAGTTTGTGTACCCATATAGTCGCTGTGCAATAGAACTATACAAGCACCAACATTTTGCGCTTGTTCGATAGCTTTAGAATTATTCGTTGGAGGACCATGAAATACTGCTGACCCAATGAGTAAGTAATTATGCTCAAATAAAATATGCGCATCACCCTTAATATCCTGACTACCATAAATCTGAGGGGTACACGGCGTGAAATCTATAATCGATAATTCTGTCGGTGATTTCCCCAATAGATTGTCATGGTAATAATTTATATATGGATTTTCCGCAAACTGATTAGTGGCACAGCTCGATAGAAATGTAAGTATCCCAACTGCTAGTAACGCCGTAATAGAACGCATGGTAGTTCTCCAAAAGAGAAAACAGGACGGATGCAATATACTAAGTATACGTCCTTAAATTACCAGCCACATTCCAGCCAGCAAAGCGACGGTTTTAATGTGTTAGACTTAAAACATGAAAAATACACAGACCAAGAAACGGAAACCAGCCTCCAAACCGGAGTCTACACCCATACCCTTCAACCAGATGCTAAAGAGAAATTGGCTAACGAAGCAAAAAAAGACCAAGAACAAATAATCCACATATCTCAAAGACAAGCTGGTCGAGATTGTTTATTTCACACTTAAAGCGGTGGATTTCTATGCATATCGTATATTTTCCAACATGAGACCTCTTTGGTGTCCTGCAACTAATGTTACCAGTGAGCAATCCACTCTCATAGTTACTAAATACCTTCATGACCACCCTGAAAGCCTTTATGGCGTTGCATCAGTTCAAGTAGTACTTGCTTTTGAAGCAACTTGGCCGTGTCATAAATCTGGCAAATTGAGGTATCAGAATATGAAGACTCTTTTAATAGTTATTTTATTATTGGTGTCTGCAAGTGCAATGGCTATGTATGTTGACCAACCTGCACTTGCTTCAGCACCCGCACCGTGGGATTTCACATACTACGGCGATATGTGTAGTGATTTGCTAGACGCGTCAGATAAGATTTCTCCATTGGAGCATTTGTACTACAAGCTGACAGGAACATTTAAAGATTCAGACATATATAAAAACTGCGAAACTGCATATTGGGATTCAGCAAAAGCTGGCAAACAACTAGAAGATGATGCCATGGCAATAGCAGACATTACTGGTGATATTGATTGGGACACAAAACTAAAAACTAACCCGCCAATAATGGACAAATCATGGACAGACGAATGGGCTGCAGAAAAAGCTGCAGCAGAGAAACCCGGTGCGTCAATCGTTACGATAGCAACATGGGAAAACGACAAAAATAAAGCAAAAGATTATGCGACTTTATTGGCTAACGAAATTGCACATGCTGATGCACAGGTTGCAAACGATAAAGCCGTGGCTGCTAGATGGGCTGCTGATAAAACAGCAGCAGAAAAACCTGATGCGTCTATCACAGCAAAAAAGAAGTGGGCATTGGAATTGTCAGCCGAAGCATATTGGTTAAAATTACAACCTATTATTATGCCCACATTTACTCCATTGCCAGTAACGGTGGCATCGCCACAGCCCGTGTATATAGTGCCTAAACCTTTTACATCAACTGTTCCACCAACATAATATGCGAGTCCATGACTATTATATGAATAGTCTCGCTTTGTTAACCATATATTGTGTCCCTTCAATCTGCGGGCTATTTCGGCCCAGTGCGAATCTTGGTATTCACATTTTTAAAAACTGTTCTCCGTATTTTGCAACTACATATTGATATGCCGCATTTATCTCCTTAGTTTTTCGCTCAGCAACCTCACGAATTTCTGTTCCAAGAGTAGCATCCGTACCAGCCGCTCGCTACCACCAAGCAACGCCGATTCAACGCTGAGTGCTTGAACATTGGCTTACTGAAAACAGTTTCAGCGCGGGCGTTAATCTGTGCCTTGTTTTTGTCTTTTAACCACGCTGGACGAAATCCCCAGCGCAACTCTTCGCTGACAGGTTCCTTATTCCGCATGCGAACTATCCAAGATTTCTGCTGGGGTGCAATGTTATAACGTGGCTTGAATACAGCAATAGGCGGCAGGTTGAGAGAAAGTGTCAACTGCATAGCCTCAATCAGTTGGTAGCGCCCGCACATCGTTATTGTGTCTAAGGGTACTGATTTTAATTGCAGAAGGATATTTCGTTAATCTTAGTGAGGTATCCATCAATCAGTCTTGCCACTTAGTTACTCCGGTTCTTGTGGTGGTGAAGGTTGTTTATGTTTTACTTTATCTGTTACCTTCGATTGGTATAACACTTGACCTATTTTAAGTGATTGTTCGTTTGTTAAGCCTATATTGAGCAGTTGCTCTTGAAACACTTTCTCATCACTCCCTGACGCTTCTTGCCATGCGCCTAAGACTTGATTAATTATTTTATAGTTATTATCAGTGATATTCGAAATCTGCTCTATTGTACTTAATGGCACTTTGGGGTTGCTGTGAGCGAATGCTAACTCAAGATTATGAATGTGGTGATTTATATCGAGTATCTGTCCGTTTATATTGCCAATATTACTAGATACTTGCTTCAATTCGGTTTCCACAACGCCCGTATAATGTTCACTTATTCCATACCATGTAACTACCGAAGTGGCTATAGTCAGAGCTATAGCTCCTACTATCGTAACAACCATTGGATGCTTAACAACGCTGTAGTTGTGCTTAGTTACCATTCCAATTTCTATCTAATAGCTTGTTAAGCCTACTAATACTAGCATCTATACTTGATGATGTCTGCTCGATTATATGCTCATCAAGTTGCACTTCAGTACCATTAACAGCAACGAAAGGTTTATGATTCGCCGCTGCATTTAACAGACGCTTGGCATCTTCCATGGAGGTAGTCCAGCCCGAATTAAAGCTAGCTAGAGCGTCTGTATACTGAGATGACCCCGGTGGCCATGGCAATGATTTCTTTGCCATTTCAGGCGTTTCCTTTTCTAGTTGTATTAGACGTTCCGTTTCAATTATCTCATGATTGTTATACGAGAGAAGCGCACTTTTCCAGAGTTCCTTCTCAAATTCCTGTGTAACTAAAATGCTTCCTTTAATCCAATTAATGGCCAATGTAACATCGTGTTCAGATTCACCGTTGAATTGCTGCCAGAATTGGTCGTGAAGAGCCTTGTCTATATGTCCGTTCGGCCCTAGAACGTGTCGTAGGTAATAGTCTTCGTTATAAGAATTGTTTGATTGTGCAGCCTGTACTTCGGAATCTGGTCGGGTACGAGTTACTTCTGATGTGCCAATCGTGGTTTTTACTTTAGATTTTTTCTGATAATTATCAAACCATGCTGAAGCTTCCTGCTGCGCTTGATTGACCTGCTCTGGAGTCATTTTATTTGATAAGGCATCCTCATACCCATCAATCTCATCATCGATTCCACCAGCTGCATCTGCATGCGCATCCGCATCCGCATCTGCATCCGCTTCGCTTAGAATGTACCATTTATATGCGCTTACATAATTCTGCGTAACACCTTGGCCTTCTTCGTAAATTCCACCCATCAGAAGCTGGGCTTTATAGTGTCCTTGCTCAGCTGATTTTAGACACCATTTAGCCGCCAAGGAGTAATTCTGCGGAACTCCGTGACCCTCAATGTAAAGTTTTGCAAGAGAGTATTGAGACTCGGATTCACCTTGTATTGCTGACTTTGTGTACCAGTAAGCAGCTTTTGTATAATTTTTTGGTACACCGGATAATCCCAGTTTATAGTTTATAGCAACCAGCAGTTGTGCATTTTTATTTCCTTGTTGTGCAGCTTTGATAAACCACTTAAGTGACAAAGCATTGTTAATAGAATTAATTTTTGCCCATCTGGGGTCCAATGGATTAACAGTTGGCCCTACGTCACCAGTATAATATAGAAATCCAAGCTCGCATGATGCCACTGCATTACCCTGAGCTGCTGCAATTGACCAATCCTTAAACGCAGTTTTGTAATCGTTGGTTGCAGATGCCTGTGATGCAGCATTATCAAGTTCCAATATAACTTTATCATTCGCATTCACAATGTTTGATGGAGCCTGAGATACTTGGTCTATGTCATGACTACAAAAGTCTTGAGCGTTTCCGTAGCACGAAAACGTCATAAAATACGTTATCATTATAAATAGGATATCAACTAGAATTGTCTTCATAGTAAGAGCTTAGCGTTAACATACATATAAGAGCATTGGTTATTATTCACTCGTATGGCTTATTATGCTAAGGATACTGTATTCATGCGACTGTTGGAGCAACCTTAGCCTTAAACCTGTCACATCGAGCGGTTATGATTTCGGACTTAGATATTGCCAGTGTTACTATTTGGCTTTTATTTAGCGCCTTTGCTTTTGCATTATGGGAAAGGGCGAATATAAGGAACAGCAGAATAAACAGGACAATTATCATTAACGCACCCGCTAGGGTTATTTTTTTTGCTTTGGCTCTTGCATGGCATTAACTACTGCTTAGAATGCACATGCTCTGAATTGCAGAATCGGTTACCATTCATGAGTTGACCGGAATACTACATTAAAATTGGCACAAAGCATTTAACTCGGTCGATATTTCTGGAACGTAGGTCACTACTTTATCTTTTTTCTTTTTCGAACCCAAAGAAAGCTGACTAATCCCAACAAGACCCCCATTATTGCATACGCAATATCTTTTGAGAAGTCGAAAGGAACATAGTGGTCCATCGAATGAAGTTTATACGCAACATCAGCATTTGCATGAAATGAATTAACAATATTCTTAAATATTGGGAGAAAATCATCATTCTCTGAGGTTTTAGTATATCCAGTAATTTGGACGTAACCAAACTCAGTAGGGATGATAGCCATAGTTTCGGAAGTTGACCCAACATTGATTACATTGCTAGTCATAGATACCCAATTAATCAGCGTTGACTTATCAAAATGAGAATCACCGATATTTATATCATTTGTTATCTTGCTGAAATCCTGTAGACGCGATTTGACTTTAGTTAATTCATTCGTAGTTGCTGCGCTATATTCCCTCAGTTGAGATTCTGTTAATTTACCCATCTTATTGATGACTACTAGCACATAAGGATATGAAAACCAATCACTATCCGCTCTAGACTGGAAGGCATAATCGTAGTGGACATTAGATACATTTGGAACTTGAGCAGACAGGTTTTTAAAATACTCATCAAGTATTTGCGGTGGGATTTGTACCCAACTTGCTGGGAGAGTTATTGAAAATCCGTCTGTCGTTGTAAATATAAAAGGGTGAACATTGAAATGAGCATCTAATGCCTTTACAAGGCCGATACGCTGCATCTCACGTGTTAGTGTTTGACCAGTATTTATCTGGGCTGGTGTCATCGTATTCATAATTTGATTACGGTTTGATATAGCATTTGACTGAACATCACTTTGGGTAGAAGCCGCTAAGTTGTACAGCGCGTAAGCTGCTACTAGGTCTTGAGGTACGCCCCGACCATTGCCATACATCAAACCGAGATTGACCTGCGCACGAGCATCTTGTTGTGCAGCAGCTTTTTTATAAAACAGAATCGACTGTGTATAATCTTGCGGTACGCCAAAACCAGATTCGTACATCCATCCAAGGTTGTTTTGCGCGTCCGCATCACCCTGTGATGCAGCTTTGCTATACCAAGCGGCCGCTTGTGTGTAATCTTGTGATACGCCGATACCAGATTGGTACATCCATCCGAGTTCGAATTGCGAAGCTACATGCCCCTGACTGGCAGCTTTGCCGTACCATGCAATTGCCTGTGTATAATTTTGAGTAACACCTAAACCATGTTCATACATATCACCAAGGCTATATTCTGATGGCGCGTAACCCTGAGCAGCAGCTTTACTATCCCACACAAATCCTTGTGAATAGTCTTTTTTTACTCCCAGTCCATTATCGTATATGAAAGCAAGGTACCCTTGCGCGTCCACATTGCCCTGTGCTGCAGCTTTACTTAACCAAACAATTGCTTGCGCGCTGTCTTCGGGTACACCTGTACCCCAGAGGTACGCTAAGCCAAGTTTTGTTTGCGCAGACGCATAATCTTGCGCCGCAGCTTTTCTATACCATGCAAGTGCCTGCGCGAAGTCCTTTGAAACACCGATACCCGATTCGTACATTGTTCCGAGATTATATTGTCCAACGGCAATTCCCTGTGCTGCAGCTTTACTAAACCATGCAAATGCCTGCGCGCCATTTTTTGCCACGCCTGTACCTGAATTGTACATAACCCCTAAATTGTTCTGTGCTTTCGCATTACCCTGTGCAGCGGCTTTGCCATACCACGTAAGCATCTGTGCGTAATCACGCGACACATCGTTTCCTAAGTAATACAACTTTCCGAGTTCAAACTGGGCTTCCGCATTTCCCTTCGCCGCATTATTGCGAATCGTTGTTACCAAAGATAGGGAGTTCTTATGAGCTTGTGCATCTCCTTGCTCGGTAGCCTTGTCATACAACACAAGTGCCAGCATATTATCTTGTGGCACACCTAAACCCGATTCGTACATAACTCCAAGATTGTTTTGTGCATCAACATTCCCCTGTGCTGCGGCTTTACTAAACCATGCAATTGCTTGAGCGTAGTCTTGCGGTACACCTTTGCCCTCTTTGTACATCCAACCAACGCTATTTTCTGCGACAGCATTACCATCGTTAGCTAATGGTTTGAGTATTTTAAGTGCAGCAGCATAATCACCACTATTTACTGCACGAATTCCATTTCGCAAGATAAGCTCTGGGGTCGTATTAGTAATATGATTGACATGTACGGTCTTCTCAACCGCTAACTTTCCACGTTTGGGCAATTCTTTAATCCATTCGACCGGGAGAGCAAAGTTGAGTTGTTCTCCATTCCCCATGTAATACGAAGTTATTCCAATCAGACGGCCTTGGCTATCGAACAACCCGCCACCACTAGAGCCGGGTGAGATAGGTGTGGTCATTTGAAGAACAACACCACCCGGAATATGACGAAGGCTGGAAATTAATCCGCCGGATAGTGTTAATTCAAGTCCTTCAGGTGCGCCGATGGCGTATGCGGTATCACCTACATTCACTTGGCTCGTTGAACCCAAACGCACGGGTAGTGCGTCTAGGCCCTGAACGGTAAATGCGCAGAGGTCATGCGGGACATCCGCATAAAGCAATTTTGCTGGGAAATGTTGATGCCTGTATAAGACGCTGGCTGTAGCAGCCTTCTCAACGACATGGCAATTACTAACTACAGTATCTTTGCTGATAACAACACCGCTACCAAGGGCAATGGCTTTCCCATTTTTGTCGAAGGAATTAACAACAACTATACTGGGTGCGTCAGTCGCAAAGACTTCACTTGGCTTTAATTCGACGTCAGCAGCCCATGCCGATGAAGTTACAGCAATTATAAATACTGCAAATACAGGTAGACAGCGCATATTGCGATATTCACATATTGAAATAACGTTCCATATATTTTGCGTCTATATATTGTTATACCGCATTCATTTCATAGTTCTTCGCTCAGTGATTTCACGATTTTCCGTGCCAAGGGTAGCAACCTTGAGAGCTTCTTTGTG
>Ga0307373_10013392_pt1 | contig 11472 bp, 11 predicted proteins | sample OX2MG_FD_202534 | JGI IMG/M metagenome (GOLD analysis project Ga0307373, IMG submission 202534) | Soil microbial communities from Risofladan, Vaasa, Finland - OX-2 | ecosystem: Environmental > Terrestrial > Soil > Coastal area > Acid sulfate soil | place: Finland: Risofladan, Vaasa | collected... | reverse complement strand
GCGCAATACGAATCGATGGCCAGGACGTTTCCCACGTAACGCAGGAGAGCCTGCGCAAGGCTATTGCATTTGTCCCGCAGGAGCCGATGCTCTTCCACCGATCGCTTATGGACAACATCCGTTATGGTCGGCAGGAGGCCAACGATGACGAAGTCATTGAGGCGGCGCAGCGAGCGCACTGTCACGAATTCATCAATCAGTATCCAGAAGGATTTCAGACGCTCGTCGGCGAGCGCGGGGTGAAACTTTCAGGCGGCGAGCGCCAGCGGGTCGCCATCGCCCGCGCTATTCTCAAAGACGCGCCAATCCTCATGCTCGACGAAGCGACGTCAAGCTTGGATTCAGAATCGGAGCGACTCATCCAAGAGGCGCTCCTGCGACTGATGGAGGGGAAGACAGTCATCGCTATCGCGCATCGGCTCTCCACTGTGATGCATATGGACCGCCTCGCTGTGATAGAGAAGGGCACGGTTACTCTTTCTGGTACGCATGACGAGCTCCTCGTACACGAAAGTAATCTCTACAAGAAGCTCTGGGAGATTCAGGCCGGCGGCTTCATCCGAGGGAATCAGATTGTCTGAACAGGATGTGTTTGGTAGTGTTCTCATACTGCCGACATAGCTCAGGTAGTTAGAGCATGGCATTCATAAAGCCAAGGTCGAAGGTGCAAGTCCTTCTGTCGGCACACGACATTCCCGAAGGATTTTGGTAGGATAGCGGGACGAGGTTCCCGGGCATTCGCGGTTGTATGAAGGCATATTTCCGTGGCGTTCGGCGAAACGGGTACCTACGGTATCGACCCGCTCGGTCGGCGAGGAGATCATTTTAGCAAGACGATCTTCTCGCTGTCCTCGCGTGTTGCGTTTCGCGCTCGTTTTCCTCACCATGCGGTCGTAGCTCAACTGGTTAGAGCATCCGCCTGTCACGCGGAAGGTTGCCGGTTCAAGTCCGGTCGACCGCGCATCGTTTAAAAAATAGAAGTGTTTACGTCCTTCCGTACCGATCCTCAAGACGATGGATATCACCCTCGTCGAAGTCGCCGAACGCTATTTCGAGGAATGCCGTTCCGCCGACGCCGCCCGTCACTCGGTGTTCGCTCCCGCGTGGGCAGAAGAACGTCTCACCTTCTTGCGCCCGATGCTCCGTATCGCCGATGCGGATGATGCCGGAACCTTTGAGTACACGCCAGAATTCGTCACGATGCTCGTGGGTCTGGAGGCTGATAGCCTGACCGTCGTTGACGGTTATAATCTTCACCGTCGTCTTTTCGTTCAGTGTGAAGCGTTCAAAATTGCCCCACGGGCGGATTTCTTTTTCATAGTTTTTGAGACCTTCCATACGATAAGTATACCTATTTTTTATTGAAAGGAGCAAAGTTATCCGCTACTATGCGCGAGTGTGCGAGGCCGAGATAGCTCAGTTGGTAGAGCAGCGCCATGGTAAGGCGCAGGTCGTCGGTTCAATCCCGACTCTCGGCTCACTTTTTCAGGAAAGGGTTCTATGTTACAAAAGGTATACGCCGCCTTAGCTCAGTTGGTAGAGCGACGGTATCGTAAACCGTAGGTCCCCAGTTCAATCCTGGGAGGCGGCTCCAGATATATATGCTCCGGAACGCGGATTGCAATATTCACAAAACCTTCTAAAATAAACTTATATGAATTCTCCAGAAAGAATGCCGCAGCAGGGATCAGTTGGAAAGAATAAAAAAGAAGGACCGCGCCTTCGAGCGGTCCAGTTTGCCGAAGATATGACGAAACGTCCGAAAAGAGAACTTTGGGAAATCAACGAGCAAATTATAAAGTTGAAGACAGGCCTCCAGCGGGGTAACGAGCAGGCGATACAAGAACAAGACCCGAAGAAACGGGAGTTAGCCATACGGATTGGCAGAGAAGTTACCCAGCACATCGAGAGATTGAAGGAGCGGGGAGAAGCACTGAAACAAGAAATACTGAAATTCGGCGGCAATCCCGATGATCTTGAGGGAGACCCAGAAGAAGATAAAGTACCGAACCACACTACCCAGTGAGCGTTCCGTATCATGGACGATTCCGCGGCAGGACGACTCACGGAACTTGAAGCGCTGATGGCGGCGCCCGGTTTTTGGGCAGACAAAGATGCAGCGCAACGCCTCGTGCGCGAATACCAACTACTGAAAGAGAACAGTGAGGGCGACCCGCACGACCGTGGCGGAGCGACGCTTGCGATACTCGCCGGTGCTGGTGGCGACGATGCGGAAGATTTTGCGCGCATGCTTCGCCGCATGTATGAGGGCTATGCCCTCAAGAAAGACTGGCGTGTGCGCGAGCTCCATGTCAACGAGAACGACCACGGCGGATACCGTAACCTCATGCTCGAGATAACCGGCCCGGGCGCGTATGGGCGTTTAAAGCACGAGGCAGGTGTACATCGGCTCGTGCGGCAGTCTCCCTTCAATGCGAATGCGAAGCGCCAAACGAGCTTTGCACTCGTGGAGGTATTGCCGACTCTGGTTGCAAGTGACAGGATTGAACTGAAACCAGATGATTTAGAAATACAATTTGCCCGCGCCGGGGGCGCGGGCGGCCAGAATGTGAACAAGCGCGAGACGGCCGTGCGCATTCTCCACAAACCGACCACTCTTTCCGTGCATGTTTCAAGTGAACGTAGCCAGCTTGCGAACCGCGAGAAGGCGATGGAGCTTCTGAAGGCGAAACTCTTTTCTAAAGAAGAGGCCGCACGCAAAGCAGAGGCGAAGGGCCACTCTATTGCCGCAACCACCGCGAATGAGTGGGGAAGCCAGATCCGTTCCTACGTTCTCCATCCTTACAAAATGGTCAAAGATCACCGTACTGGGCACGAATCTTCCAGTCCCGACAAGGTTCTCGAGGGCGATCTGGATGGTTTCATAGACGCCGCCGTCGCCAATGGGGTACAATAGAAGGCGAAATGATTTATTTTGACAAGGTGACGAAGCGGTACGGGAATGCGGCGGCTCTCGAAGAGGTCACCATCTCGGTCGCCCCCAAAGAATTCGTCTCCATCGTCGGTCACTCGGGTGCGGGGAAAACAACGCTCCTGAAACTACTCCTTGCTGAAGAACGGCCGACCGCCGGCAATGTTTTTTTTGAATCGGTCGATGTGAATGACCTGCCAAGCTCGGCTTTACACTACTATCGTCGGAAAATCGGCATGGTCTTTCAAGACTTTCGCCTTATCCCGAACAAGACTGCGTATGAGAACATCGCGTTCGCGATGGAGGCCGCTGGCCGCACCGACGTGGAGATTGCAAGCGATGTCCCTTACATCCTCGAGCTTGTGAATCTTGCCGACAAAGCGGCCCATTTCCCCGATCAGCTCTCTGGCGGCGAGAAACAGCGTATTGCCATCGGCCGTGCAATTATCAACCAGCCGGAGCTTATTGTTGCCGACGAGCCGACCGGGAATCTCGACCCCATCAATACCTACGAGGTCGTCGAAATATTGAAAAAGATAAACGAACTCGGGACGACCATCATCATTACGACGCACAACAAGGGTGTGGTTGACGCCATCGGGAAGCGTGTCATCACCATTGACCACGGCCGGCTTGTACGCGACGACGCGGGCGGGAAGTATATACTATGACGACATGACCTGGATGATTTTTAAGCGGATGCTCGTCGCCGGCGGAAAAAATTTCGTCCGCGGTGGAGCGGTTTCGGCGGCCACCGTTCTTATCATGACGGTGACACTCGCCATCATCGCTTCCCTCATCTTCCTCTCTGCACTTCTGACCTTCACGCTGAACACGATCACCAACAAAGTTGATGTGTCCGTCTATTTCGTTACTACCGCAAGCGAGGCCGATATACTCGCGGTACAGAGTCAGCTCGAAAAATTGCCTCAGGTGGCAAGTGTTACCTATACGTCCGCTGCCGACGCGCTCGCGGCCTTCACCGCGCGGCATGCAAATGATCAGCTTACGCTCCAGGCGCTCCAGGAGCTTGGCGGCAATCCGCTCGATGCTTCGCTTGAGGTGCGGGCGAAGGATCCGACCGAATACGAGAGCATTGTAAACTTTCTTAATGCATCGCCGGCGCTCTCTGCGGACGGTACCTCTATCGTCGATCGTATCAACTACGCCCAGAATAAGAATGTCATTGATCGTCTCGCGCTCGCAATACAAGCGACACGTGAGGTCGGTTTCGCTGTTGTCGCACTCTTCGCCCTTGCATCCATCCTCATAGCTTTTGCGACTATCCGCCTCGCCATCTATACAGCTAAGGAAGAGATTGCAGTGATGCGGCTCGTCGGCGCCTCGAATGCGTACATTCAGGGGCCATTCATCGTCACGGGTATCATTACCGGAGTTACGGCTGCTATTCTTGTCCTCCTTATTTTGTGGCCGGCGACTTGGTATGCCGGAGCGAAGACCTCTGGATGGTTCGGCGGTTTCGATATCGCGAGCTATTATGGCAGCCATTTCGCACTTATCTTTTTCATAGTGCTCGCTTCGGGCATGGTGCTCGGGGCCGTTGCCTCGGTGCTCGCCATTCACAGATATCTGAAGGTTTAGTTTCTGGTATGGCAAAAGAAGGTCATAAATACATATTCGTCCTCGGCGGGGTGATGTCGGGCGTCGGGAAAGGTGTCGTCACGAGTTCCATAGGGCTTCTCCTTCAACAGAAGGGTTATCCGGTGAATCTCGTGAAGATCGATCCGTATCTGAATGTTGATGCCGGCACGATGAATCCGACTGAGCACGGCGAAGTGTTCGTCTTGCGCAGTGGGCTCGAGACCGATCAGGATATGGGTAACTATGAGCGATTTTTGAACCGTGATTTGACCAACGAAGACTACATGACGAGCGGCATGGTGTATCAGTCGGTCATTGCACGCGAGCGCGCGCTCGGCTACAACGGAAAGTTTGTGGAAGCCATACCGCATGTGCGCGACGAGATCATCAAGCGTATGGAAGCTGCGGCTGACTACAACGGCAGTCGCGTTTCTGTCATCGAGATTGGCGGAACCATCGGAGACTTCCAGAACGCGCTTTTTATCGAGGCGGCGCGCGTACTAAAAATGCAACATCCCGAAGACGTACTCTTCGTGATGGTGTCCTATCTCCCCGTGCCGGGGACGATCGGCGAGATGAAGACCAAGCCAACGCAAACGGCGGTGCGCGACTTGAATTCATACGGCGTGCAACCGGATTTCCTCATCGCGCGTTCCACGCACTCTCTTGACGAGAAGCGCAAAGAAAAGCTCGCCGTCTGGTGCAACATCCGCAAGGAGCACGTGATCTCGGCGCCGGACATCGACAGTATCTATGAAGCGCCGCTCAATTTTGAAAAGGATAAGCTCGGCGACGCGATTCTCGATGCGCTCCGTCTTCCCGAGAAGCGCAAAGCAAGTCTCACCGTTTGGAAGAGATTTGTAAAAGCGGCGATCAACAAGAAAGCACCTGAGATACACATCGCCATTGTCGGAAAATATTTCGATACCGGCGACTTCGTCCTTTCCGACGCATATCTTTCGGTCATCGAGGCCATAAAATTTTCAGCGGCGAAGCTCGGTCGTCGGGCATGTCTCACGTGGGTTAATTCTAAAGATTTTGAAAAAGGAAGGTCTGTTTCGACGCTCGGGAGGTACGACGGTATCATTGTCCCGGGCGGTTTCGGAGAAAGCGGTATAGAAGGGAAAATTAAGGCGATACAATTTGCGCGCGAACGGAAGATCCCGTACTTCGGCCTCTGTTACGGCATGCAGCTGATGGTAATCGAGTATGCGCGCCATATGCTCGGGCTCAAAGATGCGAACACCACTGAGATAAAGAAAAACGCGACTGATCCGATTGTTGACGTGATGCTCGAGCAGAAGAAACATCTCGCCGACAACAAGTACGGCGGCACTATGCGTCTTGGTTCTTACCCGTGCTACCTTAAGAAAGGCACTGCCGCACGCGCCGCATACAAGAGAGAATTGGTCGAAGAACGCCACCGCCACCGCTATGAAATCAATCCGGCGTATGTGAAGCGGCTTGAGGACGCGGGTCTTGTCTTCTCCGGTACTAGCCCGGACGGCGTTCTGATGGAGATCGCGGAGCTCCCGAAAAAAGAACATCCTTTTATGCTCGGAACGCAATTTCACCCGGAGCTTCAGGCGCGCCCGCTTGCCCCGCACCCGCTCTTCACCGAATTTATTAAAGCGGCTATAGCACAGAAACGGAAAAGAAAATAGGTCTCGCGCATTGTCGAAAATAAAAAAGGGAACCCGAAGGGATTCCCTTTTTTCTCTTTAGATAGCGTTGTTGGCACTACGGTGCCGCTTCATACCGGCGTAGGTGCATTTGAACCGGTACACCGTCCCGCTCTTCTTGAGTTCGCCGTATTTTCCCTCCCCGGCGGCGCAGAGCACCCTTTTGCCAAGGGAGGCACTTGCCTGGTCAGAGCTCTCGCCGAGCATTGTATCCCCCTGTTTGCAGATCGGCGTCTGCACGACGTCGACCCATCCGTCTCCTCGGTCGATTAATTTTACCCGACACTCGCCGGCCCTCGCGAGAGGGAATAACCCCACCATCGCCACCGCTAAGATGAACTTTCTCATCACTTCTCACCTCCTTGTCAAAGGATTCAGCAGGATGCCGAATACCGAAACTACTGCAAGAAAGAGTACATTGAGATGTACGAATTGTCAATCGCAGACGGTATACGGATACAATGGCGGCATCAGAACGGCAGGTATAGTATAATCTATCAAATGAGTGCCATCATTAGAGTTGCGGGTCTCACGAAAAAGTTCGGTGAGTTCGTGGCGGTGAATAATGTTTCGTTTTCGGTCGAAGAGGGTGGTATCTTCGCTTTTCTTGGGCCGAACGGCGCGGGGAAATCGACGACCATCAAGATGCTCACGACTCTGTTGCATCCGACCTCCGGCACCATTCTTATCAACGGTTTCAATCCAGTTATCGATCCCGGCAGTGCACGCCACTCCTTCGGCATTGTTTTTCAAGACCCGTCGCTCGACGAAGATCTTACTGCGCTTGAAAACTTACAATTGCACGGGGTTCTCTATGGTGTGCCGCAACGAACGCTAAAAGAACGCATCGCCGAATTACTCACGCTCGTCGAGCTCGTCGACCGGAAAAATGATTTCGTCCGCGATTTCTCGGGCGGAATGAAGCGGCGTCTTGAAATAGCACGCGGGCTCCTGCATCACCCGAAGATCATCTTTCTTGATGAGCCGACTCTTGGGCTTGACCCGCAAACGCGCAACCACTTGTGGAATTATGTGCGCACACTGAATGCCGACGAGGGCATCACTGTATTCTTCACCACGCATTACATGGAAGAAGCGAGCCAGATTGCACAGCACGTCGCCATCATCGATAACGGTGTCATCGTCGCGCAAGGGACGAGCAAAGAACTGCAGAAAGAAACAGGGACGGCGACACTTGAGGAAGCATTCCTAAAGCTGACTGGAAGCGCCATTCGCGACGAAGCGAGCAGCTCGCTCGACCGAATGCGCCGGATGCGCAGCATGCACAGCGGTGAGCGCCGCTAATCAGTATGAGCGTGATTTATATAATGTGGCTCCGAGAGGTGAAACGGTTCATCCGCTCTAAAAGCCGTATCGTTGGTTCGCTCGGCCAACCCGTCCTCTTTCTCGTTGCGCTCGGCTACGGGCTCGGGCCGATATTTGCAAAAGCAGGGCAAGGGAATTACCTGGAATTCATTGCGCCGGGCATCATCGGCATGTCCATCATCTTCAGTGCCATTTTCAACGGTATGCAGGTCATTTGGGATCGCCAGTTTGGTTTTCTGAAAGAGACGATGGTTGCGCCAGTCTCTCGGCTCTCTATTATGTTCGGGCGCACTATCGGCGGCGCGACGGTGGCGAGTGCTCAGGGCATGCTCGTACTCGCCATTGCCATTGGCGCCGGTTTCCGCCCCGTCTCATGGATTGGCATCGTGCCGGCGATCATCATTATGCTTCTTATCGCGCTCCTCTTCAGCGCACTTGGTATCATGGTCGCATCGCTTTTGAAAGATATGCAGGGCTTCCAGCTCATCATGAATTTCCTCGTTATGCCGCTCTTCTTCCTTTCGGGCGCGCTCTTTCCATTGAACAACGTTCCGACCGCGCTCCTGCTTGTTGCGCGCCTCGATCCGCTCTCCTACGGCGTCGACGCGCTGCGCTTCTTCCTTATCGGCGCCAATACTTTTCCACTCACGCTCGATGTGGGTGTGCTTCTCGGTATCTCGGCGGTATTCCTCGCACTTGGCTCGTACTTTTTCTCGATAATTGAAATTTAGAAGTCGGAAACGGAGCGGATACCCTCGGTCAGACCAACTTATTTAAAGAAATAGGTCTTGCGCATCTTCCGTGGGCGCCGAAGCCCGATGGGGCATGGTGAACCACGACCGCCGATGTCATGTATGACGTGCGTGCGGCGCCACATGCCGGATAAGGATGCTCAACGCACTCGTACATGCTAATGCATCGACTCTAAGATATTCATGCGCGGTTGAATAAAGGTCCGTTTTCAAGTATCGTGCACTCACCGTGGCGTTTCGTGCCGCGTTATTGCCAGATCGTCTAACGGTAGGACCTCAGACTCTGAATCTGAGTATCTTGGTTCGAATCCAAGTCTGGCAGCAACTCTGAAAAAGACGCATTTACAGGAGTCCGCGCGAACACATCGTACGGACTTTTGTATTGTAAATCAACGATTTCTCGATTGAGGAGTGTCGAGTTCGATAGTGCTTCCGAGAGAATAATTCGTCTTTCATCGTTTAAAGCATCGAGATAGCGTTTCGCCATTGTATTGCCTCGTTTAAACTCGGAATATACGAGTTCGATAGTTGCGCGCGGATCTGGATTACTTTTCTCCAATTCCTTGATCTGCCGTGAGAGGTTCGCGTACTCTCTTTCGATTTCCTGCAATTTCTCTCTGTAGAGGGCTTCATCGATGTCTCCAGCGGTAAAGGTGTCCACAAGGCGCGACTTACGCTTAGAGAGCATTTCTCGGGCTTTGACGGCAATATCTAGGGCATGGTTATGGTACTCACTGGACTGCTCCAATTCTTCCAATTTTGCCTTGTAGACAAGATCAATCATTTTCTGGCTGATATACAGTTTCTCCATATCTTTAGCGATATGCTCGTGGAGCTTCTCTTCGTTGGCGTTAAAGGATTTTTGGTTACAATCACCTCTACCATTTGTGCAGTGATAATAGACGTATTTACCTTTCTTGATTTCAGCGGTAACCGCACACCCGCACGATGCGCATTTTATAAAACCTGAGAGAGTAAATCCCTTGGTCTTAGCGCGTGGTCGAGATTTATTCCCTGAAACTACTTGGCATTTATCAAACAACTCTTGTGAGATTAAGGGTACGTGATTGCCTTGATAATACTTATCATCGGATTGCATGACCCCGTAGTAGAAAGTGCGATTGACGACATGATGAATCTGACTGCCATGCACTTTCTTACCAGTCTTTGTTCTCAATCCTTGTGCAAAGAGTAGGTTAGATATTTGCTTATAGCTATACAACCCCGTGGCGTAGAGTTCAAACATTTGTGAGACATACGGGGAACGCTCGCCGTCTACAACAATGGTTTTAGTAGCCTTATCATTCAGATATCCAAACGGTGCGCTGTTAATCCAATCTCCTCGTTTCAACTTTTCTCGATTGCCGCGCTTAACGTTTAAACTCTTCTGATCGTTTTCAAGTTTTGCCTGCGAGCAAAGCATCATGAGCATAAACTTGCTGTTAGGGTCATTCGTAAAGTTTTGTGAATATGTTTGGACAAAGTGGAGCTTCCCACTATCCATGAGATCAACAAGCTTACCGAGGTCACCAGCGTTGCGAGAAAGACGGTCAGGTGCCCACGTGAGCACTGCATTATATATGCCAGAGTTGATACCCTTAATCATGCGATTAAATTCAGGACGCATGTCAGATTTCTTTGCAGAGAAGGATTCTCGAATAACCTCTACAATCTCAAGGTTATCTCGCTCGGCAATGCGCCTCATCTCGTTCTCCTGAGCGTCCAAGGACATAACTTGGCGTTCTTCGCTTTCTGAGGACTTACGGATATACAGGACGTATTTTTCCATATAGTCGCAATTATGCCCTAGTTGGGTAATTCCTCAAATCAATGGCTGAAATGTCTACAACTAAGTCTAAATCGATTTCGATAACACGACGCCTTAACTGCGCAAGATTTTCATTCTTGCGACTCCAAAGAAAGGAGTTATCAATGGACTGTGGCGAGGTAAAGATTATGAACGGAGAGTTTAATGGTATTGAGCCACCCTTGAAAAAGAGGTTGTATGGGTAGCGGTCAGTGATTTTCAGCAACTGCTCAAAGGAAACGTTACCCTCACGGAAGTCATCGAATAACAGACACTCGTTTTGCGAATATCCTGTGCCAATCCAGTTCGAGTCAGAGACGGAACAGATATCATCGAAACTGCGATACACGAGAGAGGTTTTCCCTATGCCTGTCTGTCCATGTATCCAATACACCTTCGGCGGAGTGGCAGGGTCTCGATGAGAGAAGTAGTATCGCTGAAGATTTTCTGCAAACTTGAGTTGCTGATTATTTTGAGCAAGTTCGTCAATAATCTTTGGAAGATCTTTTGGTGCGGTTTTGACTGCCTCTTTTATTTCACTTAAATCAGTACGTGTTCCTTGTTTAAGTGGTTCGCCAAATTCGTAGAAGGTTCCTTCTTTCTTGGTATAGGTTTTATTTTCTTCCGCCGTACCGTTTGCAGTTTCCACATGAAATTTCAGAAGTTCGCCGTCTTCTTTCTTAAAATTAAAATACTTTTGGAGATAGGCATAGCGTTGAGCCGTATTAAACTCAATATATCCCTGAATGTGAGGCAAACCAGTTTCGGCAATTTCAAGTCCGTAGCAGATGTAGCGATGCTTCTCAAGCGATTCAGCTAGTTTATGGAAACGTTCCAAGTCCTCCTGCGAGTAGTTCGGGACTGTAAAGCAAAGCCGACGACTTTTTGACTGTTTCTTTTCCATATCTATTTGTCCAAATGTCCCGAAGTCGGGGTAATACTGCCCCCGACTTCGAAAGCCGGCGCGGCGGCGCGGCGCGGCCTAAAGCCGCCGCTCGCTCCGTCCGTCGCCGTGCTTCCAAACAAACTGCGGACGAGCGAGTGTAATTGAATTTGTGCGTCAGCACCGCTAACAAGAACACCATACGAAATCTCCATCTCCGTTTGGTATTCGCTGATCAATTGTTCGCTGAATGTAACCACCCACTCATGCTAAGAAAATTAGAAGTGAGTTTGGGTGAGTGGTTTAGTGAGTTTGCTCCAAATACTCTGTATGTATTTCCAAATGGTCTGAGTGAACTGTGAATATTTCAGATAATCTAGGATGCTTCTCCACAAATCTTTTGAGGGCATCACGATACGACCTCATCTCATTATCATTAGCATCATCAAATTCGGGGACGTCCGTGTAGTCAATCTTTGATTCACTAA
>Ga0307373_10013391_pt1 | contig 11475 bp, 10 predicted proteins | sample OX2MG_FD_202534 | JGI IMG/M metagenome (GOLD analysis project Ga0307373, IMG submission 202534) | Soil microbial communities from Risofladan, Vaasa, Finland - OX-2 | ecosystem: Environmental > Terrestrial > Soil > Coastal area > Acid sulfate soil | place: Finland: Risofladan, Vaasa | collected... | reverse complement strand
TCCACTTCGTTTGCGTCACCACGGCCGATGCCAGCCCCGTTTTCGGCGGCGACGATCGAAGCCGTTTGCAAGGTCCTAGGAGACGCCGTCGCGGGGTCGCAGATTCCAAATCTGATCGCGCCTTTAAAGGTGATCGAGCAGCCCGGAGACGTGCAGGGCACGAAGTGGAAGCGCCTCTTCAATGCCATAGTCACGGCCCAGAATCGGCAGCAAGACGGACGGCCTTTGCTCCGACTGTTGACCGAAGTGATGGCGCCGGTACGGTTCCCATCCCCGCGTGCCTTCGAAAGCTGCCAACGGGGAGTCAATGAAAAGCTTCTACTTTCTGGGTTCCGCATAGCCGATGATGGATCCCTTGAGAAGGTACGAGCGGCGAAGACGGTCGCAGAGGCGCAGCGCCGCGCCGACGACCTCTACGCCGAACTCAATCGCAGAGAGATTCACCCGGACGTCGTGAGGTTCTGCCGCGCCGAGCTGCTGGACCAAAATTACTTCCACACGGTGTTGGAGGCGTCTAAGAGCGTGGCTGAGAAACTACGGAGGCTAACTGACAGCCGGGGAGACGGATCCGCGCTCGTGGACGCGACCTGCTCCATAGCTTCAGGTCCCCGAATTGCTTTCAATAGCCTTGAGACGTCCTGGGAGCAGTCAGAGCAGAATGGCCTCGCGACCCTGATGAAGGGGCTCTTCGCCACTTACCGTAACCCGGCGGCACACGCCCCTAAGGTCCGGTGGGCGACCTCGAGAGCCGAGGCGTTGGACATGCTGACTCTAGCTTCCATGCTTCATCGCCGGCTCGATAATGCCACCGTTCTGCCGCCTCGGCCCGCGTAGGAGACTGGGCGAGCTGCGAGCCAGACGGACGCGGCCGTCAACTCGTATGACTACGACAGTCCCAGTGCTAACTTAGGTGCCCCGGCTTCCATCGGCCACTTAGAGGTAGGAATATGAATGAACTGAGGGGTTACAGAACAGTCGTGGAGAGTCATCTCACCACGATGGAGGGCACAGAAGTCGACGATCAACCGAGCGCGCACGTCGCTTTGGGACACGCTCTCGCTGCCGTGGCCTCGATCAACGACCCTTCGGGGCAGGGTGGATCCCAAAGCCTGGCGGGGCCGGTCGCCGATCTCGCCGAACTGCTCCAGAAGTGGCTCAAGCGCCTGCTGGACAAGCTGACGGAGATCGTAAAGGCCCTTGCCCACGGGACGACCTTTTCGTTGTCCGTGGGGACGGGAGTGTCCGTCACGATCAACTTCTCCCAGATGGATTAGGCCGTACGGCCGTGTTTTCAGTTGAAACCAAGAACGCATCTGTAGAGTCCGCCGTCTCCCCTGGTCCCAAGGGCCGCCGCACAGGAGGGTTCCGTATTTTCGACCGAAGGCAAAGGGGGAGAACCGGACCCGTGCAGCGGGTCGATCGCGGTTCCCATAGAGATGGTGGCAAGCCGAACTGGGACTCCCCGTGTGGCGATGCTGAGGGATTGCGATCCGAGGCGTCGCTAGGGCTGACATTGCCGTCTAGCCAGTGCCTATTCACGGAAGGTCATTGGTACGTATGCCAGGCCACCACCCAAGGCTCTCTCGCGAAGGCGCAATTAGCCCCTCGGTCTGACCGCGAAACAAGCGGGAACACAAGATGATGAAAGCGGGCGAGAAGATACGGCTTATCAACCTCTGCGCGCGAACCCTAGCGATCGCGGATTGGAAGGAAATCGACTTTATCTTGAATATGTGCGGAATCCGCACGCCCATCTCATGGGAAGGGGAGCGGTATGACTATGTGCGGGAGACGCTCCGCTCCCAGAACCCGAGCGCTGAGACTCTTCGTGGCCTTGAGGAGCACTTGTCGTTCGAGGAGGGCGCCGGTACAGAGTTAGTAGATGACGATGGCCTTTGGGACTTGGGTGCGGTACGCGTCTTCCTCTCGCACTCAGCGGAGCACAAAGAATTCGTAGCGAAGGTGGCCGACGCTCTGCAGCTGCATGGCCTACACGGTTTTGTTGCTCACGACGCCATTGCCGTAAACCGAGAGTGGCAGGCGGAGATCGAGCGAGCTTTGAGGACGGCACAAGTTCTGGTCGGGTTTGTGCACCCAGAGTTCATCAGCAGTGCCTGGGCCAATCAAGAGGTGGGATGGGCCTACGGACGGGGCCTGCCTGTATTTATGGTTAGGCTGGGCGCTGACCCTAAGGGGTTTCCCGGCAAGACACAATGGCCGTCTATGCCATCTGCGAAGCCTGAGGTCGTGGCTGGGCGGATCACTCAATGGCTTAACTCACTCCCAGACTTTGCTGACACCATCGCAGGGCGCCTTATCATGGCCCTGCGTGAGTCGCGCAACTACGAGGATTCTGGTCGAGCGGCCGAGGCGCTCAATGCGTTGAATGACTTGAGTCCTGATCAATGGAAGGAGCTTGATCAGGTCTATCTGGATAACGATCAGGTCCACGGCGGCGTGCTGGCGCATCGAGGACTTGATGCGCTTTATCGTCGTCACCACCGGAAGTATCCTGATACCGTGTCGAAGTCCCAGCCTTGACGAGCTCGTAGGGTGGCAACCCAACTTGCGCTGCGTCTTCGCCGGGACGCCCGAGGCGCTCAATGTAGTTGGGGGTGGGCAGACTGGTCTCGAGCGGGTCGTATCCGCCTAGCTGTCGGGTTGCCGCATTCGTAGTTCATGCCGGCTGGTCATGCTCACGCTGTCGGACCGGCGGAGCGCCCATAAAGGACCGAGACGTCGGGGGCCATCGGGCTGTGGGCGATCCATGAACGCCTTGGCCGTAGTGGTAACGTCACCGTCTGGACTGCAACCTGCCCCGGATCGGCCACTCCAGCCGCGCTGCAGCTCGTCGACACGACCAATGGGGAGAAGGAGTCGTACAGGCGGGTCGGCCTGCGCAGCCGGGGGACCGACGAGCGGGACCTAGAGATCACTCGCACAAAGACCAAGATCGGCGAGATCGCGGTCGAGAATGAGCTTTTGCGGGAACGAGCTCGCGGGGGCGGCCGCTCCTCCATTTCGCGGCGGCGACGACTGAGCCTGGCTCCGACACGTCAAGGGTTCCAGTGTAGGGGTAGAGGAAAGAGGGGTATGTTTTCACCAGCTCTGCCGGCGCCTTGTCCTCAGCTTGGCCGGTGACTTCTGTCTGCTGTAGGAGGTGCGTTGACGGGGCGTGATAGGGACGTACTTGGCCTGTCTGCCCGGAGCGGTCAGGAACCACTCCCCTTCCTCAACCGCCAGCAGGCCACGTCGCTGCAACCGCATGGCCGCCGCGGTGGTGTACTCTCGGATCTTGGGACCCAGTCTGCTCGCCCCTTGGAGGGTGGCTGCGCGGCGAAGGACGGCTTCGGCGTTCGGCCCCCCATATTGAGAACAGGCGGAGATCACTGACCATTCATATCCGTCGTTCACGACAGCAGGCTTGCCCTTTGGCACTACTTCGATCCGCCCCGACATGCCTTGCTGCATGTTCATACCGAGCCGTGTCGGGGCTGGCGTGGGGTTATCAGTCGCTCTAGGCCTGTTCGGTCGCCGCTGGAGCGGTTCGGCTAGCAAGGGGGCGGGGCTCGGCGGTCCTCCCGGCGGCGGAGGGGGAGGCAGCGAGAACCAGGCGTCAATGCGCCGCAGCTGCTCCGCCCTCGCCTTTCGCCACTGTGAGTATGGGATGCGCAGAATCTCCCAGCCCGCCCTTGCGAGGATCTCTTCCCTCTCCAGATCCTCCAACTTCAGGTCGCCATGCTCGTCGGAATGCCAGGCTTCGCCGTCGCACTCGACCGCAAGGCGAACGGTGACATTGTCGGGCCGGCTCACCACCAGGTCGATCCAGAAGCCACAGGCCGGGTACTGATTCTGTACAGCATAGCCTTTGCCTACCAGAGCCTCAGTCACTTCCGCCTCAAACTCGCTGTCGACCTTGCCCACCCTCGCTACACCGTGGAACACCTTTCCCCGGGCCTGAACATCCGCGGCGTGCTTCAGCCAGTCGCTGAGGGGAGAGGGACGGCCGCCTGCGTAGGTGAAGGCGGTGATGGGGGCGCTGTGGAAGATGTGTACCTCATGCCGGGGCCTCGTCCACATGACGTTGAGCATCCCCATCTCGTGAGCCCGATCCACCATGCGGGCGGAGAGCTGCTGCTGGCTCATCCCGCTGGCATCGTAGGAAAGACTGTAGAGGATGACGTCCCGCTCATCCCCTTGGAAGCCGTCGGGGTTGACGACGACGAGATCATGCTTGTAACGGAGCTCGGCGTCCACCTCGTCGGCGACCAAGTCCTGAAGGTAGCGCATCTGTTGTTCGTACAGCGCGATAACTCCTATCGTCGCCCCCTCGTACTCGGGAGATTCGAGCATGGTCTTGAGGAGATCCAACACAGCGCGGGCCTCGGGCTCGTTGACCTGGGAGTCGGAATCCTCGACAACCCGACCGTCGAGGACCCGGTGCAGGGTGAAGGCGGCCGTGGCGGGAGAGCCGAATTGCTTCCGACTCTCGTCAGTCATGATCCGTAGCCGGTTCTGGTAGAAGCGAGTGTTGCTCGGTTCGATGATGGACGGCAGGCAGCGGAAGTGCTCATCGAGAAAGACGGATTCTTCTGAGCGGCTGCCGGCGAGGTCCAGCAGGGACTGCCTCGTCGGGTAGAACTGACCATCCGGATCGTGCTCGAAGACGCGGTGCTTGGTCCAAACGCCGCGCGCCACCGTGGTGGCGACGAACGCGAAGCGCTGCGGTTGCATCTGCTGCAGGTCGCCGCAGATGACCAGCTTTTTTCCCCGATGCAGGATCGGCAAGATGCTGGGGAGGTCAACCTGGGATGCCTCGTCGATGATAACCACGTCGAAGAGACCCTCGGTGCAGGGGAACAGCCGAGCGACGTCGTCGGGAGACATGACCCAGGCGGGAAGGGATTGGAGGAGCATATGGGCCCTCTCGAGATCCTGCTTGAGGCGGTCGAAGAGAGAGTAGTTCTTGTAACTGCTCTGGTTGCGCCGAACGGTCTTGGCCAGCTCCTCCCGGTTCTGCTTCTGCTGCCTGGTCTCGCTGGCGGTGCGATGCTCGGCACTGACCCGGAGATAGTCTTGAGCCAACCGGAAGAGCTCAGAACGGGACTCCCGTGCCGTGTCGCTCATTTCGGCCGTGTTATGGGGCGCAACTCGGTTGGCCCTTCCCCAGGCCGATCGTCGGCGCAGCGAGGCGGCGAGCCTCCCGAATCCGATCGCCCCTTCCGCTTCGCGATCCGCCAGGAGCCGTTTCTCCTCGGCCTCGATGGCCCGAGCGAAGGAGGTGGCGGTCTCCTGGTACTCCTGCTGGGCTTTCGCGTAATCGTTGTGGACCGCCGTGAGAACCTGGTCCAGCTCACTCTTCGACCGGCTCTTGGTGATGAGCGCCAAGCGCTCGAGCATGGGCTGTTTGTTGCGGTGCAGGAGAGTCATGGGCAGGAGCGGGCTCTGAAGCTCTCTGAGCTTGTCGTCCACGACGGAGAGGGCCTTGTCTTTGGTAGAGGTGACCAGCACCGACCGACCAGTGGCGACGATATGGCAGACCAGATTGGCCACGGTGAGCGACTTCCCAGTGCCCGGGGGACCGTCTATGCGAAGCACTGTCGTCGATGGGTCATCCAGAAGTATCGCGGCCCGGCGCTGAGCACGGTTCGAGGGGAAAGGGTAGTAGACCTGCGCAGCCGCCTCCCGCTCACGGGTGATATCGACCTGTGCCTCCGCGCCGGCACCAGCGAGGAGGGGCACTAGTGTGTTGGCCGGGGTGAGAGCGGCCGCTTCGCTGATGCTGTCGAGATCGCTGGCGAGGAAGTAACTGGCCTGAGGGGCGACGAGCACGCCGGCGCAGTCGATAACGCGAAGCCCGCTTCCTCCCGGGGCGGACGGCGGTTCGACGAGGCGGCCGTCGAGGGTGCCCCACAGGGTGACCTGGGGGAGTTCCCTCTGCACCACGTCCAGGAATGCTCGGAGGCTCGCCCTGGTTAGAGGAAGCCCGGGAACGGCGGCGTGAAGGTGGGCTACTGCGAGATCCCGGGCGTCGCTGATCTCGTCGCCCAGGAAGGGCATGGGGTTGAATTCGAGGGTCTCTTCCTCGGGGGCGAGCACGAACCCACGTCCCTCCGGTCTGATGCTGATGGGGACGGTGAGAAGAGGCGCGCGGATGTCCTTGCCGTTCACCCTCCCGATGACGAAGGGGTACCCGTACAAGGCCTCGCGTTCGTATGGGTTGAGCTGGATGGTGGCGCTCATCTTCCCGACCAGCTGCTGGCAGGAGTGAGACGGCCCGATGCGGAGGTCAGTGAGCGTGGTCATCAGCCGCTCTTGGGTCTCGGAGGGCGCCCCGATCCAGGCGAACTCCGGACTCCGCCTCGCGTTGGCGCGTGGCCAGGTCGACATAGCGGCCCCACCGGAGTGCTGCCGGCGGAGGAAATCTCCGTAGACAGCACAGAGCGAGGTGAGGAGCCCGCGATTCAGCCGTCCCAGATCTGCCACGGCGCAATTATCCCGGGACCCGTGTTCGGCAGCAAGAGGCAGCGGCCTGTGCTCGGCGATCCGGAGATCCGCATCTCCCTCGAGATGCTCGAGGGCCGCGTCTAGAGCCGCTTGGACGGGCGTGCCTGTGCCTGCTTGAGATCGCTTTGGCCCAGCTGCACCTGGGGAGCGCCAGCGCCGCCGCGGTCACTCGCAGCTCGCGGCTCAAGCTTTTCAGATTCTCCCCGCGCAAGATCCGCAGCACCACCTCCATCTTCGGCCGCGAGGACCAGCGGCCACGGTCTCTCGAACCATCACCCTCACCGCCAAGTCCGCTCCGCCGGTTGCTCATCTGGCCACCTCCTGGTTGTTCCCCTCATCTTCCCGACCAGGTGTCCAGAGAATTTGTGGGCCAGGCGAGGACCACGAAACAGCTCCGGGAAGGCCGGAAGCGGGCACCTGTGACAGTCACACTCAGTCGAAGGGCCCCCTGAGTTCGAACCCGAGTAGGGATGCGCCGCAGGCTGGGAAGCGGTTGCCGAACTCGGGCACGGAGACGACTTCGTCCGAGGGCAATCGCCAACTGAGTGCACCGCCCCGATGTCCGCGCGTAGCGTACGACGCCACGGCGTTGCCACAGCCGGGGCGCGATGAACTTGGGGCCAAGATGTCGATCGACACCACCTGTCGGCACTCCTCGCAGGGTGCTGGCATCCAGCACTTGTCCCTGAAGCTGCCCATCCCGGCGCCCAGCGAAAGCAGTTCTCTGTCGTACCCGCATCCTGTGCAGCGTGTGGTGACAAGCATCCCCATCTCCGGCGTCCTCCCTACCTTCTAGCCAAAGTGTCTGTCAAACCGGGGCAAGCGCATACCTTGCGGCCCCCGCGTGAGTGTCGTATCAGCCAAGGCGATTGAGCTCCTCGATAAAGTGAATGACCTCGGGCACGGGACGGACGACCTCGGGCTGTGGTTCGAAGTGATAGGAAACCCACCGGACCCCACTGGCCTCGAGGCGATCGTAAAAGTAGCAGGCGTCCTCGACTGACTCCGGGCTGCGCTGAAGTGTGAACAGCGGACCAAGGCGTAGCGGCAAACTCCCGCCCGACTCAATCATGTAGAGGTGACCCTCTTCTGGCCACTCGCGGAAATCGCGGGTAGTCTTTCGAAAAAGACTTCTGGACCCGACCAGGCGCTCGATCGACGTCGTAATGATCCCGGCATGGTTACTGCCGGCACCAGCACGGACAAGCTCCCACCCGTCGAAGACGTCGCCTAGGCCGTTCCGAATTCGCGAAAGCGTCGTCTCAGCGCGTGCGAGTCGGCGGTGCCACTCCTCCGGACCCACGACCGCCGCGTGGCCCACCCAGTCGCGGCGGTAGGAGGCTGCTTCGTCCTTGAGCGCAGCTATGACAGACTTTCGGGCGATGGCATCCAGCCGGGAGAGGTCCTCAAGCCGATAGAGTTCTTGGGCTAGCGCAGGTTTACTCGACTTAAGGTCGCGACTGCGAGCCGCTAAGCGGGCTAGCAAATCAGCCCAGATACCGATTGAGCCACGAGTGTAGGTCGCTTTCGACGTGCCAGCCCGGGCGGTTTCCGCCAAAACTTGTGGGTCGGCCCGGAGGGCACTCACGTGGAGGTCCACCAAGAACACCGTGGCCCCCTCGAAAAAGTGAACCAGGTACTTGCACCGACGTTCGACATCCGCCTCTGCGTGGTAGCGCCACAGCACTGATGCAAGTGGAAATGGCAACGATTCTGCCCACCGCTCCATTCCACCGCCTTCGAGTACCGTCCGCAGATTGGCTTCGGTCCGTGCTGCCGCAAGTGGATGCTCCCACAGCTCCACATTGAGCCCTTGGATGGTCTGCTGGAGCTCTCCGAGCTTGCGCGAAGTCCGGACGGCTACCCGCTGCTGATCGATCCTTGGCGGTAACATTATGTGCCCGGCCCGCAAGGATGTGAGCGAGATCTGCGGGATCGTGGTGCCAGTGGCTAATTGCTCCCGGAGTTTCCTTCCCAGTGGCGAACTTAACAGTGCCGCGACGAACTCTGGGTCAGCGACTTCGGGTCGCACGATGAGCTGTAGGTAGTTGTGCGGCTTGATCACTAGCGAGTCTAGTGATGTCACGGCAGGAGATGTGCCGAGCTTGGGGAGATAGACGGCGTTTGGGGAGATGTCGAACGGATCCCCGTTACTTCTTGGTGCATACGTGGCCGAACAGACGTCTGCGATCGGCACAAGTTGCAGGCCCGTCGTCCGGGCCGCATTATGAAGTTCCACGCCGCGTAGCGTGGCTGGCCAGGATACGAATTCGTGGATTGGTAGCAACCGGCCAAGTTGGGGCAGCTTGGCATCTCGCCGGGCGTGCAGGTTGTCGACGATTGCGCTCATGTCCGTGGCTGGACTCAGAGCCCCGGCGAAGAGTGTCTCATGTGGGGTATGGGTCATAACGACAAGGCTCAGCGGCAACGATGTCGGGAAGCCCCGAGTAGGAAGCGCGAGCGCCGCGCTCGGGTAGACTGAGGCAGCGGCGAGGGCCATCCGAACCTGTGCACTTGAGGCGGCGAAGAAGGTCTCGGGTAGTACCGCGATGAGCGATCCATTCTGCTCCAGGGCTAGCGCCGCTTGGACCAGCATCGTGTACGTCTTGCTCGCGGTGAGCTCCAGCTGAGGCTGCCCGATCTCTAGGTGCACTGGCGCTAGGCCTACCGGCGGAGACCCGACTACCAGGTCAAACTTGCCAATCGGCTCGCCGAGGACGGTTGACGCATCACCGAGCCGCCACTCGACCGCGTCGTTCCTCGAGAGGTCGCGTGCCAGCTCGAATACTTCAGTGTTGAACTCGATGGCAAGGCCCGACTCCAGATGTCCTGCGTCGCTTAGCGCAGAAAGTGTGGTCCCCAACCCGGCCCAAGGGTCGAGAATGCGCGCGGGCGGCTGGCTTGCCATGTAGGCAACAGCGAAGTCTGCCACAACTAAAGGGTCAACAATTTCGCTGTTGCTGATTCCGGCTACCTCGGCTAGGGCGCGCGTGTCGCTGGCAATCCCTCGGTTGACGGCTTCACGGATCAGGCCGAGCCGGTGCTGTCCGTGGCCCTGGTTGCGGTGCTCATCGGCAAACTTCCACCAGAAGTCCTGCCAGTTCCTCTCCTCGGGCTTCAAGTGCTGAGCCCCCTCATGGCCTAGATCGTGGCGGCTTCAGCGTACCGCTCGGACATGACGCTTGGCCAATCATCGACCGTCGCGGCGTCGCTTGAGGGGAGCACAAGTGCTGGGGTGGGGGCGAACAGGTGCCCATGGATGCCACAGCCCGATACGGCGTAGTTGCCGCGCCGCGTGTCTCTAGTCGCAGTCAGACGATGCAGTCCAAGTTTCCAGTATCCGGGAGCGACCTCTACGAAGGCCGGATTGCTTCGGAGCAGGCTATCAGCCTTCGCGAGTGCTGCGGCTGATACGCGTTGATAGTTCCACAATAGCGGCGCTAGGTCGCGGGTGGACAGGGGGCGGGTCGACCCAGCCAAGATCCGTGCAGTCTGAGCCGCCGCGTCTCGGGGCTCAGCATGGCCCACCAGGGCTGCCATAAGAGTGCCCCTACCCTCAGCGAGGTCGACGCTAACGTTGACAAGGCCTGACAGCGTCCATTTCCCGCCATCCTTGAGCCCGGAAGCCAACGCTCTGGCGCGTAGGGTTACCCACTGTCTGGTGGGCTCGTGGATAAGATATATAAGGAGCGCCACGATCAGAAGTGTCGTCGCGCCCCAGAGAATCTTCTGCCCGGTCGCGTCAGCCGACATTCGACGAAGCCCGCGGATACCTTCCTCGAGGGTCGCGCCTGTGAGGGCGACCCCACCTGCGGCGCCGACGGTAACGGTTTGACCGATTACAGTCTTTTCGGCTGCGAAGATGAGATCCAGCCAGGGCCGGCCCGTGGCTAGGCCGCAATCGACCAGATCGTGATCCTCCGATAATGCTTTGGTGCCCAGAAGGCAGGCCAGGATAGCGGTGGGCAGAGCGTCTACATCTCTATCCTGAACAGCCAGCAATCTAGGGTCGGTCAAGGAAAACTGGGTCGTATCGACGAATCGGACAGAGGGCAGGAAGGCTTCACGCCAGATGGTTTCGGCCACAGAGCGGTCCAAACCTCGCCTGACCATGAAGTCACTGAGGTATTTGTTCATCTCGTCGTAGACGTGGGAGCCAGCGAAAAGTCGGAGGACCCCAAGCTTCGCCAAGGTCCTAATGTGAGTGCGCTTTGGCGCGTCTCGCACATCCCTTGCGATGTTCTTCAGGAGCATGTTTGAGTCGACGGGGATCAGAACCGCCGTTGGCAGCAGGCTCCTGATCTGCGTCGGCGCTAGCGTTCGGAGGCTGTCAAGTGGCGACTCGTCATCGGCATCAGGGGGGCCATTTATCTCGGACATTGTCGTTAGGCGCTCGTACGCCGAAACAGCTCCCCGACGGCCACGCCGAAGATGGCGGCCAAAGCCAGCGCGAGGAACACGCGAGGCTCGCTCTCTCCACGCTCGATGTTGACCACCGTCTGGCGGCTGACACCGAGGAGACGGGCCAGTCCCTCCTGGGACAGGCCAGCCCGGAGCCGGTACTCTCGAACGGTCGACTCAAAGGTAGGCATGGCGCCACGGTACATCGACTAGGAGTGCGATGTCAAGAAAACTCTGTCAAGCCCACTGTACGGGCAAGAGGGTTTGGGTCTGTGGGGATGGCGCTCTCCTGATCTCAGCCTGACTTCAACCGCGAGCCGTGTACAGAAAACCGGTAGCGGCGTGTACAAGCCGGTCGCGAAGTGCGTGCAGGAGGGGGTGAGCCGAAGTCGCGAGTGCCCCACAACAAGACCTTGCAACAACCCCACCAGGGTTGTTGCAAAGAGAGTTTGAAGTGGCCCTACCGCGCTAGACAGGTAGGGTGCTGGACGAAGCTCAGTGGATAGATCGTAGTAATCGTAGCGGGGATGGGGGTCCGGGGGCAGGGGGTGGATAAGTCTGAACAAC
>Ga0307373_10013389_pt1 | contig 11475 bp, 4 predicted proteins | sample OX2MG_FD_202534 | JGI IMG/M metagenome (GOLD analysis project Ga0307373, IMG submission 202534) | Soil microbial communities from Risofladan, Vaasa, Finland - OX-2 | ecosystem: Environmental > Terrestrial > Soil > Coastal area > Acid sulfate soil | place: Finland: Risofladan, Vaasa | collected... | reverse complement strand
CGGACGCGCGCAGCGCTCGTCCGACCGCAGCGACCCGGTGGCCGACTGAGCCGCTCGTGCGCGCGCCTATCCATCAGTTGAATTCGCCGGCAGTTGAATTCGCCGGCTGCCTTCGATAATCTCCGGCGGTCGATGCATTGCTGGTGACCTACCAAATAACCAGTAAAGCTGGACACCGGGGGAAAATCATCTGTGGTAAAACTGAAAATATTGACGGTGTAATTTTTGCGCTCGGATTTGCGCGGTAAAGCTGCGGCAAATCGCATACGGTACGGATGTTGCCTGAATATATCCTCGGAAACAGCCGGCGCAGGCTGGCCTGTAGGCCGGGAGCGGATGGGGGACAGGCTGGAACGGGATGCTTTGATGATGCATGGCGAACCGGGCGCGTTTACTGGAGGGTTCCGATCCGAGCCGACCGGCAGCCGCACGACCCGGCGGCGCCGCGGCACGCACCGCCGACGCGCGGGTGACCCAGCGCTTTACGCCGGAATTCTAGCCAATTCGACCCGCGGTGTGTAATGAGGGGGCCACTCCGGGTTTCCCGCCATCGCCGGGTTTTCAGTTCATTCGGCTAAGTTTGCACGAGCGCCATGAGTGACGGATCGATCGCGATTGTTGGTGCGTCGTGCCGATTTCCCGGTGCCGCTGACCTTGAGGCCTACTGGCAGCTTTTGGTCTCTGGGACCGATGCGATAACCAAGGTCGATCAGCAGCGCTGGTCGACGCGCCGCTTCTACCACCCGCAGCACGGCGAGCCGGGCAAGAGCTATACCTGGGCCGCCGGGTTGTTGACCGGTGTCGACCTGTTCGACCCGGCGTTCTTCGGGATCTCGCCGCGCGAGGCGGCGCAAATGGATCCGCAGCAGCGGTTGCTGCTCGAACTCGTGTGGCATGCCGCCGAGGATGCCGGCATTTCCGCTGCCAAGCTCGCCGGCAGCGCGGCGGGGGTGTTTATCGGCGCGTCATCGACCGATTACCGCGATATCCGGGTAGGCGACCCCTCGGGCAGCGACGGCTATTCGATGACCGGCGGCACGCTGAGCATCCTCGCCAACCGCGTTTCCTATGTCTTTGATCTGCGCGGGCCGAGCTTTACGGTCGACACCGCCTGCTCGTCGTCGCTGGTGGCGCTGCATCAGGCATGCGAGGCAATCCGGGCCGGCCATATCCCGGCGGCGATCGTCGGCGGTATCAACGTGCTGCTGTCGCCGTTTTCGTTTATCGGGTTCTGCCGCGCGTCGATGCTGTCCGAGCGCGGGCACTGTTTTGCGTTCGACGAGCGTGCCGACGGCTATGTGCGCAGCGAGGGCGGCGGCGTCATCATCCTGAAACCGCTGGCCCAGGCGGTGGCCGACGGCGATGCGATCCGCGCGGTGATCCGCGGCACAGGGGTCAATTCCGACGGCCGCACGATCGGGTTGTCGCTGCCGAGCGAGGCGGCGCAGGCCGAGCTGCTGCGCTCGCTCTATGCCCGCGCCGGGGTCGCCCCCGACGACCTCGCGTTCTTCGAGATGCACGGCACCGGCACGCCGGCCGGCGATCCGATAGAGGCGGCGGCGGTCGGCGGCGCGCTCGGCCGCGGCCGCCAGACCCCGCTGCCGATCGGCTCGGTCAAAAGCAATCTCGGCCATCTCGAGCCGGCCTCCGGCATGGCCGGGCTGATCAAGGCGGCGCTGGCGCTCGACCGCGGGACGATCCCGGCGACCCTGAATTGCGAGACCCCGAACCCGCGAATCCCTTTCGCCGAGTTGAACCTGAGGCTGCTGCATCAGGCCGAGCCGCTGGGAACGGCGGACCGCTGCTTTGCCGGGGTCAACTCGTTCGGCTTTGGCGGCACCAACGGCCACGCGATCCTGGCGCCGCCGCCGCGGGCCGCGGCTGCGTCAGAGCCCGTTGCGGCGGAGCCCGGCGGCCCCTTGCCGCCGCTGGTGATCTCGGCGCGCAGCGAGGCGGCCTTGCGCGCCCTGGCGGCGGAGTGGCGCACCGGTCTGGCGGCGGCGCCGGCCGAAGCGGTGCCGGCACGCCTGCGCGCCGCGGCGCGGCTGCGCGACCACCACGCGCATCGCCTCGTCGCGTTCGGCGACGCGCCGGAAGCGATCGCCGCAACTCTCGATGATTTTCTCGCCGGTCCCGCCCCTTCGGCCGCGATCAGCGGCACGGCGGTGCGCGGCGGCGGGCTGGCCTTTGCGTTTTCGGGCAACGGCGCACAGTTTCCGGGCATGGGGCGCGAGGCCTATCGCGCCAGCCCGGCGTTTCGCGAGGCGATCGCCGAGATCGACGCGCTGCTCCAGCCGATGCTCGGCTGGTCGGCCGCCGGGCTGATCGACGAGGGGATCGACGCGGCGCGGCTGGCGCGGGCCGATTACGCGCAGCCGCTGCTGTTCGCGATCCAGGTCGGCATCGTCACCGTGTTGCGGCGACTCGGCATCGAAGCGTCCGGGCATATCGGCCACAGCGTCGGCGAGGTCGCCGCGGGGTGGAGCGCCGGGGCGCTGACCTTGCCGGACGCGACGCGGGTCATCGTGGCGCGCAGCCGTCATCAGGAGCAGACCCGCGGCATCGGGCGGATGGCGGCACTGGCCCTGGGTGCCGAGGCGACACGCGATTTGCTCGCCGAACTCGGCAGCCCGCTCGAAATCGGCGCCCTCAACGCCACCCAATCGGTGACCGTGTCAGGGCCGGCGACGGCAATCGAGCAGCTGCGCACCGAGGCGCGCCGCCGCGGCATCGGCTGCCGCCCGCTCGACCTCGAATTCGCCTTTCACTCCGATGCGATGGACCCGATCCGCGACGGGCTGCGCGCCGATCTCAGTGGCCTCCGGTCGCAGGCGCCGGCGGGGCTGCTGGTGTCGACCGTCACCGGCGAGCCGGTCGAGGCCGGGATGCTCGGCGCCGACTACTGGTGGCAGAACGTGCGCAACCCGGTGCAGTTCGCCGACGGAATGGCAGGGCTGGTCGCCGCCGGGCACCGCATCTTTGTCGAGATCGGCGCGAACCCGGTGCTGCAGTCCTACCTGCACGACGCGCTGCGCACCGGCGAGGCGCAGGGGCGCGTGCTCGGCACGCTGAACCGCAGGGACGCCGCGGGCGACCCGTTTCCGGCGATCGCCGCGCGCTGCCACGTCTCCGGGTACGATATCGCCAAGGCGCCGTGGTTCGACGGCGCCGCCGAGCGGCGCGGTCTGCCGCTCTATCCCTGGCAGCGCGAGCGCTTCTGGTTCGAGCCGACCACCGAAGGGCCGGACCTGATCAACCCGCAATTCGTCCATCCGCTGGTCGGATATCGCCAGTCGGGCCCGCTGCCGCTGTGGATCAACTGGCTCGACGCCGATCTGCTGCCCTGGCTCGCCGACCACGCGATCGAGGGCGTGCCGGTGCTGCCGGCGGCCGCGGTGCTGGAAATGGCGCTGGCGGCGGCGCGCACGCGGCGCCCCGAGGCGGATGCGCTCGAAGTCGCCGATGTCGAATTGCGCCGGCCGCTGCCGTTCGACGCCGGGCGCGGGCGGGAATTGCGCACCCGGCTCGACCCCGACGACGGCGAATGGGAGCTGAACAGCCGGCCGCGCCTGTCGGAGGAAGCGCCGACCGTGCATGCGGTGGCACGCGTCGTCACCGCGACCGGCGCCGATTTTCGGGCGCCCGGCCTGCCGTCGGCGGCGCCGGTGGGCACAGTCGAGGCGGCGGCGCTGTACGACCTCGCCACCCGCCTCGGCCTCGATTACGGCGCGCGGTTTCGCACCGTCGCGCGCATCGACCTCATCGCCGCCGGCGAGGCGGTCGTGCATCTCGACCCGGCGCCGATCGGCGAGCCGCTCGAACTGTACCTGGTTCATCCGGCGCTGCTCGACGGCGCGTTGCAGGGGTTGCTGGCGCTGCTCGCGGATGACCAGCCGGAATTGCGCGGGATCAGCTTTCTGCCGTGGCGCTTTGGCCGGGTACGGCTCACCGCCCCGTTTGCGCGGGTGCCACGAACGGCGCATCTGCGGGTGACCCGGCTCGGCACCCGTTCAGCCGCCGCCGACATCACGCTGTTCGACGCATCAGGCGACCCGATCGCCGAGCTGTCCGAATGCTGGTTTCGCCGCGTCGAACTCAGCCGCGCCGGATCGCTCGACGACCGCGTGCTGCGGGTCGATGCGGTGCCGGCGCCGCTCGAACCGGCGGCGTTTCCGCCGGCCTTCGCGGGGCTTGGTGAAGCCCTGTCGGGGCTGGCCGTCGCCGGCGACGGCCCCGAGAACGAGACCGAGCAGGCGCTGCTGCTCGATGCGCTGAGCGCGGCGGTCGCGTGGCGCGCGGTCGCCGCGACCGCCGGCATGACGGACGGGTTCACCGTCGAGGGCCTGGCCGCCGCCGGCCGGATCGCCGCCGGCTCGGCGCCGCTGCTCGACACCCTGCTGGGCCTCCTGGCGCGGTTCGGCGCCGCGCGCGACGACGGCGACGTGTGGCATCTGGTTCAGCCCAACGACCTGCCCGAGATCGGCGAGGTGTGGCGGCTGTTGCTGGCCGAGGCGCCGACCCTGGTGCCCGAGTTGGCGATCCTCGCCGCCGCCGCAGAAGATTTGCCGCGCCTCTTCGCCGAGGGCCCGGGAGACGGCGAGGCCGTGCCGTCGTCGGGGTTCGACGCGTCGCTGGCCGCCTCTCCGGTGAGCGCCGCCGGCGCGCGCTTTGTCGGCGAGGCGCTCGCCCACATTGCCGCGCAGTGGCCGGCCGCTCGGAAGCTGCGCATCCTCGAACTCGGGGCCGGCGGCCTCGCGACCCGCCGCATCCTCGACGAACTGGGCCGGTCGGGCGTCGCGCTGTCATACCTCGCCACCAGCCCGGACCCGGACGAGGCGGCGCGACTGGCGTTCACCGTCGCCGCGACGACCGGCGCGGAGGCGCGCTGCTGGTCGCCGGCAGACGGCGATGAGGCGCCGGACGGCGCCCCGTTCGACCTCGTTCTGTCGCTCAACGCCGCCGCGCGGCTGCGGCTCGATCCCGCCGCACTGGCAAGGCTGAGCGGATTTCTGGTGCCCGGCGGAATGCTGCTCGCGGTCGAGCCCGAGCCGAACCCGCTGTGGGATCTGGCCTGCGGCCGCTTTGCCTGGTGGTGGCAGGGGCTGGCCGGCGCCGGCGGTTCGCCGCTGCGCAGCGGCGACCAATGGTGCGGCGATCTGGCCGCCGCCGGGTTTGCCGAGACCGGCAGCCGGAGGATCACCGCCGGGCCGTGGCCGAGCATCGCGCTGTGGGCGCGCGCGCCCGATGCGGCGGCCGAGCGGGTCGAGCAGCCGCCGGCCCGCCCGGCGATCGCGCTGGTTGCCGATGGCCCGTGCGAGATGATTGCGGCAATCGGCCGGTCGCTCACCGGGCTCGGCCATCATCCGGTCATCGTCGCGCCGGGCGACCTTGGAGAGCTCGAAGGCGGGCATCTCGCGGTCGTCGTGGTCAACGAGCCCGACGACCCGGCCGAGGGGGCGGCGCAGGCGATGCCGCTTGTGTCCCGCGCCGCCGCCGCGGCTGCGCAGCGCCGGCTGCCGCTGTGGGTGGTGACCGCCGGCGCCCAGCAGGCCGAACCGGGCGGACGCGCCGGGCTGGCCGGTGCCGCAGTGTGGGGGCTCGGCCGGGTTCTGGTCAACGAGATGCCCGGGCTCGACCTGCACCTCGTCGACCTGCCGGGTTCCGCCGGTGCGGCCGAGCGCGCCCGGTGCCTCGCCGCCGAGTTCGAAGCGGGGTCGGCGGAAAACGAGATCGTATGGACCGCATCCGGGCGCCATGTGCTGCGCCTGCGCCGCGGGCTGCCGCCGCGCCGCCCACCGGCCGGTGCGGCGATCGCTCTCGCCAGCGATGGCGGCGGCCTCGATGGGCTCGGCTGGGTAGAGATCGCGCCGCGGCCGCCGGGGCCCGGCGAGATCGAGATCGATGTTCACGCCGCCGGGCTCAATTTCCGCGACGTGATGTGGGGCATGGGCCTCTTGCCCGAAGAGGCGCTGATCGACGGGTTTGCCGGCCCGACCTTTGGCCTCGAATGCGCCGGCACGGTGCGGGCGGTCGGCCCGGATGTCGCGGGGATCGCGGTCGGCGACCGGGTCGCCGGGCTGGCCCCGGCGTCGCTGAGCACCCGGGTGACGACCGCGGCGAATGCCGTGACGCCGATCCCGCCCGAGATCGACTTTGCCGCGGCGGCGACCGTGCCGGTCGCGTTTGTCACGGTAATCTACGCGCTGCGCACGCTGGCGCGGCTGCTGCCCGGCGAGCACGTGCTGATCCATGCTGCGGCCGGCGGGGTCGGGCTGGCCGCGATCCAATACGCCAAGCAGTGCGGCGCGGTGGTCATTGCGACGGCCGGGTCCTCGGTCAAGCGCGCATTCCTGCGACAGGCCGGCGCCGACCACGTCATCGATTCGCGCGATCTGGGGTTTGCCGACGCGGTGCGGGCGATCACCGGCGGCGCCGGGGTCGATGTCGTGCTGAATTCGTTGAGCGGCGAGGCGATGGACAACAGCATCGCCGTGCTGAAGCCGTTCGGCCGCTTTCTCGAGCTTGGCAAGCGCGACTTCTATCTGAACCGTCGCATCCACCTGCGGCCGCTGCGCCAGAACATCTCGTATTTCGCAATCGACGTCGACCAGCTGCCGATGCAGCGGCCCGACCTGGCCCGCTCGCTGCTCGGCGAGGTCGCGGAGGCGCTGGCCAGTGAGGCGATCCGCCCGCTCGCCCACCGCGTCTTCCGGTTCGGCGAGATCGACGAGGCGTTCCGCCTGATGCAGGCCTCCGGCCATATCGGCAAGATCGTGCTGATTCCCGAAGACGGCGCCGGGGTGCGGCTGTCGCGCCCGCCCGGGCTGACGCTGCGCGGCGACGGGGTCTATCTCGTGACCGGCGGGCTGAACGGGTTCGGGTTCGAGGCGGCGCGCTGGCTGGTGCGCTGCGGCGCCCAGCGGATCGCGCTGCTCGGCCGGCGCGGCGCCGACACGCCGGCCGCGGCGGCGCGGGTCGCCGAGCTGACGGCCGCCGGCGCCGAGGTCTCGGTGCATGCCGGAGACGTCGCCGACCGCGCCTCGCTCGCCGCCGTTCTGGCGCGGGTCCGCTGCCACGGCGCGCTGCGCGGCGTGGTGCACGCGGCGAGCGCGATCAGCGACGGGCTGGCGATCGACATCGACGCGGAGGCGGCGGCGCCGATGCTGCGGCCCAAGCTCGTCGGGGCGGTGCTGCTCGACGAATTGACGCGCGACGACCCGCTCGACCTGTTCGTGCTGTTCTCATCGGCCACGACCCTGCTCGGCGCGCCCGGGCAAGGCGTCTACGTCGCCGCCAATCTTGCGCTCGAGGCGTTGGCCCGCCAGCGCCGCGCCGACGGGCGGCCGGCGCTCGCGGTCGGCTGGGGGCCGATCGCCGATGCCGGTTATCTCGCCGACCGGCCCGAGACCCGCGACGCGCTGGCGCGGCGGCTCGGCGCCCGGCCCATGCCGGCGGCGCAGGCGCTCGCCGCGCTGTCGGCGCTGACGGCCGGCGGCCTGTCGTCTGCCGCCTTCGCCGAGACCAGCTGGAGCGAGGCGCGGCGCTATCTGCCGATCCTCGCGACTTCGCTGTTCGCCGAAATCCGCGCCGAGGCCGAGAGCGCGCCGTCTGACGATTCGCTGATCGAAAAGCTCGCCTCGCTCGATGCCGACGGCGTGATCGAGCTGCTGAAGACCGTCGTCACCGAAGAGGCGGCCAATATCCTGCGCCTGCCGGCGGCAGGGATCGAGCCGCAACGCCCGCTGTCGGAGCTGGGCATGGATTCGCTGATGGCGGTCGAGCTTCGCCTCGCGCTCGAAACCCGGCTGCGCATCGATCTGCCGCTGGTGTCGCTGGCCGAGGGAACCAGCGTCGCCTCGATCGCCGGGCGCCTCGCCGGCGCCGTCTCGGCCCGCCCGCGGATCAGCGAATTGCAAGGCCTTGCCGCCCGCTACGAGGTGGCGGAGGATGCCGGGATGGCGAGCCTGCTGGGCGATTCCGGCGATATGTTCGACGCCGCCGAGGAACAATCCGCCGCGGCGGAGTGACCGGGTGGATAGCAGCCGCAACCTTTTCGGCTTGACCGCTCAGGCCAAGGCGAAACTGCTTGAAAAGCTGACCTCTGCGGCGGTGTCTCGGGCCGCGGCGCCGGCGCGCGGCGCTGCGGCGCGGCAGGGTGATGCCTCCGGCCGGCTCGACGTGTCGGCGCTCGAAGGGTATCGCGAAATCCGCACGATCGCCGCGGCCGGCGATTACCTGGGCGTCGCCAACCCGTTTTTCCGGGTGCATGAGGGGATCGCCGCCGCCGAGACCGTGATCGGCAACCGCCCCTACCTCAACTTCGCCTCCTACAACTATGTCGGGCTTAACGGCGACCCGCGCATCGCCGAGGCGGCCAAGGCAGCGATCGACCGCTATGGCACCAGCGTATCGGCGAGCCGCCCGGTGTCGGGGGAGCGGCCGGTCCACCGCGAATTGGAGCTGGCGCTGGCGCGGCTGCACGGCGCCGAGGACAGCGTCGCGCTGGTCGGCGGCCACTCGACCAACGTCACGGTGATCGGCCACCTGCTCGGCCGCAGCGACGTGATCGTGCACGATGCGCTGATCCACAACAGCATCGTGCAGGGTTCGATCCTGTCCGGGGCGCGACGCGTGCCGTTTGCCCATCTCGACCCGGCCGCCGCCGACAAGGCCCTGGGCCAGGTGCGCGCCGGGCACGGGCATGCGCTGTTGGTCATCGAAGGCCATTACAGCATGGACGGCGATGTTCCCGATCTCGCCGCCTTTGTCGCGGTGGCGCGGCGGCATCGCGCCTGGCTGATGGTCGACGAGGCGCATGCGCTCGGCGTGCTCGGGGCGCGTGGGCACGGGTCGGCCGAGCATTGCGGGGTCGATCCCGGCGAGATCGACATCTGGATGGGCACGCTCAGCAAGACCCTCGTCTCGTGCGGCGGCTACATCGCCGGCCGGCGCGACCTGATCGACTATCTGAAGCACACCGCGCCCGGCTTCGTGTTTTCGGTCGGCATGTCGCCGCCGGCGGCGGCCTCGGCGCTCGCCGCGCTCGATATCCTCGGCCGCGAGCCCGAGCGGGTCGCCCGGGTCAACGCCCGCGCTGCGCTGTTCCTGCGCCTCGCGCGCGAAGGCGGGCTCGATGTCGGCGGCTCGATCGGCGCGGCGATCGTCCCGGTCATCACCGGCAGCTCGATCGGCGCGGCGCGCCTGGCGCACGCCCTGTTCGAGCGCGGCATCAACGTACAGCCGATCCTCTATCCGGCAGTCCCCGAGCGGGCCGCGCGGCTGCGCTTTTTCCTGACCGCCGCGCACAGCGAACAGCAGATCCGCGAGGCGGTGCGCATCCTGCTCGAAGAGCACCGGACGATCGCAGCGAGCCCGGCGGATCTGGGGGCGCTGGTGCGCCATCTCGGCCGCCGCGAGCCGCAGCCGGGGTAGCCGGCCGGCCGGCGGGACGACCGGACAGGTGGCCGCACGCTGCGCCGCTTGACGGCAACGAAGCTGGCCTTACATCTGAGCCTTGGCTAGTGTGCCGACCCCCACTTCGCCGTGAAATGGATGGCTGCAACACCCGACGATACTGCATGGCATGGCACGACGATCCTCTGCTTGCGCAAAGAGGGGGTCGTGGTCGTCGCCGGCGACGGCCAGGTCACCCAGGGCCAAACCGTGCTGAAGGCCAACGCGCGCAAGCTGCGCCGGCTGGCTGGCGGCTCGGTGATCGCCGGGTTTGCCGGCGCCACCGCCGACGCGATCACGCTGTTCGAGCGGCTCGAAGCCAGGCTCGAGCAGTATTCCGGCCAGCTCGCCCGGGCCTGCGTTGAACTCGCCAAGGATTGGCGCACCGACCGCTATCTGCGGCGGCTTGAGGCGATGATGGCGGTGGCCGACGCCAACGTGTCGCTGATCCTCACCGGCACCGGCGACGTGCTGGAGCCCGAAGACGGGATCATCGCCATCGGCTCGGGCGGCGGCTATGCGCTGGCCGCGGCGCGGGCGCTGATCGACCTCGATGGGCTCGACGCCGAAGCGGTGGCGCGGCGCGCGATGGCGATCGCCGCCTCGATCTGCATCTATACCAACGACAAGATCACGCTGGAAAAGCTGCCGCTGTGATAGACCCCACGAATTCTTTCAGCCCGCGCGAGATCGTTTCCGAACTCGACCGCTTCATCGTCGGCCAGGACGACGCCAAGCGCGCGGTCGCGATCGCGCTGAGAAACCGCTGGCGGCGCCAGCAGCTTGCGCCAGAGTTGCGCGACGAGGTGCTGCCCAAGAACATCCTGATGATCGGCCCGACCGGCTGCGGCAAGACCGAGATCGCGCGCCGCCTCGCGCGACTGGCGCAGGCGCCGTTTCTCAAGGTCGAGGCGACCAAGTTCACCGAGGTCGGCTATGTCGGGCGCGATGTCGAGCAGATCGCCCGCGACCTCGTGGAAATCTCGCTCGGCATGACCAAGCAGCGGCTCAGCAAGAATGTCGTCGCCAAGGCCGAGATCGCCGCCGAGGAGCGGGTGCTCGATGGCCTGGTCGGCGCCAATGCCAGCGCCGATACCCGGCAGAAATTCCGCAAGATGCTGCGCGAGGGGACGCTCGACGACCGCGAGATTGAGATCGCGGTGCAGGAAAGCGCATCCGCCAACCTGCCGACCTTCGAGATTCCCGGCATGCCCGGCGCGCAGATGGGCATGGTCAATCTCGGCGACATTTTCGGCAAGGCGTTCGGCAGCCGCGCCAAACCCAAGAAGATGACGGTCGCCGACAGCTATCGCGTGTTGATCGCCGAGGAGAGCGAGAAGCTGCTCGACCAGGACGCGGTGGTGCGCGAGGCGATCGCCGCGGTCGAGCAGAACGGCATCGTCTTTATCGACGAAATCGACAAGGTGTGCGGGCGCGGCGAGCGCGCCGGCGGCGTCGGCGGTGCCGATGTCAGCCGCGAAGGGGTGCAGCGCGACCTGCTGCCGCTGATCGAGGGCACCACGGTCGCCACCAAGCACGGTGCGGTGCGCACCGATCACATCCTGTTCATCGCCTCGGGCGCGTTCCACCTGGCGAAGCCCTCGGACCTCCTGCCCGAGCTGCAGGGCCGCCTGCCGATCCGCGTCGAACTGAAGGCACTCGACCGCAACGATCTTCGCCGCATCCTGACCGAGCCCGAGGCGAGCCTGATCAAACAGTACACGGCGCTGCTGGCGACCGAGGACGTGACCCTCGAATTCAGCGCCGACGCGATCGACGAGATCGCCCGCCTCGCCGAACAGATCAACGCGACGGTCGAGAATATCGGGGCGCGACGCCTCCACACGATCCTCGAACGGCTGCTCGAAGAAATCAGCTTCACCGCCTCGGACCAGCCCGCGGGGACCAGGGTGACGATCGACGAGGCCTGCGTCCGCGACCGCGTCAGCAGCCTGGCGAAAAACGCCGACCTGTCGCGCTTTATCCTGTAACCGCGTCCCGCCGGCCGGCGCGGGGCGTGCG
>Ga0307373_10013388_pt1 | contig 11475 bp, 14 predicted proteins | sample OX2MG_FD_202534 | JGI IMG/M metagenome (GOLD analysis project Ga0307373, IMG submission 202534) | Soil microbial communities from Risofladan, Vaasa, Finland - OX-2 | ecosystem: Environmental > Terrestrial > Soil > Coastal area > Acid sulfate soil | place: Finland: Risofladan, Vaasa | collected... | reverse complement strand
TCATGACCCGTCCCACCACCATCCTGGATGAAAGACTCAACAAGCAAAAAGGAGTTGACGACGATGGCCGTATCCGAACGAGTCCAACAGGTTTTCGAGCACATCAACGGTCTCAGTGTCCTGGAAGTGGCCCAGCTCTCCAAGCTGATGCAGGAGTCGTGGGGTGTGAGCGCAGCCCCGGTGGCAGCCGCGGCCGCGCCAGCCGCCGCGCTAGCCGCCGTCGCCGCGCCGGTCGAGGAGAAGACCGAGTTCAACGTCGTCCTGAAGGAAATCGGACCGAACAAGCTGAACGTGATCAAGGCGGTCCGCGAGCTGACCACCCTCGGCCTGAAGGAAGCGAAAGACCTGGTCGAGGCAGCGCCGAAGTCGGTGAAGGAAGCCGTGCCGAAGGACGAGGCCGAATCGGCCAAGGCGAAGCTCGAAGCCGCCGGCGCAGTCGTCGAGCTCACCTAAAGGACAGCCGGGCGGGGTGCGGTCGATCGGCTGAGCTTGATCGGTTGTGCCGATCAAGCTCAGCCGATCGACCGCACCCCGCCCGGGGCCAATCCCCAACCCCTCGATGCTTTACCTGCTTCGCGACGACTTTCTCGGTGAGGAGCGGCTCACCGCGCTCCGCTCGAGCCTCGGGTCGGCGGATGCCCAGAGTCTGAATACGACGACTCTGGACGGGCAGCTGCTGACCCTGGCCGAGCTCCGCGCCGCTGCTGAAGCGCTGCCGTTTCTGGGCGACCGCCGGCTGGTGGTCGTCCGCAGACTGTTCGGAAAGCCGGAGCGCGCCGACAATGGCGGCGACGGCGCTGCCGCGCGACGCGGCGGTCGGTCAGACGGCGAGCGCGAGCAAGAATTTCTGACCTACTTCGCCACGATTCCGTCGACGACCGACCTCGTCCTGATCGAGGATCGCGAGCTCAACGCGACTCACCCGGTCGCCAAAGCCATCTCCAGGCTGGGCGGACAGGTCCATCTGGAGGCGATGCCCCGCTGGGAGGAGCTCGCTCGGTGGATCGAGCAGCGTGTTCGCGACAAAGGGGGGCGGATCGACCAGGGAGCCGCTCACGATCTTTCCGCGCTGCCGATCGGCGACCTGCGGCGCCTGGACTCCTATCTGGAGGTCCTGGTGACGTACGCGGCCGGCCAGGCCATCACGAGCGCCGAGGTGCGGCTGCTGGTACCGCAGAGCCACGAGTCCAACGTCTTCAATCTCGTGGACGCGGTCGGGGCACGCGATCGTCGGGCCGCGCTCGAGGCCTACCGCCGGTTGCTCGCCGACAACGTCTCGCCCGTGTACTTGCTGGTCATGCTCACACGGCAGGTGCGCCTCTTGCTGCTCACGCACGAAGCGCTCGGGAATCGCGAGGACGTCGCAGCAGCATTGAAGCTGCACCCGCGCGTCGCGCAAAAGCTCGCCCAGCAGGCGCGCAACTTTGGAGTCGAGCGCTGCCTGGATGCCTTCCAGAAACTCGCCGCGGCCGATCAGTCCATCAAGACCGGCGACGCCGACGAGGAGCTCGCCCTGGAACTACTGGTGATCGAGCTCACCGAACGGTGACGGGCGCTCACCTCATCTGGCGAATCAGGCAGACGACTTCGCCCTGCACTTTGACCTGATCCGGTCTCACGTAGATCGGCTGCATCGACGAATTGGCCGGCTGCAGGCGGATCTGGTCTCGCTCGCGGTAGAAGCGCTTCAGCGTGACCTGCCCCTCGGTGCCGGGTCCATCAACCAGCAGCGCAACCACGATCGCACCGTTTTCGGCGGTGTCTCGCGGGCGGATGATCACCAGGTCGCCGTCGGCGATCAGGTCTTCGATCATCGACTGCCCACGCACGCGCAAGGCGTAGACGCCCTCGGTGGGCACTAGATCTTGAGTCAGGGTCACGCGTTCGGTGCGATCTTCGATCGCCTCGATCGGGGCGCCGGCAGCGATCTGGCCAAGCACCGGCACGCTGATGCGCTCGGGCAGGCGCTCGCCGTCGTTGTCAAGCACCTCGATGCCCCGCGAGATGTCTGGATCGCGGCGGATGAACCCACGCTTCGCCAGCACGCGCAGGTTGTAATCGACGACGGACGTCGACGTGATGCCTACCCCATCGCCAATTTCTCGGACCGATGGGGGATAGGTGTGCTCGCGTACGTACCAGCGAATGAATTCCAGGATCTGGCGTTGACGGGTCGACAAGCGACGAGATTCCACGTCCCGAACCCTCCTCTCGGTGCTTCCGAACAGCAGTTCGGGGGTCATTCTATCATTACGCCAGAAAGCGTGTCAATGGCGAGCCGCGGATTGGGATCGCGAGCCAGGGGTAAGGAGGACGCGAGGCCGCCGCGTCTCCCGATCACGCCTCTTTCGTCACTGGTCACATCTGGTTCCGCGGCCCGGGGACTAGCGCCGGCGGGGCGCGCCGAGGCGGCGGAGAACTTCGTCGTTGGGAAGCAGCTCGGTCAGGCGCTTCCACAGGCGCTTCTCGTCCCCGGACAGCGACGGGAGCTTCTCGGCCACGTCGCGAATCCAGCGGCAATCCGCGTAATGGCCCTTCCGGCAGTGCCAGCACGCCAGCGACTCGGGATCGCGCTCGGTGCCCCCACAGATCGGGCACTCCGGCGGGTCCATGAGGCCGCGTGGCCAGCGCTCAGTCGTCGTTTGCAAGTGGATCATCCTCACGATAGTGAGTCCACGGGGAGAAGGACCGGGAGGTGCGTACGGAGCAAAACGTACAACGTAAAACGCAAGGCCGGTGCGCCGACATGACCATCGTTTGCGTTTGGCGAATTGCTCCGTATGCACATCCCGATCGTTCTCACCGCGGCTTTACTCCAAGTCGTCGGCTTGTACTGTATTGTAGCGCGTTCTCGGCTCGATCGGTCAAGACCCGCGTGCATCCTCGGGCGGGGCGTTACCCGTCCGTGACGCTCGTTCTCGGCGCAAGAGATCGGAAACACGCGCCTGCAGAATCTGGAGGCGCCGGGTGTGATCTTTCTCGTCCTCGGGCGTCTCCACGGCCGCCAGCGCAGCGCTGGTCGCCTCGGCCAGCGCCCCCAGCTCGGCGACGGACAAGTCGACCACGAGACCGCGCTTGACGAAGTGAAGCGATACGCCGCTATTCTGGTTCGCCTGCCACAGCGAGACGCCATCGCCGTTGGCGAGCAAGCGGCCGGTAAATATCATCCGATCAACTGCCTTTCCGTTCGTTCGCTGAAGCACTTGCGTTCGGCGTCATTCTTTGCTATATTCTACTATACAGACGAGTGTAGCTCAGTTGGTAGAGCAGCGGTCTCCAAAACCGCTTGTCGGGGGTTCGAGTCCCTCCACTCGTGCCAGGAATGCCGCACCGGGGAAGGCGATACGCCAACAATGGTGCGGCTTTTGCTTTGCCCTCTCGCCTGCTGCCGGCCACATTTGGGCCACGCATCGTACAGAATATTGACACTGCGCCGAAACCGGCCCAGAATGTCCTCGTGAACAGTGGTCAGGGGGGAGTGTGCGGCGCGGTCCTTGCCGAAGTCGCGCGGAGGAAGGGGCATGGCGATGACGGACGACGAACTGATCGCCCGCGAGATCGAGGACGATTGGTACCATCCAGGGCCGGCCGATGTCCGGCTACGCCGCTCGGGGGTCCACGTGTGGGCCATCATCGGCTTTTACCTGGGGGCCGGTGGCCTGGACAAGGCAACCGTCGCGCAGGACTACGAGATACCCGTGGAAGAGATCGAAGCGTGCCTGGCGTACTACCGTCGGCATCGCGCTGAGATCGATGCCCGCCTTGCTGCCAACAGTCCGGCGCTCGTTGGCTGATGCGTGCCGGATCGCTTTTACCTGGATAACGATGTCCCGTTTCGTCACCCACAACCGCAAGGACTATTTGCTTCTGCACGACGCCTGGCGCGGCTCGGCGGCGGCGTGGGCGATCCGGGCCCGGCACGCCGGCATCCTCTGCCTCCCGCACAACCAGCAGCCCCACGAGTTGTTTCCGGCGATCGACGTGTTTCTTCGCGCGGGCTTTCCGGTCGCGAACGCGATCCATACCTACGATCTCGCCGCGAGCTGGGTCCGCCAGCCATACCAACCGTAACCAGGCGTCATTTGGCTTTCCTTCTTTTAGTGCGCGTGCCGGTAGTGCTCGGCAAGCAGATCGGCGCCGAAGTCACCCTCCGGGTCCCGCCAGACCGCATGGATGTGGTTGGCGTCGTTCTGCGTGTCGTCGTACTCGATCAGGAGATGCGGTCCCTGGACCCGATAGTAGTGCGGCTGTCGACGCTCGCTCCCTCCCGCCCAGGCGAAGTGCATCGCTTCCAGCGTCGGACCGGTCAGTCGCGCGGCGTGGACCTCCGCGAGATCCTCGGGGAGGCGGTCGACGTACTGTCGAATCAGGGCGGTGAGCAGCGCACGCTGTTCTGTCGTCATCCGAGTCGCGGGCAGTCCTTTCGGCGTCTTCTCGTACCGGAGGGCAGACCGGTGATCGTCTGAGGCCGTCGGCGCGCTCCGCCGCTGGTCGTCGACGCCGAGGAAGGCCATGACCGCTGCCTCGGGAATTGTGCGCCCAAACAACTGCGCGGTCGCTCGCGGCAGCGCGCCGACCTCGACCACCGGACGGTTGGACTGAACGATGTCGGTCGGCGCCGCCGGCGCGAGGACGGCGCGGGCCAGTTGATCTGGATCGAGCGCTCGCAGCAGCTCACGGCCGAGATCTTCTTCGCCCGCCAGCGGACGGAGAACGCCCGGTCCCACCAATCGCGACTCGGCGGGATTCGCTCCGAAGAACAATGGGGTGGGCGACGCGATCCGGCCGTCGACGATTGTGTACGAGACTGACAGGTGGTGGCCGCCGAGCCTCCAGCCCCAGGACTTGCTGCCCGGCTCGCCGAAGACGCTCACGAAGTAGAGTTGGGGGTCGCGCCCTCGGTTGGGCTGGGCGCGTCCCGGATAGCTCGCGCGCCAGCCCTCGACGGCGTCGAGCACGTTCTCGAGCCCCATGATCGTGGCGGCCGTGGCGTAGCCCGGAGCGCTCAGGCCACTGGCGACGAGTCGGTGCGCCAGGCGTTGCTGCACCGGGTCCATCTCCGCGAAGGGAAGACCTCCGCGCTCGGTGGGCGTGTAATACCAGAGAGTGCGCTCCTCGTCCACGGGAAAATCGTACGCTGCCTTGGCACGCTGATCGGCCGCGAGCGATGCCAGCCAACTGGCCGCTGCCTCCGCAATGCGCTCGACCAGACCGTCTATCCTACCGACGCTGCCCTGGTTGTCTCTCGACTCCGTCATCGGCGGCTCCTCACTTCTTCACTTCAGTCGCCAACGCGGGCGATCAGCCGAGCGTTCCCGCGCCGCAGTCGAAGTATAGCACCTCCCTCGAACGGAATGTCTCCCAGGTTTGCGAAAAATGTGGTAGCTGAGTATAATGATGGGAGCGGCCTACGGAGCAGTCGCCCCTGCCCGGCGTGTTGCCGCGGTCGGTCGAAAGCCGACTGAAGGGGACGTACCGATGCGCGGGGCCGCGAACGAAACTGGACATCAGTTGGTCTCAGCAACCAGGAGGAATCCGTGAAACTCGATCATCGTCTCTCGCGTCGCGCGGCCCTCGCCGCTGTCGGCGGCCTCGCCGCCATCTCGCTACTCGCGGCCTGCTCGTCGGCCGCCGCACCGCCTCCAACCGCCGCGGCGCCCGCGGTGACGACGCCGACCGCGGCCACTCCCTCGACGGCGACGACTCCGGTCGTGACGTCGACCGTGGCCGCCAGCCCGGCCGCGACTCCGTCGGCAGCCATGACCCCCGCCGTCAGTCCATCACCGTCCCCCACCGCCGCTATGGCCGCGGCGACGGCGACGACGACTCCGAGCGCGGGAACCACTCCCACGGCAACGCCGTAGTCGACGACAGCCTCCTGCACGTCGTCACTCTTCCAGACCCCGACACACCAAATCCTGTTCCCCGTCACCCACTCCCTACTCCGCCGGCCCGAACGCGGCGAGCACGCACTGCCAGCAGACCGGATCGTGCGGCAACGCCCCGTGCCCGAGAATGCTCTCGATGTACGGGGCGTTGGACCGGCGCCGCGGTCGAAGGACGAACGCCGACGGCTCGGGTCCAACGGCCGGCAGGAGTGCATCCTCCGGCGTCACGACGGCGTCGCCTTCCGCGGCCAGGGTAACGACGCGAATCCCCGCGGCGCGCAACCGCGCGGCGCTCCGACGGACCCGCGACTTTTCGTCCTCGTCCGCTGCCCGCCGCGCGAGGTCGGCGCCGGCCGGGCCGGCGGCCATCGCACCGAACAGATCGATCCCATCGAGGTCCGAACCCAGCAGCGGGCTGGCTAACGTGACGATCGCACCGAGGTCACGCGCCCAGGTCGGGTCTGCCTGGACGAGCGCAGCCGCCGCATCGAACAGCACGACGCCGCCGAGACTCCAGCCCAGCAGGTGCAGCCGCGTCGCCCCTTCGCGGCGGATCCACTGGAGGCTCCGCGCGACCGTTCCGCTCGCGACCGCGAGCGGTGCGCTGGCGTCCTCCTGGGTGTACGGAAGCGGCGCGCCATCGCTGCCCACGCGGTAGCTCGTCTCGAGGAAATCGGCGCGATCGTAGGCGCCGGCCGCCGAGAGGTAGCGAATGATGCCGTCGAACACCTCCCAGACGCGCCCCGATTCACTTCCCGCCCCGGCCAGGCAAACGACTCGTGGATGAGTCATCACCATCCCTCCGGCTCTTCGCGATTCTATCTTGACTCCGACTCACACCGTAGTATAGTCACCTTCGTCTCTGCCACGCACGGGCAGAGCATGTTCCGAGGATCTGGGCTGGTGATGGAAGCGGCGTCGGTCGGGATTCGCGCTCAAACCCTACAGAATCTGCGGTCGGTCGCGTCCGCGGGTAGCGCGCCGGACCCGCGGGCGCTCGCGCGCGTGATCGTCGACCACCTCCGCGGACGCTTCGCGGTCGATCGCGCCGCGCTCGCACTCTGGGATGCCTCGGTCGGCAAGCTCCAGCCGCTGGCAGAGAGCGCCACCGGCGCGCCAAAGGCGGGCCCGCCGACCAGCACGGATCAGAGGCTGCTCGAGCTCGCCTTCACCCGCCGTGAGCCAGTCGTCGTCGACGACTATCCATCCTGGGAGCACGCCCAGCCGGCCGTGCGTCGAGCCGGGTTGGTGTCGGCCGTCGCGGTCCCCCTGTGCGCGGGCGACCGCGCCCTCGGCGCCCTCTCGCTCCAAAGCTTGGTCCGCCGACCATTCAGCTCGGCCGAGGTCCAACTCCTCTCGTTGATTGGCGCCCAGCTCGGGCTCGTCCTCGATGCCGGCCGACTCTTCGCGGAGGCGGAGCGCCGCCAGCAGGAGGCCGAGGCGCTCGCCGCGGCGCTGGCCAGGTCAGAGCAACAGCTCCGGTCCCTCTACGAGGCGATTGCCTGCGGCATCCTGGTACGCGATCGATCGGGCAAGATCGTCCACGCCAATGCCGCGGCCGAAGAGATTCTCGGTCTGACTGCCGCGCGGATGATCGGGCGCATGTCAGACGATCTGTGGGCGGCCGTGGCCGAGGACGGCGCCATCCTGGCGGCAGCGGACCGACCGGGCATGGTGGCCCTACGAACCGGCTCGTCAGTTCAGAGCTTCACCATGGGCGTGGATCGGCCAAACGTCCCACGACGGTGGCTGCAGATAACGTCCGTGCCGGTCCGGGGACCAGACGGGCAGCCATCCGAGATCGTCTCGAGCTTTATCGACGTCACCGCGCGCAAGGAGGCCGAACGCCAGCTCCAGACCCTGTCCCAGACTGAGAAGTTGCGTGCCCTCGGCCAGATGGCCAGCGGCGTCGCCCACGATCTCAACCAGTACCTGGGGCTGATCGCCGGCCACGGCGAACTCGCCCTCTACTCTCTGAGCCACGGCGAGCCAGACCTCGATCGCTTGCGCGAGTCCCTCGAAACCATCGTCAACGCGGCGACGACCGGCGCCCAAACCATCAAGCGCTTGCTCGCGTTCGCGCGTCCGACGCGTCACGCGCGGCTGACTCGCTTCACACTCAGCAGCTTGCTCGACGACGTCGTCCGCTTGACCGCGCCAACCTGGCGCGACGCCACCGTGGCCGAGGGGCGCCAGATCTGCCTGGACGTAGACGCCGAAGGAGACACCACCATCGAAGGATCGCCGGAGGATGTGCGCGAGGCATTCACGAATCTCCTCTTCAACGCCGTCGACGCTCTTCCCAGCGGCGGCAGGATCCGTCTCACCGCGCGCCGACGCGGCGAGACCGTCGAATCAGAGGTCACGGATACCGGCATCGGGATCGAAGAGAGCGTGCGGCCCCACATCTTCGAGCCGTTCTTCACGACGAAAGGCGAGCGAGGCACCGGCCTGGGCCTCGCCGTGGTCTTCGGGGTCGTCGAGCAGCATCGGGGCCAGATCAGCCTGGATACGGTCCCGGGCCGCGGCACCACGTTCCGTCTGACCTTTCCCGCCGCGCCTGGCGTGGGCGCTCCGACCGAAGCAGCTCCGCCGGCGGTCGAAGTCCGCCCGCTGCGTATCCTCGCGGTCGACGACGAGCCGGCGCTCGCAAAGATGATCGCGCTGATGCTCGGCACGGATGGCCATACCGTGGCGATCGCGTACAGCGCGGCCGAGGCGCTGCAAATCCTGGAGACAACACCGTGCGATCTGGTGATCTCGGACGTGGGGATGGGGCCGGGGCCAAACGGATGGGAGCTCGGGGAGACCGTTCGTCGACGATTCCCAGCGACTCGGTTCTACCTGGCCACCGGTTGGGGAGACCAGATCGACCCGGCGCAGGCGAAGCTCCGTGGCGTGCATGGAATCATCGCCAAGCCCTACCGGATCGCCGACCTCCAGCGTGCCGTCGTGGACCGGTAAGGTGCGCATCGCGATCGTCGGCAATTTTGGACTCTATCGGAAGGCCACGATGGCATCCCGCGCGGTCCCGATCGCGCAAGAGCTCGCCAATCGTGGGCATGCGCTGACGCTGGTGCTGCCGGCCGAGGCGGCCGAGGCGGCCGACGGCCCGGTCTCCGCCTCGGCCGACTCGCCGCGGCTGGTGTCGGTTGCCGGGCGGCTGCCAATCCCACTGCTGGGCCATCTCGTGTTCGGCGCACGGCTCAGCTGGCAAGCGCTGCGTTTCCGCCCCGACGTGCTTTACGCGTTCAAGCCGAAAGCGTACGCCGGCCTGGCGCTGCTGCTGTTCTGGGTCCTTCGCCGCCTCGGGTTGGTCCACGCGCTGCTAGCCCTCGACACCGACGACTGGGAAGGCGAGGGGGGTTGGGCTGATCGCGAGCCCGGTCCATGGTGGCTACGGCAGCTCGTCATCTGGCAGGAGCGCTGGTGCATGGAGCACGCCGACGTGGTAACGGTGGCCAGTCGCGAGCTCGAAAGACTGGCCACCGCGCCCAGGTCGGGAGTCACGAGTCAGGAGGCAGCAGGGGAGGATGGCGACGCCGGCGTCCTTCGCCCCGGCGCTGAACGCGCCGCATCAGACCCGGTCGAGACGGGACGACGAAGGGTTGTCTATGCGCCGAACGCGGCTTCGCCATCGTCGCCGGGCTGGAATCCTGGCGACGGACATGCCGCGCGCGCCACGCTCGGACTGGCCGACACGCCGCTGGTGCTGGCCTACACCCGCTTCGTCGAGTTCGATCCCCGTCGTCTGGTGGACCTGTTGACCAGGATTCGCGTGGACGTTCCGCTCGCGCACCTGCTGGTCGTCGGCCAAGGGCTGCGCGGCGAGGAACAAATTTTTGCCGGCCTCGTTCAGAAGCGCGGTCTCGCCGCCGCCGTCCACGCGATCGGGTGGGTCCAGCCCCAAGACCTGCCAGCCTTCTTCGCCGCCGCCGACGTCGCCGCGTATCTGCTCGACGACACCTTGCTCAATCGGACCAAGTGCCCGATGAAGCTGGTCGACTTGCTGCTGGCGGGCGTCGCGGTCGTGGCCGACGACGTCGGCCAGGCCCGGGAATACGTCGTCGACTGTCGAACCGGTTACCTGATCCCGGCCGGCAACGTGGACGCCATGGCCGAGCGCATCGCCTCGCTGCTGCGGGATCCCTGCGCTCGCCACACCCTTGGCCACGCAGCGCGTGCCAGCATGCTCGCCCACTGGACCTGGCACGAGCAGGCAACCAGGATCGCCGCCGCGTTCGAGCGAGGATTGGGCGGCAGGGGTTAGCGGGAGTCTGAAACGTGTCCGTTGATGAGAGATTTGCTGCGCAAATCTCTCATCAACGGACACGTTTCAGACTCCCGCCCCCTTCCTCGTGAGCGCGATCTCCCCGAACTGTTCCTCCTGCGTCGCGCTGACGATTCCCTGGCGGACCGCTTCGAGGACTGCCAGGAAGAGCGCGACGTAGTGCTGGCGGGTCGCTCCCGCGGAGACGAGGTCTTCAAAGCGGACCGTGACGAGCCGACCCACCGCGGATTCGAGCATTGCCAGCGCCTCGGCGACGCTTAGGCGCGACTCCGCGGCCAGCGGCGTCGGCGCGGATTCCGCGCGCGGACGGCGCACGACGCGCAGCAGCGCCTCGCGCAGTAGCGACGGGTCGAGCGGGTCGGGACTCCTCCGCTGGGCCGGGCGATAGGCGACCGGCGGGCGCGCGTAGCTCCGGCACCCCGCGTCCTCGCGCGCGGCGAGCCATTGGCCGGCCTGCCGGAACTGCTGGTACTCGCGCAGCCGTTCGGTCAGGTCCGTCGGATCGACCGGCACGTCGTCGCCAGAGAGCTGGCGGGGCGGCGTCGGCAGCAACAGGCTCGACTTGATCACGAGGAGCTTCGCCGCGACGACCAGGAAGGCGGAGAGATGCTCTGGGTCCCGCAAGCATAGCGTCGCCAGGTGCTCCAGGTACTGTTCCGTCACTGCCGCCAGGGAGATCGTCAGGACGTCGAGCTCGCGCCGCTCGATCAGCCGCGCCAGCAGATCGAATGGTCCACTGAAGCCTTCGACGGCGATCGTCGGCCGGGCAGTCTGAACGCCGGTGTCTTCCATACTTTGATTATATCGGTGGCCCAGGATGGGCGGCGGCTGGAAGCGCTGGACGTGCTGCGCACAGCCGGCGCATCCAGGCACCGCTCACTCCTCGATCGTAGCCGCTCCGGGGTGGGCAGCCATGGATGTGGTGGAGGTGCAGCACCTCCACCACATCCATGGCTGCCCACCCTGGACGCCCAACATTATATGCTGTTGCAAAGTTATGGTCGGTCGTGTATACTGCCGCGAGGTGGTTAGGTCCTTGGTCATCTCGGCGCGGTGATCAGGCCCGGTTGCGAATTCGCGGTACGAGCCCTGGGCACAGCTCCAGTCAACCAGCCTACCAACCAAGCGTCCTCGGGAGGTTTCCGTGAGCTTCAGCGACAAGGTGCTCAAGTGCCGTGATTGCGGGAATGAGTTCGTCTTTACCTCCGGTGAACAAGAATTCTACGCGAGCCGTGGTCTGGTGAACGAACCAGGGCGCTGCCCGAGCTGCCGCGCCACGCGGCGACAGCGCGGCGA
>Ga0307373_10013387_pt1 | contig 11476 bp, 2 predicted proteins | sample OX2MG_FD_202534 | JGI IMG/M metagenome (GOLD analysis project Ga0307373, IMG submission 202534) | Soil microbial communities from Risofladan, Vaasa, Finland - OX-2 | ecosystem: Environmental > Terrestrial > Soil > Coastal area > Acid sulfate soil | place: Finland: Risofladan, Vaasa | collected... | reverse complement strand
CGCGGTTTCAGACCGCACCAGCGCGGCGGCGTTCAATACGGCGAGCTCCGAGCTTCTCATCAATGAGGCGCTCAATAATGCGGCCTTCGACGTGGTGAACAAGATGTCGCTCTTCACCCTGCCGCATGGAATTGTTCTGGCGCTGAATGGCGCCGCTGTTGATATCAACCTGGGGGCCACTTCCGGTGTTCGGCCCGGGCAGCAGTTCATCGTCACACGAGGCACGCCACCTTACCAGCAATACGTCGGTAAAATCGAGGTGAGCGAGGTTCAGAACGAAGAAGCCCGCGCCCGCGTTATCGACAACGTCCTGGGTGTGCAGACGGGTGATCAGATTCAGCAGGTCTTTACGGTCGCGCAGATTCAGCATCCGAATCACGCGCCGACCGCGACGCGTTCCAAACTGAACATCTGGATGGTCCTTGCGTCGCTGGCAGGTTTGGCGGGCGCTGCGGTCCTGGTCAATAACAAGAGTACCAGCACGCTGGCCTCGCCGACCGGTGTGTCGGCGGTGGCGACCCAGATTAACGGCAATGCGGCCGTACGCATAACCTGGTCCGGTAACGCGCCATTTCCAGCCTATACGCAGCTTCCTTCTGTCACCGGGTCCAGTATTCTGGAGAACATCCAGCAGTACAATATCTACCGGAGCCAGGGGAACCCGGGTGTCCTTGAGCCAGCCGGATGCACGGGACCGACGATGACGACGTTCCTCGACAATTCGAATATCCCAGCGAACGTGAATACCAGCAATTGTGGTACGTTCGGACAGCCCGGCTTTATCGCTACGGGAACCAACACTACGACAACGGCCGGCACGACGACTACCACGACAACCGGAACCAATAACGCGACGATCGTGCCGCTGGTTGCGGGCAACGGCTATTACTATTTCGTGAGCCGCATTGTTTCCACCACTCCGGGCGCGCTGCTTCTCAGTCTTCAAGGCGCGACAACGGGCACGACGAGTGGTCTAACCAGCGGACTTACGAGTGGTCTAACCAGCGGACTTACGAGTGGTCTCACCAGCGGACTTACGAGCGGGCTCACCAGTGGGCTGACGAGTGGGCTGACGGGCGGGCTCACCAGCGGACTTACGAGCGGATTGACCAGCGGACTCACGAGCGGTCTAACAAGCGGTCTTGGCTTCCGCGGCGTGGCGGGCCGCGCCCGTGGGGGCTTTGCGCCTTTCGTCCCGGCTCCGGTTCGCTCCCGTGCGCAGCCAAACCGAACCCGGCCGCTGTTTGGCCCACTCCCGACGCCCCAGACCACGGGTACGGTAGGCCGCCAGGCGACGACCGGCACGACCGCGACCACGGGGACGACAGCGACCACCGGCACAACGGCGACCACGGGCACCAATGCGACGACCGGAACGACGAGCGGAGTCGTCGGCCAGACGATCGAGAGCTTCTTGAGCGGGAGCGCAGGACCGGTGACCCCTGTCATGCCGCCGGCCGTGGTATCGCCTCCCGACTTCAGTGTTAACGCCTCGCCAATCGACATCAGCCAGGTGATTTTCACCTTTACACCGGTGCGCGGAGCGAACCAGTATGAGGTCCAGGTCAGCGATTCGCTGGACTTCAACTCCTCCCACACCTATACGTCGCCGATCGTTTCCGACGCGAGTAACGGAGCTATCGGGGTTGGCGGCAGGCGCTCCCGTGAACCTGACGACTATCTTCCCGCCCGTCGTATTTGGGTCGCCGAAGATCTACGACCTGTTCATTCGAGTTGGGGCGCGCAATGGCAACGACAACGGGGGAAATCCGCAGCTTCAAGCGATTCCTACCCCCGATTCGTCGCTCTCGCTGCCGCCGCCGTTCCGGTTCGTATTCTCTCCGACGGTGCATATCCAGACATTGCCGACGCCTCCCACAAACTTCGGGACGACGGGCGGCACGACGGGCACAACCGCCGGCGCTACCACCGGACCACCGTCGCCGCCTACGACCTCAACCACGACGACCGGCTCGACGACCGGCACGACTACCACGGCGACGACGGGCGGCGGAACGACCGGTCCACCGGCGCCGCCGTTGGGTCGGCGCCGCTAGTATCACCAATCGGGTCCGGGCGGTCCCTCCTACCCGGACCCGATTCAATCGTGAAGATCTTCGATTTACACGAAACGGGTTTATACACGAAACGGTATGACAACATGAACCATCGCATCAATAGACTCCGAGGTTTCGCAGCGCTCGTGTTCGCACTTGCGGTCATCGCTGCGGCTGGAGGGCCGGCTGCGGCTGCAGCGCGTGCTTTCGCCGGCATTCCCGGCCTCGATTACGACGCGCATCGCGTCTACGTTATCTTTAAGCCGGGCGTCAGCGCGGCCGACGTTAACGCTTTCGCCGCGCAATATGGATCGTTGAAGCCGGCGCTCTATTACCTCTCCCCCACCGATATCCGACCGGCGTTCCTGGTCACGCTCAAGCCATCGATCGGCGCCGCAGGAATCGTCACGAGTCTAAACTTGACGCGGGATCTAAGCCCGTATAAAATGGCCGCCCGCCTTTCCCAGGGTCGAGCCGCCGCCCGCCGGTCAACGGCGCCGACTGCGTCTTTGATCGCGGATCCACGCGTTTCCCTGATCTCGCCTCGGTTCTTCGTTTTCGGTCAACAGGCGCCTGCCCCTCCGGGCACGGGCACGACGGGCGGTTCCACCACCTTTGGGCCGACTCCGCCGGCGCTCCCCGGTGTTGGGACACTTCCGATGGCTGCGCCGCCCAATGACCCTCTTTTTCCGCAGCAGTGGGCGCTAGACACGAACCACATGGAGGCGCTCACCGCCTGGGGCATCTCTCCCGCCGCGGGCGCCGGTATTCCCATCGCGGTGCTCGACACTGGCTACGACACCACACACGAGGATCTCCAGCAGGCCATTGATATTGGTCACTCCCGCTACTGGTCCGTCACGCCGAGCGATCCGAGTTATTATATCGTGGCGCCGGACCCGGTCCCGAACCCGCTGGGCGATTTTGACCATGGAACCTCCGTGGCGGGCGTTATCGCGGCGACCCATAACAATGGCCTTGGGGTTAGCGGCCTCGCCTACAATTCGACGATATGGTTCCAGAAGGTCGCGAACCTCGATACCACGGTATCTCCTCCAGTTGAGCAGTTGGATACTAATGCGATCGCTCTCGCGCTCACTTATGTCGCCAATAACGGAGCGCGCGTCGTGAACATGAGTTTCGGCGCGCCGCTCATCGATAATCAGACATACTCCGCGGTCAACTATGCGCTTGGCAAGGGCCTGATCCTGGTTGCCTCATCCGGGAATGAGCAGGAGGCCGTGGATTCCACCGGCGCACCCGAGCTTTACTTTCATCTCGTTCAGTACCCGGCTGCTATACCGGGTGTCTGGGCCGTGGGCGCCAGCAACTATTACAATGGCGTTACCGCGTTTTCGAACTGGAACTCTCCCGACTTTGTGCCGACCACCGGACAGCAGCGACTTAAGGCCGCGCATGACGTCGACTTTATTGCCCCCGGCGGCGCCCTCCCTCCCGGTACGACTACCGGTACAACGGCCGGCGCGACGGCTGGCACAACCGCGACCACAGGCTCAACCGCGACCACAGGCTCAACCGCGACGACGGGATCAACCGCGACCACAGGTTCAACCGCGACGACGGGATCAACCGCGACCACAGGCTCAACCGCGACGACGGGATCAACCGCCGGAACGACCACCTCGGGAGTGAACACTGACATCCTCGGAATCTGGACGACGGTCGCTCCCGCAAATGAGCCGGGTCCTATAGGTACGCCCGGCACACTCTATGCCCAGGTACAGGGCACCTCGTTCTCGGCGCCTTACGTCGCTGCGACTGCGGCCCTGATTCTGGCTCGCAACCCGAGCCTGACGCCGGACGAAGTCTACAATATCATCGCTCAAAGCGCTCGACCGGCGGGCACACCCGAGACGCCGACCACCAGCACCACGGCTGGGACAACCGCTGGCACGACTGCCGGCACAACCGCTGGCACGACCGGCAGCACAAACTCCGGCACAAGCACGACAACTGGCACAACGGCGACAACGGGGAGTTCCAGCACGACCGGCGGATATCCGAGAGCGCGAGCTGCGATCGTCTACAACCCCATGGGATTTCCGGGCGCCTTCCAGCAAACGACGGGCTCGACTGGTACCGCAGCCACTGGAGGGGTTTCCGTCACAACCGGCGGCACGACCGCAGGCACGACGAGCACGACGGCAGGTACCACGGCCGGCACAACAAGCACGACGGCCGGCACTACCTCAGGCACGACAAGCACAACAGCGGGAACAACGTCGGGAACGACGACCACCACGGCCGGCGCTACCGCAGGTACGACGGCCGGTACGACCGCGGGAACGACGGCGGGAACGACCACGGTGGGCCCCGGTATTGGAGCGACGGGCGAAACAACGCCTGACAAGCAGAGCGGCTTTGGTGTGGTGGACGCCGGACGAGCTCTTGCCATTACGCCCGCGCAGTTGGTGCTGTCGGTGTCCCCACCTACGGGCGCCACCACCGCCAACAGCACCCCCACTGTCACGTTCCAGTTGGATGCCGCAGACGTACAGGGCTTCACCCTCTATCTGAACGGCAAATCAATATTCACGTATATGCCTCAGAACTCCGGCACGACAAGCGGGGTTATTACTGATCCGACGACTGGAATCACGTACGACCCGACCACGGGGCTTCTAACGATACATGTTCCTTACGCTTCGCAGGCGTTCCCTGTTCCCCAGGGCTCACCACTGACATTTACGGTCGAGGCGTTCGGCGGCGCTACGCCGGCGGCTACGCCGCAGAGCCTGTCGACAACGCTGACGATCCAACCACTGGTCTTACCGGCAGGTATCTCGTTCATCGCGCTGCCTTTTGGCCTGTCGGGCGCAGCGGCGCCGCCGGAGTATGTTTTCAGCGGCGCTCCCTTTGAGCTGGCACGTTGGGATCCGACCAGCAACGCCTATCACGTCTATCCTTCCGATCCGATTGCATCGTTCTTACCGCCCGACGCGACCGGAACTAACCCGATCGTTCCCGATCCTCCTGCAGGGATTGGTTACTGGGTTTACGTACCGCAGCAGACACCGCTGCATATCGAAGGAACAGACGTGCCGCTCCTACCGTACCCGGTGAATCTAAAGACCGGTTGGAACCAGGTGGGCAATCCGTTCCCGTTCGACATTGATTGGAACACCGCCCAGGTCTCAACCGGAGGAACCAGTGAGCCGGTCGGTACCGCCGCGCAGAATCGGCTGCTGCTCTCGACGGCGTTTACATTCGGTGGCGGGCGTTATAATGCATTGACGGCGCCTGGAACCAGCACTCTGACGATCGGCGCCTACCAGGCGTTTTGGGTATACGCATATCAAAACGTGACTCTGTACTTACAGCCAAATCCAGTACTCTCGCAGTCGATTCTTCCCTGACCCCCAGGGCAGCCGCGGGAAATTGAAGCCCAGGATAGAATGGGAACTCGGAAAAAATGCGCTTTATGAAAACATCAATCGCTTCTTTAGTAGCCGCTGCGGTGTTGATCGCGGCAGCGGGTCCGGCGTACTGCCAGACAACGACCGGCACAACTACTGGCACGACAACGGGTACAACGGCTTATACCGGTCAACTCAGTACGTCGCTTGTCGCCCATACCGTCTCCAACCAGTACATCGCGGTCACTGAGGCCGAACAGGGGACACAGCACATCGTGTACCGCGGCGGCGGCGGTGTTGACCACGATATTAAGGGCAAGTGGGGGGTATTCGCTACCGGGGGAGACCCATTCGTGGCGAGTTCCGCGAATCGCGACCTCACTTTCATCGACACCGACCCGGGCGTCATTCCAACTATTTTTGGTGGCGGATCGAATTTTCTGGCGCTTCTCATCGATGGGCCCACCAGCGCCGGGCAGGGTGTTATCCCTGGAACGGGTGACGTCCAGACTCAGGATACCAGTCTTGGAACAACGACCGGCGGGACCACGGGTACCACTACCGGCACTACGACCGGTACCACTCCTGGCACTACGACGGGGACGACCAGCGGCGCCACCGAGCACGCCGTTGTTTTCGGCACCGGGGGGTGGAACGAGGCCGGCGCCACTCTGAACAGCCAGTTCCCGACCGAGCATCCAATCTCAAACACGATCACCTCAGTCTGGGTTGATCCCACGAGCAAGGTGGCGATCATCTCTTTTCTTACTCTGCTGCGAGACACGGTTCGAGTGCAGTATACCGCCTACAACCAGGACACGTTGACTCACACCGTGGGTTTCAAGCTGTACATCCAGCCAAACGTTCAAAACCAGGCGATTTACGACCTTGAGAAACAAACCCTTACCACGAGCAACAGTCCCGCCGTCGTCGGCCGTATCTACATTCCAGGCGTCGGAGCCCAAAATACAGAAGCGCGCTACGACCAGCCCAATATTCCCAATCAGGTCTTTAGCTATGATACGCTGCCGAACGACATCGTCGGGACGCGATTGATCACGAATGGCCAGGGCGCGACGCCACCGGACCACCTGATCATCGCGGGCGCCGGAGCCTCCGACGCCAGCAGTAATCTTTACGTTTATCCGTTCGATACGACGGTGACGACTTTCGACCCGGTTTTCCAACAGGCGGCTATCGTTGAATACTGGGACCCGCGAGCGCTGAGTCCCGGACAGTCCACCAGTATCGTGCAGTATTATGGGCTCGCGGGCGCGGAGGAGGACTTCCAGCCCCCATTTGTCCTCGCCACCGAGGCGCCGCAGGCGCTGGCGTATTCGGCTCCTGCAGCCGCGACAACCGGCACAACGGGCGCCACAACCGGCACGCCAACTTCCGGAACGACAACCGCTGGCACAACGACGGCTGGTACGACGACGGCTGGCACAACGACCGGAGGCACGACGACAGCGGGCACGACGACCGCTGGAACAACAACGGGTAGTACGAGCAGCGGTTCCACGGGCGTTATGACTGGGCAAACGGTCACAACGGGATCTACGACAGGCGCGACGACGGGGTCTACCGTTCAAGTAACTCCGAATCCCATCCCCGTCCGGGGATACATCTACAATGTCAGCGGGTTCCGTATCAATAGCAATCCCCTGACCATGCTTCGCCAGATAGATGGATTCCCGATCACTATCACCGGCGCTTCGCTTTCCATCTCGCTGCCGCCGGGTCTGACGCTGGTGGGCGCCTCTACGCCTACTCAGAGTGTGGGCTCAATCGCGAACCAGAATGAGAGTCAGGCGTCGTGGCAGGTCCAGGCGGATTCAACGCTTTCCGGGCCGTTGACCTATACGGTAACTGGCGGGGGAAATCCCGCGGGCGGGAAGTCGGTCACCAACACGATTCAAGTACCGGCCACACCGAATAGCCTCTTGCTCGGAACCGGCTACCAGATGGTGACGTTCCCGTTCCAGTTCGCGGGAGAATCGCTTGGTACGGCGCTGCCGCTTCTCAACACTGGGCAGGCGATATTGGTGAGATGGGATCCGCTTCAGGGCCGTTATCACGTCTATGATCCAAACTTCCCCGATTCGTTCCTGTCAGTCGTTGAACCGGGCGCGGGATACTGGGTGCGACTGCTGTCGTCTTCGCTGGTAGGGACGCCGTTCCAGTTGTCATCGGCTGCAACGCCGCTGCCACTTTACAACGTCGACGCGACACCCACCGGGGCCACGATCACTCTTCATCCCGGCTGGAATCAGATTGGCGATCCGTTCGTCTATGCTGTTCCATACTCGCAGGTCACGATTCTCTACCAGGGTGTTCCGTACACCCTGCGCGAGGCGGTGCTGATGGGGATCCTGGGGAGCGGGGTGATTTATGGCTACAACCCGAACACCGGACAATATGTGCCGATCACTCCCGCCGATAACGCGGACTTTGAGCCGTTCCAGGGCTATTGGATACTTTCAAATGTGGACCAGGCGCTGCTCTCATTCAACCTGCCTGCGCTGCCGAACACGCAGGTGACACAGCCGCTTCCGGCAAATGGCACAGGTAGTCCATTCACCGGTGGATAGAATTCTCACTTTGGGAATCAGATTGCTGCGCCGTTCGGTCCTGCGGGTCTCGGACGGCGCTGATGCAGCGTGATCCGACCAAACTCGGACACGAAAATAGAATCCGGAGGCGCCCCGGGCCGCGCCCAGCGCGACCCGGGCGTTCTCTGTACAGAGATCGCGTGTTTCGGACGACTGATCCGCAGCGCAAGACCTCCCGCAGCTACATTCATTAGGAAAGGGGCAATCCTGTAGTGGAAAAGCTTAAGCGACTCCGCTTCTTTCGAAGTGTCGTGTCCGTACTGGCGCCGCTGATGGCAGTGCCCCTGTGGCTCTTGCCGATCAATCCTGCTTCCGGCCAGGCGGCGCCGCCACCTCCACCCGCCACCACGGCGCCTCCACCCACCACCACGGCGCCTCCGCCTACCACCACGACGCCTCCGCCGGCGATCCCTGTTCCGCCGGTCCCGGCGGCGGGCGCTGCCGGCCAGGCGATGACCAATTCGGCGGGAGCGCTTAACGGCGGCAGTCTGCTTGTCTGGACGATGGATGCGCGTTCGGTGGCGCCATCAAACGCGGAGACTCTGGGTATTATGGCGGCGCAGGACATCGTCACGGCTTTCGTTGGGAACAGCCGGTGGAAGGCGGGACTGCTCAAGCCCGATCCGCAGCAGAACAGTCCACTCGTTCAGCGCGCCATCGATGAAGAGGCGCAGAACGCGGGTACACATGACCTGCAGGATATCGTCGACAGTTCCAATCAGCCTTCCCCCATGCAGGCGGAGCAGGTCGCTAACACTCTCGGTTATGACGCCGTGCTTCTCGGCACGATCGATCAGCTCGCTTACAATCGCGCGAAGAACAGCGCCTCCGCTCAGATGAGCCTGCAGGTCTACGACGCTCGAGACCCGGCCACTGCGAGGGAAATCGGCGGAGCAGTCACGGTTTCGGGTACGAGTGGCGCGCATTCCGGCGCCCTCTCCGCCGATACGCTTGAGGGCATGGCGCTCCAGCAGGCGGCGCAGCGGTTCGTTGTGCAGTTCTCGCCGGTCGGCTCTCGGGCGTCCATGACGAGCTCTACGAGAGCCCATCACGGGTTTAGCCTGGGCCATATTCTACCGATCCTGGCGGGCGCCGCCGCAATTGCAATCATCGTTGCAGTCGCCAGCAACCACGGGTCCAGCTCCAGTACACCCGCGACCAGCACATTCGCTCCGCCGCAAAACGCGGTCGCGGTGCAGGAGCCGATCGGCGGGGCTGTCGGTATTGATCTACGATTTTCGGCAAGCACGGCGGGGTCCGCCGTCGAGAATTATTTGGTCGTTCGGCACGGCCCGAACGGCGCGACGCCGATCGACACCATCCTGGCTCAAAGCGGCGGGCCGGTCTATACGACAACTGATACACAGGCGAACGGCGCGCTGCCGGGAGCCACCTATTCCTACACGGTTCAGGCGATGGGCTTCAACGGGCAGTTGAGCGTCCCCGTTCCATTTGTCGCCGCAAATGGGCAGACAACCATTACGGTGGGACAGCCGGCTCCGCCCACCAATCTTGCCGCTCAGCTTGCGGGCAAGACGGTCGTCTTAACGTGGACGCCCACCGTGGACGCCCAGTTCATCACCGGGTATCAGGTTGTCAGAAGCACGCGGATTGATGGCGGCTATGTCCCCATCAGCCCGGTCATTACTAACACGACGTTCCAGGATGTTTCCCCCGGTCTGGTGTCGGGGCAGGTTTACTACTATTCGGTGCAGGCCATCTCTCAGACCACTCCCCAGGTTCTGAGCGCGCTTGCCTCGCCTGTCGCGGTAAAGATTCCCTGATAGGCGGTTAGCGATCTCCGCCCGGCGCTCGCAGCGCCGGGCGGGCGAATCATTTACTCGCCGCGTTATTTGGTGTAAAATGTTCCTGTGATGCCGTGATGGGCTGGCGTTCCCATGCGTCGGCCTATCCAACACGCCGTGTGGGGCCGCTGCGCCGATTCGCCCCTTGCGATCCCAGTCTTTGCCGGTCCCTCCCGGCTGAACCCGTCCGGCGCCAGAGTCAGGCCCATCGATGCAGGTCCCCGTTTCTCTCCGCGTCTTTCTCCCCCTGATCTTTGCGCTGGGCCTACTGCTAGCCGTGTCACAGCCTGTGTTCGCGCAGTCTACCATTGTTATAACCCTCACGAGTGACACCGATTCCATCGTTGCCGACGGGCATTCCCAGGCCAATATCTCGGTACAGGCTTTCGTCGATCAGAACCACTATACCGGGCCACTGCAGGTGCAGCTCACCTCCAGCCTCGGCGATCTGCAGCCGAATAATCTTTCTCTGCAGGATGGGATCGCATGGACGCATCTTCGGGCCGGCGCTGCAACCGGCATCGCCACGATCACCGTCCAGATCCTGAGCGGCGCCCGGCAGGTGATTCAACCCGCGCCGCTTGCAATCGCGTTCCTGCCACCCGGTACTCGCCCTTCCGCCGCCTCCAGTCAGCGCTTTTTGATGGCCCGCGCCGATTCCCTCGCCTATTCTGTCGATCTCCAGCGTATTGTGGCGCTCCAGCACGCTAAGATGTCGTTTCAGCGTGTACAGGTGACAGCGGATAGTATTACTTTCGACGCAACTAAGATGGTGATGCGCGCTGAAAGTCTCACAACGACCCCGGTCATCGCCCGGAGCCTGGGACAGAAGATCGAAGCGCGTAAGTTGGAGATCGATTTCCAGGCCGCCGAGGGCGCGGCCCTCGTGACCACCGCGGATGGCACCATAGCCCTGCGCCAGTTCCGCCTCAGTCAGTTCCAGCTCCAGCCCTACGTGGGGGTAGCGCCTGAAACGCTGTTTGAGCCTATTGACATCGACGGCTCGGCGGTCTATATACGAGGCCGATGGCTTCGACTCTATCCCGGGAATGAACTCCACGTCGGTTCCGCCAGTCTCTATGTCTCAGGTAAGCACGTGCTCTCGCTTCCGCTTTATCGGCTCAGTCTCAATCCGTACAGTCCTAACGCCGACCAGTACGTGAGCTATGACAGCTATTCAGGGCTTGGGATCAATATCCCATTCTATTACATGCTCAGCGACCACGGCATGGGATCACTGCGAATCACTCACTCGCAGCCAACCGGTTACTTTGGCACGGATGCGCAGGGCGGCTGGGCGCTGGGACTCCGCCAGGATTACGGGCAGAGCGTAGCCGGCCTCGGCCCCAGCCTCGCATCCGGAGGCACGGTTACTCTGGATCGGATCACCTCCCATGATTGGGGATTTTCATGGCGGCACAATCAGCGCATTTTGAGCAGCGGCATCGCCACCGGTTATGTCTACTCCCCCGATCACCGCACCCTTAACGCCAACCTCACCATGTCGATGCCGGTGCATGGACTGGATCTCTCGTTGACATCGTTTGGAACTCACCAGCTCGGCGCCAACTCAATGACGTCTGAGTTTACGGTTGATCTGCCGCAGAAATCCCTGTTTCGCCGCA
>Ga0307373_10013386_pt1 | contig 11478 bp, 10 predicted proteins | sample OX2MG_FD_202534 | JGI IMG/M metagenome (GOLD analysis project Ga0307373, IMG submission 202534) | Soil microbial communities from Risofladan, Vaasa, Finland - OX-2 | ecosystem: Environmental > Terrestrial > Soil > Coastal area > Acid sulfate soil | place: Finland: Risofladan, Vaasa | collected... | reverse complement strand
CCGAATTGGTCGGGCGTGACTACGTGCAGCGCGAGCTGCAGCCCCTGCTCCAACGCCACTGGTCGTCCATGGACTTGATCCGCTCCCGCCTCGAGTGCCGCGACGGCGTCATCGCCTTCGATCTCAGCGACCTCGAGCAGGAGGGCTACAACAAGTTCATCCCCTATTACTTCTGCCCCGACGGCGTCTACAGCATCGGCGTCAGCCGCAGCCAGTACCGCATGAAGATCTCGGTCGGCTCCAACCCCTGGCACACCGTTCCCAACATGGTGAACCTGGCGCAGGTGTGCGAGCGCTTCGGCGGCGGCGGCCACGCCCGCGTCGGCGCCATCTCCTTCGCCCCCGACCAGGCCGAGCGCGCCCGCGAGGTCGCCCGCGAGCTCGTCGTCGAACTCCGCGCCACTATGGCGCAAGGCGACGCCCAAGGTTAAGACGATGCCCAGCGACGACAATCTGCGCTACCCCATCGGCCGCTTCCAGCCGTCCGGGCCGCTCACCCCCGAGCGGCGCGCCGAGTTGGTCGAGGCGCTTGCCCACTTGCCCGGCCAAGTGCGCGCGCTGGTCGAGCCGCTGTCTTCCGTCCAACTCGGCTGCGCCTACCGCCCCGGCGGCTGGACCATCCGCCAGCTTGTGCATCACCTGCCCGACAGCCACCTGAACGCCTACCTGCGCATGAAGCTGGCGCTGACCGAGGACGCTCCCACGGTCAAGACCTACCGCGAGGATCTCTGGGCCGAGCTTCCCGACGTGGCCGCGGCCCCCGCCGCCGCTTCCCTCGCCCTGCTCGACGGCCTGCATCAGCGCTGGGCGACGCTGCTCCTCGCCCTGCCCCCCGCCGCCTTCGCCCGTACCTTCCTCCATCCCGAATGGGGCGCCGTTTCGCTCGACTTCGCCCTGCTCCAATACGCATGGCACGGCCGCCACCACCTGGCCCACATGCGCACTGCCCTGGCCGCCGCCGTCAATCGCGCACCGGGTTCCGCCAGCGCACCCCCGCAAACCGGCTGAAGTCGGCATCGGCGCTGTGAATCACGGCGCGGTGTTCCAGCGCCAGCGCGGCAAGCTGGGCGTCCGTGACCAAATTCCCGGCCGTTCCGCAGGCCTCCAGAAGCCCCAACGCCCGCTCCACGCTGCCGCGGTCCCCCGCCAGCACCCGCACCATCGGCCGCGCCAGCCAGCTACGAACCACCTCCGCGGCCTCGCCCACGGTCAGTGGCGCTTGAAACACCCGGGCCTGGGTGCCCAGGCGCACGAAGCCGAGCGCCACCGCCGGGGCTAGGCCCACCGCCTCGCTCCCGGACAGACACTCGCGCCACCAGCGCGCCGCGCGCTCATGGAAGGGTGAACCCTGGTTGTAGGCGTACAGCAACAGGTTGGTGTCGGGGACGATCATCGCTTCCGCCGCGCCGGGCGCGCCACCGTCCGCGCTTGCCGCCGTCGCTCGGCCGCCTCGGCGCCGCGCATCCGCGCTATCGCCGCCTCCACCTCCAACTCGTCCCCCAACTGGTTCAGCCGGCCGGGGTCCACCCCGGCCCGCAGCCCCATCGGCCGCGCCCGCACCACAAACGGCTCCAATGCCGCCGCCGGCCCCGCAAGGCCCGCGCGCAGCGCCTGGTTCAGGCTCTCTTTGAAGGACTTGCGGGTGCGGTGCATCTCCTCCTGCAGCAGCCGCTCCACGTCCTCGTCCAGCGTCACCGTGGTCCGCATAGAGGCATCATGATGCGCTACCCGCCCGCTGTCAAGATGCCACCGCCAAGCCCCAGCGGCTTGCGGGCGCCCGCTCTCGAGCGCGCCCCCACCCGTCTTCAGCCATCCCGTGGCAACAAGCGCGGCGCCCCCGCCAGCCGCACGCTCCCGAAATGCCCCAGATCCAGCGTTGCAATCGCTCCGGCGCCCAACCGTTCCGCGCAGGCCAGCACCAAGGCATCCACCAAGCCCATCTGCAAGTCCCGGTACTGCCGCTGCAGCGCGCCCGCCCGGGCCAAGTCCTCGTCCCCACCCCAGTCCACCGAAAACGCGCCTTGCGCCAAATCGGCCAGCCAGGCATCCTGCGCCCGCCCGCCGAGGTGGGCCGCCACCAGATAGTCCACCTCCGGCAGGATCGCCGCTGGCAGCACCCATCCCGCGCGATGGGCGCGATACAGCCGCAGCAGCGCCGCGTGTTGGCGCTCGTCCCCGTCGAGCAGCGCCAGGAGCGCCCCGGTGTCGCAGACGACGATCACGCCTCGCCCAGACCGCCCAGCAACTCCTCGCTGCGCTCGCCCAAGTCGGCGCGGCCGCTGCGGTACCGCCCCACGCTGCGCGGCAGCCCCCGCCGGCGCTGGCTGCGGGCAAACTCCGCCACCGCTTGCCGGATCAGCGCCGCCGGCGCCTGCCCCTGCGCCCGCGCCAACTGCTTCAGTTCGCGGTAGGCCTCAGCCTCCAAGTAGACGGTGGTCTTCACCACATATGGCTACCATATATGGCGAAGGAGCGCGCGGCAAGCGCAGACCACCCCGCCCGCGATCGGCGCCTCCCCGGCCCTCGCAGCCCGCGGGCGCCCGCCCCACGCCGGGCGCCCGCGGCCCATCCCCGCCGCCGTCCCACGCCCCATCCTCAGATGTCGTAGTAGAGCTGGAACTCGTAGGGATGCGGCCGCAGTCGCACCGCGTCCACCTCGTTCTTGCGCTTGTACTCAATCCAGGTGTGGATCACATCTTCGCTGAACACCTCGCCCTTCAGCAGGAACTCGTGGTCCTCCTCCAGCGCGTCCAGCGCGTCCTCGAGCGACCCCGGCAGCGACGGCACGTTCTTCAACTCCTCCGGGCTCAGGTCATAGATGTCCCGATCCAGCGGCTCGCCCGGGTCGGTGCGGTTCTCGATCCCGTCCATGCCCGCCAGCAGCAGCGCCGCAAAGCAGAGGTAGGGGTTGGCGCTCGGGTCCGGCGGCCGGAACTCCACCCGCTTCGCCTTCGGCGACGACGAGTACATCGGAATACGGCACGCCGCCGAGCGGTTGCGCCGCGAGTAGGCCAGGTTCACCGGCGCCTCATAGCCCGGCACCAGCCGCTTGTAGGAGTTCGTGGTCGGCGCCATGATCGCCGCCAGCGCCGGGGCGTGCTTCAGCAGCCCCCCGATGTAGTGCAGCGCCATCGGCGACAGCCCCGCGTACCCCTCGCCTGCAAACAACGACTTGCCCGCCTTCCACAGCGACTGGTGCACGTGCATGCCGCTGCCGTTGTCCCCGAAGATCGGCTTGGGCATAAAGGTCACCGTCTTGCCGTACTCGTTGGCCACGTTGCGCACGATGTACTTGTACTGCATCATGTGGTCGGCGCTCTTCAGCAGGGTGTCGAAGCGCAGGTCAATCTCCGCCTGTCCCCCCGCCGCCACCTCGTGGTGGTGGCACTCTACCGTCAGCCCCGCCGCCTGCATCTGCATCACCATCTCGGTGCGCAGGTCCTGGTAATGGTCGGTGGGCGGCACCGGAAAATACCCTTCCTTCTGCCGCGGCCGGTAGCCCAGGTTGTCGTTCTCCCGCCCCGAGTTCCAGCGCCCCTCGTCGGCGTCAATGTAATAGAAGCCGTGCTGCTCGCGCTGGTCGAAGCGGATGTTGTCGAAAATGAAAAACTCCGCCTCCGCGCCAAAGTTGGCCACGTCGGCAATGCCGGTCGAGGCCAGATAGGCCTCCGCCTTCTGCGCGATGTAGCGCGGGTCGCGGTCGTACTGCTGCCGCGTCAGCGGATCGGAGATGTTGCCGATCAGCACCAGCGTCGGCTCGCTGCAGAACGGGTCCAGCATGTGCCACGACGGGTCCGGCGTCAGCAGCATGTCGCTCTCGTGGATCGCCGCCCAGCCCCGGATGCTGGAGCCGTCCATGCCGAAGCCCTCCTCGAACGAGCTCTCCGACACTTGCGAGATGGGAAAGCTGACGTGGTGCCACAACCCCGGCAGGTCGGTGAAGCGGATGTCCACCATCTTCACTTCGTTCTTTTTGCAAAATTCCAGGATCTCTTTGGGCGTGGGCATGAACGGCTCCTTTGCGGCTAAACTAGGCAGTCAGATTAGCAAGCCCCGCCCGGGGGGGCCAATCAAACTTTTTTATTGGGGCTATGGATTTCGACCAGCTTCATGCGTTCCTTGAGGTTGCGCGGCTGAAGTCGTTCTCGCGGGCGGCGATCCAGTGCTTCCGCACCCAGCCAGCGATCAGCGCCCAGATCCGCCTGCTGGAGGAAGAGGTCGGCGCCCGCCTCTTCGACCGCAGCGGCGGCAAGGTCTCTCTCACCGAGGCCGGGCGGGTCTGGCATGAATTTGCCCTCAAGCTGCAGCGCCTCCGCCAGGAGGGCCTCCAAGCGGTGGGCGACCTCGACCACGCCCCGCGCGGCGAGCTCCAGATCGCCGCCAACGAGGGCAGTTGTCTGCACGTGCTGCCCGAGGTCTTCGCCGACTTCAAGCGCCAGCACCCCGCCGTCCAGGTCCGCATCCGCCGCGGCGAACACAACGACATCCTGGAGGCCGTGCTCGAAAACCGAGTGGACTTCGGCGTCGTCTCCCTTCCGGTGCGCGATCCCCGCCTCAAGGTCGTCCCCCTCCACCGCGACCAGATCCTGGTCGCGGTGGCGCCGCAGCATCCGCTCGCCCAGCGCCGCGACCCCATCTCCCCCGCCGAGTTGGTGGCCCACCCGCTGCTGCTGCCCCGCGCCGGCCAGACCCGCGAGGCCATCGAGGAACTGCTGGGCGGCCTCGGCCAGCCCCTCCAGGTCTCCATGGAGCTCGACAGCACCGAGCTGCTCAAGGGCTTCGCCGCCGCCGGCCTCGGCGTCGCCTTTGTCGCCCGCACCCTCGCCGCCGCCGAACAGCGCGCCGGCGAGCTCGCCCTGCTCCCCATTGCGGGCAAGAGCCTGCACCGCGACCTCGGCCTCATCTTCCGCCGCGACCGCGCCCTCGGCCGCGCCGCCCTCGCCTTTATTGATATCGCCGTCCGCTACGCCGCCAACGCCCCCGCCCTCTAGCTAGCCTGCGGCCGGCGCCTCGCGGTACAGCCCGTCAATCACCCCCCGGTAGTTATGCTCCACCGCCCGCCGCCGCACCTTGATCGTCGGCGTCAGCTCCCCGCTCGCCACCGTGAACTCGCCCGGCAGCAGCGCGAACTTCTTCAGCGTCTCAAACCGCGCCAGCCCCGCGTTCACCCGGTCCAGCTCGGCCTGGAATAGCGTCCGCACCCGCTCGTCGGCGCACGCCGCCCGCCGGTCGGCGCAGGCGCAGCCCGCCGCCGCCAGCGCCTCCCAGTTGGGCACCAGCAGCACCGAGGCGTAGTTGCGCCCGTCCCCCACCACCACCGCCTCCGCCACCAGCGCCGAGGCCTTCAGCTTCGCCTCGATCGGCTGCGGCGCGATGAACTTCCCCCCCGAGGTTTTGATCAGGTCCTTCTTGCGGTCGGTCAGGTAGAGAAACCCGTCCCCGTCCTGGAAGCCAATGTCGCCCGTCCGGAACCAGTCCCCTTCGAACGCCGCCGCCGTGTCCTCCGGCAAGTGATAGTAGCCGGAAAACACCGACGGGCCCCGCACCAGCAGCTCCCCATCCTCGGCGAAGCGCACCTCCAGATTGGGCAGCGGCCGCCCGATCGAGCCCGGCCGCCGTCCCCCCGGCCGGTTCAGCGCAATCACCGGCGAGGTCTCCGTCAGCCCGTAGCCCTCGTCCACCACCACCCCCAGCGACAGCAGGAACTCCGCCAGTTCCTTGCCCAGCGGCGCCCCCCCGCTGATGATCTTGTCCAACCTTCCCCCCAGCCGCGCCCGCAGCTTCCGCCCCACCAGCCCATCCGCCGCCGCCGCCCGCAGCCGCAGCCCCCAGGGAATCTGCGACGCCCGCGTCCCCGCCAAACGATAGGGCGCCATCTCTCGCCCCACCCCCTGCGCCCAGGCGAAGACCCGCTGTTGCAGCTTCGACTGGCTCGCCACCTTCGCCCGCACCCCCGCCGCCACCTTCTCGAACAGGCGCGGCACCGAGACCAAAAGCGTCGGCCGCACCTCCAACAGGTTCTCCGGCACCCGCTCCATGCTCTCGGCAAAAAAGGTGGCCTCGCCGTAGAGCATGTCCACATAGGCGATGTGGCGCTCGGTGATGTGCGCCAGCGGCAGGATGGAAAGCCGCCGCTCGAACTTGGCAAAGTGGAAATCGAGCGTCGAGACGTTGAGGTTGGCGCACAGGTTGGCGTGCGTCAGCGCCGCCCCCTTGGGCACGCCCGTGGTCCCGGAGGTGTAGAGCAGCGTCGCCACCCGCTCCCCCGGCGTGGCCGCCAGTTGGGCGTCAAACTCCGTCTCGCTCCCTCCCACCGCGCGCCGCACCCGCTCCGGCCAGCTCGCGTCCTCGAAGCACAGCACCCAGCGCAATGCCGGCAGCTCCGCCCGCACCGCCGCCACCTTCGCCGCCTGCGCCGCGGTGGAGACAAAGATCCCCACCGCGGCGCAGTCCCGCAAAATATAGGCGATCTGCTCCGCCGTCAGCGTGGGGTAGATGGGCACATCCACCACGCCCGCCGCCAAACAGGCGAAATCCGCCACCAGCCACTCCGGCCCGCTCTCCGCCAGAATGGCCACGTGCTCGCCCGGCGCCGCCTCCAACTGCGCCGCCAGTGCCCGCGCCTGCTGGTAAAACCCGCGCGCCGTCAGCGCCTCCCACCGTCCCCGGCGCTTGCCGCACACCCGCGGCTCGTCGCCCCGCCGCTTGCACCACAACAGCAGCTCGTTCAGCGAGGTCAGCCCGGGCGATTCCGGCGTCTTCCAGTGCGCGCGCGAGGCCATGCCCTAGCCGGCGATCGCCACCCAGTGGTCGTGGAAGTCCAGCCGCAACACCCGGTGCGCCAGCAGCGCCGCCCCCACTGTGCCCTCGAACATCCCGTCCGGCACGTGCACCCCGGGCGTGGCAAAGTACAGCGGCGCGTTGCGCGCCAGCGACCGGCCGCCAAATCCCTCGCTCGCCGCCCGCGCCCGCAGCATCGTCACCCCGCCGTCGGTGTAGGGAAAGAATTGCTTGCTCCCGCCCTGCGCCTCCTTCTCCAAATGCAGCTTCGCCACCGCCGTGGGATAGATCAGCATGCTGCCGCTATACAAGGTGTCAATCTGCGCCCGGATCGGCTGCCCGTTGACGCTGAAACCGCTCCCCACCACGATCGGCGGGCCGTACTGCCCAAAGGTGATCAATTGCAATTGTCCGCAGTTCCCCGCGCACGCCACTTCCGAGGTTAGCGGCGCCGACACCCGCAGTTGCTGGTGGGCATAGTCAATCTCCACCAGCCGGTCCTGGAATGCCGTATAGGCCAGGGTTCCGTCCGCCTTCGGCATCTCGTTTTTCTTCATATAGCTCGCCAAGTCGCTCACCGCAATGTGCAGGTCGCCCAGCGCCAGCCCCCCCAAGCGCAAATTGGGCAGCGTGCTGCGCTCGTAGCCCGCGACCGGCTTGCCGTTGCGGCCCAAAAGCGGCGTGGTCTTCAGCCCCAACCGCGTCGCCACGCCCGTGTCCACAATCGTTGCCTGATTGCCGGTGTCCAACAGCAGCCGCACCTGCTGCCCGTTGCCCAACTCCGCCTCCACACAGGGCAGGCCCTGGCAAAACTGCAGCGGCACAGTCGTCATTTTTGGTGTTTGGGCAAGTCCGGCGCCACACACGGCCACCAGCACCACCCCGATCTTGCGTAGTGCAAACTTCATTCTTGCAGTCTACCGCGACTTCCCCGCCCTCACCGCGCCGCCATCCCGGTTTGCTACCATACTCAAGTGACCACGGCATCCCATGCGATCGCGCCCGCCAAGGGCAAATTGGGCGTCCTCATTCCCGGCCTCGGCGCCGTCAGCACCACCTTCATCGCCGGCGTCGAAGCCATCCGCCATGGCCTCGCCAAACCCATCGGCTCGCTGACCCAAATGGGCCACATCCGCCTGGGCAAGCGCACCGACAAGCGCTCCCCCCTGATCAAGGAGTTCCTCCCCTTGGCCGGCCTCGACGACCTCGTCTTCGGCGGCTGGGACATTTACCACGACGACTGCTTCCAGGCCGCCAGCAACGCCCACGTGCTTGACAAAGACCTGCTCGCCCAGGTCCGCCCCCTGCTGTCTTCCATCCAGCCCATGCCCGCCGTGTTCGACAAGAACTACGTCAAGCGCCTCGACGGCCCCAACGTCAAGCAGGCCGCCACCAAGTGGGACTTGGCCCAGAAGCTGCGCGAGGACATCCGCAACTTCAAGGCCAGCCACGGCTGCGACCGCCTGGTCATGATCTGGTGCGGCTCCACCGAGGCCTTCCGCGCCCCCGGCCCCGTCCACGCCTCGCTCGAGGCCTTCGAGGCCGGCCTCAAGGCCAACCATCCCGACATCCCCCCCAGCATGATCTACGCCTTCGCCGCCCTCAGCGAGGGCGTGCCCTATGCCAACGGCGCCCCCAATCTCTCCAACGACATCGGCGCCCTGCTCGCCCTCTCCAAGAAAAACAACGCCCCCATCTGCGGCAAAGACTTCAAGACCGGCCAGACGCTGATGAAAACCATCCTGGCTCCCGGCCTCAAGGCCCGCATGCTCGGCCTCTCCGGCTGGTTCTCCACCAACATCCTCGGCAACCGCGACGGCGAAGTGCTCGACGACCCCGAGTCGTTCAAGTCCAAAGAGGAGTCCAAGCTCTCGGTGCTCGAACACATCCTCCAACCCGAGCTCTATCCCGACCTCTACCGCGACTTCTACCACAAGGTCCGCATCAACTACTACCCGCCCCGCGGCGACAACAAAGAGGGCTGGGACAATATCGATATTTTCGGCTGGCTCGGCTATCCCATGCAGATCAAGGTGGATTTCCTCTGCCGCGACTCCATTCTCGCCGCCCCCATCGTCCTCGACCTGGTGCTGCTCATGGACTTGGCCCAGCGCACCCCCTCGCTCCGCGGCCTCGGCATCCAGGAGTGGCTGTCGTTCTACTTCAAGAGCCCCCTCACCCCGCCCGGCCTCTACCCCGAGCATGACCTGTTCATTCAGTTGATGAAGCTGAAAAACACCATGCGCCACATCCAGGGCGAAGAGATGATCACCCACCTCGGCCTCGAGTACTACGACTAGTCCGCTTCTTGCCCTCGCCGCGCGTCGCGAGACGACTTCGCGCCCGCCACGACCTCGTACGAGGCCCGCGCGGCGAGCGGGTCTCGCGCGCCCCGAAAGGGCGGAACGACAGATTCGCCGCGGGCTGCTAGTCCACTCCCTATCGGTCTCGTTCGCCTTGTCTCCGCCCTCCCGCCGCTCCTTCGAGCTCCCTCGCATTTCCCAATGTGGGAAAAATGAAGCACGGGGCTCTCGGCGGCGCGCGGCGCCCTCCCTTCCCCCCCCGCCCCAATCGGGTGACTAAGCCCTTAGCCAGTAATGCCCACGCCCACTGGCACTCCCACAACTGCACCGCCTCCAGGTTTTACCAAAATCACGATTTCCTGCCCGAGGTTTACCGAAATCCACAAAGCGAAAAAGGCAGGCTTTTTCGCTTGACATCTCGATCCTGACGTTTCATCTTGGCTACGGATAGCAGATAGGCCCCGCACGCCCGGCTGGCATCGTAAATCGCGAGGCCGCAAGAACGCAGGAGAACCAACCATTATGAAGCTTTGTCGCGTTCTCGCCCCCATTGCCCTTGTCGCCACGGCGCTGCTCCTGGCCTCCGCCGCCTGGAGCCAGACATCTTCCGGCAATGTGGTCGGCACCGTAACCGACCCGCAGCACGCCGCCATTCCCGGCGCTTCGATCCTGGTCACCAACATCAGCACCGGGGTCACCAGCCGCGGCGCCACTGACAAGGACGGACACTTCCAGGTTCTCAATCTGCCTATCGGCAGCTACAACGTCACCGTGGACCATCCCGGTTTCCAGAAAACCACCACGCAGGCGCAAACTTTGCAGATCAATCAGACGGTCAGCTTCGATATCGCCATGAAGCTGGGCTCCGCCAGCCAGTCGGTCACCGTCGAGGCCGCCGTCTCCGGCGTCGAGACCGAAAACGCCACCATCGGCGCCACCGTCACCGGCAGCGCCATCCATGACCTCCCGCTCAACGGCCGCAACGTGCTCGATCTCGCCCGTTTGCAGCCCGGCGTCACCCCCGCCAACGGCGCCGTCGGCGGCATTAGCATCGCCGGTGGCCGCCCCGACTCGGTCACCTACCTGCTCGATGGCGGCATGAACAATGATCTGCTTAGCAACGCCGTGGTGTTCAATCCCAACCCCGACACCATCGCCGAGTTCCGCCTGCTCTCCAGCGACTACACCGCCGAGTACGGCCGCAGCGGCGCCGGCGTGATCAGCGTGGTCACCAAGTCCGGCACCAACCAGCTCCACGGCAGCGCCTTCGATTTCTTGCGTAACGACGCCCTCAACGCCAACAATTTCTTCAACAACGTCAACGGCGTGAAGCGCGACATCCTTAAGCGCAACCAGTTCGGCGCCACCCTCGGCGGCCCCATCACCATTCCCGGCGTCGTCCACGGCACCGACAAGCTCTTTTTCTTCGTCGGCTACCAGGGCCAACGCCAGACTGCCGTCCAGACCAGGAATCAAACCCCGACCATGACCCCGGCCGAGATCACCGGCGACTTCTCCAAATCCAACCCCGACGGCAGCGGCACCCCCGACCCCAACGTCGCCGCCTTCCTCAAGGCCAACCCTTTCTTCCAGGCCGACCCCACCAAGCAGCAGCAGGCCATCATCGATCCCACCACCATCAATCCCGCCACTGCCAAGTACCTCGCCCTCGGCCTGCTCCCGACCTCGCCCACCGGCCTGCTCAACTTCGGCGGCTCCGCCACCAGCAACAACAACCAGATCACCACCCGCGTGGACTACGCCCCCACCGCCAGCGACAAATTCTCGCTTACCGTCGGCGGCACCCGCGGCCTGACCCTCAACCCCTTCGCCAATGCCAACGTACCCGGTTTCCCCGATACCACCGCCAGCAACAACTACTACGTTGGCCTCTCCCACCTCCACACGTTCTCGCCGGACCTGCTCAACGAGTTCCATTTCACCGTCCAACGCAACAACTCCCTGCAATCCAAGCCGGCGGCGACCCTGCCCGGCCCGGCCGCCCTGGGCTTTGGCGTGACCCCCGACCTGCCGATTGCTCCGCCCAACCTGGACTTCGACACCGGCCTGTCGTTGGGGTTCAGCATCCAAGGCCCCAGCAACCTCGTCGGCACCACCTGGGTCTACACCGACGCCGTTACCTGGGTGCACGGCCGCAACACCTGGAAGATAGGCGGCGGTTTCTCCGCCTACCAGCAGAACATGGCCTTTGACTTCCTCGGCAACTCCGACTTCTCCTTCTCCGGCAGCCCCGCCAGCACCGGCAACACCTACGCCGATTTCCTGCTCGGCATCCCCAACTTCCTCAGCCAGGGCCCCAACGCCCCCTCCAATATCCGGCAAAAGTCCACCTACGGCTTCCTGCAGGACGACTGGCGCGCCACCAACAATCTCA
>Ga0307373_10013384_pt1 | contig 11479 bp, 7 predicted proteins | sample OX2MG_FD_202534 | JGI IMG/M metagenome (GOLD analysis project Ga0307373, IMG submission 202534) | Soil microbial communities from Risofladan, Vaasa, Finland - OX-2 | ecosystem: Environmental > Terrestrial > Soil > Coastal area > Acid sulfate soil | place: Finland: Risofladan, Vaasa | collected... | reverse complement strand
GATATTGGCCTGCAGCGAGGACAGCGTCGAGTTCGCCGTCGTCTCCAGGTACTTCTCGGCCAGCTCGGCGGCGGCCACCTTCTCCCGGTTGATCGCCGCCTGCTTGACCGTGGTGTCGACGAGGTAGCTGCTCGACACCAGGACGATGAGGAGCACCGACAGCGACAGCATGACCTCGACGAGGCCGAAACCGTCGTCTCCACGCTCGGACTGTCGACCCTCCCGTGCCATGCCTCGTCCTCCCTGCTCCCCGGCCGCCGCCCGGGGAGCCTGCCCGCGTGCCCAGGGTCGCGACGGCGACACCGGTGGCGGTCCGGTGGTCCCCGGCGCGTGCCCGCCGCAACGTCTGCGCAAAGCTGGGCGCGCCTGGCGCGTCGGCCCTGGAGCACCGACGTTCATCGACCGCGACCCGTTCTCGCCACCTTGCGAAGATCGACACCTTCGGGGTCGAACTTGACGGCCGCGTCGTTGAAGTGGCCGACTCCCCGGTTCCAGGACCTCGACGCCGCCGCTGCCGCGAGCGGCCGGGTCGGTACCTAGGCTCGCGTGGGCCAGGGATCGTCGTAGTCGGACGTGCTGTAGCGCGCCTGGGAGTGCTTCCAGGATTCGGCGCTACCGGTCCGAGGCGCCTCCATGATCAGGACTCCCTTGCCGCCCCCGTGCCGAGGCAGGTGGAGACCGAACCGACCGAGCGTTTGCTTCAGTTGCATGGCGAGTCCCTCGTGATCCGCTGTCGGAACCCTCCGGCACTCGGACGCCGTCGGTGACGAGTGTCCTCAGCCGGAGGCTTGTGTTTTGCTGCCGTCTACGTCCCCATAAGTCGGCACTATGAGTGGCGTAGCTTGAGATCTACGACCACGTATTGTGGTAACAGAGGGGAATCCGGCAGACGCGATGCCCGAGTTGACGCCCAGTCAGCGGGACGAGCGCGCCGTCAGCCCGAGATGCGCCGTCAGCCCGAGATGCGCCGTCAGCCCGAGATGCGCCGCGCCGCCACCTCGGGCAGGGCGAGCTCGGCACCCCGGCGCGGCGGGTCCAGCGCCACCAGGACGAACTCCCGGCGCTCGCCTCGCTCGATCACCTCGCGGGCACCGCGCGGCGGGGGCGTCCCCAAACCCGCGAGCGGGACATAACACAGCATCGCGTCGACATCGACCATGGCGCCGTGCGACACGAACGACGACACCGTCCCCTCCACCGTCGAGCCGACCGGATGCTCGGTGACGAACGTCAGGAAGGTGAGTGGGTCGTTGACGGCGGGCGGCGGCTCGGCGCGCCGACGGGTCGGGGTTGCGCCGGGTGTGGAACCGCCAGGGTGGGGCGGGGCGATCGCCTCGGTCGTGGCCACGTCGATGGCGGCCCGTACGTCCGGGCCCGATGCGCGCCGTCCGCGGCGTCGTCGACCCCGGGTGGCCGGCTGGCCGGGCTCGCCGCCAACGGCGTCCGCGGATATCTCGACCTCGCTCCCCCCGGCGGTGCCGGACCTGGCGCCCCCAGCGCCCGCCGTGCTCCCGGCCTTCTTGCCTCGGGCCGACCGGCCGGCCGTGCCGGCCGTGGCCACCTTGTCGCTCTCGGCCGCCCTAGCCGACTTCTCGGTCTTGGCAGCCTTCTCGGTCTTGGCCGCCTTCTCGGTCTTGGCAGCCCTACCCGACTTCTCGGTCTTGGCAGCCTTCTCGGTCTTGGCCGCCTTCTCGGTCTTGGCAGCCTTCTCGGTCTTGGCAGCCCGCTCGGTCTTGGCCGCCTTGCCCGCCTTCGCGGGTGGCTCGGCACCGGGAGTCTCGCCTGCCTCTACCACGGTGGCCGCGCCGGCCTTGGAGGACCTGCGCGACCTCCTCTTCGGCGCGGTCCCTTCGCCCGACGTCAGTTCGTCGGTCACCTCGGCCATGACCGAGGTGACCGCGTCGGTCGCCGTCGACGACCGGGTGGCCCTGCCCGCCGTTGCGGCCTTCGCCGCCCTCGGCTCCCTGGTGGCTTTGGCGGCCTTGGTCGACCCCGCTGCCAGCGAGGCGCGGCTTCGCGCCCCGCGCACCGGGCTCCGCGGCGTGAAGATCCACCCGGCACCGGGGACCGGCTTCCCGCCGATGAGGCGGCCTTCGTCGAAGAGCCATGGGTGCTCGGCGTGGAATTCCTGGAAGGAGTCGTTGGAGAGCACCTGTCCGCCGACCCGCTCGGCGACCCGGAGGAGGAAGGCGTCTCCCCGTCCCACCGCCCCGGCCGGCGGGGACACCAGCTCGGCATGGGCCACGGCCTCGTCGAACGCCTTGCGCTCGGCCGGGTCGATCCGGTGGCCGAACGTGGCGTCCACCACGACGATCATCTCGCTACCCGGGAATTCCGCCTGGAACTGCCGGACCGCCTGGTCGAGTTGCTCGAGACTGGGCACGGACCTGCCCTCGGTGGCGATATTCGATCCGTCGACGACGACGTATTCGTGGTCCATGCGGGTCCCAGTCAACCATCCCGCGGGGTCGATCGGTCCGACCCTCGCCGGCCCGACCGACCCGACCGGCTCGACGATCACCGGCCCGACCCTGCCGGACCGTCACGGCTCGGCCGCCTCGACCTCTTCGAGCTCGACCGCCTCGACACTTCGGGCCCGACCGCACCGGCGGTGGCCGCGGTCGGGCCACCCCGTCCCTGCCACGCCTGCCGCCCATAGGATGCGGACCATGGCCGGCGACCTGGCAGGAGAAGTCGCAGAGCTCCTGCAGACGATGATCCGCAACGCCTGTGTCAACGACGGCACGCCGACGTCAGGGCACGAGCAGCGCAACGCCGACGTCCTGCGCAGCCTCCTCGAAGGCCGCGGGCTCGACATGGAGGTCTACGAGCCGCTCGCCGGCCGCACCTCCGTGGTGGCGCGGATCGAAGGCAGGGACCGCAACGCCCCGACCCTCGCCCTGCTCGGCCACACCGACGTGGTCCCGGCGAACCCCGAAGACTGGAGCCACGACCCGTTCGGCGGCGAGATCATCGACGGCGAGGTGTGGGGCCGCGGCGCGGTGGACATGCTGAACCTGACCGCCTCCATGGCGGTGGCGGTCCGCCACGTCGCCGACGAGGGCTTCCGGCCCGACGGTGACCTCGTCTTCATCGGAGTGGCCGACGAGGAGGCCCTGGGGAGCCACGGCGCCCAGTGGCTCACCGAGCGCGTCCCCGACGACGTGCGAGCCGACTACCTCATCACCGAGGCCGGTGGGTTCCCCATGGCCAGCCCCGACGGCGTCCGCCTCCCGGTCATCACCGGGGAGAAGGGCGCGTTCTGGTGCACCATCACCGTGCGGGGCACCCCCGGGCACGCGTCGCAGCCGCTGCGGACCGACAACGCGCTGGTAAAGGCGGCCGAGGTGGTGCGACGGCTCGCCGCGCACGAGACGCCCGCCGACATCCACGACGCCTGGCGCCGCTTCGTGGAGGGCATCGGCCTCCCCGCCGAATTCTCGGGGCCCCTGCTCGACCCCGACCGGATCGGCGAGTTCTGTGAGACGCTGCCGGCTCTGGGCCTCGCCCGCCAGGCCCACGCCTGCACCCACACCACCATGGCCCCCACGGTCATGCAGGCCGGGACCAAGGTGAACGTCATCCCCGACCGCGTCAGCCTGCAGGTCGACATCCGGACGCTCCCGGGGTGGGGGCAGGAGCGGGTCGAAGCCATGCTCCACGACGCGCTCGGCGACCTCGCCGACGATGTCGAGCTGACCTGGCACGCCATGGACGTCTCCACCACATCGCCCACCGACACCCCGCTGTGGGACGCCCTCGAACGCGTGGCGCGCCAGTCGTACCCCGATGCGCGCTGCGTGCCGTTCCTCACCGTGGGCGCCACCGACGCCCGCTTCTTCCGGCGGATGGGCACGGTTGCCTACGGGTTCGGCCTGTTCAGCGAGCACCTCTCCTTCGAGCAGTACGCGGCGATGTTCCACGGCGTCGACGAGCGGGTCGACGTGGCCTCGCTGGGCCTGTCCGCGAAGCTGTGGGACGGGCTGGTCCGGGAATCCCTGCGGTGAGCGCGTCGGGCGCACCCGCGCCGGCGCCCGTCACCGCCGTGCTGTTCGACTTCGGCGGCGTCATCACCGACAGCCCGTTCGATGCCTTCGAGCGTTACGAGCGGGAGCACGGCCTGCCGGTCGGGTTCATCCGGCAGGTGAACACCACCAACCACCTGGACAACGCATGGGCCCGCCTCGAGCGCAACGAGGTCCAGTTCGACGAGTTCTGCGACGCGTTCGAAGCCGAGGCCGAGCTCGCCGGTGGCCGCATCGACGCCCGCGAGCTCTTCGCCATGTTCACAGGGGCCCTGCGCCCCGAGATGGTGGAAGCGGTCGACCGGTGCCGGCGCCACTTCACGACGGGACTCCTCACCAACAACTTCGTGACGCCCCTGGCCGCGTCGCGCCCGGCGCGATTCGCCGAGGTGCTCGCCATGTTCGACGTGATCGTCGAATCCTCGGTCGTCGGGGTGAGGAAGCCCGATGAGCGCTTCTACCTGTTGGCGTGCGAGCTGCTGGACATCGAGCCCGGCGAGGCGGTGTTCCTCGACGACCTCGGCGTCAACCTGAAGCCCGCCCGGGCGCTCGGCATGGCCACCATCAAGGTCACCGACACCGAGCGTGCGATCGTGGAGCTCGAAGGCCTCGTCGGCATCCCCCTGCGCCGACATTCGCGGCCACGGCGGTGACGACGCAGGGTACGGCGATGCTGACCTGCACGACTCCGCACCCCGATCGGGCATAGCCTCACCCGGCGTGGGTGTCGTCGACCGGTTCTCGCGCAGGAGGCGGGCGGCGGACGCGATGCCCGGTCCGCTGCCACTGCCAGCCGGTCCGGTCTCCAACGGCGAGTTCATCCCATCGGCTGCGGGCCCCCGAGATCGGGCCGTCGACGATCTCATCCGTTCGGCGATCGACGAATCGGCCCGTCGGCTCAACGTCGACCGTCGCCGCTTCCTGCAGGGTGCGGGCGCGGTGGCCGCGTCACTGGCCGCCTTCGAGCTGACGGGTTGCTCAGGCCCTGGGCCGACGCGTTCGTCAGGGAGGACCACGGGCGGCACGGGCGGCACCTTCGCCGTTCCGAGCCCCGCCGACACCGCCGCATGCCAGGAGGCGCTGGCGGCCGGCGACGAGTTCATCTTCGACGTACACACCCATCACGTCATCCCGAGCGGCCCGTGGGTCCAGAACGCGCCCGAGACGGTCGGCCTGATCCTGGGGATGCTTCCGCCCGGGTGCACCGACAACCCCCGGCTCGATTGCGTCGACCGGGCGACGTACCTGCACGACCTCTTCCTGTCGAGCGACACGACCGTGGCGATGTTGAGCGACGTCCCCAACTCGGGCGACGCGACGGCACCCGTGCCGTTCCCCGATGCGCTGGGCACCCAACGGATCACCGCCGGCTTCACCGGCGGGGGCGCGAGCCGCCTCCTGGTGCAGAACGTCATCGCCCCCAACGTCGGCCCCCTGGGCGCCACGCTCGACGAGATGTCGGGTGCCGTGCAGGCAGGCCCTCCTGCCGCGTTCAAGGTGTACACGGCCTGGAGTCCCACCGCCCGCGGATTCTCCTTGGAGGACCCGTCTATCGGCCTACCCACCGTCCAGCACGCCCACGATCTGGGCGTGAAGGTCTTCGTCGCCCACAAGGGGCTCCCCCTCGTGAACTTCGACCCTGCCTTCAACCACCCCGACGACATCGTGGCTGTCTCACGCCAGTTTCCCGACATGGACTTCGTCGTGTACCACGCCGCCTGGGAGCCGTCCCACGTCGAGGGGCCATACGACGCCATCGCGCCCGTCGGCATCGACAGCCTGCTCGCCGCACTCGATCGCCACAACGTGCCGCCCGACGACAACATCTGGGTGGACACCGCGACGATGTGGCGCCAGCTCCTGACCCAGCCCGACCAGGCCGCGCACGCACTGGGGAAGCTGTTGCGCCGTGTCGGTACGGGCCGGGTCATGTGGGGGACCGACGCGATCTGGTACGGCAGCCCGCAACCACAGATCATGGCCATGCGCGCCTTCCGGATCAGCGCCGAGTTCCAGGACCGCTACCACTACCCGGCGCTGACGGACGAGGTGAAGGCCGGTGTCTTCGGGCTGAACGCGGCCCGCCTCTTCGGCGTCGACCCCACCGCGACCCGTTGCGGGCTCACGACCGACCCCCTGACGGCGAACGTCGAGGAGTCCGCCCAGTTGCGCGGCGACGGCGCCATCCCCTCGGCATGGACTCCCCGGGGGCCGACCACCCGTCGGGACGTCCTGGGCTGGCTGGCCTCACCCACCACGAAGTGGGTGCCCACGTAAGGGACCGCCGATCGGCGCGTCGGCACCCGCTGCCGGCGTCAGGCGAAGGCGCGGACGAGGATGTCCTCCTGCTCCAGGTGGTGCAGTGCCGCGCTCCCCGTGGCCGGGCTCGCCGACTCCGCCCGGCTGACATGGGTCAGGACGAAGCGCTCCCGCAGGAGCCGGTGCAGTCGCCCGTGGACGAACGACCACGCCCCCATGTTCTCAGGCTCCTCCTGCACCCAGACAACCTCGTTCGCGGCCGGGTACCGGTCCATCACCGCGGCCAGCTCCCGCTCGGGCCAGGGAAAGAGCTGCTCGACGCGCACGACGGCGACGGCCGCGGGGTCGACGCCAGGGACAGGGAGCCCCGCCTCGCCACCGGTCAGCGCCTCGCGGCGGGCCATGGCGTCGAAGGCCACCTTGCCCGAGCACAGCAGGACCCGCCGCACCGCACCGGGCTCGACCGGTCGCGCCACCGCCGGAGCACCCCGGCCACCGGTCGCGGCCGGGTCGTCGACGACCTCGGCGAACGAGCCCACCGTGAGATCGTCCATGGCCGAGCGCGAGGCGCGGGCCCGGAGCAGCGACTTGGGCGTGAACACGACCAGCGGCCGGTGGCCGATGCCCCGCACCTGGGAGCGCAGCAGATGGAAGTACTGCGCCGCGGTGGTGGGCTGGGTCAGGCGCATGTTGTCGCGCGCGCACAGGGTGAGGAAGCGCTCGATGCGCGCCGAGGAGTGTTCCGGGCCCTGGCCCTCGTACCCGTGCGGGAGCAACAGCACGAGGCCCGACCGTTGTGCCCACTTGTCCTCGGCGGCGACGAAGAAGTTGTCGATGATGATCTGCGCCCCGTTGGCGAAATCGCCGAACTGCGCCTCCCATGCCACCAGCGCCTCGGGGGACGCCACGGAGTAGCCGTACTCGAACCCCACGGCGGCGTACTCCGACAGCAGCGAGTCGTAGACCCCGAAGTGCCCGATCCCCTCCCCCGGCAGGTGCGCCAGGGGGACGCGCTCCTCCCCGGTGTGGTAGTCGACGAGCACGGCGTGGCGCTGGCTGAAGGTCCCCCGCCGCGTGTCCTGGCCCGACAGCCGGACGTCGGTGCCCTCGAGGAGGATGGAGCCCAGGGCCAGCGCCTCGCCGAGGGCCCAGTCGACCTCGCCGCCGGCCACCATCTGGGCCCGTTGCCCGAATTGGCGCAGCAGCTTGGGATGCACCGTGAACCCCTCGGGCACCGCCGTGGCCGCGGCCACCAGGCGCTCGAGCTCGTCGCGGGCGACCCCCGTCGGCACCGCGGCCGGGGGCTCGACGGGTGCGGCGGGCGTCGGCAGCGCCGTGGGGTGCGGGGGTGCGGCCTGGCGGGTCTCGTCGAGCGCCACCTGCAGCCGGGTCTGGAAGTCCTCGAGCGCCCGCTCGGCCTCGTCGAGCGTGATGTCGCCCCGGCGCACCAGCGACTCGGTGTAGAGCTTGCGCACCGAACGGGTGCCTTCGATGATGGCGTACATGCGCGGCTGGGTGTAGCTGGGGTCGTCACCTTCGTTGTGCCCGTGGCGCCGGTAGCACACGATGTCGATGACGACATCCTTGTGGAACGCCTGCCGGAAGCCGAACGCCAGCCGCGCGGCGCGCATGCAGGCCTCGGGGTCGTCGCCGTTCACGTGGAACACGGGGGCCTGCACCATCTTGGCCACGTCGGTCGGGTACACCGACGACCGCGCCGACTCCGGAGCGGTGGTGAACCCCAGCTGGTTGTTCACGACGACGTGGACGGTGCCGCCGGTGCGGTACCCGGTGAGCTGCGACAGCTCGAGCGTCTCGGCGACCACCCCCTGGCCCGCGAAGGCGGCGTCGCCGTGGACGAGCACCGACAGCACGTCGAAGCACCGGTCTCCACCGAGCATGTCCTGCTTGGCCCGGGCCATGCCCTCGACCACGGGGTCGACGGCCTCGAGGTGCGACGGGTTGGATGCCAGCGTCACGGGGATCTCGGCGCTCGACCGCCCCACGAACTTGCCCGTGGCCCCCTTGTGGTACTTCACGTCGCCCGTTCCCTGGACCGAATTGGGATCGAGGTCGCCCTCGAATTCGCGGAAGATCTCCCCGTACGACTTGCCCACGATGTTGACCAGGACGTTCAGCCGTCCCCGGTGGGCCATGCCCAGCACCGCCTCGCTCAGGCCCGCCTCGGCTGCCTCGTCGAGGACGGTGTCGAGCAGGACGATGGTGGACTCGGCGCCCTCCAACCCGAACCGCTTCTGCCCCACGTAGCGCGTGTGGAGGAACCGCTCGAAGGCTTCGGCGGCGTTGAGCCGGTCGAGGACGTGGCGCTGCTCGGCAGGGTCGAGGGAGGCGGGGACGCCCTCGAGGTGCTGCTGGATCCACTGCTTCTCCTCGGGATCCTGGATGTGCATGTACTCGACGCCGAGCGTGCGGCAATAGGCATCGCGCAGGATGTCGAGCGCCTCGCCGAGGGTGAGGGTGTCCCGCCCGGCCAGCCCGTCGACCACGAACTCGCGGTCGAGGTCCCACAGGGTGAGCCCGTAGGTGGTGGGGTCCAGCTCGGGGTGCAGGGGCCGGGCCTCGGCGGACAGCGGGTCGAGGTCGGCGATGAGGTGCCCGCGCACCCGGTACATGTTGATGAGGCTCTGGACGTGGACCTGCTTCACCAGACGCCGGTACTCACCGTCCCCGGCGTTGACGTCGGGCTGCCAGCGCACCGGCTCGTAGGGCACGTCCATGGCCGAGAACACCGACTCGTAGAAGCCGTGCCCGCCGGTGAGGCAGTCGGCCACGTACGCCAGGAAGAGCCCGGATTCCGCCCCCTGGATGATGCGGTGGTCGTAGGTCGACGTCAGCGTGACCACCGGGCCCACACCGAGCTCGGCCAGGCTGCGCGGGTCCGCCGCCTGGTACTCGGCGGGGTACCCGAGGGCCCCGACCCCGACGATGGCGCCCTGGCCGGGCATCAGCCTCGGCACCGATTGCACCGTCCCGAGGGTTCCCGGGTTCGTGAGGGTGACCGTGGCCCCGGCGAAGTCGTCGGGGCTCGCCTTGGCGGTATGGACCTTGCGCACGAGGTCCTCGTAGGCCATGACGAAGCCCCGGAAGTCGAGCACCTCGGCACCGCGCACGACGGGGACCATCAGCGTGCGCGTCCCGTCCGACTTGGCCACGTCCACCGCCAGCCCGAGGCCCACGTGGTCGTGGCGCGCCACGCCCGGTGTGCCCTTGCCGTCGGCATCGGGGACGAACCCGGCGTTGAGCGTGGGCACCGCCTCGAGCCCGCGGACGACGGCGAAGCCGATCAGGTGCGTGAAGCTCACCTTCCCCCCGGACGTGCGCGCCAGATGCCGGTTGAGCACGGCCCGGTTGACCTCGAGGAGCTTGGCGGGGACGGTGCGCACGCTCGTGGCGGTGGGGACCGACAGCGACGCCTCCATGTTCTTGGCGATGCGGGCCGCCGCCCCACGCAACGCAGAAGTGGCGTGACCGTCGTCGGTGCGAGGCCCGGGAGCGGCCGCCGGCGCCTGGCCTGTCGGCGCCGTCGTCGGCGGGGACGCCGCCGGGGCCGGTGCAGCCGGGGCCGGTGCCGCCGGGGCCGGGGCCGCCGACGTCGGGTGCGCCGGAGCCGGTGCGGTCGCCGCCAGCGTGGCACCCCCCACCGGCACGTAGTCGGCGAAGAACTCCCGCCAGCTCTCGCTCACCGACGACGGGTCGCTGCGGTACTGCTCGTACATGTCGTCGACCAGCCAGGCGTTGGGGCCGAAGGCACCTCCGGCGGCGGGGCTCGTGACGCTGACCTGGTCTTCGGACATCCATGTCGATCCTACCGGGACCCCTCGCAGCCAACCCCCGGTGGCGCTGTAGCCTTCGCGACCGTGCGCGACGGCGTCACGGGCGTCGGCTCGACCCCTGGAGCGGTGATCACGCCGCTCGCGGAGCGAACCGAGCGGTCCGGGTGGCGGCGGCCCCGGTGACGGGGACCGCGCCCGGGGGCCTCCATGTGGTCGAGCACGGCCTCGACGCCCACGCCGCCGGGCTGCCGACGGTGGTCCTGGTGCACGGCTCGCTCGACCGCGGTGCCAGCTTCGCCCGCGTCGTGCGCCGACTGGAGGGCATCCACGTCGTCACCTACGACCGGCGCGGCTACCACCATTCGCGGGCCATGCCCCTGGCCCGGTCCCTGGCGGCGCACGTCGCCGACCTCGTGGCGCTGGTGGGCGACGGGCCGGCCGTGGTGGTGGGCCACTCCTACGGCGGCGACGTCGCCATCGGTGCCGCCCTCGAGGCCCCTGACGCCGTGCGCGCCGTCGGCGCCTTCGAGCCGCCCCTGCCCTGGATGCCGTGGTGGCCCCGGCGCACCGCCTCGAGCATCACCGGCGAGGACCCCGCCACCTTCGCGGAAGGCTTCTTCCGGCGCGTGGTGGGCGACGCCGGCTGGGACCGGCTGACCGACCAGGCCCGCGCCGCCCGGCGGGCCGACGGCCCCGCGCTGGTCGCCGAGCTCGCCGACCTCCGTCGCCACCGGTCCCCGCTCGACCTCTCTCGCCTGCACGCTCCGCTCGTGCTCGGGCGAGGCGGCCGGTCGGTGCCGCACCACCGGCGGGCGATCGACGCGCTCGTCGAGCTCGTGCCCGACGCCGACGTCGTGGAGATCCCGGGGTCGGCACACGGCGCCCCGCTGAGCCATCCCGACGCCTTCGCCGCCTTCGTGCGGCGGGTGGTGGAGCGGGCCGGCATCCCGCCGGCCAGGTAGGCGCGGTCGCCTCGACGCCGACCTGTGTGCCCGGAGGGGGCGGCGGCGCGTGCGGTGGGGGGCGACGCGACGCGTCAGGCGGGGGGAGGCGTCAGGCCGGGACGCGCGACTGGGCCCACGACCGGTCGCCCTCGACGTCGACGTCGTGGGGCAGCCCGAGGACGCGCTCGGCGATGATGTTGCGCTGCACCTCCGACGTCCCGCCGCCGATGGTGAGCGCCCGAGAGAACAGATAGCCCTTGGCCCACGCCGACGACGGCCAGCCCGACGCCTCGCCCGTCTCGTCTGCCCCGGGTTGCGTGGCCCCCGGTGCCCGGCGCAGCTGCGCGAGCCCTTCGGCCGGACCGCCGTCCGCCAGCTGCCCGTGCATCCCGGCGAGTCCCTTGGCCAGCTCCATGACGTGCTGGCCGTGGTCGTCGGCGAGCGCTTTGCGCACCGA
>Ga0307373_10013383_pt1 | contig 11479 bp, 8 predicted proteins | sample OX2MG_FD_202534 | JGI IMG/M metagenome (GOLD analysis project Ga0307373, IMG submission 202534) | Soil microbial communities from Risofladan, Vaasa, Finland - OX-2 | ecosystem: Environmental > Terrestrial > Soil > Coastal area > Acid sulfate soil | place: Finland: Risofladan, Vaasa | collected... | reverse complement strand
ATGGCGAGCCTCATGCTCGCCGGTGCGCTGGCACTCTGCGCCACCCTGCTCCACCACCCGGAGGTGAGCGTGGCATTCGTCGCCCCCGCGATTCTGGCCGCCATCGCCCTCGCCCGGCCGACGCAGGTCATGATCGGGCTGGTCGGTGTCTCCCTCGCCGTGGAGATGCTGATTCCGATCCAGACCGGGGGTGGCCGCATCGGCGACTGGGATCTGCACTACCAGCTCAGCCGGGCGTATGCCGGGCTCGCGTCGACCGTCGGTCTGACGGATCTCCGTCAGCGAACGCCGCTGTTCGATGCCCTGGCGGGCGGTGTGCTGGTCTGGGGGAAGTCGTACTGGGTCTTTCAGATCGTCAGCGTGCTCCTCAACTCCCTCTGGCTCTGGCCCGCGCAGCGCCTGATCCAGATCCTCGGCGCGAGCCCGCGGCGTCTGCTCGTGGTGGGGCTGACCCCGATGATCATCATCTACTCCGTCTACACGTGGCCCTGGGGCTTCGTCTCGTTCTTCGTGCTGGCGGCGATCTGCGCGGCACTTTCGAGAGGTCGCGTCGCGGCGATCACGATCGGGATCGGGCTCGCGGGCGCCCTGCTCACCCACATCGGCGCGATCGGCCTTGCCGCAGGCCTCGGGTTGTGGGTGCTGTTCCGTCGAACGGACTGGAAGCTGACGGTCGGTGCCGGCGTGGTCGGCTCCTGCCTCATCGCGCCATGGGCGGCGTTCACGCACACCCTGTCTCCGAGCGTGCTGTGGCAGGGATCGATTCCCGCTCAGTACGCCGGTTCGGTGGGTCAGTGGTTGCTGAGCCGGCCCGTGCTCCTGGTCTCGACCTTCTGGGGCATCCCGCCGCTACGTCTGGGCACGCCGCTGCTGGACGCGGTGATCTCGCTGTTCTTCTTCTCGACAACCGCGGCGCTGCTGCCCGTGCTCCTGGTGGGGCGCCGGTGGCCACGCCCGCCTCCGCCGGCGGTGTGGGCAATCGTCGGTGGCGTCGTCGCCGGCATGCTCCTCCTGCCCACGAACACGTCCCGCTCCGGGCTGGCCGAGACCATGTTCACGGCGGACATCGCCCTGGTCATCGCCGGCGTCGCGCGGCTCTCACGAGAGCAGGCGCGAACGCTCGGCGTCATCACCGCCGGGCTCGCCGCCCTTGCGGTCACGGCGCTCGTCTGGCGCTCTGAGATCGTCGTGCCGGGCGATCCGAATCTCACCTACAGGGTCGCCCAGACCCTGGAGTTCTTCGTCGCGCGGTTCTCGGTGGTGCCGGGGATCCTGGCGGGAGGCGTCGGGATCGTCCTCCTGGGACGGTCCTGGCGCCGGGACGCTCGGCAGTCGACTTGAACGAGACGCGAAGGCCGTCGCGTGAGCCCGTTCAGAGGGCTCCCGGCGTGCCGGTCACGCCTGGTTTCCGGGTCATCGGGGTGGGCACCTCGATGCGCCGGGTCGGCACCTCGCGCCACAGCACCGCGGCAGCGGTGATCGTCGCCGCCGTCGCGAGCAGCGGAGCCACGGCCGGGACCGCGGTGCTCGATCCCGCCGACGAGATGTCGATGAGCAGGGTCGCGGGGGTCATCGCCACGCTCAAGAGCGCGGCGATGCGGCGATGGCCACCGAGCAGCAGGATCGCCATGGGCCACATCAGGTACTGATCGGAGATCGCGGGCGCGAGCCCGAGGACGATGAGCATCGCGAGTGCGACGACATCCACGACGGCGGCATGGCGCCGCGCGCACTCCACGACCATCCAGAGGACCAAAGCCGCGACGGCGACATCGGCGGGCGCGATGAATGGATCGCCCCATGCCGCCGGAAAGAGCAATGACGTCCCCAGACCCTGGCGGTGGGGCAGGTAGGCGATCACCCCGACCAGGCCCTGAACGATGTGGTCCGGATGGATGACGAAGTACAGCGTGAATGCGGTCACGGAGGGAACCAGCACGCGGACGATGAAGCCGCCCCACTGCGCGCGACGGACGCCGGCGAGCAACGCGGGCACGAAGTACGCGGGCCAGACCTTGACCGCCGCGCCGATGCCGACCAGCCACGCCGCGCGCCGCGGGTGGGTGGCGAGCCACGCGACCGCGAGGAGGAGGCAGAGCGCAGGGATGCTGTCGAACTGTCCATGCAGGGTCGGCACCGCGATCGCGATGGGGTTGAGTGCGTACAGCCACGCGCTGCGCCATCGCCAGCGTCCCCGGACCAGCAGCGCGAGCACGGGGGCGATCGCGGCGTCGATCAGCCAGAACGGCGCGCGCACCAGCGCGGCAAAGAGGTGCGGGCTGCCGCTCGGCACGGCGGTCGCGGCGAGCGACCACCACCAGTAGATGACGGGAGGGTAGTTGGCGAGCGAGGGGAACCCTTGGGCAAACACGTCGCCGCCATGGCGCAGCTCGTTGCCGAGCTTCCGGTACGCGAAGAAGATGTCGTAGGTGCCGCCGTCGAACAGGAGCGACACCGCCGCTCGAATGCAGAGCGCGACGAGCGTGACCGCCAGGAGCCGCACGGCGACCCGTCGAGGGTCGGGCCCGGTTGGCGCCGGTGCGAACGCAATGCCGATCCCGGCGAGTCCGGCTGCCACGAGCAACACCCACGCGAGCAGGGTGGCCGTCCCCGCCGATAGACCGATGGTCATCTTCGAGGCGTCAGCCTAGCGCTGCCGCCTCCAGCCGGGAGTCGCCTCCCGGGTCGCCTAGGTCTGGCGGACCTGCATCATCGCCTGGAGTGCGGCGATGCGCTCCTCGATCGGCGGGTGCGTGTCGAAGAGGTGGTGCGTGAATCCGCCGTGGTGCTGCAGCGGATCGTCGATGCACATCGCCGCCGTGGCGTGGGTCATCTTCGCGAAGGGCTTCTCATTCTGCTGCAGCTTCTGCAGCGCGTGGAGGAGCCCCGCCGGATTGCGGGTGAGCTCGACGCTGCTCGCATCCGCGAGCGACTCGCGCGAGCGTGACAGCGAGAACTGCATCAGCGGGCCGACGATCACCGCGATCACCGAGAGCAATGCAGCGGCCCCGATGAGGATGATGATGAGGTAGCCACCGTCGCGGTTGTTGCCGCCGCGGGTGAAGAAGAGCGACCGCCACAACAGGCTCGCGAGCAGCCCCGCGAGGGCGACCACCGTTGCCACGATGAGCACGAGGCGGACATCGTAGTTGCGGATGTGACTCATCTCGTGTCCGACGACACCCTCGAGCTCTTCGCGATTCATCATCGCGAGCAGTCCCGTTGTGCAGGTGATCGCCGCCTTCTGCGGACTCGTGCCGGTGGCGAACGCGTTCGGTGACGGGTCGTTGATGATGTACACCTTCGGCATCGGCAGGCCTGCGCCGATCGCGAGCGTCGACACGACGTCGTACAGCACCGGTGCCTGCGCCTGCGTGACCGGTTGCGCACCCGAGACCGCAAGAACCGTCGCCTGTCCGAGCGTCAGGGACCACAGCACCGCGAGGAGGGCGAGGATCGCGGCGATCACGATGCCCGAGACGCCGCCGCTGAGGCCGGACGCGAGGTAGCCGATGCCGTAGCCGACAGCCATCCAGAAGACGAAGAAGACCGTGATCACGATCACGCTCTTGCGCTTGTTGCGGGCAATCTGGTGATACATCGCTCTCACTATGCCACGGCGGAAGGCGGGGCAAACCGGCGTTCACGCGAGTCAGATCAGGCCGGCGTAGCGCTCCCGGACAGCCCGCAGCGATGCGGGCACGGGCGTCAGGGCTTCAGCTCTCGATGCAACGCAGTCGGCGGTCTTGAGGCCGGCGCCGGTGATGTAGGCCACGACGGTCTCGTCGCCCTCCCAGCGGCCCGCGCGTGCAAGGTTGCGCAGCACGGCCACCGTGACCCCGCCGGCCGTCTCGGCAAAGATGCCCTCGCTCGACGCCAGCAACTCGATGCCCTCGACGAGCTCCTCCTCGGTGACGCTCGCGACGACCCCGCCGGTCTCGCGTGCGATGCGCAGGACGTCGGCGCCGTCCGAGGGGTTGCCGATCGCGATCGAGCGCGCAATGGTGGCCGGCCGGACCGGGACGACCGTCGTCTCGCCGCCCGCGAAGGCCGCGGCGACCGGCGAGCACCCGAGCGCCTGGGCGCCGGTGAGACGCGGCACGCGTGATCCGCTCTCGACCAGGCCGAGGTCGATCAACTCGCCGGCGGCCTTGCGGTGCTTGACGAACTGGCACCCGGAAGCGACCGGCAGGATGATCTCGTCGGGGAGCCGCCAGCCGAGCTGCTCCGCGGTCTCGAAGGTCAGCGTCTTGCTCCCCTCGCTGTAGTAGGCGCGCAGGTTGAGGTTGCAGAAACCCCAGTCGACGCAATCGGCGAGCTCGGTACAGAGACGGTTGACGTCGTCGTAGCTCCCGTCGACCGCGATGATCGTCGGCCGGAAGATCGAGGTCCCGATCATCTTGGCAGGCTCGAGGTCGCTGGGAACGACGACGACGGCCCGCAGTCCGGCGTGCGCCGCGTACGCGGCGACCGAGTTGGCGAGATTGCCCGTGCTGGCGCAGGCGATCGTGGTGAGCCCATGCTCGCGCGCCCAGGTCGCGGCGACGCTGACAACGCGATCCTTGAACGAGCCGGTGGGATTCTGCGTGTCGTTCTTCAGGTAGAGGTTGCGCAGCCCGAGCGCCGCCCCGAGGTTGCGCGCGTGGACCAGCGGTGTGAACCCTTCGCCCATGGAGATCGGCTCGACCGCCTCGAGGTCGACCGGCAGGAGATCGCGATACCGCCAGATGCTCGGTGGGCCGGCGGCGATGCTCTCACGCGAGATGCGCCGAGCCACCTCCTCGTAGTCGTAACGAACCTCCAGCGGGCCGAAGCAGCGCTCGCAGATGTTCGTCGCCTCGACCGGGGTCTCGTGACCACAGGCGCGGCAGACGAGGCAGCTGACGTGCGCACCCGATGGGGCGCGTCCGTAGCGTTCGAGCAGGCTGATCGTGGACATAAAAAAAACCTCCCGGGCTTGTGGTCCGGGAGGCTTCCCAACGAGGGCGCGCGTGCCCCTACGTTCGGAAACCTCCGCGGGGCATGATCATGGTTGCGAGCACGACTCTTGGTGTCAGCACAGTGCGGGCATGCTAGCACGGCCGCCGCGTCCGGTCGCACGTTGACGCGGTGACGGCGGGTCGCAGCGAGTTCAGATGCGGCGGATGAGGTCGCGTTCGACACGCTCTCGCGTCAGCGCGACGACCGGGTGCAGCGCATGCCCACGAAGCGCCTGCTCCATCTGACGAAGCAGCGAGTAGAGGCTTTTCACGGCCTTGACCACATCGCCGGTGTCGGCGCCGGGCGGTGGCTCGATGTCCGCCAGCGGCACGCCCGACGCCCACTCGAAGGCCGGCCGGATCTGTTCCAGAGACAGCGGCGGCATCGTCTCCAGCCCGTGCTCGCGCTCGAGCTCGACGAAGCGCCGCATCGCCGTCCGCAGGCGGCGGTGGCGTTCCTCGATGCGTGGCGTCGGAAAGTGGCGGCGGGACGGCTGGGGCCGCTCGCGGCCACGGTCCTCCGCGACCAGGCTCACCAGCGTCGCGGCGAGCTCCTCGGGCTTCAGGCCGTCGAGCACCCCGGACGCGATCGCGTCGGCAACCAGCAGCGAGCTCTCACCGTAGAGCGAGCCGGCGAGGCGCCCAAGGTCGGTTGGCTCGTCTCCATCGAGGAAGCCGGCCGCCCGGAGCACCGCTCGGTGCGCGCGGAACTCGCGACGGAAGCGATGCTGTGAGCGCTCGAGCTCCTCCTCCGCGCCGGCAAGGGTCGTCTCGATGCCGGCGATCCGGTGATGGTGGGCTCGGTGCTCTCCGAAATACGGGCAGTTACGGCATGGCGAATCGTTGAGCCGGTCCTGGAGCGACCGCGTGGTGCGCCGGAGCGCCTCGTGCCGCTGCCCCGGGTCCGACCCCGCCTTGCCGTAGCGGCCGCGGCGCGCGTCGGTCCAGTGCCCGCGCCGGACTCTGCGAAGCGCCAGCTGCGCCTCGCCGAGCTGCGTGGTGGTGGTGAGAAACGAGCTCAGGGTCCGCTCGGTACAGGGAACCCGGGGATGCTGAAAGCGCCGGAGCCGGAGGTCCTCGAGCTCTGCCTCGAGATTGGCCTTCCGGTGCCCCCACCGCGCCGAGCGCTCGACGGCCTGAAACTGCCCGAACGAGCTGTCGAGGAGCAGCTCCGCCGCCTCCGCGGACCGGGTGCGCAGCAGGTTGAGCACCATCGTGTACGTCGGGGAGAACTTGGAATCCACCGCGAACTCGCCGGAGATGGCGGCGTCATAGATGTCGCGCAGGTCGACGTCACTCTCCTTGAGGATCACGCCGTGCCCGACGGTGTCGATGCCGCGCCGCCCGGCGCGTCCCATGAGCTGGGTGAGCTCGCCGCTCGTGAGTGAGGCGAAGCTCACGCCGTCGAACTTCGTGAAGCTGGAGATGACGCAGGAGCGAGCCGGCATGTTGAGCCCGAGCGAGAGAGTCTCGGTGGCGAACACCACCTTGATCAGCCCCTGCTGAAAGAGCCGCTCCACGGTCTCCTTCGCATAGGGGAGGAGGCCGGCGTGATGCATCGCGAGACCGCGGCGGAGCAGACGCCTGTCGAGCTCGAGCAGCACGCACTGGCGTTCGTCCGCGTCGCTCAACGCCTCCATGCGTTCAGTGACCGCGATATCGATGCGCTCCTTCTCATCCTCGGTGGTGAGGTCGACACCATGCACGCCGCATCGTTGCAGGGCCTCGCGGCAGCCGCGGCGCGAAAAGATGAAGTAGATGGCGGGGAGCATCGCGCGACGCCGGAGCACGTCGATCACCTGGAGCAGGTCGTTGTCGGGCGCACGTCGCGCCTCGCGAAAACGCGGCTGCTGCACGGCATCGGCCTGCGCGAGCTCGAGCGTACCGCGCGCGGCGTTGCCTGCCGTGTCGAAGAGCGGATGCAGCGTGTTGTCGATGCTGAGCCACATCTCGAGCGCCACCGGACGCTCCGTCCGCGTGACGGTCTCGATGGTGCCGCGCAGGCCGGACATCCATGCCGCAACCTCGCCGACGTTGCTGATGGTCGCCGAGAGGCCGATCAAGCGGATGTGGTGCGGTGCCTCGATGATCAGCTCCTCCCACACGGTGCCGCGTGGGTAGTCGTCAATGTAGTGGACCTCGTCGAGCACAACGTCGCCGACTCGATCGACGCGAGCGGGCTCGTCGTAGAGCACGTTGCGCAGAATCTCGGTGGTCATCACCAGGACCGGCGCGCCGTCGTTGAGGGTGTGCTCGCCGGTGATCAATCCGATGCGGTGCTCGCCGAAGCGCTCGCACAGGTCGTGGTACTTCTGGTTGCTGAGCGCTTTCAGTGGTGTCGTGTAGACGACATCCGCGGCATCGGTGATCGCGCGTCGCAGCGCGGCCGGAGCGTCGAGGCGGCGCCAGATCACATAGTCGGCGACCACGGTCTTGCCGCTCGACGTCGGCGCACTCACGAGCACACCGCGTGATCGTTCGAGCTTGATGATCGCCTCGCGCTGAAACTCATCGAGCGCGAACGGCAGCGTCGCCTGGTACGCCTCGATGAGATCCCGCGGCAGCGGGCCCGGTTCAGACGTGGATCAGCTCGAAATGCGAGCCGAGCACGAGCGCCTCGCCATGGTCGTCGACGAAACGCAACACCTTCTGGCACATCTCATCGGCGTGGCGGCTGTCCGAGCTCACGCAGGCGACCCCGATCACCGCGGACTGCCAGAGATCCTGGTCCGCCACCTCGGCCACCGCGACATTAAACGTGTTGCGGAGTTTGGCGGTGATCGAACGCACCACCTGGCGCTTGTCCTTGAGGGATCCGCTGTCCGGTACCTGGAGCGTGACCGTCAGCGTGCCGATGACCACGGCGACCGGCGGTTAGCCCCGAGGCCCCGTGGTCATCAGAGGGCGTCGAGCAATTTCTGGCGGAGGACCTCGAGCTTCTCGAAGTCGTCGACCGAGGGACGCGTCGGCGCCTTGCTCGGAAACTTGAGATGCTGGACGGCGTCCGAAAGAATCCGCAACTCGTCGTCGGTCAGCCGGACCGAGCGCATATGCGGAGCCGGCGCAGTCGGAACCGGGTGGACGGCGTCCTCCCTGACCCCGGGCGACAGCGGGGCGTCGAGCTGTTCGGGTTCCGCCGACCGGAAGAGCTCGTCGCTGCCGCGCAGTTGGGCGCGGCGGAATCCGCGCATCACCCTCGTGCCGCGCGCACCCGCTCGCGTGGACGTTCCGCGCTCCCGGAGACCTCAATGGTGTCGCCGTCGCGATCCTGCGCGATGACGGCCTTCGCGAGGGCCCGATAGGAGCGAGCCCCAGGCGAGTTCGGGGCGTACTCGAGGATCGACTGGCCTGCCAAGGGTGTCTCGGCAAACCTGATCGAGGAGTCGACGGTGATCGGGAAGACCAGGTCGGGGTACGCGCTCTTGACGAGGTCGAGCACCTCCTGGCTGTGCAGGGTGCGCGACTTGTAGAGCGTCGGCAGAATGCCCGCGACCCGCAGGTGGCTGTTCAGCTTGGCGCGCACGCGATCGATGGTGCGCTGCAACTGCTGCATCCCCTTCATACCGAAGTACTCGCACTGCAGCGGGATGATCACGTCCGTCGATGCGACGAGCGCGTTGATGCACAGCAGGCCGAGCGACGGTGGGCAGTCGATGACCACGTAGTCGTAGCGGCCGTCGATGGGTTCGAGCTTCTCCTTGAGGATCGACTCGCGGCCGAACTCGGTCACCAGCTGCAGCTCCGCACCGCTGAGATCGATGTTGGCGGGGATGAAATCGAGCCCCATTCCCTCCGAGGTCAGCAGGACATCGGCAACGGTGACCCGATGGTCGGTGAGCAGGTCGTAGATCGTTCGCTCCAGCTCGTCCGGCCGGCGGCAGCCCATGTTGATGGTCAGGTGACCCTGGGGATCGAGATCGACCGCGAGGACCTTCGGGCCGGCCTCCGCGATGGCTGCCGCGAGGTTCACGGCGGTCGTGGTCTTGCCCACCCCGCCCTTCTGGTTCGCGACCGAAATGATCCGCGTCACGGCTGGCGCGGTGTCAAGAGATCGCAAAGGGAACGGACGCGCCTCACTGAGCAGCTATCATAGCGAACCCGATTGCCTCTCTCGGCCGTGGGTCGGGAGCGAGTGCACTCGCAGCGGTCATCGACCCTTGAATCCGGAGTGGTGTTTGGTGTCTGAAGAACGTGTGAAGCCTCGCAGCCTTTTCGTTGACGAGGCCATCTCGCTTGCGCTCGAGAGCCGCTGGGCGGAGGCGCTCGCCGTGAATCAGGCGCTCGTCGAGCGCCACGGCGCGGATGAGGACACGCTGAACCGTATCGGCAAGGCGCTCACCGAGCTCGGCCGGCGCGAGGAGGCGCTCGCTTCATATTCGGCTTCCCTGCAGATCAATCCGCTGAACCTGATCGCGCAGAAGAACGTGCGCAAGCTCACGGCCATGCTCGAGAGCAAGAGCACCGCCGCCGGTTCGGCGGCGGCGATCGACGTCGAGCTGTTCACGGAGGAGCCGGGAAAGAGCGCGATCACGGTCCTGAGCGCGCCCTCGAAGTCGGCGACGGTCGCGATCGCCCCCGGAGACGTCGTCGAGCTCTACCGGGAGGGCTCGACGCTCAGAGCCCAGACCTCGCGAGGGGTCTCGCTCGGCGAGGTGGACACCAAGATCGCGCGGCGGTTGGTCCCGCTGATGGAGACCGGCAACCGCTACTCGGCCGCCGTGGCCCGGCTGGAGGACGAGCGCGTCGAGATCATCCTCCGCGAGACCTACCAGGCCGCGGAGAACGCTCGGAAGTCGTCCTTCCCGCTCGCCAAGGGTGGCCGCCGCGAGGAGTTCCGCCCCTACGCCAAGGAGTCGCTGCTGGCATCCCGTGAGATCGACTCGACCCCGCTCGACGACGACGGCGAGGAGCTGCTCGGCCGCCCGGCAGACGACGCGGAGGACGACCTCGGGGAGCTCGGGATGAGCACCTTCCAGTCGGACGCCGAGGAGACGCCGCCCGGTCTTGAAACCGACGATGACGATGACGCGCGGCCCGAGGACGAGTACTAGCCAAGCCGGCGCCAGTGGTCGAACCGTCTCGTTCGAGCGGGTCGACGGGTATCTCCCAATCGGGGCCTACGGGCTGATCGGCGACTGCCGGTCGGCGGCACTGGTGGGGGTCGACGGCAGCCTCGACTGGCTCTGCCTGCCGCGATTCGACGACGACGCGCTCTTCTCACGGATCCTGGACGCGGGCAAGGGGGGCAGCTGGCAGCTCCACCCGGACGAACCCCACCAGGTGCACCAGCGCTATCGGGATCGGACCAATCTCCTCGACACCGTCTTCTCCACCGGGACCGGCGTGGTCGTTGTGACCGATTTCATGCCCGTCGACGAGCACAGCGTCATCCAGCACGCCAAGCCCCACAACCATCCCCGCGTGATCCGCCTCGTCGAATGCCTCGCCGGCGAGATGACCATGCACCACGTCTTCGATCCCGCACCCGGCTTCGCCCGGACGCCGGTGTCACTGACCGCGTCGGACGGGCACCTCCACGCCGACACCTCGAGACTCCATCTCTGCCTGAGCTCGAGCCTCGAGCTGGAGGGTCCCGATGACGCCTTTCAGCTGAGAGCCACCGATGCCGTGGCCTTCGCGCTCCACACGGGGCCGCCGGGCCGGTGCCAGGTGGGGCAGTGGAGCGTCGAGCGAGCGCGTGCGTCGCTGCGCGAGAGTCAGCGCTACTGGTGGCGCTGGGTCGGGCAGGTCAACTACCACGGTCCGTACCAGCAACACGTGTGGCGATCGGCGCTCGCGTTGAAGCTCATGACGTACGCGCCGACGGGCGCGATCGTGGCGGCGCCCACGACGAGCCTTCCCGAGGACATCGGCGGTGAGCGCAACTGGGACTACCGATTCACATGGTTGCGCGACGCGGCCTTCACCCTCTACGCCTTCTTTCAACTCGGTCTCTCCGATGAGGCGGTCGCCTACTTCGACTGGCTGACGCACCGCCATCTCGCCGATCGCAGGTCCACCGACATGCCCAACCTCTTCGACCTGAGCGGCGACGCGCATGCCGTCGAGCGCACCCTCGATCACCTCCAGGGGTATCGGGGATCACGGCCCGTGCGCGTCGGCAATGCGGCCGTGAACCAGCTCCAGCTCGACGTGTACGGAGAGGTGCTCGACAGCGCCTACGTGTTCGCCCGCTTCGGGGGCAGTGTCATCAGCAAGACGCTGTGGGAAGAGCTCAGCAGCATCGTCGAGATGGCGATCAGCCGGTGGGAGGAGCCGGACTCCTCCATCTGGGAGGTGCGCAGCGAGCGCCGCCAGTACGTGTACAGCAAGTTGATGTGCTGGGTCGCGGTCGATCGCGGGATCCGCATCGCGGATCGCTACGACCTCCCCTATGACAAGCCCGCATGGCGCCGGGCGCGCGTGCGGATCCACCGCGCGATCACGTCGCGTGGGTACTCGGCGCATCGCAGATCGTTCACCCAGGAGTTCGACAGCGA
>Ga0307373_10013382_pt1 | contig 11480 bp, 15 predicted proteins | sample OX2MG_FD_202534 | JGI IMG/M metagenome (GOLD analysis project Ga0307373, IMG submission 202534) | Soil microbial communities from Risofladan, Vaasa, Finland - OX-2 | ecosystem: Environmental > Terrestrial > Soil > Coastal area > Acid sulfate soil | place: Finland: Risofladan, Vaasa | collected... | reverse complement strand
GCCTGCAGCAGACGGTAGCCGCGCTGATGCACTATGAGGAGCTATTCAGCGGTAGGCACGATTACACTACCGCATACACCGAGACACTCGAAAGATCGCCCTGGAAGCACTGCGGATGCCGGATCTGCGAGCAAGCAGGAATTAATGTGATAATGTTCCGGGGTTCAGAGCGGAATAAGCGCCGCGGATTCCATAACCTGTACGTATTCAGACAGCGTCTCGACCGTGAACTCGGCAGAAGGAGCGCCGCATGACCTCCGGCCTGATCGCAGACCCAGATAGCAGCACCCTCGGCGCTACCGGGAAACTCCTGCGACTGCCTGCCCTGGAGGTCCGGCAGGGAGACGACCGTATCCTGTACAGCTTCGCCGTGGACGGCAAGCAACTCCCGGATTTCGCCGCCGTCTCCCGCGTACACCGGGACGGGGACACGGAGATCGAGGGCTACCAGCGCCCCGAGGTGCTAAGCCACATCAAGTCCATCCGCCGGTACATCGAGTCCGATGCGCCGATGATTCCCAACGCCCTCGTCGTGGCGTTTGACAAGCGAGTCCGCTTCGAACCCTATGAAGGCGTCCCCGGCACGGCCTACGCCCGGCCCGGAACACTCCTGATCCCCGTGGACGAGCGTGCCTCCGATGACGACAAGCCGGGATGGATCGTCGACGGCCAGCAGCGCAGCGCGGCCATACGAGATGCCGATATCGCGAGCTTCCCCGTGTGCGTCACCGCGTTCATCACCGACTCCGACGAGGAGCAGCGCTCGCAGTTCATCCTGGTCAACTCGACCAAGCCGCTCCCGAAGGGCCTGATCTACGAACTTCTCCCCTCGACGACGGGTATCCTGCCCGTTGCCCTGCAGCAGCGCCAGTTCCCCGCCAGGCTCCTGTCCCGGCTGAACTACATCTTCCGGTCGCCCCTTTACCGGAAGATACAGACCCCGACGACGCCCGAGGGCATCATCAAGGACAACTCCATCCTGAAGATGCTGGAGAACAGCCTGAGCGACGGCGCGCTCTACCGCTTCCGCGACCCCCTGACCGGCCGCGGCGATGAAGACGCGATACTCGACCTGCTCATGGACTTCTGGTCAGCAGTCAGCGACGTCTTCCCCGAGGCATGGGATAAGCCACCCCGCCGATCCAGGCTCATGCACGGCGTCGGAATCGCCAGCCTCGGCTTCCTGATGGACGCGATCTTCGATCGATACAGCCGCCGCAGGATCCCAGGCAGGCAAGATTTCGCAGCCGACCTGGCCGAACTGGCCGAAGTCTGCTGCTGGACCAACGGCTACTGGGAATTCGGACCGCACGACCAGCGTCGATGGAACGAACTCCAAAACACGCCAAGGGACATCCAGTTGCTGACCAATTACCTGCTATCCGAGTACAAAATACGAGTTTGGCGCAAGCCATCTTCTATTTAGTTTTCGCATCCATCTCTCTCAGGCAAATTCAAGAACACCTCAAGCAGTACGGCGGGTGATCTCGGCCGGGTCTAGTTTGACAGCGAACGGACGGGTAATCCGGCCGGTGGTCCCGGCGGTCAGGGTCGCCCGCGTGACATACCGGCCCCGGCTCAACGAGCACACCACGACCCTCGGCGCATCCTGGAGTTCCACCCGCCAATAGATAGGGATCCCGGCTTCCGCGTACATGGCAGGCTTGATCGCGCGATCCATCGACACGGTGGACGGCGAGACTACCTCGACGACGGCCAGGACCGCTTCGCATGGGATTCGAACTGTCGCTCTGGCGGCTGCGTCGGCAGCCACAACGACGACGTCTGGGACCAGGAGCTTGCCGCCCGGCAAAGCGACATTAACGGCCTCCAGGACTTCCGCGTCCACCCCTGCTGCCGCAGCAGCCTCGGCAAGAGCGCGATGCAGCCAGTAAGAAGCCCGCTGGTGGGCGATGCCTGGCGCCGGGCTCACGACGAGGACCCCGCCGTCGTACACCTCAAAGCGGGCATGGTCTCCCTGGTCGGGCAGCGCTTCGACGTCATCTGCCGTCCACGGGCCGGTGTGCTCTACCAGCGCAACGCTCACGTACCTCACCTCCCAGGCAATACCCAGTCTGACATCCGCGCAGCCGCGCGCGGAAACGGCATATCAACTCGTGCCAAGCCCGAGTCAGGGCTATCGCGCTTCCGACCGGGCCGGGTCCTGTCGCCAGATTAATCATCTATCGATCCCGGGACCGAGATCTGCGATGGTGCTCTGCGCTGGTCGAAGCGACGCAATCTGCCCCAGGCTCTCCAGCGCCGGGGCGGAGTTGCAGAAGATCATGAAACCGCCGCAGCCGACATCGATGAACTCCTCGACCGTCTCTTCGATCGCCGCGGCAGTCCCGTAGAGCGCGCCGCGGTTGCGGATGTGGGTTTCGACCTCCGCCGCACTCATCCCCCGCTGCTCGTCTTGCCGCCACCGCGTGAACTCTCGCTCGCTGTCGAAGAGCTGGAAGTTCGGTGCGTGCGTCCGGCGCAGCGAGCCAGGATCACGCCCGGCGGCCTCGCACAGATCCGCGCGCACGCGGCTCTTGCAGGCGAACTCCCTGACGCCGACCTGCCAGTTGACGGCGTCCGCGTACGCGACCGCGGCGGGCAGGGTCCGCTTCTCCCCCTCACCGCTCACCAGCAACAGCGGCCCGGCGCCAGCTCCTGCCACTTCCTCGGCGGCATCAGCGTGAGGGTTGGCGCCAGGACCACGCCGACCGGCGCGGCAGACACCCAGCACAGTTTCCAGGCGATCGGATCGCTCAGCCGCGGTACGACGGCGTCCAGCGCGATCACTGCCGTGCTCAGCTCGTCTAGGGCATCGCACTCGGCACCAGCTCGGATCTGATCGCTCAGACAGGATTCCAGCCCCTGAAGCTCGCCGACCCCGTCGGCCACGATGACCGCGTCCCGGTCGGCGTAGCGGAGGTACCGGGGTATGGCCGCCGACTGCGGCAGGCATCCCTCGGCCCGGATCACCAGGCCGCCGATCTCCACCGACCTGGCAGGATCCGCCAGGGCCCCGGCCGCGCCGAAACGCAAGTCCGGTGCGATCGCCGCCGCAGGCACCCTCAGCGTCATCGGGCGATCTCCAGGGCGCCGGCCAGGAGGCCGATGACCGGCGCCACGGCGAGGGGATCGATCGTCTCGGATCTGGCCAGATGAGTGGTGACGCGCGCAAAGGACTCGCGGATCACCAGGCCATTCAGGGCGGCGCTGGCGCCGGTCTCGACCACCTCGATGCAGGCGTCGGCGATGTCTGGCACCAGCGCCTGGTGGGCCTACGTCACCTGGCCCCGCGAGCGAAGGGCAGCCGTACCGGCACGTCACTAACGTCAGGGCGGAGCGACTGGAGCCCTTGGAGTCGGCTGAGGCATACGCCCAGGTTCCGCGCCGCGTGCTCGGCCCTGACGGCCGGATCCGGCCATGGTCGCCGCCGTCATAACCGAGCCCAGCGGAACGAGGCCACCGCGCCGCCCCGGCTCCGGGCAACGCCCTAAGCCGCGGGGCCGAGGGCAAGCTCCGAGCGCTGGATGGCCTGCAGGTACTCGGCGATCAGGTCTAGGTCGCGGGCGTGGTCGTCGCACTTCCGGCCAGGCGCCGTGGCGGCGCAATCCGGACACGGGGCAGCCAGGCGGCCGCGCCGGTAGGCGATCGCGTCCTCCAGCGACTGCAGCCGCTGAACCGGCCGCGGTCCAGCACCGCGCTCACCCGGAAATGCGGGTCAGCAGCTCTGCGCGGTTTCTCGTTACGGACCTCGCCTCCGGTGGCCAGGGCCCGGACGACCGACCGCGCCGCAGCGCTGATGTCGGTCACTGGGGCGATCCGGTCTGCCCATGACCACCAGAACCACTCCGCGTCCGCCACGACGTACTTCGTCAGCATCGGCGCGGCCGGATGACGAACCGTCAGTGACGGCCGCCGCCCCTCGGGGGTGCTGAGGTGAGCTTCGCAGCCGAGCGCGGTCATCTCGCCCGCGAGCCGGCCGAGCGCGGCGGCCGCTGCTTCGTGATCGGGCTCGTTATTCGCCATAACGGATACTGTGGTCATTCGGGCTGTCATGGTGAAAGTGTTTACTGGGAGTCCGTAATGGTGTCATGGTGTCAACCACGTGATGGGTGCAGGCGGATGAGCGATTTCCCCGGAACGCTGCGCGCGCTCATGACCGAGCGCGTGATCAGCGCGAATGAGCTGGCGGGCCTGGTTCCCTGCGATCCGTCGCTGATCTCCCGCTACCGCAATGGCCGACAGAAGCCGTCGGCGAAGATGGCGGCCCGCCTGGACGAGATGCTAGGCGCGGACGGGTCGTTAACGGCCTGCACGGAGGGCACGCTGCCCGGGCGGCGAGCCGTGCTCGCCGGGGGCCTGCTCGCGGGCGGGCTGCTCAGCATCGGCCCCGAGGCACTGGAACGACTGACCTGGGCCGAGCGCCACCGGCCGCAGATCGACGCTGCCGCCGTGCAGTCCCTGGCCGACGTCCTGGCCGCCCAGCGGCGCGCGGAGGATGCCCTCGGATCCGCCGCGATGCTGCGCCCCGCGCTCGCGCAGCTCGCCGTCGTCGAGGACCTTGTCAGGCAGGTCTACGGGCCGGTGCGCCCGGCGCTGGTTCAGGTCGCTCAGCAGTGGGCGCAGTTCGGTTGGCTCTACCGCGACGTCGGCGATGTGGCCGGGGCCCGGGCTTGCTGCGCGCAGGCGCTGGAGTGGGCGGCGGAACTGGGCGACCGGACGATGACGGCGACCGTTCTGGTGGAGCGGAGCTACATGGCCGCCGAGGCGGGCGAGGTCGGCTCGATGATCGGCCTGGCCAGGGCCGCCCAGCAGGACACCAGGGCCGCCGCCGACCAGCGCGCCCTGGCCGCCGGGCTGGAAGCACGCGGGTACGCCATGGCCAGCGACTGTGCCGCGGCGGAACGCAAGCTGGGCGACGCGCAGGACCTCGTCGCGGTGATGGATGACGAGCCTGGCGAACGGGCGCGCGCGGTCGTACTGGATGACGCCGGCGTTCTTCCAGAACGTGGCCGGCTTCACCTGCGGGTACCTGGCGGCCGCCGATCCGTGCTGGCACGCCCGCGCTGTCGAGCTTCTGGCGGCCCGGCCGAAGACGAGCCAGACCGCATTGTGGGAGCCGGCGGCCAACCTCACTCACCTCGCCTTCGCGCACGCCCGGGCTGGTGACGTAGAACCTGCCTGCACCACGGCGCTGGCCGCGTCCGAAGCGGCCCGGCGAACCGGCTCGGCCCGGCATACGGCGACGCTCGGCCGGATCCACGCCGACCTGAACGCCCGGTGGCCGGGTGACGCGCGGGTAGCTGAACTGGCCGAGGCGCTCCGCTGAACCGCGCGACGGCCTGGCGGCTCTTGCGCGACTCGTGCCGCGGATGGCTGGCTTACCCGGCGGCCGACAAGCACCTGGTCGGGAGGCACCGCCCGTTCAGGGCAGGTGCCGACCTCGCCGGGGTGATGGCGGGGGCGGCCCCGCCGTTCAGGCCGGGGACGGCCCTGGCAGTGTCCTGGCGGTGTCCAGCCACTGGTCCGGGAGCCGGCAGCGCCCTCGTCCTGTCGCACCGCCCGTTCAGGGCAGGTGCCAGCTCGCCGCGGCGATGGCGGGGGCGGCCCCGCCGTTCAGGCCGGGGACGGCCCTGGCAGAGCCCCGGCGACGCCCAGCCATCGCAGGCCGGCTCACCGGCCGCCGCCTTCTACCGCCCGCGGGCCTGGGCCGGCGACCCGGCGGCTGCCGATGTCGGCGCGCTGGCCCTGCTGGTAGCCGTCGCCGTAACCCGAGCCGCTGTAGGTCTGCCGCGCGGTCCGGGTGACCGGGTACTCCTGCTGCACCTTCCGGCGGATCACCAGCGACCGGTCAGCGAGCACCAGCGCGGTCCGGGACGGCGCGCCGGGCGGCGACGCCTGCTCGGACTGCGCCCGCGCGGCCTGCTCGGCGGCCCGGACCCGGGTGATCACGGCGGCGGCGAAGCCGAGCAGCCACGACCGCCGCCAGGACCGCGGGCTGGCCCGGTCCGGCACCCGGGCGGTGACCAGCCCGTGCCACATCTGGATCAGCACCGAGGTGTACAGCACGTCGGCCCGCTCGATGTCGGACTCGTAGCCGAACACGTGGATCCGCAGCCCCGTCCGCGTCGTGATCATGATGCACTGGCACCGCAAGGCCGCACCCAGCCCGCACAGCAGGTGCGCCTTGACGCGGCCCCACGGGTTGTCGATCTCCACGAACCGGCTCGCCGGCGCGTCAGTCTCCGGCCGGGCGGCGGCCAGCAGCGCCCGGTCGATGCCGTACTTGGCCATCAGCTCCGCGACCTTGGCCGTGAGCGCCTCGGCCTCTGGCGGCGTGCAGCTCTCGTCCTCGGCTTTCGCCAGCAGCTTGCGCACCCGGTCCAGCAGCTTGTCCGGCGCCTCGTTCTTCATGGTCAGGGTCCTTTCTCAAGGGTGGGGGTGCGGGGATGGGGTGCGCGGGCCAGGGGTCTCCCGGCCCGCGCACGGTGAAAAGCGGTCAGTCGCCCGCAGGCGGCGCGCCGGGGTGATCGGCGTCGCCTTCGCCGGGGTCGGCGTAGCTGGCGGCGACATCCTCGGGTGTCATCGGGAGGAAGGCCACGGATGGCGGCGTGCCGGCGTCCAGGGCTCGCTGGATCAGCAGGGCCATGGAGTAGCCGGGGGTGTCGGCCAGGGCGCGGTCCAGAGCGATGTTGGCCAGGGCGCCGTCGCCGCACTGCCAGGCGGTGAACGCGAGCAGGGTGGCGGGGGCGGCGAGGTAGCCGGGCTGGGCGCGGCGCACGACATCGGTCCACAGGCGGCGGTGCGCCTCCCGGTGTGCCGGGTCCATCCGGGCCCAGGCGTCGTCGCGGACCGGCAGCCGGATCAGGACCAGGGCGAGCCAGGCGTGCACCTCCGGAGAGTCCAGCGAGCCCCCGTCGCGGTAGACCCCGATGGCTTGCCGGACGGCGGCCAGGCCCGGCTTGTCCAGGCCCCGTTCCCCGTCGCGGGTGATGAGCCGGGTCGCGGCCCGCTCGATACGGCGGGTCGCGGCGAGCATCTCCTCGGCCGGAGGGCCGGTGAGCGGGGCGATGGTAGCGGCCAGTTCGGCGCGGTCAGCTAAGGCTGGCAGCCCGGCGGCGGCCATGGCCGCGGCGGCCGGGTGCGCCGCGGGGTCGAACGGGACGCCTTCGGCGGGGCAGCAGGACGGGTCGGGGCGCAGGTAGGACCAGTAACGGCCGTCGTGCACGCGCAGCACGTCCCGCAGGTCCAGCCCGTTATAGGCGGCGGCGTCGCGGATCGCGTCGGCGACCGGGGTGACCAGCGGGCCGGGCCCGTAGCCGGCCACGGTGACGGTGGCGACGTGGTGGCTGGCCAGCACGCTGACGGCGTGCCCGGCGATGTCGGCGGCCAGGCCCGGGTCGGGCGGCTGGGGCAGGTCGTAGCGGAACACGAGCTGCACGCGGCCGGACGGCGGGGTGGTGCCCACGATGACGAGGCTGGTGTCGAGGGTGAAGCCGAGCAGGCGCGGGATGACGGACAGCAGGCCGGCGGTCGAGCCGACCCGGACTATCGGGAGGTCTGGCTGGGGGTTCATGGCTGAGGTTCCTTCAGAAGGGTCTGGAGTCAGGGCGGCGGGGGGCGGGCCGGGTGCCCGCCCCCGCCGGGAGGGGTTAGGGGGTGGTGGTGGTGACGCCGGACAGGACCCGCGCCTCGGCCTGCTCGTGGGCGGGGAGGTCGTTCGGCTCGCCGTTGGCGGCGGCGAGGCGCTGGGCCTTGCGGGCGGCGTAGCCGGTGCGGAGGCTGTCGAAGGCCATCGACGCAAGCCGGAAAGGGACAAGTCGCAGTCACACCGCCGCGCGGCTGACCTGGGATCTCGCCGCTGACCAGGGACGCCCCGCAGGCGTTGAACGGCACTCGCTATGGGCGCCGGACGTCGCTCCAGATGGATACAGGACATCGGACAGGGCCTGACCGAAGCTGTCCGGCGTTCCGCACGGCGGGGCGTGTCGACTGGGTCACCGGCGGCAGCGCCCGGGCTGGCAAGTTCACTGCCACTCGGCGGGCGATCTGATCCTGAGGTCGAGGACCGGCTCGCGGACCAGCTGCAGCTCGCCGGTCGGGTGCAGTTTTGGGCCGAACGTTTTGGCTACGCTGACGCGGCAGCTCCGGAACAGATACGCGGCAGCCGAACGCAGATGCCGTAGCAGGCGACATGACCGGTATCACGGTGATGGGCGTGATACCTGGCACGCCGCCGCTGCCGGCTCAGGCAACCCAGGATTTACGTTTATTACCGCACTACGAAAACTCTGAGTCTCAGTACTTTCTCTTCCGCGAGTGACGCGGCATCGGGGTGGGCACTGTTGGGTTATGCAGTCGCATGCTCTCAGCCCGGATCAGCAAGCCGTGCTGATCCATCTCCCCGAGGACGGCGCAGCGGTCAGTAACCGCACGCTTCAGCAGACTCTTGGCTGGGACCACGACCGCTACTGGGCTATCAGGGACGCACTGGTTGATGTCGGACTCGTGATGCGAGGGCGCGGGCGAGGAGGGACGGTCAGGCGGTATCTGGAGCCAGCAGCCACCGAGATTACCGGCTCGCCGCTTGACGCGTCCAGTCTTGCCGACGAAGCCGAGTGCGTAATTCAAAGTGAGCTGAGCCTCTATGCGCCGATGCGGGAAGTCATCGCCGGTGACTGGGCTAAAGATCACCGTACAGATCCGCTGGCCGTGGAGATAACCGCCCAGCAGGGCCGTCGTGCAACCGGGGGAATCTGGTCACGCCCTGACATCGTGAGTGTCGAAGTACGAACGTTTGAGTTCGTTCCCGGCAAGCACCTTGAGGTTGTCACCTTTGAAGTCAAGCCCTTCAGCGCACTGAGCGTGCAGGCAATTTATGAAGCCCTTGCGCACCGCCGCTCTGCTACCCGGTCCTACGTCCTTGTGCACCTGCCACGACCGGAATCCGCTGAAGCCGAGGACGTGATCATCGCCGACGTAGAAGAGGAGGCACGCTCGCAAGGCGTTGGCTTCGTCGCCGCTGGTGACCCATCTGACTACGAGACATGGGAAGAAAGAGTAGAGGCGCGACGGGTAGAACCCGATCCGGAGCGGCTAGATGCATTCATATCCAAGCAGCTCAGCGAGAAAACGCGCCGCATGATCTCGAAGCGGCTTCGCTGAGCTGAGCCATGCCGGCCCGCCTTCCGCTGCCGGGCCGGCAGCCGATCACGGGTGCCTCACGCGAGCGGTCAGAATGGCGGCATCTCCGCGATGACGTCAGCGGCGCAGGTGACGCACCTGGCACCCTACTCGCGGATCAGGTCGTGACAGCCGGCCGACATGGCTGAGGTAACCGGGCCGGGGACGGCCATCAGCGGCCGCCCGAGGTCCCCGGCGTGCCGCGCGGCGTTCAGGGTCCCGCCGCGCGCGGCGGCCTCCACCACGACCGTGCCGCTGGCCAGCGGCGATGACCCGGCTGCGCAGCAGGAACCGCACCCGGCCCGGCGGTGTCCCAGGCGGCCATCCGCTGATCACGGCGCCCTGCGCCGCGACGGCGGCGAGCAGGCCGCGGTGTTCCCTGGGGTAGGCGATGTCGGGGCCACAGGCCAGCACGGTCACGGTGCGGCCGCCGGCGGCCAGGGCTGCGCGGTGGGCGCAGGCGTCGATGCCGTACGTTCTTTCTGCCGGTCCAGGTTGTTGCTGGAGCCGCTTGTGACAGGTGGACAATCTGCCGTCAACTGTCCTGGAGCGCGAACGGCAGGAACGCCAGCCGGATCTCCCTGTTCGGATCCCCGCTGGCGTGCAGGACGAAGTCGTGGCGCTCGCCGTCCTCGCTGGTCGTGACGGTCCTCTTGTAGCTCGGGTGGTCCTCGATCTCCTTGATCGCCTTGCTGATGATCTGAGTTGGCTGCCCGCCGCGGATGAACAAGACCAGGGCTGCTTCGTGTCACGCCATGCGAGATAGCCCAAGAGCTGAGTGAGCGCGTCCGGGATAGTCTTGGGCCCTTTCCAGATCTTGCACTCGGCGATGAAGACGTTGCGGTCCTCGACCCTGATCAGGATGTCGGTCTTGCCGGCCGCGTTGAAGACTTCTCCGGCAGCAGCGCCCTCGAACTGTGCGTTCAGGAACACCAGCAGCAGATCCCGGATCTTCTCCTCGTCCAGGCTGGCGGTCATCGACGGGGTGCGCTCGAGCGCGTTGCGTGCATTGCGCAGCACGGTCAGTGCCTGCTCGTACTGGGCCTCGGGCAGCACTGGCTCAGGCTGATACGGGCCGCTCGCCGCCGGCCGGGGCATCGCCGGGCGGCGGCCGACCAGATCGCTGATCGCTTCTCCCGGCCATGGCGGATCCTCGGGCAGGCGGGCGTCGGCGGGCAGCATGGGGCGCCGGGACCAGCACCAGCGGATCGCGGCCAGCATGTCCTCGGCGAGCGCAAGGCTGACATCCGAGGCGATCACGTGCTCGACGTAGAGATCAAGATCGGCGGCGGTGACGTCGGCGAAGCGGTCGATGCCGCGGGCCTGCATCCAGGCCGTGAACGCTCTGAGCTGCCGGATGATGGCCGCCACGGTCAGGACCGCACAACATCACGCCCGAGATTCAGGCCGGGGCTGACATCATGAATGAGGTGTTTGGGTCATGACATACAAGGTGACACGCAAGTGCGTCCTGACAGAGGACATCAGGGCTCCGGGTGAGCACTACAAGGTGACGGACCCGGATCAGTCCACATTCCGGAAGATCTGGTTCTACCGGTCACCCACGGGACGCGAGGTAGCCACTGATAACAACAACGGATGTCCGCTGTCCCCGGACGGTGATCTCTTCCGTGCGGTCAAGGCCGCCGTCGAAGAGTACGACCAGGCGGTTCGGGCGTCACCTGCTCACCCGACCTCCGTACCTGTGACCCCGCCAGGCAAGGAGACCGGCCGGTGACCTCCGTGGAGGTCGCCATGCCGGTCGTGGACGCGGACCAGCAACTCAGCGTCCTGTGCTGGCGCGGCTGGTGCGACCACGAGTTCAAGATCCGTGACGTCGCGTCGATCATCTCGTGGGTGAGCGGCACGAACTGGCCGATCCCGGAGCACCTGCCGACGCGTGAGTGTCCGACGCCGGGCACCTGCCAGTGCGTATGCCACGACGTGCGCCCAGACAAGCCCGGGGAGGGCTGACAGATTTGAAGTGCGCGACCTGCGATTCAGAGATCTGCGAGGACTGCTTCGGGTGCCAGGCATGCGACGGACCTTGCATGTGCACGGACGGCGACGCCACTTGGGCGTACTAAGGTCCGCCTGCGTCTGGCCTGGTCTGAAGAGATAGGCATGTGATCAGGCATGATGACCTTCAAAAGCCCTCAACCGGCTGATCGAAATATCCACCTGACCTGGGTGGAGCTACGGAGACTCGAACTCCGGACCTCTTGCATGCCATGCAAGCGCTCTACCAACTGAGCTATAGCCCCTCAGGGCGCCCCGGCCTTCCGGCTGCAGCGCCA
>Ga0307373_10013381_pt1 | contig 11480 bp, 8 predicted proteins | sample OX2MG_FD_202534 | JGI IMG/M metagenome (GOLD analysis project Ga0307373, IMG submission 202534) | Soil microbial communities from Risofladan, Vaasa, Finland - OX-2 | ecosystem: Environmental > Terrestrial > Soil > Coastal area > Acid sulfate soil | place: Finland: Risofladan, Vaasa | collected... | reverse complement strand
GCGTCAGCGTCGGCTCGGCAAGCGGCCCCCCGGCGATGGCCTGAACGGCGGAGATGACGCGGGCGAGCAGATACAGTCCCGCGGTCGCCGCGATCGAGGGCAGGACCTGCCCCAGAGCCATCGAGAAGAACAGGCTCGCCGCGGCGACGAGCAGGGTTTCGACGGCGAGCGAGACACCCCAAAGCGCCACGGCTCCCGGCGGCGCCCAGATGAGCAAGGGCAGCGCGAAGCACGCGGCCAGTGCCGCGCCGCAGAGCATGAAGCCGCACAGCTTGCCGAGGTAATACGACGAGCGTGAAACCGGCAGCGACAACACCAGCTCGATCCCCTTGTCGTTGGCGTCGCGCACGGTGCTCGTGACGACGTAAGTCATCAGGACGAACACCGCACAGGCACGCAGGAACGCTGCGCTCACCGCCGCTTGCAGCTGCAGGCTCTCGGTGATGGCGACCTGCGACAGGAAGCCGGCCAGCCCCAGCGCCAGCGCGACGCTGCCCAGCGCGAGCCAGGGCAGCCCGCTGCGGCGGGCTTCGATCAGGATGCTGCGGGCGAGGGCGACGATGGAACGCATGCGCACTGCGCCGGCCGGAGCGCGACGGCAAGGCATCGGCTAGACTAGTCGGCACGCATTCAACATGCAAGCACCGACGCTAAGCGTTCCGCTCCTGTCGCGCGTCTCCAACGCCGTCTGGGCAGTCAGCCACAGGCATTGGAGATGGGTCGTCATCGCGATGCTGGTGCTGTTGCACGTGGCGGCGCTGCGCGGCGCCTCGGATGTGTGGGCACGCTCGCTGCTGCTCGCGCATCTCGGGCTGCTGATGCTCTGGCAGCCGGTTCTGCGCGGCGAGCACAAGGTCAGCGTCATCCAGGCGGGATTCATCGCGCTCGGCGCGATGGTCGTGATGCTGTGGCTCAACTGGTGGCTGCTCGCGGTCTGGGTGGTGGTGCTGGCCGGGCTGGTCGGGGGCAAGGTGTACCTGCATCAGGCGCGCTGGCAGCGGCGCTTCTACCTGCTGGTGCTGCTGTATCTGCTCGCGCTGCTCGCGGTGGTGATCCTCCCCGAGATCGCGCCGCGCCGCGAGATCTCCCCCGAGATCGCGCTCTGGGCGCAGTACGGCCTGCCGGTGCTGTTCGCGGCGATGGCGCTGATTCCCGCCGAGGCCGATCCTCCCGAAGTGCCGCAGGTGATCGACTTCTTCTACAGCGTGTTCGTGATGCTCGTCCTGGTAGCGGTGATCCTGGGCAGCTTCACCTTCATGACCCTGGGCAACCTCGCCTATCTGCAGGCGCTCACCTACACCGTGTTCGCCATCGCCGGTGCCATCCTGCTCATCGGCCTGGCCTGGAACCCGCGTACCGGCTACGCCGGCCTGAACGTGTTCTTCTCCCGCTACCTGTTCTCGATCGGGCTGCCGATCGAGAAGTGGCTCTACTTCCTCGCCGAGCTGGCGCAGATGGAGCCGCGCCCCGAGCGCTTCCTGGCCGAGGGCGTCGCCGCGCTGGCGCGCCTGCCGTGGGTGGCCGGCGCTGCGTGGGCGGCGGCGCACGAGCGCGGCGAGGCGGGCGCCAAAACCGGCTACGCGGTGCAGTTCGACAGCCGCGAGCTGGCGCTCACCATCTACTCGAGGTACCGCACCAGCCCGGCGCTGCACTGGAACCTGCACCTGCTGGGGCAGCTGCTCGGCGAGTTCTACGAGGCGAAGCTGCGCGAGCAAAAGCTCCAGGAGCAGAGCTACCTGCAGGCGGTGCACGAAACCGGCGCCCGCGTGACGCACGACGTGAAGAATTTGCTGCAGTCGCTCAACGCGCTGTGCGCCGTGGCCGGGCCGCAGCAGAGCCAGGATTCCCCCGCGCTGATGGCGCTGATCCGGCGCCAGCTGCCGGTGATCGCGCAGCGCCTGTCCGCGACGATCGAGAAGCTGCACCGGCCAGAAAGCGAGAGCGAGAGCGACGAGAGCGTCCCGGCGCAGGAGTGGTGGCAGTCGCTCACCCGCCAGTACCAGGCGCAGGGGGTGAAGTTCGAGGCGGTCGGCCTGCGGCCGGAGCTGCGCGTGCCGCGCGCGCTGTTCGACAGCGTGGCGGACAATCTGCTGCAGAACGCCCTGGCCAAGCGCGACTACGGATCGACCCTGCGGATCGACGCCGCGCTGCGCTGCGACGCCGGCGTGGAGCTGCGCGTGTGCGACTCGGGACACGCGGTGCCCGCCGAGCTGGAGCGCACGCTGCTGCAGGCCCCGGTGCCCTCCAGCAGCACCGGCCTCGGGATCGGCCTGTACCAGGCGGCGCGTCATGCCGAGGCAAAAGGCTACCGGCTGTCGCTCGTGTGCAACCGCGAAGGCGAAGTCTGCTTTGCGCTGCGCGGCGGCGCGGGCGCGCCTGGCTGAGCCTCAGGTCGCCGGCGGGGCCGGCTGTGCGCGCTTGCCGATCAGCCGGTACACGGGCGTGTCGCCCTTGCCCTTCAGGTACAGGGTCTGCGGGGGCGCGAACTCGTAGCGCTCGCGCAGCTTGTGGTAAGTCGAGTGGTCGACCTGGACCATTCCCGGCATCCCCTCCGAGGTGATGCGGTTGGCGATGTTCACCGTGTCGCCCCAGAGGTCGTAGATGAACTTCTTCCTTCCGACCACCCCGGCCACCACCGGGCCGGTGCCCACGCCGATGCGCAAGGCGAGCGGGTGCCCGCCGACCGCGAAGTCGCGCGCCACCGCGTCGCGCATGGCGAGCGCCAGATCCGCGACCGCGCTGGTGTAGTCCGCGCCGCCGTCGTTGATCCCGCCCGCCACCATGTAGGCGTCGCCGATGGTCTTGATCTTCTCCAGCCCGAGCCCCTCGGCGAGGCCGTCGAAGGCCGAGAACAGCCGGTTCAGCAAAGCGAAGATCTCCTGCGGCGACATGCGCTCGGCGATGCCGGTGAAATTGACGATGTCGGCGAACATCACCGACACCTCCGCGAAACCGTCCGCGATCGTCGATTCGGAATGCTTGAGGCGCTCGGCGATCGGCGCCGGCAGGATGTTGAGCAGCAGCCGCTCGGAGCGCTCCTGCTCCTCCTGCAGCCGGGCGTGCGCCTCCTCGAGCCGGGCGCGCGAGGCGTCGCGCTCGGTGAAGGCGAAGTGCAGCAGCCAGTAGACGATGGCCGAGGTCGAGGCGAAGTTGAGGGCGAAGAACAGCACGCTCGTCTGCAGCGGAACGCGCGCCTGCGCCCCCGGCATGCCGGCCAGGTAGAAATCGGAGTAGCCGGTCGCCAGCACGAGTACGATGTAGGCGAAGAACCAAGGCAGCGACTCGCGCGGCGAGTACAGCAGCACCGCGCCGACCGGCGCGAGCAGGCCCCACAGGATAATGCCGCTCGCCGAGACGAAATTGCCGATCGACCACTGCACGACGAAGGGCACGAACAGGAACAGCGACAGCTGGGCGATGCGGAAAAAGTTGAAGTTGAGCGTCGCCAGGAACACGAGCAGCGTGGCGAGGGAAGTCAGCTGGAAAGCGAACGGCAGCGACGCCGACAGCGACAGCCCGAGCAGCCAGTACAGCCCGAGCCAGATCGCCGAGCCGGCGATCATCAGGCCGCAGGCGAACAGCAGCACCTGCTTCTTGAGCTTGAGCTCCTCCGAATCGGTCGGCTCGATGCCGGCCCTGCGCAGGCGGCGATAGAGGGTTTTCAGCGCGACCATCTGCGTCTTGCCGTTAGGCCTTCATGGCAGAACGCCGGCGGCGGTCATGCGCCCGTACAGCAGGCCGATGGGGATCCATTCGAACTGGTCGTCGAATTCGCCGCCCGAGGCGCCGGTGGGGGCGGGGGGGTGGCTGATGAACACAGGATACCCGGCGTAGGCCCCGGACTTGAGGTTCACCTGTTCGTCCGTGTTGCCGCTGGTCATCGCGGTGTAGTCCTTGCCGGTAGAGAACACCACGGCCACGACAGTATCCTGGTTGGTGACCGCGTTGCTCGCTGCGCCGCAGCTTGTTGCGGAAATCCCGGACGCCGACTCGCAAACCAGGAGGTCACTCGGTTGGCAGGACACCCCGTTCGCCTTGAGGGTGGTAGCGGAGGTGAACGGCGGCGGACTGGTGGATGCGGTGCAGGTCGAGGCGAGCGTGGTCTGCGCTACCGCGTAGCGGATGCGGTTGTTCCACGCGTCGACAGCGTAGCCGCTGCTGTCCACCGGCTGAAAGCCGAGCGTCACCGCTGGCAGATATCCGGTGTAGATCCCGGACACATTGGTGCAAGTTCCGCCGTTCGCCGGTGACTCGACGCCATTGCTGGTCGCCGTCGCCGGGCAAGGCAGCCGCCCGTTGGCGATGGCGAAGCCGAGCAGCGCGTCGCGCGCCTGCTTCAGGCGGTTCTGCGTTTCGTCGATGTTGTGCTGGGTCACCTGCGCGGAGAGCGTCAGCATCATTCCGCCGAGAACGAAGCCGACAATGGCGAGCACCAGCGCCATCTCGATGAGCGAGAAGCCGGCGCTGCGAAGGCGGGCGCAGGACATACTCATGGCGAGATCACCAGTACGTGGTCGTTGAACGCGCTGGTCACATCGGAGCGCTGCTCGAACACCGAGTCGGTGGGCATGGCATTCTCGCCCTCGAAGTAATCCGAGAGCTGGCTCGAGGGCTGCGTTTTCCCGGAGAGCGCGCGGCCCGAGAACACCAGCAGCGCGCGCTTGTCGTTGGTCGGTGCCGGCGTGTAGTTGTTCACCGTGAGGCAGGGGTTGGTGCCGGTGCATGCGCCGGTACCGCCGGGCGCATAGCCCTTCGACACCGCGTAGTAGGTCCATTGCTCCCAGTCGTTGTCGAGGAACCAGTCCGTGGCGGGCGTGTCACGCAGCGCCGACTGGAAACTGGTGTTGTCGGTGATATAGAGGCTCGGGACTTGAATGGTGACGCTGTCGCAGGTCGTGGATCCGTAGCAATACGCGCGCGGTGGTAGCCACTCGGTAGTTACGGTTGCGCTGCCGTCGGCTGCGATTGCAACGGCATTGGCCGAGCCCGCGTAGTAGCTGGCAGCGTTGCTGCCGTAGGCGCTGGTATTCACGTAGTTAAGGTACCCGGTGTTGAGCTGCCTGAACGCCTTGCCCACGTTCGACGCTGTTGCAGTTATGGCGATCTTCGGCTGCACGTACGAGGGACAACCACCCCACCACCACGAGCAGCTTTGGCCATACCAGATGGTGCACTTGATGGTCGCCGTGGTCGTCGCGTTGCAGTTCCATCCCCCGATGCTCCCGCTGCCCGAATAGTCTGGTGCCACGGCAACCGAGACCTGCCACCAGTTGCTGGTCCAGCTCACCGCCGTGCTCAGGTCGCACTGCGCATCGGTCCCCGGCACGCAGGGTTCACTCAGGAGAGTCGTGTCGCAACTGGGATCGGTGATTGTGCAGGCCTTGCGCGAGCGCACCAGCGGCAGCAGGCCGCTGTAGGTATTCGCGGCGCCGGTGTACGTCGAGGTGGTCGGGTTTCCCCATGGGGCCGCGAGCGGGAACATCGGCGCGCTCGCCGACCCGCCCGGCATGCTCTGCGCCGCCGAGGCGATGTGCGGAACAATGCCCCGCTGGATGCGCTGCGCGATCGGCCCTTCGAGCACGCGCATCACGTCGGATGCGGAAACCTGGACGACCTGGTCATTGAACGATCCGCTCGGCCCCGAGGTGGCGAACGAGCTGTCTCCGGCGGCGTTCTGGCACTCGAGGTAGTCGCGGTAATCGGGCGGTGTGGTGCCGCGCGTCTGATTGCGCGCGGTGCAGTTGGCCGAGGCCTGCACCGCGAGGGGCGGCCCAGGCGCGATGATGAGGGCCACCGCGGCGTTTGCCTGGCCGTCGACGGTCAACTGTCCCTGCGTGCTGAAATTGATGTTCAAGGTCGCGGTACTGTTGGGAAGCGCCCAGCCGTTCGAGACGACATACCACAGCGGCTGGCCGGACGCGTCGACCGGCTTGTCCAGGCCGAGCGTGCGCCAGGGCAGGCGCCCGACGGCCGGCAGCGTGCAGTTGCCCGCGGCGATGCCCTCGTTGGCGGTACCGACGTAAGCGCCCGGCTCGGGGCACGGCAGGCTGCCGGGGTTGTTGTCGGTCATGGCGTCGTTAGCGACATACCCCAGCAGCGCCGCCTTCGCCTCGCCCAGAACCTTGCCGTTGATTCCCGGATTGGTCGCAGCCGGATTGAGCCAGGAGCTCATCGCGGACACCAGCATCCACGACACCCCGAGCACCACGATCAGCATGAGAATCAGCAGCGCGACGCCGCGCTGCTCCCGGCGTCGCGCCGGCCGTCTGCGCGCGATCACCGCTTGCCCCGAGCCGGCGGCGGGGCCGGCTCGGGCGCGACGCGGTGCGCGCTGATCGTGCCGCCGCCGAGGAGCCCCCGCACCTCGCCGCTGCCGCGGTCGAGGCTCTCTCCGACCTTGAGCTCGAAGCGCTTGTTGCTTTCGCCGACGGTCACGCCGACTTTGCTCGGGTCGGTGCCGGGGTACACCTGCGTACCTTCGGGCTGCGTGCCCTGCGGAATCGCCTCGCCGTTGACCCACACGGTCGACAGGCCGCCGGAGCGCTGCACATAGCCGTCGATGCGCGTGACCGGCGACTCGATGACCGGGGTCGAGGGCTTGTCCGGGAGCCGCGCCTTGCGCCGCGCCTCGAGCGCCGCGCGCTGCTCGGGCGTCAGGAACAGCCGCCCGAGCTCGTCGCCGCTCACGCGGTACGCCGGGACGAGCAGCGCGCAGGCAAGCAGCGCAAGACCGGCGCGCCTCATGACTTCGCCGCCCGGTCGAGGATGGTGATGAGGTCGATGTCGCACTCCGCCTGCAGGCGCGGCGCCATCGCCCCCGCGGTGGGTGCCTGGTTGACGCGCGTGATCGAGCAGCTGCGCACCGAGTAGTAGGCGTTGCCGGAGTCGCGCAGGTCGTGGAGGAAGTTGAGCAGGTCGTCCTCGTCGAGCAGCGCGATTTGCGCCTTCATGGTGCTGGAGTAGAAATCGACGCCGGCCGGCTTGCCCGGCACCGACACCAGCAGTCTCTGGCGGTCGACGCGGTAGCGCAGGTCGAGCAGGTCGCGGCTGGTCTTGATGTGCGCCATGGTGTCGGCCCATGCCAGGCGGCGCTCGTCGCCGATGATGTGCAGCTGCTTCAGCCGCTGGTAAACCGCCAGCTTCTCGGTGACCTCGCGTTCCTCCTCGGCGATGCGCGACAGGCGCTCGCTCGCGCGGTTGTGTTCCGCGCGCGCGGCGGCCAGCTCCTGGCCGGCACGCTGCAGCGTGCCCTCGGTGTACCAGACCAGCGCGGCGCCTGCGCCGAGCATGGCGGCGAGGGCCAGTACCGGCAGCAGGAGCTTCCTGATCTCGGCGGCGGTGACGTTCATGGCAGCTGGCGCGCCAGGATGATGGTGAAGTGCGGTGCTTCGCCGTTCTCGGACTGACCGATGTCGCCGGTCAGCGTGCCCTCGGAGCTGATGTCGAAGGGCAGGCGGGTGTGCACGATCCGGTAGCTGGGGTCCGCGCGCAAGGCGGCGGCGAAGCGCTGCACCTCGGCGGTGATCGCGCGGTAATCGGAGCGTTGCGTCGCGTTGACCTGCCCGGAAATGCGCAATACCTGGCTGAACTGGCCGCTCGCGGCGGGCGGCGGCGCGGCTCCCGCGTCCGCAGCCACTGCCGCGCCCACGGCCGCGACCGCGACGGATTTGACGCTGCCGCGCTCGATGCTCCATACCAGGCTGTCGAGCTCGATCTGCGGGAACTGGTCCATGGCCTTCGACAGGTAGACCAGCGCCGCCTCCGGCGAAGCGGAGCGCCGCGCGATCTTGCTGAACTCGACCACGGTCGCCTTCAGGTTTTCGGTGGTCGTCTGGGTCACCGGGAAGGTCGAGGTGACGCGTTCGTAGTGCTGTTCGGCGACATGCGCGGCCCTTACCTGGACCGACGCCTGCGTGCGTGCGTCGAGGATGTCGAGCCACTTGGCCCCCGCGTACAGCACGCAGGCGGCGAATCCGAGCGCGCCGGCAGCCACGATGCCGCGCTGCAGTTGCCAGATAAAGAAGCTGCGCCGTTCCTCCCGGCGCGCAAACTGCTCCTTCGGCGGGCGCCGCAGCGTGAGGTGCAGGTACAGCTGCTCCGCCGCGGTGCCGGCCGGAGCACCCTTCACCCCGACCGCGCGTACCGCCTCTTCCATGCTCACCGAATGGAACGCGAGCCGCGCGTCGGACACCAGGAGCCGCTCGAAGGCGGGCCGCTGTCCGGGAGGCGCGACGACGATGACCTGGACCGGCGGGCCCTCGCGCGGCAGGGCGCGCAAGGTGCCGAGGTACTGTGCGAGGCGCGCGGTTTCCGAGCGCACGAAATCGGCGAGCGCTTCGGGCTGCATATCGAGCGTGCGCTCGAGGCGCGCGAAGCGCAGCTTGCCGTCGTCCACGAAGCACTGTCGCAGGCCGGCACGGTTCGCGGTCACGACGAAGCACGGTCCGCGGCGCGCGCCCAGGCGCGCGGCCAGGGCCGGCGCGAGCAGCGGCACCGAGTACACGCCCGCGAGCCGGGCTCCGGCCTCGGACAGCGCGTCGAGCCACGGCACGAACTGCTGCGCGTTGCTGAAAGACGCGAGCAGCAGCCGCTCGTTGCGCCGCTCGCCGGTCACGTAGCCGAGCGACAGCCCGGCCGCGAGGCGCGTGTCCCGGTAGCGCTGCACCAGGCGCCGCTGGATCACCGCGTCGCGGTCGCCGCCGCGCAGGTAGGGAATCTGGTCCTCGTGAAAGTCCTCCCCCGCCAGGTCCGCCAGCACCGAGAACAGCGCGCCCCGCCGGCCGCGCAAGTACTCGCGGAAGCCGGCCAGGCCGGAGTCGTCGGCGCTGAACTCCGCCTCGAGCGCGAGCGCCCCGCGCGACCAGCTGTAGACGTAGTGGTCGCCGGCGGTGAAGTAGACGACGAGCTTGGCCGACATGTCAGGTGAATTTCATCTTCGAGATCGTGTCGTACACGGGTCCCAGCACCGAGAGCATGACCCAGCCCAGGATGGTGCCCAGCACCAGCGTGAGCGCCGGCTCGATGATTGCCTCCAGCTTGCCGATCCCCTCGCGCACCTCGCGGTTGTAGAAGTAGCTGACGTTGAGCAGCGCGGTATCCAGGGCGCCGGTGTTCTCGCCGATCTTGAGCATGCGGATGACCAGCGGCGGGAACAGCCCCGCGTCCTGGAACGCGGCGGTCAGGTTCTTGCCTTCGGCGATCTGTTGCCCGACGGTGCGCAACCCTCCCTCGAGCACCCGGTTGCCCACGATCTCCTCGGAGCTGCGGATCGCGTCGAGCACCGTGATCCCCGAGGCGTACATCATCGCGAAGCTCGAGGCGAAGCGCGACAGGATGATCTTGCGCAGGATCGGGCCGATCAGCGGCAGCGAGATCTTGTAGCGGTCGACGCGGTAGGCGACCGCCGGGTTCCTCTTGATCGCGATCCTGAGGCCGACCACGAGCCCGACCGGCACGGCGATGAGCGCCCACCAGAAGTGCACGAAGAAGTTCGAGACGTGGATCAGGATGCGCGTCTGCAGCGGAATCTTCTGGCCCATGTTGAGAATGAACCCGACCATCTGCGGCACGAGATAGATCATCAGGAAGAAGGTCACCGCGATGACGACGGTGCCGACGAACGCCGGATACATGATCAGCTTCTTGGTCTGCTGCGCCAGCTCGTCCTCCCACTTCATCGACTCGGTCAGGCTCTTGAGCACCTCGGGCAGGCGGCCGGTCTGCTCGCCCGCGCGCACCAGGCTGACGAACACCTTGCCGAACGCCTCAGGAAACTCCGCCAGCGCCTGGGACAGGCTCTTGCCGCCCTGAATCGACTCGAGCATCCCCGAGACCACCTCGCGAAAGCGCGGGTTCTCGACGCTGTCGCGCAGGTCGATCAGCCCCTCGACGAGCGGCACGCCGGCGGTGGCGAGCTGCTCGAGATGGAAGCAGAAATTGATCAGCTCCGGGCGCTTGATCTTGCCGCCCCCGATCAGCCGGCCGCGCTGGCTGGTCGGCGCGCCGCTCACCAGGTCGAGGCCCATGCGCGCCAGGCGCTGCTCGAGATCGAACACGTTGACGGCATCGGCCCGTCCGAGCACCGCCTTGCCCTGCGCGTCGATCGCCCTGTACGTGTAGAGAGGCATGCGCCCAGCTCCGCAGCCGCTTGTTCTGAAAGTTAGGCACTGCGCTGCGGCATCATGATGCCGCAGCGCAGTGCATCGTGGTTCTTCAGCTCATGCGGTCGGTGAGATCGACCACGCGCATCAGCTCGTCCAGGCTGGTGACTCCGCTGCGCACCAGCCGCACGCCGTCCTCGGCGAGCGTCTTGAAGCCCTTGGCGCGCGCCGCGGTCAGGATTTCGCGCGTCGTTGCGCGGCGCGCCACCAGCTCGTCGAGAGCGCTGTCGATCTTGAGTATTTCCAGGATCGCGACGCGGCCGCGGTAGCCCTGGTAATCGCACTGCTCGCAGCCCACCGCGCGGAACACCGCCGCGGGCTCGGTCGGCGTGATGCCGAGCAGGCGCCGCTCGTGGACATCCGGATCGAAAGACTGCCGGCAGGTGCGGCACAGCTTGCGCACCAGGCGCTGGGCGATGATGCCGATAATGTTGCCGGCCATGACGTCCGGAACGACCCCGATGTCGAGCAGCCGCGGGATGGCGCCTATTGCCGAGTTGGTGTGCAGGGTGGAATAGACCTGGTGGCCGGTCATGGCCGCGCGAAACGCCATTTCCGCGGTGTCGGGGTCGCGCACCTCGCCGACCAGGATGGCGTCCGGATCCTGGCGCATCATGGCGCGGATGCCGTTGGCGAAGTCGAGCTTGGCGGCCTCGGCGACCGAGGTCTGGCGGATCAGGGTCATCGGGTACTCGACCGGATCCTCCAGCGTCATGATGTTAATCGCGTCCGAATTGATGTGGTTCAGGATCGAGTACAGCGTCGTGGTCTTGCCGCTGCCGGTCGGTCCGGTGACGAGGATGATCCCCTCGGGGCGGGCGATCATGCGCTTCAGCAGCTCGAGCTGGGATTCCTCCAGTCCGAGCTTGTCGAGCGGCACGATGCCCTTCTGCCGGTCGAGAATGCGCAGCACGATGTTCTCGCCGTGCGAGGTCGGCAGGCTGGAGACGCGGAAATCGATCACCCGGCCCGAGAGCGTCGCCGAAATGCGCCCGTCCTGGGGCGCGCGCGTCTCGGCGATGTTCATCTTGGCCATGACCTTGAGGCGCACCGCCATCGCCGGCCAGTAGGTCTTGTGCAGGCTGCGGATCTGGCGCAGCACGCCGTCGATGCGGTAGCGGATGCGCAGGAAGTTCTGCTCGGGCTCGAAATGGATGTCCGAGGCGCCGCGCTCCACCGCGTCGGCCAGCAGCGCCGAGATCAGCCGTACCACCGGCTGGCTGTACTCGTCGCCCTCCGCGAGCGAGGTGTAGTCCAGCTCGCCGGTCTCGATCTCGCGCAGGATGCCGTCGATCGAGAACTCGTGGCCGTAGTAGTGCT
>Ga0307373_10013380_pt1 | contig 11482 bp, 8 predicted proteins | sample OX2MG_FD_202534 | JGI IMG/M metagenome (GOLD analysis project Ga0307373, IMG submission 202534) | Soil microbial communities from Risofladan, Vaasa, Finland - OX-2 | ecosystem: Environmental > Terrestrial > Soil > Coastal area > Acid sulfate soil | place: Finland: Risofladan, Vaasa | collected... | reverse complement strand
CTTCAAAGTCGGCTGGATATTGCATGCTCTCTTCAGTTTCGTACAAGATGCGATAGTCACTCGGGACAGCGGCCTTGAATCGGCGCAAAAACATTACGGCGCGTGGTTCTGTATGGCGGGTGCGGCGGGGGTTCGGTGTGCCAACCGTCGCGCCTTGACTTAATTCGACAACCTCCTCCAGGTTCACGCACCTCGACCTGACGCTGTCCCAGGCAGCGCTAGGTAAGACCAGCTTGTAGCTGAATACGTCGGTCGTCTTCGCTTTGTCCGACCGATAGCCCTGATTGCGGAAGGAGGCCTGGTCCACCACACGGGACACGGTAAACACTGGAGACACACGGAATGCTGGAAGGGTGTTTTTCTGCACCGTCCTGGCTTGAACGGCGGCGTGAATTGATTCCCCGCCTGCCGGTTTCTTTCTCGCGAAGAGCACCACCGCGTGTACCTTGGCATCGTGGAAGACGCCACCCGGAAACTCCCATATCTCTGTGAGGTCACATTGGTCCAGCAGTTTTTGCCTCAATGCAGGCGAAGCCTCAGCGGCCACGAAGGACATGGGCATAATCATGGCTAGGTACCCCCCGGGGGCGAGGCGATCAATTGCGAGTGAGAGGAATGGATCCGCCTTCTGCTCGCGGCTTGTTGCGCCATCCTTCGGCGCGTCTCTGCGCCCGCTGAACGGCGGGTTGCCGACGATGATGCCGGGCTGGTTGGCTCTCAGCCAGCGCCACTGCAAGGCGTCGCCGGAGTCGACGTGCCAGTGGTCAACGGAGGTGGATAGCAGCAATCCCAGACCAGCAACTCGGGCCGTGAAGGGAGCTTCCTCATTACCGATAATCCCGCGACGGGTCAGACTCTCACGGGCATCAGATAGGACAGAAAGCCGCTCATAGCCGGCAATCAAAAAGCTGCCCCATCCGCACGACATGTCGGCCACCACCCGCCGCTCGGGGTGAAGGAATTCAACGGGAATGTTCTCCCAGATGCGCCGCGTCAGGTATAGCGGCGTGTCGTAGCGGCCGTGCGTTTTAAGTTCATCCTGAGTGTATGCCGCCTTTACGAGGCCAGTGAGCATATCAGGCGTGAAGCCCGCGTAGCTCACATCCCGCATCAGTCGGAACGCGTGCTCCGCCGCCTCAACATGCTTCGTAAAGAGTCGTGGATCGAAGTACCGGCCGAACTTCTCATGTGCGCGCCGCACCAGGCGAATCGGATCGACGTCATCTGCGCGCATCTCTGGCCCCAGCACGCCTGTGTCGCTCAAGATGCAGGCGCCGAGCAACTGGATCGCCAGATCCGTCACTGCAGTGTCGGACAGTTGCTCCTCGCGATGCCCGCTGTAGCCCCGAAGATCGTTCACTGCCGCGGCGAAATGGCAGACCAGGCCTTTCCGCGTGACGTTCTGCGCCCAGAGGGAAAGCTGCAAAGGTTGGATATCGCGAAAGATCGGCGAAGTGAAGCTGTCCAATCCCCTTTTGACCTGGATCAGCTTTACGGGTGTGAGATCAAGATGATACCGCTGCAGCACAGCAGCCAGGTTCTCATAGGAGATATCTGACTCAACGGGGAGGGGCACCACCTGGTTGTAGAGGTCGACAGCGCTGCCCCAGAAGGAGAGCCTTCCGCGACGATGGATAAGGTGGAACGGGGCGAAGGATTGCGCCAGTTTTCGCACAATCTCGGGGTCACCCCTTCCGTTGGCCGCGTTGAAAACGGTGACGCCGGCGTAGTCGGCTGGATTCCGATGTTCTGCATGGGCGAAGGCAAGGGCGTTGATCTTCAGGTGCTCCTGCTGCGTTCCGGAAATTATGTAATCTTCCAGAATAGCCTGTCGCTCATATCCTTGCTGCACCAGGCCGTCACAAACCGCCATCAACGCTGCCTGGGGGAGAGGTTCGTAGGTCAATATGGAGGTTTCTGGCATCTCAGACTTCTCCGCTCCGCTTTTGGCTCGCAGGTCGCGTGGCGCGAAGCACTGCCCTCGCATCGGCCCATCGCCTTCTTTGGCGGCTCACCCTCGCCCATGAGGTCGGGTATCCCTTCCAATTTGAGACGGTCAACGTGCCGTACCTCGTGGACTACAAGCCCAAACCTAATCCCTTTACATCCTTCGACGTGGCCCCACGACTTCCCTTCCGACTCGGAACGTCCGCTCATTCCCCTTCCCATGCATGTCGGCGGCGGCTTCTTTGGCGTAGCGCCGGTGGCTTAGGAGGATGCGGTTGAGGATTTCGCGGCGGGTGGATTCGGAGATCGTGAAGCGTAGGCCCTGGCGGTAACTACCACGGCCGTCGCGGACCAGGTAGGATCGTTTGAAAATGAGAACCCGAAGTCTGCCATGCTTCATGTCCGGCGCAAACATGCCTGGGTACAAGAGCACTTGGCGGAAATACTGTCCTGGCTGGGGATAGACGAGACAAGTGCGCGGCACGTTGATCCGGTCTGGCGGATCGAGTCATGGGTTATCACAGAACCCCCGCTCCTGTCCCGCTACATCCAGCAACAGCAGGTCGGGGTGATTCCGCTGCAGCTTCTTCTCCGCGCGCTGGGCCACTGATTAATCTTCTTGCCGCGTTCCGCCGGCCCCGTCCGACCGAGTCTGTTCACCGCCGCAGAGTTTTTGTCGCACAATTAACTTCCGGCGCCTCACATAACCGCCTCTTTGCCCGCTTACAATTGGGAGGCGCCCTCAACCGGGTCGATGCGTTCGGCCTGTTCGCAATTTTGGGCTTCTCCGTGCCCTCCGCTCCGCCCTGGCGATGAGATCAAAAAACCGTCTCAAACCGTCTCATTCCCGCTCCCACGAGCACGAAATCCACGGACGCAACCAGCTAATTCGCCCGATATTGCCCGGATATGAACGCAAATATGGCACGTACGACCCCGCAATCCTTCTAAACCGTCTCAAAAACGAACAGCAGAACTCGACGCGTCGCGCTCCCGATGAACAAGCGTTCGGGGAGATTGAGGCGTGGGGCGCGGACGGATGACGGACGATCATTTCAACACAGCGCCACAGAGGACTCCGAGAAGAGAAAAAGAGAGAAAAGACTGAGGGAACGGCGTACGAAGGGCAAGGTATGAAGGAAGAATCACAGACGCTGGAGTTATAGGCCCCTCTTCCCGCTTCCGTGAGAGGCCGGGAGAGAGGTTGAGTCGCTGAAGTTACAAGCCCCTCTTCCCTAAAAGCAGGTACGAGGCGCGGGGCGCGGGGCGCGGGGAAAGCATCGGGTACCTCGCGCCCCGTACCCCGTACCCCGCGCCCGTTTTTAGGGGAGAGGCCGGGAGAGAGGTTGAAACGCGGGTTGCGTATTGGGAGAGAGCCACAACGACCCGTGGCTGGCGCCGACAGATCTATCAGCACACAAGATAGGCGCGAACCGGTACGGATTGAGAATGCGGAACGAGCTGGGATTGAAAACTGTAGTCCCCGACTTTGCAGGGGTTCAAAGCATCCGGGGAGAAGAGGCAGCATGGGACCCCGGCGCCGGCCGCCGGCACAGTGCTGGCAGCGTATCCCCCGCGTAAGCTTTGGAGAGATCCGTTCTATGCGAATCATCGACAGTTTTGTGCAAATCATCGACAGCCGAGCCATCTTATCGCGGCGTGCCGGCTGGCCGGCCCTGGCGGTGCTGGCGTCCCTCCTCGTCGCGCTCCCCGCCGCGGCCGCTCCCACAATTCTCTGGTCTGTTGGCGTCCCCGACCGGTCGGGGCGGGAGTTCGCGCTATTCGGCCACTCCGGCGAATTCCTCCAGCGGTTCCCGGGAACCGTGCACTACCAGGTCGGCGCGTCCGGTCCATCGGACTGGCCCTATATCCATCCGGGACCGGTCGACGCCTGGGCCGGCAGCACGACTCATACGCTCGCCATCGACTTCTCCCTGCCCGCCCGGCCCCGGGGTCGCTGTACCCTGGTCATCGATACCGTCAGCACGCAGCGCGACTTCCCCCCAACCCTCTCGGTTCGCATCAACCACGTCACAACCACAGTCTCGCTGCCTCCCGGGCCCGGAGACATGGCCCTTTCGGACGAGAAACGGGGCGCGCCGCATTCGACCAGGGTCGCCTTCGACCCGTCGCTGCTGCGAGCCGGCCAGAATGAGATAGCCCTCACCATCACTTCCGGGAGCTGGCTGCTATATGACGCCGTGCAGCTCGAAAGCGATCCGTCGCAGCCCCCGCTCGGCGTGACCGATGCCCGCCTTGAGCCAACCCAGCGGTTCGTTCGCCGCGGCGGACATCTGATGCAGGCGCTGAGCCTTGTCGCTTATAACGCGGGCTTTCCGCTGGCGGCCAACGTGGAGGTAAACGCGTCCGGCTGGCGCTCGCGCCAGGCGGTACACGTGGGCTTTGGCGAGACGCGGACGACTCTCACCGTTCCCCCGGTCTGCAAACCCACGCCCGTCTCGGTGACCTTCAATGCCCCCGGCGGGCCGTTTCATCTTTCCACGGTTGTGAAGCCGGAGCGGCGCTGGACGATCTACATCGTGCCGAGCGCCCACAACGACATCGGTTACACCGCTCCGCAGGCAGACGTCCGGCGCCGCCACGAGGAGAACCTGGATACCGCCCTCCGGCTTTGCGCCGCGGAACCCTGGTTCCGTTATAACTGCGAGGTTGCGTGGGATGCCGAATGCTACCTGGTCGACCGGCCCCCGGCGAAGAGGCGAGAGCTGCTCGATCGCATGAGGCAGGGACGCATCGGTCTGCACGCCGGTTATCTCAACATGCTGACGGGGCTGATGTCCACCGAGGAGATCACCCGCTACGCGCGCTTCGCGGCCCAGCTCGGCCGGGCGGAAGGCATCAACACCTCAACCGCCATCCTAACGGACGTGCCCTCGGCGGCATGGAGCGTGGAGCCGGCGCTGGCCGGAAGTGGTGTGCGTTTCTTCTCGGAAGGCGTGGACCAGGCCCGCGGGCCGACGCTGGATCATACCGGCATCGACGCGCCCTTCTACTGGGTCGGGCCGGATGGATCCCGGATCCTCACCTGGCTCAGCAGCGGCTATCACCAGAGCAGATGGCTTACCACACGCTCAATAAGCCAGATCAAGCAGCACGTGGACGCCCTCGTCCGCAGTTACTCCCGCAGCGACTATCCCTACGACTGCATTTACGTGTACGGCGCCTTCGGTGATAACGGCCGCCTCGATCCTCGCTACGGCGCGCTCGTCCCGCGGTGGAACGCCCGCTGGGCGTATCCTAAAATTGTGCTCGCCACCAGCGCGCAGTTCCTGTCCGCCATGACCCGGAAATACGGCCGCCGGATCCCGGAGAAGCGCGGCGACTTCGGCGCCTACTGGGAAGACGGCGCCGCGTCCTCCGCCCGCGAGACGGCGATGAGCGAACAGGCCAAAAGCCTCCTCGGCACGGCGGAGACTCTCTGGTCCCTGGCGAAGGTCGCCGGCTCTCATGTCACCTATCCCACCGCCCGCGCCGACGCCGCCTGGCGCAGCATCCTTCTCTACGATGAGCACACCTGGGGAGCCTCCCAGTCCGTTTCTGAGCCGTCGTCGCGGTTGACCCGGGTGGAGTGGGCCGTCAAGAGCAGCTTCGCCCGCCGTGCGCTCCAGGACGCCCGGGCGCTCGCCGCGCAGGGCCTCCGGGCCTATGCCAGGAATCTGGCCGGCGGCCGGCGGCGCCTGGTCGTCGTCAACACGCTGTCCTGGCCCCGCTCCGGGCTGGCGGAGCTGCCCGCGAACCTGTCCCGCGCCAGCGAACTGCTGGACTCGTCCGGCCGCCCGGTCCCACTCCAGGTAATGAATGGCCGCCGCTGGCTCTTCGCGCACTCCGTGCCAGCGTTCGGCTGCCGCGTCTACCGTATCCGAGACCGGAAGGACGCAGCGGCCTCTGAGAAGCGCACCGCGCAGACGCTCCCGGGCGCCGCCTGGCCGGCCGACTCCGTCGTGGAGAACGCCTTCTACCGGCTCCGGCTGAGTCATACCCGGGGCGTCTCCAGCGTCGTGGACCGCTCGTCCGGCCGGGAGCTGCTGGATCCGGCGAGCACGTACGGGCTGGGGCAGCTCATTTACGCCGCGGGCGGGGCCAATACCAGCCTGCACTCTCCCCGCCAGCCTCATCCCCGGATCACAACCGTCGCGCCGCCCTGGTCCCTGCTCCGGATCCCCCGGGACTCATTGGTTCTCGTGCCGGAAGGTCCTTTCCGGCAGGCGCAGATCCAGGCCGGCCCGCTCTTCACCACAATCACGCTCCGGTCTTCGGCGCCCGCCTTCCACGCCATCGTCACGCAAATCCGGCTCTGGAACCACCAGAAGCGAATCGACGTGACTCTCCATCTAAACAAGGTAGCGATCTACCGTAAAGAGGCGGTCTACATCGCCTTCCCCTTCCGCGCCCGGCGCCCGCGGTTCCGGCTCGGGATGGCCGCCGCCATCGAGGATCCCGCCCGAGACTTCATTCCGGGGGCCTGCCACGAGTGGTACGCCATCAACAACTGGGTCGCGTGCCAGGACGGCGCCAGCGGCATCGCCTGGTGCTCTCCCGACGCGCCGCTCGTTACGCTCTGCTACGTGAACCGCGGCCTCTGGCCAAAGACCGCGGACCTGCCCAATGGCACAATCTACTCCTACGCCATGAACAATTACTGGTTCACCAACTACAAGGCCGCGCAAGGGGGCCGGATGCGCCTGCGCTACAGCTTTACGAGCTCCTCCGCGCCCCTCTCAAACGCCGCGTGCGAACGGTTCGCCCGGAGCGTAACAGCCCCACTCATGGCCGCTCTCACCGCGCCTCCAATCCACACGGTCCGGCGCGCGTCGCGTGGTATCGGACGGCCAGGACAGCAGGCGGGATTGTTGACGCTTTCGGGCGCCGGGGTGGAGGCGGCCGCGCTGCGCCCCGCTCCGGAGGGCAGCGGTCTCATGATGCTGCTGCGCAATACCAGCGAGCAGCCGGCGACCGCGCGCATCGCGGCGGCCTGGCCCGGATGCCGGTTCCAGCCGGTGAACCTGGTCGGCGCTCCCGAAGGCCCCGCACTCCCGACCCGGCGCCTCGCCGGCCGGACGTCCGCATCCCTATCCCTTCGTCCCTACCAGCTCCGGTACGTCAAAATCATTCTCCCACGGATCCCCCACCAGCGTTAGCCTGGCGACTCAAACATCGGATCGGGCCCGCATGACGCCTGAGCCTGCTCGGGACGCGAAAAGGCAAAGTCCTCGACGCGTCGGGCACGAGTTGACATGCCACCTCTCCCCCGGATGAGACCCGCGCGGGAGCCTCTCCTTTTACAAACCTACGCTAACGGGTCACAAAGACGGTGTTGACGCCTGACATCGGCAGAGGCGCCCCCACCCTTGTCTCCATACTCGGGCATCCTCCAGCATGCAGGTTAATATGGAAAAAGTATGGGTTAGTGTTAAGCTGCTGGGACCCCAGCCGAAGAGTCGGAGACCGACTCAACGTCGACCCGAACCAACCGTTCAAGGCTCTACCTCCGAGCGAGAGGCCAGCGCGTCGAGCGCAGCGGTCTTTGTAGATGAGCATTCCACGCGTTATAGGCACTGAGCGTTGAATACCTACGGACACCCGAAGAGGGCGTTGAGGCGTTTCGCTGGTTGTGTAAGGGATAGCCCGCGGCGGAGGAAGACAAGTGTCAAGCGGTCGGCGATTCCGAGATCTTTTACCGAAGTATCCGCCCGTACAAACAGGAATGTTGTCTCGACCCTGATGGGAAGCTCACAATGTTTTGTGACCACCATCAAGGCCGGCCCGCCGCCCGTGTGCAGAATCCCGGGACCACAGACGGCGAGAAGCTCCCGGGTGTCGAAGCTCACCAATTGAGCCGCAGCATCACGTCGCGGCTCTACCTGTCAAGTCTCGACCGGGTGCCGGCCGTCGCGGTCATCGCGGAGGGCACTGCCGGCCGGAGCCGATAGGACTCCCCGCCAGCCGGCGAACGCCAAGGGGCGCCGTTGGGCCTCGACGGGGCCTACTTCGCCTAATCAAATTCGGACATTCACCGAAGGTCGCCGTCTCGCGCCTCGTAAATCGGCGGGACGCCGGCAGAGTTCCATTTCCGAAATTGCAGCTGCCACAGACACATCTGAAGCGCCAACTTTTTTTGAGATACTCACAGAAAGAACCTCCAAAAAACCCCTTTGGTAGGGTATGATATGATGATGGGCACGATAGTTGGTAAACACCTAACCCGGCATAGCCGGAACCAAATCGCGATTCCTGCGCGTTTTGAACGCAACTTAACCGATAAGATACTAAAAGTATCGCAAAAAACGTAACTCCAACACTATTCCGGGACGGGGGCCGAAATTCATGATTCAAAGAGCATCACTACATGTCGAAGTGGCCGATGGCAGCTTCCCTCACGAAAAGGTCGTAACGTTCCTGGCAGGCGCCCAAAAATACAGTCTGTTTGTGGATGAGCGGGATGTCAATGGGCGATCTATCGACGTCGCGGTTGTGGCGTTCAACGGGGACAGCGTCCTGATCGACCTCCCGAGCGATACCTTCACGTCGGGTTCCCGGGTCTGGGTCCCCAGGACGCTTCTCGAACTCGACAGCGTCGCCGCGTGAGGTTCATGTGATACTTTCCGATACCGAGATCATCGCGGCCCTTGAAAACCAACAGATTTTCATCGATCCCCGGCCCACGCCAGATAAGATCACGACCAGCGCGGTTGACCTCACCCTGGGCGACACCTTCCTGAAGTGGGATTTTGATCTTGGCAGCGGTATCAGCTTTTCCGTCGACCCCGCGGCGATCGATTACCCCCAGCTCGCAGCAAAGTACCTTAAATCGATGCCCACTGATGAGCATGGCTGTGTGATTGTCAGGAAAGGTGAGTTTGTCCTCGCGACCACAGCCGAATACGTGCGGCTTCCGGAGAGTTCTCGCCTGGCAGCGCGTGTCGAAGGCCGGAGCAGGCTGGCGCGATTGGGCCTTGCCGTGCACCTGACGGCCCCGACCATCCACTCGGGGTTTCGCGGTCGCATCACGCTTGAGATCACCAACCAGTCTTCGCTGCCGATTCTCTTGCGGCCCGGTTCTTCCATCTGTCAACTTATCATTTAGCAAGTGTTCGGTACGCCGTCGAGTGCAATGCGAGGCATCTTTCAGGATCAGGAGTCCCCAACGGGCAGATCCGGCGATGGATCATAGCAACCGGCCTCGACCCGCTCTATCCCGTTGTCTTCGGTAGTTGGATCCTGCTGCGGCGGATGATCGCCCGGAAGGCGATAGGGGCGAAAAAAGAAAAGGTCGTGAGTATAGGAGCCCCGAAGGCTCTCACGGCACGAGGCCGAGTTTTACTCACGACGCCCTGTTATACCCCGAAACCCGAGGTGGAAACGCCCCCCCTGGAAATTCCGCTGCAACTTGAATCACCCGGGAATGTGAAGCGGATCTCTGTGTACTGGATAGGGTGCCCGAAGCCGGTCGACCGATGAGGACGACCGTCAGGCGCGCAAAGTAGGTTATCTGCCGGAAGAAAAGCTGCCGCCGAAATCGAGGGAACGAGTGATTGCTCGGAAGCCTCGGGGGCGCGAGCGACACGATATCAACCCCCTGCGTTTGCCGACACGGCCGCCGCGGCCGCCGCGGAGGGCACCGCCGGCCGGAGTCGATAGGCCCCACCGCATCCATCGCGCCCGCTCCGTGCGCATTAGCTGAACGCTTGCTTCGTCGGACACCGGCCGTTGTCCAGCGATTCTCCCGCTGCGGCACGGCGCGATATCCGCACTGGATCGGGGCGAAAGAAAATGCGTCTCAAACCGTCTCAAAAAGCGCTGCGGGTTTCGACAACCGGCAGCAAACGCGCCAGACGAATGCCGCCGACTGCGCGAGCTTGCGGCGGCGGCGGGCCAACTTGCGCCCGAACTTCCCTCTGTGTCAACATAGAGTGAGACACTTCCTGCGCCCCCGTTGGCCCTGGGTGCGGCTCTCTCGGGTGCGCGTCGGCCACCATTGGACATTGTGGGTGTTTGGATATTTGGGATTATCGGAGCAATCGCAGGATATTACATTTCACGCGGGTCATTCAATAAACAATGGTCCAAACAAACAGAATCGGGCGTTAAATGAGCGGCGTACTCAATAAGCAGCTTCTACGCAAAGTACCCGAAGTAACCGTTTACTTCTGGATAATTAAGCTGCTCACAACGGCTTTAGGCGAGTCTACATCTGACTACTTAGTCTACCACTTCAACCCGTATCTCGTCGTAATCGCCGGGTTCATTGGCTTTATCGCTATCCTGGCGCTTCAGCTTAGCACTCGTCGCTACATACCCTGGGTGTATTGGCTGACTGTCGTTATGGTAGCAATTTTTGGCACGATGGCGGCTGACGTGACGCATGTTGCCCTGGGTGTGCCATACGCCATATCAACAATCGTGTTCGCAATTGCGCTGTCTGTCATCTTTAAGCTCTGGCATAAAACAGAGGATACGTTATCTATCCACAGTATTACCACAACCCGCCGTGAATTGTTCTACTGGGCGACGGTATCGGCCACGTTTGCGCTTGGCACAGCCGCGGGCGACTTGCTTGCCTATACCGCACGCCTTGGCTTTTTGTCGGCGGGCATAGTATTCGTAGCTATCTTTGCAGTGCCCGCAATCGGTTATTGGTTATTCCGATTTAACGCCATTTTCGCGTTTTGGTTTGCGTATATAATCACGCGACCTATTGGCGCCTCCTTTGCCGACTGGACTGGTAAGGCGAAGAATGTCGGTGGCTTGGGTTGGGGTGATGGCCCGGTTGCGGCCGCGCTAACCCTGCTTATCATCATTTTTGTAGGCTACTTACAGATTACGCATGTAGACGTGGACACAATTGCCGACAGTTGCCCGCTCAACGTCTCAGCTAGCGCCAACCAAATCGACTGAAGTCCAACCGAACCATTCGACTCTCCGTCCTTATCGACCGCAGGCTCGACGGATTTCGATTTGGTCCACCCCGGGGCCATTCTTCGAGTCCGATTCGTTCGTCTCCCTTTTGTCTATCCGGCCCTGTGCGCTTTTGGTTGGGCCACTTCGAATGTGCCGGGCGCTGTGATGGCCGACAGACTTACTCGCTCCGATCGCTGAGTTCATCAACGACCATCTCCAGCAAGGCGAGCGCCGCGGCGGCGCTCTGTTCCCTATCCTGCGCCGAATCGGGGCTCCGCCATGGGAGCGGCCCAGCCCGGTACGCCGGTGGCTTGCAGCGCGCGCCGGTAAATCCGGCGCCCACAGACTACGTACAGATCGTGCAGGTTGGCGCCCCCGAAGCACAGGCTCGTGACCCGGCCCGCCGGCAGGCTCAGGATCCCCTCCACGCGGCCGTTGCGGTCGCAGATCTGGACGCCCATCCGGGTGGCAACAAAGAGGTCGCCCTGCTCATCAAGGGCCATGTCGGAAGCCTGGCTGTAATCGCCGGTGTCGTCGGGACTCTCGGCGGCGTGCAGCCAGTAGAACGGCTGCCTGTCTTCCAGCGCGCCATCGTCGCGGATCACGTAACTGTAGA
>Ga0307373_10013377_pt1 | contig 11484 bp, 10 predicted proteins | sample OX2MG_FD_202534 | JGI IMG/M metagenome (GOLD analysis project Ga0307373, IMG submission 202534) | Soil microbial communities from Risofladan, Vaasa, Finland - OX-2 | ecosystem: Environmental > Terrestrial > Soil > Coastal area > Acid sulfate soil | place: Finland: Risofladan, Vaasa | collected... | reverse complement strand
GAAACGGCCAATCGGCAAAGCCGTCGGTGTTGCGCGGGATGTTGCGTTTAACAAACCCGGGGACTCCGATGATGGTCTCGATATTTTCCTGCGGGATCAGCTCAAGGCCTTTGCTGCCGCCGAAGTTATCGGTTGCAACTCCATTGCGGGCGGACTGGAAAAATTGATCGTAGCGATACTCTTGTTCGAGCCGCGGAGTCACCGTCACCAGCGGCGTGATCCAGTGAGGCTGATCGTTCTGGGTTCGCGTGACCATCGCAAGCCAGCCATTTACGAAACCCACGAGCGCGCCGCTGAATCCCGGCTCCGTGGGCGCTTCGACCACGGGCGGCGCGGGCGGAGCCGCGAGGCTTGGGATGACGTAGCGAAGCACGCCGCCTACCCCCGGGTTCGGCGCAGGCTTTGGGGCCGCAGTGGACGGAGAAGCTGCCGGCGAAGGCGGTGTGGATTGCGCGCGCGCGGACGCGGCGAATGCGGTGGCGGCCAGCGATGCGGTGAGCATCGCCACAAAGGCAAATCGAGTCGGCATTTTCATGGCCGAGGTGTTATGCCAGTATTGTGGCATAAAGGCAAGTATTATGGCTCAACCTCATGACCAGCTCCGGCGCGCCCGCGCCGCTCACGGACTCAGCCAGAACGATCTTGCGCGCCGCGCGGGTATCTCGCGCCAGGCACTCGGTGCGATCGAAGCGGGCCAGTACCAGCCGGGAGTGAGCGTCGCGCTCGCGCTCGCGCGCGAGCTTGGCGCCACGGTCGAGGCTCTGTTTGGCGCCGAGTCTTCGGGCCAGATCGCTGCGGCCGTGCCGGTCTCGGTGAAGCTTGCGGCAGGTTCGCATGTGGCGCTCGCTCGAGTGGGCGGCCGCGTGGTCGCGATTCCGGCTGCCGCGGTACAGCATCATCTGATAGCGGCGGACGGAATCGTGAGCGCAGTGGCGGGGCGCGGCGCGTCGGTCGCGGCGTACGTGTCGGCGACTGAGATCGATGCGACGCTGATTGTCGCCGGATGCGATCCCGCGGTCTCGCTGCTGGCCGATTGGGTCGCGCGGCGCCATGCTCCGGTCAGGATTGTCGCGCTCGCGCGCGGGAGCATGGGTGCGCTCGACGCGCTCGTGGGCGGACGCGCGCACGTTGCGGGAGTGCATCTGCGCGACACCAAAAGCGGCGAGTACAACCAGGGTCCGGTGCGCCGCGCGCTGAAGAATCGCCACACCGTGATCATTCGCTTCGCAAGCTGGGAGCTTGGTCTCGCAACCGCGCCCGGAAATCCGCTCGGGATTCGCGGCTACGAAGATCTGCGGCGCCCGCGGATCCGGCTGGTCAATCGCGAACGGGGCGCCGGCGCGCGAATCGCGCTGGACGACGCGATTGCCGCGCTCAAGCTGAAGCCGTCGGCGATCGCGGGCTACGATCGCGAGGTTGGCGGGCATCTCGAAGTGGCGCTCGCGATCGCGCAAGGGCAGGGCGATCTCGGGGTCACGATTCGCGTCGCGGCGCAGGCGTACGGACTCGGCTTCGTGCCGCTTCGCGAGGAGCGCTACGACCTTGCGGTGCCTGCGGGCGAGATGTCATCGGTGCCGGTGCGCGCGATGCTCGAAGCGATGAACTCGTCACGCTTCGCGAGCGAGGTCGCAGGGCTGTGCGGCTACGACACCCGCGAGATGGGCGCCGTCGCCGCGCGACTGTGAGGGAAGTGGTCGAGAACTAGCTGCCGCTGTCGAGCATCGAATCGAGAAACTCCGCACTGCGGAGTTTGCGATCGAGAATCGAGTTGATGAAGCGCGCGAGCGCCGCCGTGCCGTCGCTGCCCGCCGGCGTTGCTCCGCGCGCAGTGTCGAGCTGCGAACCGCCGAGGCGCGCAAGCGCGGCTGCTGTTTCCGGGCGGAGCTTGATCGCGCCCTCGGCAACGTTCGGGCGGCATCGCGGGCATACGACGCCGCCGCGTCCGACGACGAAATACATCGCGCCCGCTTCCGCACCCGGCTCGTCGCCGCAAATCCGGCAGCGCAGGAAATCGAGACCGAAACCGGCCCATCCTAAAATCTGCAGCTCGAACGCCTGCCTGAGCGCCGCGTCGGCCGAAGCGGACGAGAGCGCGGCGAGAGCGTCGGTGAGAATCCTGTAGGCCTGCGCCGCTTCGCCTTCGGGTGCGGTCAGCGCGTCGCTCAGTTCGAGCATGTAGCTGCCCAGAGCAATCCGTCCGAGATCTTCGTCGATCGGATATTGCGCGAGCTCCGCCGCCTCGGCGCGAGTGATGAAAACGAGCTGCCCATGCGGCCGGCGGCGAAAATGCAGCATCACGTGCGAGAACGGCTCGAGCTTGCGCTCGAAGCGGTGGCGCGAAGCTTTCGCGCCCTTGGCGATTCCCGCGAGCTTGCCATGATCGCGCGTGAGCAGCGTGACGATTCGGTCGGACTCGGCGTAGTCGCGCGCGCGCAGAACGATCGCGGGCGTGGTTTCCTCTGCCGGCATGGCGCGGGTCAGGCGTCCAGCGAGCGCCGCAGCATCGCCTGCTGAATCTCGCGGACTTCTGAGCGCATCGCCTCGCCGCCCGCGATCATGCGCCCGCCTTCGGCTGCGTCGCGCAGCAGGTTATCGAACTTCACCAGGATATTCGCGAGCTTGGCGTGCGCCTCGACGATTGCGCGTTGGCGCAGCTCTTCGCTGTCCCATCGGCGCTCGGCGTACTCGCGCAGCTCCTGGCTCTGGATCAGCAACTCGCGCGCTTCTTCCTCGAATCCGCGCACGATCCGGCGCAGCGTCTCGGTCACCTTGGGCCGCTCTTCGGGATCCTTCCACAAGACATGTTCGAGGAACATCAGGTCGTCCTCGGTCACCGCGGTGCGCGAGAGCAGGATCGCGTGCGCGCGCATCACGGCGAGCGTATTTTTCCAGCGCCGATCCGACACGATGATTTGCTCGTGACCGAGCGCGCGGCGAAGCTCCGCGAGCGAGCGCAAGATCGCGCCGGGAATAGCAACCTCGCGCGCGGCAGCGCCAAGCTCGTTCAATTCCTCAAAGCTGAGCCGCGTGCGCACCGCGGGCGCGGAACCTTCGAGCATCTTGAGGAAGCGAAACTCCTCGACGATATAGTCCGCGATGAAGCGCAGCATGAAGCGGTCGTATAATGCGGTCAGCTCTTCTTCGTCCGGCAACTCGTTCGACGCACCAAACATCGTGACCAGCGGCACGCTGATTCGCTCGCGGCCGTTGTGGAAGATGCGCTCGTTAACCACGGTCAGAAGAGCGTTCAAGATCGACGAATTGGCTTTGAAGATTTCGTCGAGGAAGGCGATATGCGCCTCGGGCAGCTTGTACGCGGTGACGCGGCGATAGTCGTCGTTTTCGAGGCCGCGCAGGCTGACCGCGCCGAAAATTTCCTCGGGCGTGCTGAAGCGGGTGAGCAACCACTGGAAATAGTTCGCGCCCTCGATTCGTGAGCACAGCTCCTCGGCCAGCATCGACTTCGCCGTTCCGGGAGGACCGATCAGCAGCACGTGGCTATGCGAGAGGAGCGCCACTAGCGCGCCGTCGATCAAATCCCCGCGCTCGAGGAACATCCGGTTAAGCTCCTCGCGAATCGCAGCGAGTTTTGCGTGTGCTGGGGTCGTGATGCTCATGCTCTCCAAAGATTTATCAGACCGCGGCGTCGAACCAATAGCGCGGCCAATGCGAGTCGAGCCTTTGCGCGGCGCGCTTGGCTTGCCGATTGCGCTCGCGCGGCGCTACAAAGGTCCATCAGACGGGACAGACTTCGTAGCGCCACGCGCGCACAATAATAGGAGAGCATCGATGGAAAAGGCATTGGCGGGCGTCAAGGTGCTGGATCTGACTCAGTTCGAGGCCGGTACGTCGTGCACCGAGATGCTCGCGTGGCTCGGCGCCGACGTGATCAAAGTCGAGTCGCCGAAGATGGGCGAGCAGGGGCGCTGGTCGCTCGCGGACAAGCCCGGCTTCGACTCGTACTACTTCATGCTGCTCAACGCGAATAAACGCGGCATCACGCTCAACCTCAAGAGCCCCGCGGGCCGCGCGATGTTTATCGAGATGATCAAGAAGGTCGATATCCTGACCGAGAATTATTCGCTCGGCACGCTCGAGGGGCTCGACCTCGGCTACGAGCAGCTGCGCAAAATCAATCCGCGCCTGATCTACCTGACGATCAAAGGCTTCGGCACCACGGGACCATACAGCGCGTACAAGAGCTTCGACATGATCGCGCAGGCCGCGGGCGGCGCGATGTCGGTGACCGGCACCTCGGAGACCCCGCCGCTCAAGCCGGGCCCGACAATTGGCGACACCGGCACCGGGATGCACGCGGCAATCGGAGTGCTGGCCGCGTACATTCAGCGCGAGAAGACCGGCAAGGGCCAGAAAGTTGAAGTCGCGATGCAGGAGGCGGTGCTGAATTTCTGCCGCGTCGCGATCATGGGGATGTACACCTCGGGCAAGCCCGCGGGGCGCAATGGTAATCGGCTCGGCGCGCCGGGCGATATCTTCAAGTGCGCCCCAGGCGGTCCCAACGATTACTGCTATATCTTCTGCACCACGCCCGAGATGTGGAACAGCCTGTGCGCGGCGATCGGGCATCCCGAGATGACGGCCGACGATCGCTTCAAGGACGCGCGCACGCGGTTTAAAAATCTCGACGCGCTCAGCGCGATCATCACCGAATGGACCTCGCAGCGCACCAAGCACGAGGTGATGCAAATTCTCGGAGAGGCCGGAGTGCCGTGCGGCAAAGTGCTCGACAGCGTCGAGCTGCTGAACGATCCGCACATGCGCGAGCGCGGAATGATCGTGACGGTGAAGCATCCGCAGCGCGGCGACTTTACGATGCCCGGATGCCCCGTGCGGCTCGAAGACTCGCCGGTCGAGGTCAAGCCCGCGCCGCTCCTCGGGCAGCATAACGCGGAAGTTTACCGCGAGCTGCTCGGCCTCGACGCGGCAAAGCTCGAATCGTTAAAGGGCGACGGTGTGATCTGATTCAGTGCGTTCCGATGCTGACGTACATAATGGTGGAGATGTACAATTAAGCCACATCTTCTATTCTGTAACGGAACAGCGCCATGGCATCCAAAAAAAAGATAGTTGGCAACTCGATCAGTACGGCCGCGGCTCGCCAGAACTTCTCGGACCTGATCAATCGCGTCGCCTATGGCAAGGACCGGGTCGTGCTGACGCGGCGCAACCGCTCGCTCGCGGCTGTCATCCCATTCGAGGATCTGGCGCTGCTCGAGGAGATTGAGGATCGCGAGGTCGTAAAGGCCGCCCGCGCGGCGCTGCGCCAGATCAAGCGCACCGGAACGAACCCGCTCGACCAGGTACTCAAGGAATCTGGCATTAGGCGGCGCCGGGCTTGAGTCGCTCAAGCGCGAGGGCATAATCTGGGATCGGTCGGCGGTATCTCGCCGTAGATTTGAAACTCACATGAACCGAGCGGCGGAAATACGTTGATGGCAGGGCGCGGAGAGTATCGCGGCGCTACGATGCGCGGCGTTAATTGGTTCGCGCTGGCGCTGCTGGTCGTCGTGCAGTTGCTCGGCGCCGCGCACTTTCATCCGCCGGTCGGAGCAAAAGCCGCGGCGCAAAGTTCCTCGAGCGCCGAGCCCGACCTCTGTCCGATCTGTCTGCATCATTGCCACACCCCTTCCGCGCTCGTGGCGACGCCCACGTTTGGGCATCCGCTCGCGATCGTGGAGGCCCGGATAACCGCGGCGCGGCCGCTAGTACCTTTTGAATTTGAATCGCTGCTCTTCGGCCGCGCTCCGCCTGCTCTCGTCTGATCTCCTTCCCTGTCTGAGTGATCGAAATGGTTCGCGCGCGCGCGGTGGCGCGGCGCGAACCCGGTGATCGCGCGTCGCGTGGTGCCGGGAGGATCGATGCATGGGAGTTTCAGATGAGACGGTTCAAACTAATGGCTCTTTTGATAGCCATGATTACTTCGGTCGCCACGGCGGCATCGGCGCAGATTGTGCCGAAAAAAGCCGCGGAGAAAATCGCCGGTACGGTCAACGACGCGCTCGGGCGTCCGATCGCCGGCGCATCAACTGAGTTGCAGGACAGTACCGGAAAATCAATTGCGAAAACTAAATCGGGTAAAGACGGAGGATTCTCACTTCCGGCGCCCGGTGTCGGCGTGTACGCGGTGATCGTGAGGAAATCCGGATTCAAAACCGGTATGCAAATTATCACGGTCACTCGCGCCGGCGCGAAGCCCATCGTCGTGGCACTGGCGTCGGAGGCCGCGCTCAGTATGACGGTGGCCGTAAAAAGGCTCAATCAGTCGCGCAACGCGTTGTCGCCGCAAACCGGTGGCAGCGTTTACACCTTCAGCCAAAAGGCGATTCAGGAGTTGCCCCAAGGCAACAATACTCCGCTCAATCAGGTGCTGCTGCAGGCTCCGGGAGTCGCGCAGGACTCTTACGGCCAAATCCATGTTCGCGGCGATCACGCGAATCTCCAGTACCGCATCAACGGCGTGCAGCTTCCCGAGGGAATCACCGGTTTTGGCCAGGTGCTAAGTCCGCGCTTCGCGCAGAGCATCAGCCTGCTCGACGGGGCGCTGCCGGCCGAGTTCGGCTTGCGCACCGCCGGAGTGATCGACATCAAGACCAAGGATGGACTCCTCGACAACGGTGGCGACGTCGAGTTTTATGGCGGTCAGCGCGGAACCGAGCAGCCGAGCTTCGAATACGGCGGCTCGAAGGGCGATTTCAGCTACTTCGTGACCGCGCAATATGAGCACACCGATCGCGGACTGGAACCTCCCACGTCCGGACCGACGGCGATCCACGACACGTCGCATCAGGGATCGGGATTTGGCTATTTCTCCTACTTTCTGAATCCGACCACGCGGCTCAGCCTGATCACGGGAACCTCGGTCAATCACTTCGAAATTCCGGCGAATCCTGATCAGCCCCAGGCTTTCGCGTTGAAGGGTGTTCCGAGCTATCCGTCGGCCGACGTCGCGGAAACCCAGTTCGAACAAAATTATTTTGGCGTCCTGGCTTTGCAAGGCGTGCTCGGCTCGAACTTCGACTATCAAATCGCTCCATTCAGCCGGTATTCGACGGTTTCGTTCAATCCCGATCCCGTCGGCGACCTCATATTCAACGGCGCCGCCTCGCGGGTATTTCGCAGCGACTGGGCGGGCGGAGTCCAGGCCGACACGGCGTACCGCGGCTTCAATCACCACACCATCCGGATCGGCGCTTACTTCGATGGCGAGCGCGCCGAAATAGACAATCACGAGTCGGTGTTTCCCGCCGACCCCGCGACTGGCAAACAGATTAGTGATGTGCCTTTTTCGCTGGTGAACGACGTCGCACTCACCGCATGGACTTACAGTGTCTATGCGCAGGACGAATGGAAGCCGGTCGAGCCGCTGACGATCAACGTGGGTGTTCGGTTCGATCTGTACGACGGACTGGTCCGGGCTGATCAGGCGAGTCCCCGCGTTGGGATTAACTACAAGCCGTTCAAAAATACCACCCTTCACGCGGCCTATGCGCGCCAGTTCACGCCGCCGGTGACCGAGCTGGTACAGGTCTCTTCGATCAAGGGATTGCGCGGCACTACCGGAGCGCCGCCCTCGACCGCCAACGGGACCCCGACCGTCGAGCGTGACCATCTGTTCGACGCGGGCGTGATCCAGCAGGTGGTTCCCGGACTCAACCTCGGAATCGATTCCTATTACAAGAAAGCCACCGACCTGATCGACGAGGGCCAGTTCGGCCCCGCGCTGATCTTCGAGACCTTCAACTACGCGAAGGGCCGCGTGTACGGTACTGAGTTTACCAGTTCGTACACTTACAAAAACCTTTATACCTACGCCAATTTCGCGTACAGCGTTGCGCAGGGCACGCAGGTCGAGTCGGGGCAGTTCAACTTCACGCCCACCGAGCTGAAGTATATCAATAGCCACTACATATTCCTCGATCACGATCAGACATTCACCTCTTCCGTGGGCGCGGTTTACAACTGGAAGGGGTACATGTTCAGCATCGATGGAAACTACGAGAGCGGGCTCCGCAGGGGGTTCGCGAACACCGGCAACCTGCCGTTTTATATCCAGGTCGATGCCGCGATCGCCAAGCGCATCGAGTTGGCGAATCGCGGTGCGATGGTTCTGCGCGCAGCGATCGTGAATATGGGCGACGACATCTACCAGATTCGCAACGGCAGCGGAGTCGGCGTGTTCGCCGCCCAGTACGGTCCACGCCGTGCGCTGTATGGCGGCGTGAAGTGGGAATTACCAACGCTGAAGAGCGGGACCCTGGCGCCGTGAAGCGCAGATCTTCGGCTTGATCGGCGGCAGTCCGTCGAGCAAACTAAGCGAAAGTGAGAATCAGTTTCAATATGCCTGAACCGCCATCGGCAAATTCGGATCGAGGCCAAGCTTATGAGTGAAATTAACGCGGCATGGGTAGCGCTCCAATCCGGTGGCGCGATGGTCTATCCGCTGCTCCTTTTGGGAGTGATCGCGCTGATCATAATTTTCGATCGCGCCGTGATGTATGCGCGATGTCTGCGGCTGCCAACCGAGAACGCGGATTTGATCGAGACCTTCGGCTTCTCGTGGGACGCGCTGGCTCGCCAGGTTGACGCGTTAGGCCCGCGCAACGCCTACGGGCGATTCATCCGCGTGATCCTGGAAAATCGCGGCAAGCCCGCGTGGTGGGTCGAATCGCGCGCGGGAGACGAAGCCGGCGAGATCGAAAAATCGCTCGGCCGCGGCCTCTGGGTGCTCGAGACTATAGTCACCGCGGCCCCGCTGATGGGACTGCTCGGAACCATCACCGGCATGATGCAGGCGTTTCAGATAATCGGCGGTGCCGGTTTGGTCGCTCCCGCGAAGGTGACTTCGGGCGTTGCGCAGGCGCTGATCTCGACCGCGCTGGGTTTGCTGATCGCGCTGATCGCGCTGTTCGCGTTCAACTTCTTCTCGCGAATGCAATCGCGGTCGCTCGATCACATGGAGCGGCTCGGCTCGCGCCTGGTTGATCATATCCGCCTCGATCGCGAACCCGGCGACACTGATGCGCCCATCCCGCACGAGTCAGCCGAGCGGCCCGGACGCGGACCGAGAGTGGCCGAGGCTGGGCGATGAAATTCAAGCGCGCGCGCGAGTTCCGTCACGGCCGGATCGAGATCATCCCGATGATCGACGTGATGTTCTTTCTGCTGGTCACGTTCATGCTGGCGTCGCTCTCGATGCAGACCCTCAACTCGATCACGGTGAATCTGCCACAAGGCAACGCCGAGAATCTGAGTCACAAGGAACCCGTCACCCTCACGATCACCAAAGACAGCAAAATCTTTCTCGGCAAGACTCCCACCACGCTCGACGCGCTTGCGTTCGCGCTCAAGCCGATGCTCGGGACTGACGCGGGCGTGGTGGTCAACGCCGACAGCGCCGCTCCCGAGGGAATCGTGGTGCAATCGATGCTGCAGGCGCGGCGCGCCGGCGTCGAGCATTTCACGATCGCGGTCAAGCGCGAATGACCCCGGCGGTTCAGATCGCGCGGATGCCTCCGCTCGATGATCCGTGGCGGCGGTTGCCGTGGCTCGTCCCCGCCGCGATTGCGGCATGGCTCGTCCTGCTGTTCGCGTTCTCTTCCGTGCTGGAAGAAAGCCCTCCGGTTGCGCCGCCGGAAAATGCCGTTGAGGCGCGAATCGTCGAGATTCCGCTCGGCGGCTTGGAAGGCGGCGGCGCCGGTCCCGCGACCGCACCGTTAGTGAAACCGGCCCGGCGCATCGCGCCGAAACCTCATCCTGTACATCACAAAAAGATCGAGACGCCTGCGCCTCCGGTTCCGGTCTCGTCCGAGGGAACTCTCAAGAGCAGCAGCGAAGCTGCGCCCGCCGGCACTTCTTCGGCGACCTCCGGCACAGCAGCCGGTGAGGGCGGGGGGTCGGCTACAGGAATTGGCGTCGGAGGCGAGGGCGGCGCGGGCGCAGGCGGCGGAATCGGTACCAACACGCTGGGCGCGCGCGCGCTGTACGCGCCCACGCCTGAAATTCCCGACGACCTGCGCCAGGACGTGTTCCAGTCGGTTGCGGTAGCGCACTTCAGAGTCGCATATGATGGAACAGTGACGGTGACGCTGACGACGCCGACTTCCAATCCGCGGCTCAACCAGCTTCTGCTGACTGACCTTAAGCAGTGGCGGTTTTTTCCCGGGATGAAAGACGGCGTCGCGATCGATTCGGAATTCGACGTGCGGATTCCGATCAGCGTCCAATAGCGGCGCGCGTGACGGACGGGACATTGCGATGGCGGTATCGGACATTTTCGACGCGGCTCACGATCTGAAACGCGACGCGGAAGATCTGCTGCGCCGCTTCACGCGAAGCCATAACGATGCCGTTTACGCCGAGTTGCGTTTCGAGGCGGTCGCGCTTCGCTCCGGCGCCGCGACCGACGGCGAGCCGCGCGACAGTATCGAAAGCGAGAGCGCGTCGTTCTCGATCGCGGTGCACGTCCGCGTTCGTTCCGGCGCTATCGGCCACGGCCAGACCGGCGCCGAAGCGGGAGCGCTCGCCGCGCGGCCCTCGAAGTTGCGTGCGGTTCTTCGCGCCGCTCTGGACCAGGCCTACGTTCGCGCCCGCGCGAGCGCGCGCGAGAAAGGCGCGATACTGAAAACGCTCGGCGCGAGCGCGTCGGCGCGGGCTCTGCAAACTCTCGAGATACCTGCCGCGGAACCGATTCGTGCCGATATCGCCGCGGTGTTCCGGCGCGATCCGCGCACGATCTCAATCGATGAACTCAAGCGGCTCGCGCTCGATTCCTCGCGCGCCATAAGCGCGCTCGGCGCCGAGATTGCCTTCAACGCCGTCGCCGCGATGACCGAGCTGCGCCACGAGCTGTTCGCCAACACGACGGGCAGCCTGATCTCGCAGGCCTTCGCATTCTCGCAAGGCGACTCGTACGTCGTCGCGCAATCGGGCGACGGTCATCAGGAAAACTACGACACTATCGGCCAGCAGCGCGGCTTCGAATGCCTGGAAGAGGGATGGCGCGGCGAGCTGATGCCGAATCCTGATCTGCGCACGTTCGCGGTCGCGCTCGCCGCCGAGGCGTGCGAGCTTGCGGCGGCGCCGGTCCTCAAACCGCCCGACGGCGAAGTGATCGTCGTCACCGACCCGCATTTCAACGCTCTGGTCGCGCACGAAATCGTAGGCCATCCGAGCGAAGCCGATCGCGCGCTCAAGATGGAAGCCGCGTACGCCGGGCGGAGCTGGTTCCTGCGCTCGCTCGACGACAACGAGATCGGAAAGATGGTCGCGTCTCCGCTGCTGTCGGCGTGCTCGGACCCATCGCTCGACGGCTATGGGCATTATCGCTACGACCACGAGGGCACGCCTGGACGGCGCGTGATGCATTTCGAGCGCGGACGCTTCAACGAGTTTCTGAACTCGCGCGCGACCGCCGCGATCCTGGGCGCCGAGCCAAACGGATCGGCGCGCGCGAGCGAAGGATGG